>Ga0209022_1000127_pt1 | contig 104526 bp, 100 predicted proteins | sample PinacodermPK_FD_187300 | JGI IMG/M metagenome (GOLD analysis project Ga0209022, IMG submission 187300) | Host-associated microbial community of the marine sponge Aplysina aerophoba from Gulf of Piran - sponge pinacoderm, lysed by proteinase... | ecosystem: Host-associated > Porifera > Sponge >... | reverse complement strand
TTTTGTTCAAATTGTCCTTCATCAATGAGACGCTTGTGAAACGGCTGTCCCTCTTCATCAAGACAAAAGGCCTGACGACCAAAAATCAGAACAAACACCTTCATCCAGTGTCTGAATGTGTCTTCATTTTCCCCGCGTGACTGAAACAGACCAACGAGGTCAATACCACAAAACTGTTCCGAAACCGATTGGGCACCGGCGTAATACAAACGCCATTGACCACCATTGGTCAGAAGACCCCAACGCAACCTTCCGTGAGTCAGGTCGTCAGTCCGGCGCACATACCGAAGCATTTGACTCGAAGGGGGAAGACTTCCGCTTGGCTCTTGGCTGTGTCGGTCCAGTGGCAGTGCCCATCGTTTGGCTTCCATCACCGCTGAACCAAATTGATACCGCTCCCACTGTGCAGACTTATTACGTGCCCTGTCCTTGTCCTGAACTTGTGTAAATAAAAGCAAATCAGGAACATCGTCACGACCGGTGGTTGAGAGGTTCTGTTCCTTGAGCCACTGCGACCAGCCCAGGGTCTTCAGGATGGGTATAATAATCTCGTCAACAGTCTCGGCTTCACCCGGATTGGCGATGACCGGTGTCACTAAGGCTTCAATGCGAGCGACAATCTCGTCAAGTTCAGAAGGTGTAATTTGCGACCATTCAGGCAGACGACAAATTGGGCCGTTTACACTGAGAAAACTCTCTGAAAACAGTAAGCCATCAATTGGGTGCATCATCATTATTCCATGAAACTTGGCATCACTCAGTTATCATCGTCTTGTGACGAAGGGCAACAGTCAAGGGAATTGCTTGATACCTATAAGCTCAATCCCAATAGTGTTTGTATCATATTGTCATGATACCACAAGCAAAACTTATTCAGAGTGCATAAATTAAGGTGCATTCGGATGGTATTATCCTAATCCACCTTTACCATTTTTTCCAAAATATTTTAATTGACCTCAGCTAGCCTTTTTGTACCAATTTTTTTGCAACTCCATTTGATGAACTCTTCCCATATAATCAGTGTTGCTGAATTCCCTAGCTGGCCACTTGGGAAACGTTTATGACCTCTTATCGTAACTACTCAGGTAGGCTAAATTTCCCTGTATTTTTTCAGATTCCTGTTGACAATGTCGTTTGACATTGTCATAATCATACCAATCGTCCAATATAAGTCGAGCAGTTATTTTTTTCAAACCATATGAAACGTCTCTCCCAAGCCGCTTTACAGGCGGCATTGACACGCTCACAGAAACAGGTTGCTGACTTGACGGAAAAGGACAACCAGGTCGTCGCTGAGAATACTGATTTTAAGGCCCGCCTCGCGGAGTATGAGCACCACCTCAAGAAGATGAGTCATAACAGTGGCAAGCCACCGTCCAGCGATGGTTTACGCAAACCCAAGGCTTCGGGCAAGAAGAAGTCCAAAAGTAAACGTCCATCCGGGGGTCAACCGGGTCATGACCTATCAACTTATCACACTTAACTCTGTCAGTATGTTTTGATGTTATCCTGAGTTTTGCCGAACGATCATCCTGATTATGCCGCCAACATTATCATGCCGACACATGTTCCCAACGCACTGATTCATGGGGAATGTAAGTTCAAGTTGTCGGCATCATTCTGGTCACACCACATATTTCAATCGGAACCTATCAGATAGAATTATCGGCTTGGTCAGGTTCAGTTGTCACACATGAATCGATTACCACCTTGAGTATGAACATACATCCGACTCCAGCGACCCACGCAACGCCCAACCATCGTCATCGGGTCAACAGCAATAGGAGTCGAGCCAGAATGTCCCTCGGCTGGGGCTTGACAGGAATGGTCATGCTTACACCGATCGTTATGTCACAATTCGATACTATGACAGTATGAGCCGTGTCGGTGGTTTTGGGATATCGGGATTGATGGTCCAGGAGAACCAGCGGGTGTTAATGAGGAGACCAACGGGTTGGTTCTTCAAACGACACCAGAATGATGCCGATAACTTTAACCTACATTCCCCATGAATCAGTGCGTAGGGAACATGTGTCGGCATGATAATGTTGTCGACATAATCATGATGGTAGTTCAGCGACACTCAGGATAACATCACAACATACTACAGAGTTAAGTGTGATAAATTGATAGGATATTGACCATCTGGGGTGAGGGTCGTTGTGAGGCCTTGGCTTTGGCCGCGATGGCCATTTCTTTGGGTGACCATAAGGCTGGTTGTGCGTCATGGAGTAACCGTGCTTTGGTATGCTCGGCCAACTTGACTAATTGTTAAATGTCGTCGGGATGGGTGGTCATGCCGATATGTTGGACGATGCGTTGGCGTGGTTGGCCATCTTTATTGCGGTAGCTTGTGACGATTTGGACGGACGTTTTTTTGGTTTCGGGCGATGTTTTTGTTCGGATGTACATAAAGTTTTGACTTGAAAAATGAAAAAAGAATTTGTGTTGCGTTGATTCGAGACGAGAACATTTTAAAAGTCAACAAAGATATTTCCCGCAGGCATTACCAGAGATTAATCCACATGAAACACTGTAGAATGGAGAGCTGCTGGGGATTTAAAAAAAATGAAAAAGCGAAAATGGAAGCAAAGTGTCGAACTCAGGAGAAGTAATTGTGGTCATGACCGCGGTGAGGAATCCTCATCCTGCTTTTCCTCGGCGGGCACCAATTCATCCTTAATCAGAAAATATATCTGTCCTGAAACAAAGACAAATGTTGCAACCGTTAAAACGATTGTCTTAAAAATCACCCACGCATCGGTTGACATCGTCCGCCACACAATCTCGTTAGCAATCGCTAGACATACGAAAAAAAACGTCAGGCGACGAGTCAATTTCATCCACTTGTCGTCGCTCATGGGAATCCCCTTGTTCATGACAAGCTGCAAATATGAGGTGCCTCGCAATAACCCAAAACCCAGTACTCCAGAGAATAACAGATAAATAATTGTGGGTTTTATTTTGATAAACTTCTCATCATTAAACCACAGGGTTAATCCACCAAACACAATGACTAAAACGGCTGTCACGACCTGCATCTTAGAAATCTCACCAGTGAGTTTCCAAAGTAAAATGGTACACCCCACAAGAACAGGAATGAATATCGCCGTGATGATTATAAACCCATCGTAAGTCTCGCCCCCAAGCGTAATTGACTTATCTTTCAGTAGAAAATATCCCACAAAAAACAGGATGAGCGGAGCTAGTTCCAATATGGATTTAATACCAATGTTTTCTTTTTGTTCTGTCACGTCTTGTCCCAATTACCCAAATTCGACTATCACGGCACCGATCGTAATCAGCGAAATAAGTATAAACCGTCTTGGACCAACCACCTCTTTAAGGAGAACCCAGCCAATAATGGCGGCAAATACTGTTGATGTCTCGCGTAAAACTGCAATCTTGCCAACTTGATCTAAGCGAGTAGCTAACATGATTGAACCAAAACTGAGCACTGCTATCAACCCGCCGACCATCCCCAAAGGTAGTATTTTATGGAGATTTTGTAAGTGTTCGGGTTGCCGTTTCCATCCAAGCCAAATGATCGGCATGATGAACCCATCAAGGACAAAAAGCCAGGCTAAGTAGGTAAAGGGATTAGGGGCTGTTCTGACACCATACGCATCCACAGTCGTGTAAATGGCGACTGTAACCCCTGTTGCCAAGGCGATTGCTACCGCAAAAATCAACCGCGCTGATTCTTCCTGCAGTTTAATTATGTTGTAAACTGCAAGGCCAAAAATTCCCAAGGAAAGAACAGCAATACCTAACCACTGGGTCCAACTGAAATACTCTTGAAATACAACCCCAGCAAATAAAATTGTTACTAAAGGACTTGTCCCACGAACAATTGGGTAAACCACTGTGAAGGCCGCTCGACTAAAGGCCATTGCCATGAGAATTTTATAGCTCGCATGGGCAATTACACCCCAAAATAATATTCCCCAGACCTCCCATGTTGGGTATGGAAACACGAACAAGGCAAAGGGTAAGCAGTAAATGCAGTAGGAAATATCAATGAATGCTCGTGAGGTCCACGGGTCGATCTGACCTTTTTGTAGCGCCCCCAACCCAGCATGTAAAACCGCAGCAATAAGGGCTAAAATTAATGCGAGATTCTTGCCAAATTGGGTTCCCTCTATTGCTATGACCCAATCACCCAACATAAAAGAGCAGTGCTAACGGGTGGGAGAACTTTAAATCAGTTTTGATTGTATTAGGAATTAAGACCCGTAAGGGCTTCAGAAAATTCCTTAGGATCAAAAGGGGCTAAATCCTCTATTCCTTCACCAATACCAATCGCATGGATAGGAAGACCAAACTTTGCAGCTAACGCCACTAATACGCCTCCTTTCGCTGTCCCATCAAGTTTGGTCATAATCAATCCCGATAGAGTGATCATTTTGGCAAAAACTTCCACTTGCGAAAGAGCATTTTGTCCTGTTGTGGCATCAAGAACAAGCAAGGTATTATGAGGCGCCTCTTCATCAATTTTTTTGATAACCCGATTGATTTTTGCCAATTCTTCCATAAGATCCTTGCGATTCTGAAGTCGTCCAGCAGTATCAATCAACAACAAATCCTTTTTCTCTTCTTGAGCTTTGGTGAGTGCTTGGTAAGCAAGAGCAGCGGGATCCGAATTCATTTTGGCCGCTAAAACAGGGACATTGGCCCTCTCTCCCCAAACTTGTAGTTGTTGGACTGCTGCCGCGCGAAAGGTATCTCCCGCAGCGATCATGATATCCTTCCCAGACGCTTTAAATTGGCTGGCAAGCTTGCCAATTGTCGTGGTCTTACCAGTTCCATTAACCCCCACCACAAGAATGACTTGCGGCGACTTGGAATAAATGGGGATGGGCCGGGCAACAGGTTCTAACGCAGCGGTAATTTCATTCGCTAAATGGGATTTCAGTTCTCTTGCTGATACTCTCTGGCCCATCCTATGTTCGGCAATATTAGCCGTGATACGAATGGAGGTCTCATGCCCCATATCGGAAACAATTAACAGTTCCTCCAAGTTCTCAAGCATTGTATCATCCAATCGCCGTCGCCGCTCGCTTGAAGTGTGTTTAGAGCCACCCATTAATCGTCCTAACAGGCCACCGCTCGATTCTTGCCCCTCTTGTTGGGTAACTTCACTTGCTTCCTCAGAAGCATCATTGATAAGATTATCCAGCCCCGTTTCAAGCCTTGATGAAGACCGCTTGAGTTTTTGTTTGAGTTTATTGAAAAATGACAATCGCTCTCTCTTGTGAATAAATCAGTCCATAAAACATTGTTCACCCATAATCAATACATTCAAGCAATGTACTTGAAAATCTGAAACCATTCAGGTGATTTCATTTGGGAAATGGCGCATTGTCAAGCGGATGGCATTGGGAGCGGCCTGACCTAAGCCACAAATTGATGCATCAACCATAACTTCACTGAGTTCTTCAAGCAATTCGGTATCCCATTGATTCGCTTCCATAAGTTTAACCGCTTTTTCACACCCGATACGACAAGGAGTACACTGACCACAACTTTCATCCTCAAAAAAGCGGAGCATATTGAGTGCTGCTTGCTTGGCACTGTCTTGGTTGGATAAGACAACTATAGCGGCCGAACCGATAAAACTACCATAAGGTTGGAGGGTATCAAAGTCGAGTGGAATATTGCTCAATGAGGCCGGCAGTAATCCTGACGAAGGTCCCCCAGGTTGGTAGGCTTTGAATTGATGTCCATGAGCCATTCCACCACAGGCGGAGATGATATCTTTTATGGTCGAACCGGCAGGGAGTACATATACCCCTGGTTTGGCTACGCGGCCAGAAACCGAATAACTCCGTAAACCCATGCGACCGTTTTTTTCTACTGCTGTAAATAATTCGGGTCCTTCACGGCATATCCGGGTAAGCCAATATAATGTTTCGACATTATGGACTAATGTTGGGAGATTGAATATACCTTCTTGGGCGACATAGGGTGGACGGTGGCGAGGCAATCCTCTTTTACCTTCAATACTTTCAATCATAGCACTTTCTTCACCACAGATATAAGCTCCTGCACCTCGTCTGATCTCTAGATAACCGTGGTTGATAATGCCTTGATCTTCCAATGCAGCTATTTCCCGAAGTAATATTATTCGTGCAGCAGGATATTCATCCCGCAAATAAATATAAACCTTTTCGGCCTCCACAGCCCATGCAGCAATGAGTGTTCCCTCAAGAAAATAATGCGGATACTTTTCAAGATAATAGCGATCTTTGAAGGTCCCTGGTTCACCCTCATCAGCATTCACTGCCATTAAGCGGGGCTTTGCTTCCTGTCGAACAAATGACCATTTTCTCCCGGCTGGAAATCCAGCTCCTCCCAAGCCTCTTAGTCTCGACTTGAGAACAAGTTGCTGAACATCATCTGGAGTTTTAGCCCCATTTTGATAGGCCTGCAGAGTTTTATAACCCCCTTGGTCAAGGTAGTTCTTCAAACCGAAATAAGCGGGAATTTCCGGTTCAAACTCCTTTTTCCTGATGATCTCTAAGGTTTTTATTACATCCGCTTTATCAATATGACGATGACCCACTTCAAGAACCGGAGCAGTATGACATCGTCCCATGCAGGGAGCACGAACAACTCTGATTGATTGTGGGTCAACATTCTTCTTCAGTTCCGAAAGGAGTTCTTGTGCACCCGCCAATTCACAACTCAAGGAGTCACACACTCGGACAGTTATATCTGGAGGCGCGACTTCATCTTCTTTAATCACATCAAAGTGAGCATAAAATGTTGCGACTTCGTAGACCTCAACTTGGGCAAGATTCATAATCTTTGCCAATGCTCTTAAATGCACCGCCGAAAGATGACCATATTGGTCTTGAATCAAGTGTAAATACTCTATCAGGAGGTCACGCTTAACTGGCTTTTTGCCCAACAAGTTTTTGACCTCAGCAAGGGCTTGTTCATTAACCTGCCTTCCTTTGGGTGTTCGACGCCCTTTCCCACGGCCTGATTTCCATACACCTTTTGAATTTTCTACCATGTGTTCAGCCACTGTTATTCAATATTTTTGTCCAGAGAATTATGAATGATTTCCAGGCTAATTTCACCATCAATCATTTCAACTTCAACAGATTTATCATAATTTAAATTGTGGGCGTGTGTAACCACCTGTTTTTCCTGACGTACAATCGCGTATCCCCTTGTAAGCGTTTGCTTGTAACTCAAGCTAGCAAGAAGTCGCTTAAGATTGTTTAATTCGTTGGCTTTTGTTTCAATACAATCTACATAGGCTACATTGAGCTTGCCACCTGTTTTTGCGGTATTCAATTGACTTTGATTTATTCTGTGTTCTAACACTCGCGATGTTAACCGTTTTAGGACGTAGTTGAACTTGTATTTGGACTCTTCCAAGGTTTTAGGTGATTTTAAACCTGTACCGCAAATTTCAAGACGTGACTTATATCTGTTGAGATTTTGCGTGAAACTTTTCTGCAATCGCTGTGAAAGGTTATCAAGTTCTTGGTGATTGAGGGAAAAAAGAGTTTCAGAAGCTGGAAGACCCCGACCTAAATCGCGTATTCTTTGTTCTTTGGCTTCAATTGAATTGTTAATCGTGTCCGATATTTGGTGATGTTCTCTTTGTATGAGACTCTCAAGTTCACTTCTTACGGGAACGACAAATTCGGCCGCTGCAGTCGGTGTTGGGGCTCTTTTATTTGCGGCATAGTCAATTAAAGTTGTGTCGGTTTCATGTCCTACCGCAGAAACTATTGGTATGTCGCTATTTGCTGTTGCTCGGACAACTTGCTCATCATTAAACCCAATCAAATCGGCAAACGAACCTCCTCCTCTCGCAACTATGATCACATCAGGTTTAGGAATTATGCCATCTGTGGGCAGCGCGTTGAATCCTTCTATAGCGCTCTTAACTTCTAATGGGCAGTTTTCTCCCTGAACGGCAACGGGCCAAACAATAACTTGACGTGGAAACCGTTCCGAAATGCGGTGTAATATGTCTCGTATAACTGAACCAGTCGGGGAAGTAACAACACCAATAACTTCTGGAATTAACGGAATTGCTTCCTCTTTTTGATAGCTGAATATGCCTTCCTTTTGCAGTTGCAAGCGAAGTTCTTCAATCTGGGCAATGAGTGCCCCCGGACCTGATAGTTCAATATCATCAACGACTAACTGATACCGGGAGTTTCCTGGAAAGGTTGTTATTCTTCCTGTCGCAATAATCTCAACCCCTTCTTCCAAAAAACGATTAAGTTGATTACTCAGGCGCTTTGATGTACTCTTCCATAGAACTGTAGAAAGAGTATCCCGCCCTTCTTTCAGACTAAAATAAATGTGACCACTTGGAGCGAAGGATAAATCGGATACTTCACCGCGGAGTCTAATGAAGGGGAAGGTACCTTCAACACTTCGCTTGATGGCTTGAGAAAACTCAGAAACTGAGTATTCTTTAAGTCCAGAAGTGTTGGGCACAGGAGAATTCGTAAAAGTTAAATTCAGAAATTTTTATCAATTCGCTCAATTGTACAAGATAACAATTATTCGCCGTCACATTAAAAATCAATGCATTAAATCTGTTGTTCTGGCATTTGGACAACGAGCCCTTCAAAATCCTTGGAAACTCGGAGTTGACAGGTCAGCCTAGACTTTACCGGATCCGGTTCCCAAGCAAAATCAAGCATATCTTCTTCCATTGCCTCTTTTTCCGGAAGCCTATCAACCCATTGGTCATCAACATACACATGACAGGTTGAACAGGCACATGCCCCTCCACAATCAGCTTCAATTCCAGGAATATTGTTGTCTCGTGCACCTTCCATGACTGTTAGGCCTTCTCTTACGTCAACCGTGTGGGGAGTTCCATTATATTCAATATAGGTTATCTTTACCATATGGCCTCAAACATCTAACTCTTTTATAACTTGAACAGTTTATAATAATTTCTGACACAAAATTCATTCACTAAATGGTAATTAATTCAAGGGATTCCATAGAGTGTTATTTCTCTAGCAAACGCATAATCTAATGGTCATTTGGATTGACCTGTTCATTCTTTGGTAACCCCTTCCAATAAATATAAACATCTTGTTTTTCAAGTGAGCACGAAATCATTAGATATTGTCAATAGAATATTCAAAATCTCACCTGAAAAGCTCAGCTAAATCGTATTTTCAATGTGATTGAAGCCAGCGTATTGGCGATCTAATATGCTAACATTGAGGCGAAATTTCTGAGGTATGATTAAATCTCTGCCTTGCGGAGTTGCTTGATCTCTTTGTAGGCTTTGTTAATTGTAGCAATTTTACGGTTGCAAACCTCCAAATACCCCTTTGGCATATCGCGTGAAATTGCGACATCGGGGTGATACTGCTTTTGGAGTTGCCGGAATGCTTTTTTGATTTGCTGGTCCGTATCTGATGCGTTCACGCCAAGTATTTTGTAAGGGTCCAATTTGGTGGTCGAAAAATCTTGTGGAACAAATTTGAAGGTAATGTGTTCGTGGTTTGATTGGGAGATGCCAAAAATTTCGGCAACTCTGGCTATGAATTGATTCTCCTTGGGCGAAAAGTTGCTATCACTTGTTGCAATAAAATAAAGGCTCTCAAGTATGGCTTCGAGTCGTCTTTGATTATTCCTGAGTTTTTCTTTAATTTGGAAAGCGAAGATTTCAAAGCTTTGTCGACTATCACGCGCTTCCTTGAAAATTGTGGATACTTTTTCGGGTTCATACTCTTCCTTCAGCAGAACATCCCTGATAATTTTTAATTCATCGCGGGTAACCTTTCCATCAACCTTGCTGAGTTTGGCGCTGAGGGCGATGAGAGCATTCAAAAAATCATGGCACAATTCCCGATCCTCTATGGATTTAAACTCATAATCAGAAATTCCCAATCGGGCTGCTAAATTGTGCATGTAAGTTCGTTCTCGCTCTTCATATTTTCCCCAATGATAGGCGGCCGATATGGTTGAGCTAACGAGAGCCTTGCGGAAATTCCTATTTGCCAACATGGAACTGAGCTCATTCAATGCCTCTTCAGGTCTATTGAACAGCAATTGAGCTAATTGAACTAGTCTCTTTGAGGAGGATTTATTTATGTCAATCTGTTCTCGGGGCAAAATCTCCTTGAGAACTTGAGGGAATTCCTTGGTAACAGGGTCAATTAAATATACCAAAGCAATTAATTCCAAGCGATAGTTGTGACGCGATAGTGCCCGTGAGAATTCAACCAATTCACGATTGAAACCTCTTCTTTGACCTCCCGTTTTGCGAACAACCTGTTGTAAATAGTTAAATACTTGATCAAATTTTCTTGGGAGCTGGTAGAGATGCTTTGGAACCATTTCGCTAAAGCTGGTAGCACTAATGGGTTTTGCCTTTGCTTTCTCATAGACTGCTTTGGTATCAAAAGCCAAACCCTTGGTATTAATTGAAGTAGGAGCTATCAACTTGTCCAGTTTATCTTCATTAATCACCTCAAATTTGGCTAAATTAGCAAAGAATATGATAGTGATTGCTTCAACTTGTGCCCTTTCAAAATCCCCATCGCTTAATTGTTGTAAAATGCGCTTTTCGCTCTCTTTATGATACCTAAAAATGCTCATATTTTGCGAAGTACTTCTTTGACTTTCAATTGGCTTTTGAGGGGAAGCTTGACGTTGATTTTGATTAGTCTGCCATGGATTCGATTCCTTTGGAGGATCTTGTTTGCTTCTCCTTTTTTGAGCAAAATAGAAATAGGCCACGGAGCAAATCAATAGACCCAATGTTAAGTAATCCGCTCCGGCTATAAGGATGACTAGAAGAGAAAAAAGTACTAAAATTAAAGCCATGGATTTTGTGAGATGATTTTATGATTTATTGGCCCAAATGGTTTTACAATAAACCCTATTGATAACGGTCCATCAGATATAGAATCTATGCTACAAAAAAGGAAAATCAATAGTTCAATACCTTCAATAAAATAAAGGTGATAAACAACCCTGCTTATACTCTGAATTAGAGGCAAAACAACCTTGGTTTGAAGGTCGGGTAAAGCCTCCGAATTGGTAAAAATAAATACTTTCATAGTCTCCACTGCCCCGTCCCAAGTGCCAGTGGTCGATTCTGTTGACTCTCATTTCAAATAAGAGCAAAGCCAAGCTATTCTTACGGCAGCTTCAGGTATTTGCCCTCTAGGGTCAGAAACTGGACCCACTGCGAGGAAAATCTGGTTTCTTTTCTTTCTTGCTGTTAGAGACTGACTCAGGATTGGGTTCCGTTTCCGCACGGTGTGAGGGATCAAGGTTGAAACTTTCGGCCATGTCTTGAATATCGATCGTTATAAAATCCTCTTTTCCATAGACCGTGCGGAAAGCAGGACTGAAAGTGGGAGAGAACAGGATTCTTTTCAGCTGGGCACCCTTCAATAGTTCGCCACTTTCCTCCTTCTCCTTGACTGCACTTGCAATCAGGTGTTTCATAAAGGTATCCTGCTTTGTTCGTGTCTGCACTGGATCATGGCTCTCCGCGCTGCGCTTGCAACTTCCCAGCCAGACAATCTTGGGGCCATCTCCCATGCTGGTTGCCATGGCATCAATATCACCTTCAAAATGTTTATGGTGGGCCCGCACCGTGTGCCATGTGACACCTTTTTGCACTGCCAGCCAGTCGTTAGCGAGCAGCTCCAGAGTCTCTCCTTCCAGAGTTTCCATACGGGCGTGATAGAGTTCTTCCTCTCGTTTATCAAGCGCCGTACCAGCGACGGATGCCACCTGATGGTCATCTTTTATCTGTCCCATGTCCCTGAATATGTTGGTCTGAAAGAGGGTGATTGGGTCCGTAATGTACCATTTGGCCGGTGCCTGTTCCCCTAGTGCTGGATTCAGGTCAACCAAGCGCCAGGTCCGGAGATGATTCATGATTTCAAGCTTTTCAGCGTAGGAGCCAAATTCATTCGGAATCTGTTTCAACGTGACACCCCTCGGCTGATTATGACCGATCCATGCCAGCATATCCCGCTGAGCAGTAGGGAGCTCAACCCAAGCTTTGGCATCCCACCGTTCACGCCGGTCAGTTGTCAACACAGTGGCCTCTACTTCAAGCCAAGCCTGGTGCCATTCTTTATCATCCTCAATCCTTTTGAGGGAGGTATATCTCTTATCCATACAATACCGTCGCCAGTTCCGGGGCATTCCTCCATAGGCAGTCCACAGAGTCAAAAACCTATTGGGGGTGGCCAGGATACCTTGTTCAGCAGCCATTGTCATGGTGGTCTTAAGGCACCAAGGGCGGAGCAAAAGAGTTTCATCAATGGACCCATGCAAGGGAGCATCAACAGCAAACATCCGATCGATCTTTTGCTGGTGAGAACCCATCAGAATTAGCTTGCCGGGATATAATTTCCCATACTCACCCAAGCTGCTGGAGGCAGTACCAATCGCCTGACGAACATAGGAGACCAGTCCCAGCATTTCGGCATGGTGAAACTCATCCAGTACAACCACCGATCCAGTTTTCAACAAAGCTAAGAGAAGCGCCTTGAATTTGAAATACCTGTTTTGCCAGTTATGGTCTTGAGCCAAGTTTCTCCGAACCTTGGCCCCCAAGCTATCCGGGGCGGAACCATTCTGACCAACCAGATCCTTAATTTGTTGAGTAACATCTTCAACACCCACATCGTACACGGTCGGGTTAGGCAATTCAAACATGATGACTGGTATCTCGGGAGTGGCGAATTTTTCTACCTCTCGAAGCAACTGGGTCTTACCCACGCCCCGGCCACCCAAGACCTTTAAAGCCCGAAAGCGTCGTTCCTGTGGTGGAGAAGCAAAGTCTAGGCCGTTCTGGAGGTTAGCAACTTCCTTCGCCCGTCCATAAAAACGCCAGTCAGTCATAGCAAACCTTTTATTAATTTTTCGTTCATGTTCCCGTGAAAATAAATGTTTTGTCGCAGTAAATCATCACCAACAATTATTTTCTGCACATAAAAGCAACTTGCCTTAAAAGAAGCTTCTCTAGTATGTGACCAATAAAATATTAACTGGTTGAATTCCTTGTGAAAACATCCTCCCCATGCTCTTTACCATAATTTTAGATTAAACCATTGGGTAAACATAACGGCAACCAAACAATCCTTTCCAATCAAGGTAGAATTTACCCTTGAACACGATATGATATCTAGTGGTGGTCTCATCCACTTTTAGAAGCTGATGTGCGACCTGAGAACCTTTTCCTGCTTCCAAGTGATCACTCCTAAGAGTGACTTGATGGTCAGATGATGTTGACCATTCTTGGTTGGGGTTGGGTCTCGGACATTGATCAATCGGAGGAAAATACGGAGTTGTGCTTGATGGTTCGCCGACTTGAACTCTACTCTTCTGGTCTTCGCAGGACAACTCTCGCAGGTCGTTTTCGGTCGGGTCACCAGCGAACGTTTCCTTCACCTTTTAAAATTTACAGCATCAATTAAAATTTCTATTTACACTTTGTTAAGAACAAGTTAAAGTCATGGCACTTGGTAGATTATAGATATTTATTAGGCGTCATTGATAAGTGATAGGACTTATTCATTGGCGATTTGGAATTTGTAAAGGAAAAAAAATGAAAAATTACATAACTTGGTTTGTTACTAGTATGGCCGTACTGTGCCTTGCTTCATGGGCAAGCGCAGCTGATGAAGAGCTTCTCATATTAGATTGGTCAGCATACAACGATCCTGGCTTCTATCAGGCTTATATTGACCAGCACGGTGACGAACCATCATTTTCTTTCTTCGGTGAAGAAGAAGAGGCATATCAAAAATTATCGCAGGGATTTTCTGCCGATATTTCACATCCTTGCTCACAATCAGTTTCAAAATGGTATGACGCTGGACTTTTGGACCCACTTCAGATTGATAAAATTGAACGTTGGGACCATGTGAATTCAGTGAAAGAAGGATTTAAGTATGACGGGGAATATTATTTTCTTCCTGCAGATTGGGGAACGACTGCACTGGCCTACCGGAGCGATGAAATTCCTGAATCCGAGGTAGGGAGTCTAAAGATATTTTTAGATCCAAAGTACGCAGGTCGCACCTCAATTCCTGACAATGTTGATGATGCTTATTCATTGGCCTTCTTAGCCACGGGAGTTTCTGACTGGTCAAATGCCACCCAAGAGGAATTTGAAAATGCCTCTGCTTGGATGCGTCAAGCACATCAGAATGTCCGCGATTATTGGGCAGACGGAGCATCTCTTTCGCAATTAATGTCATCGGGTGAAGTTCTCATTGCCTGGGCTTGGAATGAAGTTCCGGTTGCGATGCAGGCAGAAGGTCACCCAGTTGCAATGAATCGTTCAACCGTTGAAGGTTCATCAACTTGGTTCTGCGGATATGTAGATCTTGCCAATGGTGAGAATGATGAACAGAAAGTCTACGACTTTTTCAACGCTTGGATGTCACCTGAATCAGCAAACTATATTGTTAATGAGTGGGGATATGGACATGGCAATCAAGTTGCTATGGACGCACTTGGTGCTGAAACGCTTAAAGCCGTTGGGCTTGGGGCAGTTGATGTCCCCATCTTGGCTCAAAAACCCATGGATAATGATCTCCGCCAACAAATGATAGCTGAATTTGAGTTGATTAAAGCTGGCTTCTAGAAGTAATGAAAATTTAGGTTAAAGGTCATCTCTTTGGCCTTTGACCTCATTGACACTTACTGACGCATGGTGGTTTCATTGAATTAATTCAGTTGTTGTTTCCAGAAGAATATCAGAAGAGCACCCAATAATATTTGCTTTTCTTGTACTGTTCATGACCAACCCCTCTTACATGCGGCTCATCGCAAAGTAACAGTCGCAATTCACAAAGCTAATTCGCATCCCATCCCATGGCATCGGCTTGAGCATTGTCCCATAACTGCAGTGAGGTTATTGGCTTATCTTCCCCGGATCCTAGGATCCAAAGCATCTCTGAGACCATCACCGAGATAATTGACTGAAAGAACCGTAAACGAAATAGCAATACCAGGGCACAAGGCTCTTTCGGGAAAGCTCTGCAGGTAATCAGTTGCATCAAACAGTAATCGCCCCCAGGTTGGGAAATCCGAAGGGAAACCTAAACCTAAGAAGGAAAGTGCCGATTCTGTAATTATTGCGTTGGCAATACCAATTGTAGCCGAAACCATTATCGGCGACAATACATTGGGCAAGATGTGCCTGAGGATAATTCTGCTTGATGGAGTCCCTATTGATTTAGCTGCCAATACAAACTCCCTTTCCTTTATTGTCAAAACATCGCCTCTGACAATCCTTGCCGCCTGCATCCAACTTGTAATACCAATTACAAAAACTATGAGAATAAAGATCCCTGTCTCGGGACCAAAAGCATTTCGCAAGGCATCTCTGAAGAGTAATATGATAACCAGAAGGAGAGGAAGGATCGGCAAGGCAAGAAATAAATCGGTCAATCGCATCAGAGGCCCATCCAGCCACTTTGCAAATCCAGCCAAAACGCCAACAAGGGTTCCCAAAATAAGGGAAAGTAGCATGGCCGTTATCCCTACGGCTAGAGTCGTTTGACCACCAACAAGAATACGAGCCAAGGTATCTCTACCAAGTTGATCAGTCCCTAAGGGATGAGCCAAACTCATTCCTTGATCTCGGGCAAGAATATCAATGTATTGAGGATCAATGGTCCAGAAAAACGGCCCTACAAATACTCCACCTAATATAAACAAAAAGAACACACCTCCAAATAAAGCACCCCTATGCGTTTTAAATTGATCCCAAATGTCACGCCATTGAGATGAAGAGGCCGGTTGGATTCTATTGGTGGTTATATCACTCATAGCGAATCCTTGGATCAAGGATGCCATACAAAATGTCTGCAATAAGATTAAACAGGACAATCAAGATCGCAAAAATAAAGGTTAAGGTTTGAACCATGGGGATATCATTAGCTTGTATAGCCGTTATCAATAATTGACCAAGTCCGTTTACCTTGAATACTTGTTCAGTAATAATCGCCCCGCCAAAGACTGTTGGCACACCAATGGCAATAACTGTAACGACAGGAATCAGGGAATTTCTTAAAACATGGACTAGTAACACAATATTTTCGTTCAATCCCTTGGCCCGCGCCGTTCGGACATAGTCTTGGTTTAAATTATCCAGCATGGACGCTCGCATAAATCGGCTTATCTGAGCCGCATTGTATAGAGCAAGTACAAGAGTAGGCATTATCATCTGCTTGATCTGTACAATCAAACTATTCCAATCATTAACAACATGCGTCGTATCATAAATGGAGGGGAACCAACCCAACTGCACCGAAAAAATGACAATGAGCAATACTCCCGTGAAAAAGGTTGGAATCGAAAACCCAACCATGGAAACAAAGGTTCCTATCTGATCAAACCAGCTGTACTGTTTATAGGCAGAAATTATCCCTATGGGTAAGGCAATAATGGTTCCCAGGACATATGACATTCCAACAACCCACAGCGTTTGGGGTAGTCGTTGCACAACAATATCCATGACCGGCGATCGCGACTGCCATGAAATGACCCGTTGTCGGTCACCCGAGAAATCTACACCAGACAACTCCGATAATAGGTGAAGGGGTTCATTAATGAAAAATTGTTCAAGCCAAAGGAGAAACCGGATGTGAAAAGGTTCACCCAAGCCGAGCGCAAGCCGGATTTTTTCTCTAACCTCGGGCGGGATAGTCAACGGAAGCTGTGCAGTCGGATCACTTGGTGCCAAATCAAGTAATAGAAACAACACCAGGCTTATAAAAAACAATGTTGGTATTGCCAAAAGGGTTCTTCTGATGGTGTAATTGAACATTTGAGGGAGTTAGAAACTATTCAACGTAATCCTTGCCAGCGAAAAAAGGCTCAGGGTCTGAACCCTGAGCCACCATTACTTTGACTTATTTCTTGAACCAATCAGCGATATTCCAGAGTTCGGAATCCCAAGGATTAAGAGCAACACCGCCAAGTGAATTGGCATGGGCTGAAACTCGACCTCGATGAATCAATGGTATCATGATGTATTCTTGCATCAACTGATCATTCAGTGTTTTGGACAGTTCAATCCTCTTGCTCAAGTCACCGGTTTTGGCAAGTTCAGCTAAATTAGCATCATAATTCTCATTACAATATCGCGGGACGTTGCCACCTTGCCAGCCATTTTCAGGTGATGGTTCACGACCGCACTTCCACAAGTTAAAATAGGGTTCTGGGTCTGTTCCATCAAATGTATTGGTATACATTTCCACATCAGCAAAAAACTTCTGAAAGGTATCAGGGCTTCCCGGGTCACCTCCAAAGAATACTGAAGCATCGATGTTCCGCAATTCTGATTCTACTCCTAGCTCTGCCCACCATTGCTTAATCAAGGCTTGAAAATCCTGACGAACCGCATTGGTAGAGGTTTGATAAAGAATAGAAAGTTGCCTACCATCCTTTTCACGGACACCATCACTACCTTCTATCCATCCCGCTTCATCAAGAATTTGTTTGGCCATTGCCATGTCTTGCACCAAACAGCTATCATTAGCAGTTGAAGCATAAATTGCTGGTGCTGGTACAATATTACACGTTGGCATTCCTGTAATTCCATAACCGATCTCATTCAGAATATTTCGGTCAATGGCGAGGGAAAGAGCCTTCCTGATGTTTATATCCGTTAGAAAAGGATGGGGATGAGCACGGGTTGCCCGAGCTTCGCCGAGTTCAGGTGAGGGATCTGTCATGTTGATCATAATTCTTTCAACAGCAGTGCCAAAAGCAGAAACCACCTGCCCCTTGCCGGCTTCGGACATTTGTTGTAGTACCTGCGGGGCCAACTGAAGATTCCAAGCATAATCAAACTCGCCTGTTTCGAGAACAGCACGACCGGCGGCTGTAGCATCACCTCCGCCCTTAAAGGTCAGGGTGGCAAATCCAGGCTTGTTCGGTTCACGATAATTTGTATTCGCTTCCATCGATATAACATCGTTGGGGCGAAATTCAGTGACGACAAAAGGACCTGTACCTATCGGCATGAAATTCTGGTCTGTACAGCTTGGAGCAGCTGTTCCGAGACAATTTTCAAACTGAGCCTTTTGAATGATTGGCGATTGGGCGCCAACAAAAGGACCATATGGGAAGGGTTTTTCAACCCCAAAAGTGACCTGTACAGTTAAATCATCCAGTGCTTCAACAGAAACAACATCCTCAAACTTTTGTCCTTGGGCACAGCCACCTTCGGGGTGGGTACAGTATTCATAGGTGAATACGACATCAGCTGACGTAAATGGCGAGCCATCAGACCAAATCAAACCATCCAAGATTTTCCAAGTAATCGTTTTTAGATCTGCCGATACTCCACCGTTTTCAGTGGTTGGAATTGCTTCGACCAACCACGGTACTAAATTCCCATCGACGTCATAGCGAGCTAAGGGTTCAATGATCAATGAAGCGGCCTCAACTTCCTTAATTCCTCCTGATAGAAATGGATTCAGGGTGGAAGGAGCTTGCCAATAAAGAATATTGACATGACCAGAATCTCCTCTCATCGCGTACCCCGATGATGCCATCGTAGACATGACTAAGATCATAATAAATAGTTTTCTCATTTTTCTTCCTCTCTTCAAATTAATCCATTTTGTTAATCTATATTTACACACTAACCCCTATAAAGATGACAAGAAACGAAACGTCCCGGTTCAATTTCGGTCAGTGTAGGTTCTACCTTATGGCAGATGTCGAATGCCTTGGGGCATCGATTGCAAAAATTACATCCTGCGGGGGGATTGGCGGGTGAGGGAACATCACCGCTCAGGACAATTGCTTGCCGTTTTCTTTCAATTTCAGGATCAGCTTCAGGGACGGCTGAGAGCAAAGCTTCTGTGTAGGGATGGAGAGGGGCGAAATAAAGAGATTCGCTCGTGCTGACTTCAACAATTTGTCCCAAATACATCACCGCCACGCGAGTGGCAATATGTCTTACCATACCCAAGTCATGGCTGATAAACAGATAGGTTAGATTTCTTTGCTCCTGTAAGTCTTCCAATAAATTAACCACTTGAGCCTGAATTGAAACATCCAATGCCGCGATGGGTTCATCACATACGATTAATTCGGGATTCAAAGCCAAGGCTCGTGCGATACCAATGCGCTGTTTTTGTCCCCCTGAAAACTCATGGGGATAGCGGGTGGCAAAATCTCTATTCAAGCCGACCGAATCCATCAAGGCAAAAACACGATCCACCTTTTCTTTTTTTGTCAGCTTTTGGTGTTCGGTCAATGGCTCAGAAATGATTGCCTCCACAGTCATTCTTGGGTTGAGTGATTCCTGTGGATCCTGAAAAATCATTTGCATACTCGGACGGATTTTTCTGATTTCCTTGGCGGTTGCATTATGGATGTATTTTCCCTTCAACTTGATTGTTCCATCCGTTATGTCATTCAGTCTTAATATGGCTCTGCCGGTCGTGGTTTTGCCACAGCCCGATTCCCCAACCAAACCAAGTGTTTCACCTTTCATAATATCAAGCGAAACTTTATCCACCGCTTTCACCTCACCCACTTTACGTCTGAGTACACCGGCCACAATCGGGAAAAATACTTTCAGATCCCTTACTTGTACCAATGGAAAATTCTCAGCTTGCGTTTCAGCCAACGGTCTGTCTCATGTTTTCAAGTAGATGACAAGCAACGAAGTGGTTTTTGCGGTGCTCAATTAATTGTGGGTTCATTGCGGTACACTTGCCAAAGGCAAAATCACATCGGGGGTGAAAGGAACATAAATCAGGTGTTTGAAGGGTTGTGGGAGCCTGCCCTCTTATAGAATTCAGTCGTTTTGCTCTTTCGCCTCTGACAGCAGGAATTGTCCCAATGAGAGCCTTGGTGTAAGGGTGCTGTGGATTAGCAAACAACTCTTCAACATTCGCCTGTTCAACAATTTGCCCTGCATACATCACAATGACTCTGGTTGCAATACCGGCAATCACCCCTAAGTCGTGGGTAATCCAAATGATCGACATGCCAAGCTTTTTTCTCAAATCCTTAATCAATTCAATAATTTGTGCCTGAATTGTCACGTCCAATGCTGTAGTGGGTTCATCAGCAATGAGCAACTTCGGGTCACAAGCCAAGGAAATGGCAATCATAACCCGTTGTCTCATGCCACCGGAAAATTGATGAGGGTAGTCATTAATTCGCTTTGAAGGGTCAGGAATGCCCACCAGATCGAGCAATTCAATGGCTCGTTTTTTCGCTTTTCTTCTTGAGTACCCCATATGTTTTTTGAGTGGTTCCATAATTTGGAATCCGATTGAAAAAACAGGATTGAGAGAGGTCATGGGATCTTGGAATATAAAGCCGATTTCTCCACCACGTATTTGTCTGATTTCCTTGGGGTCGGATTTCAGCAGTTCTTTTCCCGCAAACAGTACTGTCCCACTTTTAATTTCTGCAGGTGGCGAGGGAAGGAGACCCAAAATGGACATCATTGTAACAGATTTGCCAGAGCCAGATTCTCCTACGACACCAAGGAGCTCACCAGGTTTGAGGTCAAAGCTGATCGTATTTACGGCGTGGACTTCACCCTTTTTGGTTGAAAAGACCACCTTAAGGTCTTGCACTGTAAGAACCGAAGAATTTTCTACAGCCATTTGTTTATGGATTACGAATAAGCAACAGTATTTAAATCCAAAATAGAATTTGAAGTATTTTAGTTTATTAAATAGAATTAATTAAAAGAAATATCCAAAGAAGGTAAATCTTTTAGTTGCTTTAGGTTAGAGAACAGAATTATATTTTTTGGCCTCTTGGTCCTTAGCCGTATCCATCAAAATAAAACGAACCTTCCCTCTCAATCCCATTTGTAGGACTTCATATCTTTATGTATTGCACAAATAAAATTCACTGGCAACTCACTCAGCAGGCAATTTCCGCGCAACAAATGGAACGAGCAACGCTGGTTTTAAGGGTACCCAGTGACTTACCCCCTTTTAAAGCTTTCGCTGCCTTCATTGAACACGAATACACGAACCAAATCAAAAGAAAAAACTTAGTATAAACTTCCAAAAGAAATTAGATATTATTTATAGACAATACACAGGTCAATCCCAACGCTAGGGAATAATTCTGGTCTAAATATTGAAGATGTTACCAGTTGATGATACTCATCACGGCTTTGAAACGGTCTTTTTTGATTGACGTAGAACTGTCGTCCAGATTGTCGCTATACACTTGAATTAATTCACTACTGAAATAATGTGGGAATAATCGTTACGATAAGAGATAACTTGGTGGTCAACGTGTTTCTTGAGTGTCTCTAGGATAATAATGCTGACAGTGAGATCTTGAATCGATAAGCGATAATGATATATAAATGTATCAAAACTGTTAATCAATTTTTATCATGTTACAATCAGAAGCACTCAGGATATTCCATCAGTGGAGCTGTCGAGATCGCGTTATCTTCACGCATCAGGATTTACGCAAACTCTTCCCGGGAGATAGTGAGGCGGCGTTCCGGGCTAGTCTTGGCCGTTTGATCAGGGCCGGATATGTTCAACGGGTAACTCAAGGGATTTACTTCTATGCCTTAGCCGGCCGACGACCTCATCACCTACTTGAACAGATCGCTGTTGCCCGACGAAGAGGGTGTTACAACTATTTGAGTTTGGAGTCAGCTCTGGCTGAGTATGGGGTGATATCGCAGGTTCCTCTCGCCGTGATCACGGTCATGACGACGGGCCGGTCCGGGATATTCGACACACCCTATGGTCGAATTGAGTTCACCCATACCAAAAGAACGGTGAATAATATCCTTGTTCATACCAAAGAGGTGGGACGACCCTGCCGCTTGGCAACTCCGGCAACAGCCTTCACAGACCTGAAACGGGTGGGTCGGAACCTGCATCTCGTTGACGAGGAAGAATTGGCGGAGGTGATGGCAGATGTTGGGTAAAATAAATTTGCCTGAGATGCTTGAACAGGTCTGGGCTCACAAGCCTGAATTAATGGCTTTGGAAAACGTGGTCGTCAAGGAGTTGATCCATTACGAAATCCTTTCGTCATTGGACCGACATGTCCTTCTTCAAAAACTGACCTTTCATGGGGGAACGGCTTTACGCCTGTGTTACGGAGCAAGTCGCTTGAGTGAGGATCTGGATTTTGCGGGCGGACCAAACTTTACTAGGAAGGACGTGGAGGGAATTTCAGAAGTGGTGAAATCGCATCTGGCAAGCAGGTATGGTTTGGAAATAGTTGTCAAGGAACCGAAACCGAGAAAAAAGGATGGGAGCACGGTGGTAGTCGATACATGGCAAATCACCATTGTTACTAATCCCGGACAACTGCACCTCCCTCGCCAGAGGATTAATATCGACATTGCCACTATGGAGTCTAGATCAACAGGACTACAGGCGATAAGGAAAAACTATCCGGTTCTGCCAAGCGGGTTGGAGGGTTTGCTTGTGCCGGTCATGAGTGCTCAAGAGATTCTGACCAACAAGCTTGTGTCCTTACCTGCCTCGGCCAACCGCAACAACATTCGCTACCGTGACATCTGGGATATCGCTTGGCTTACTCTGGAGGGTGTTACGATCAACCCTGAATGGATTATCGGGCGGCTGACAGAATTTGGGATTGAAGATTATGGCGAGCGGGTGGAAGCCATACTAAATACGCTTGGTGATCCCAGCACAGGCAAACGTTTCAAGGAGAGCATTGCACGCTTTTTGCCCAATGAAGCCATGAACCGAACTTTTGGTCGGGCTGGAGCTGATGCTTTTATTTTCAAAGTGGTACAAGAGTGTCTTGCCAAAGCCGCTCAAATACATAAAACCATGCCCCCAACTACTACCACCCAGTTTGAGCACTAGGACAAGCAAGGTCACACACAATTTTATTTCTGATTGCCCAGCCATTGTCTTTTATTGCGATAGTAACTTTATCGGGGATCAGTTCCAAACCCTTATTTTAATATTTGTCTCCAAATATTCAGGAAATAAACACCGCTATCCTTTATTACTCCTCTTGAGAGGTCTCTGACCTCTTTCACTCGGACCGGATAGCATAAATGTCAAACCATCCTGCTAGTAATTGTGGGGGATGAGGACAGTAAAATTTCTTTTTTGAACTTCATTTATGGGAATTATTTACCAAAGTGCCAAAATAATACTTGATTTTTACAGGAAAGTGCCACAAATTGAAATCTATGAACAAATTTTAAGAATTTAATGAACTGGCACACAAAGAATCCCGGAAAACACGAAAGAGTGGGTATCAGTTTCACCAAACTTTTCAAAATGTTTCCTGATAATATAACAGCCCAACACTGGCTTGAAAGTATTATCTGACCCCTAGGCCCCAAATGTCTCCATTGCGGCACTCTCAATATCCAATCCAATATCAAGCACAAATCAATGATTCATTGTTGTAGGGATTGTTTCTTGGTCAAGTTGAGGTGGATGAAACTTATGTCGGAGGGAAGGAAACCAACAAACTCAATGCTGGTAGAGGTGGTGTTGGTAAAACTCCAGTCGTTGGTATCAAGGACCGCAAGACCAACAAGTTTACAGCCAAGGTTGTTCAAGATACTAGGAAACCAATCTTACAGGGTTATATCAAAGTGAATGTAGATCCCGAAGCCAAGAAATACACTGAATACCGCTTATAATGGACTTGAAAACAGAGAATCAGTTAATCACAATGTCAAGGAATATGTCCGGGGAGAAATCCATACCAATGGAATTGAATCCTTCTGGGCTACGTTCAAGAGGGCTCAAAAAGGCACTTACCACAAGATGTCACCGAAGCATTTGCAACGATATGTAATTGAATTTGCTTGTCGACATAATCAAAGACCTTTTGACACATTAACCCAGATGAACTAAGTTGCTTTTAGAATGTTTGGAAAGCAGTTGATCTACAAGGAATTGAGTAAAACAAATGGAAAAGTAATGCTGCTCACTCTTTCGAACTTGCAGATTTGAATTCTATTTACTAATAATGAAACAACTTAATTTTTAACGGAGAAAACTATGAAGGACGAATCTGAAATCAGGGAGGTTAAAGTCAAACCCCGTGATTACCAACCTAATGAGGCTGAACTGGAAGAGGAAATCTATATCCCTACAACCCCAGAAAAATTAGCCAGAGCAGCCCTTCAACAGGTCAAAATTGTAGAGGATAAACAAGCGAGAACACTTTACCCCCCCCCATCAAATCGGCTGTATTTCGGGGATTGTCTGGATATCCTTAGGGAGGAAGTAGCAAGCGAATCCGTAGACCTAATATATCTTGACCCCCCATTTAATTCCAAGCGACTTTACAATGCTTTTATAGGCAATGCCCAATGGGTAGCTTTTGATGATACATGGCGGTGGTCAGAGGCCATTGATGACTTTCATAATATAGTTTCCAAACCTGGTCCCCTTGCTAATACAATGGAAGGGTTAAGGATGATACATGGAGAGGGGCCAAATTTGGCTTATCTTTCCTATATGGCAAATCGCCTCGTTGAATGCCATAGAGTCCTTAAATCAACAGGGTCAATTTACCTACACTGCGACCCAACAATGAGTCACAGTTTAAAACTGATATTAGATGGAATTTTTGGTCAGAAGAATTTTATAAATGAAATTGTGTGGTGTTACAAATCCGGTGGAGCAAACCCTAAACGATTTTTCAGTAAAAAGCATGACCTGATTCTATGGTCATCAAAATCAAATAAGTACATTTTCAATCCCCAAACGGAAAAATCATACAATCGTGAGTTAAAGCCTTACAGATTTAAAGGCGTGAAAGAGTATCGTGATAAGATTGGCTGGTACACACTAGTAGGTATGAAAGATTACTGGAACATTGACATGGTAGGACGGACAAGTAAAGAGCGAGTAGGTTATCCTACCCAAAAACCATTGGCACTTTTAGACAGAATTATCAAAGCAAGTTGCCCTCCTAATGGAATAGTTTTAGATCCCTTTTGTGGCTGTGGAACAACTATTGAAGCTGCTCAAATACTCGGTCGAAAATGGATTGGCATTGATGTTTGCGTTAATGCCTGCAAAGTAATTGAAAAGCGAATTTCTAATCATATTAATAACTTTTATGGTGAGGTTGAATTTATCGGTCTTCCAAAAACAGCAAATGATGCCAAAACTCTAGCAAATCTTGATGCCTTCAAATTTGAACGCTGGGCTGCTTCTCTTGTAGATGGAATGGAAGCAAATAAAAAACAAAGAGGTGATGGTGGAATTGATGGTTATGGCCGTCTTGCCATTGATAAAGGTAAATTCATTGACCTTGTTTCACAAGTTAAAGGTGGTCATACCAATCCCGGACATATACAGGCCTTTAATGGAGCTAGACAACAAGTTGGGGCTGAATTAGGTATATTTACTTGCTTTGATGAGAAAGTTACACAAGGAATGCGTGATACTGCTGCAAGTACTGGTCGATTTATGGATGTTCCCAAGGTTCAGATTTACACTGTCGAAGATTACTTTATTGGCAAGACTCCCCAAATGCCATCCCATTTTGTTTAAATTACTTTGGCACTTTGGTATATAACTCCCAATATTATATACTGAATTGAGTTATCAATTAATAATCTATGCAATTTAATGCGACTCGGAGCCAAAATATTAAAAAGCATCTCAGGTTCTCCCGGCTACCTCCTCGTTAGCCCTCCTTTTGCCTATGCCATTTTGCTGTTAGTCATACCGATGACTGCTGTTGTAGCACTCAGCTTCTGGACACAAGATTATATTCAACTGAATCGCGAGTTCACCTTCGCCAACTATCAAGAAGCGTGGACAAGCCCAATTTACCAAATACTGATGCTGCGGTCATTAAAGGTTTCATTCTTTGTGACCCTTGTCACAGTTACACTCGCTTTTCCAGTAGCCTACTACATTTCGTTTCATGTTTCCCAAAGTCGTAAACCTTTATGGATTTTTCTCATTACCATTCCGTTTTGGACCAGCTACCTGCTCAGAATTTTTCTTTGGAAAGTCATACTCGGTTATAATGGCGTGATCAACGGTTCTTTACTAGAATTAGGAATGATTAATGAACCACTTCAGTTTCTATTGTTTAATCAAGGGGCCGTAATCCTAACCTTAAGCCATGCCTGGATTCCATTTGCGATCCTCCCCATTTATGTCGCCTTGGAAAAAATTGATCGCTCTTTACTTGAAGCCGCAGAAGATTTGGGTGATGGCCCGTTCCGACGATTTTTGCGCGTTACCTTGCCATTGGCAGTCCCTGGAATAGTTGCCGCATCTCTGATTGTTTTTATTCCGACCATTGGCGATTATGTGACGCCTCGGCTTGTCGGCGGCCCCAACGGCTTATTAATTGCCAATATGATTGAAGTCCAATTTAAAAAAGCAAATAATGCTCCACTAGGTGCGGCATTGGCTCTCACCGCGATGATAATCGTTACCATCATTTCGCTGGCATTCCTGTGGTTGAACAGAAAGAACTTGAGGACGTAATGAAACCACGGTCACACGCCTCACGATACCTTATTTTCTATGTGGGAATATTCCTAATTTTTCTCTATTCACCCGCACTACTATTGCCTATTTTTTCTTTCAATGATGCGACAATTATTGCTTTCCCATTGACGGGATTTACACTCAAATGGTTTAACGAGGTATTTCAGAGCGAAGTTCTCATTCAATCGGCTGTTAATAGTCTTATTGTGGCTTTGATTACTTCTATTGCCGCAACCATACTCGGTGTTTTTGCCGCTCGGGCCTCAATCCGACATGATTTTAGAGGGAAATTCGGAATTATGGGGATCATCATGATTCCCATGTTTTTACCCGAAATCATTGTCGGCGTCGCCCTCTTGGTCATGCTACTCCAACTTGGCTTCAATTTATCTTTGTCTACCATTATTTTAGGACATACTTTGATTTGCATGCCCTTTTGTACAGCCATTTTAAGTACCGGTTTTCAGGGCTTGGACCATAGCATGGAAGAAGCTTCACTTGACTTGGGTCGTAATAAATTCGACACCTTTCGTCTCATCATTCTTCCATTAATCATGCCCGCAATCATCTCAAGTGTGCTAATCTCATTCACTATCTCACTGGATGAATTTATTATTGCCTTTTTTCTATCTGGAACAGAGACCACGCTTCCTGTTTACATTTGGGGTCAACTTCGCTTTCCAACCCGTATTCCGATTATTCTCGCATTGGGAACACTTATGCTGCTGGTATCACTAACTCTGCTATTTGCCGCTGATTATTTCCGACGCCTTGGAATCAAGAAAACTGGTCTTCAAGACAAAGGAGGATTGTTTTGAACGAATTACGTTCCAACCCGCACCCGCCCAATCAAGAGCCAAAGCCCTCGCCGATTATAGAGATCAATAATCTGGAGAAGTATTATGGTGCTCATCAGGTTCTTGAGCCAATTCAATTCGCCATTAATCAAGGTGAGTTTTTTACCATCGTTGGACCGTCTGGCTGTGGAAAAACAACCCTTTTAAGAGTTATAGCGGGGTTTGAGGAGCCGAGTTCTGGCACTCTGATTATTGATGGTCAAAACATGGCTGGCGTGACTGGAAACTTACGACCAACCAACATGGTGTTTCAAAGCTATGCTATCTTTCCTCACATGACAGTCGGCGAAAACGTTGCCTACGGACTTGAAGCCCGAAAAGTTGCAAAGAGTGTCATTAAACAAGAAGTGAATAAAGCGCTCGCAATGGTCGGGCTTGAGGGTCTAAATAGCCGTCCATCCAATGCCTTGTCAGGCGGTCAGAAGCAAAGGGTGGCCTTGGCTCGAGCTCTTATTCTCAAACCCAAAGTCTTGCTGCTTGATGAGCCCCTTTCTGCACTTGACAAAAAAATGCGTGAGCAAATGCAATATGAGCTGAGACAATTACAACGTTCAGTCGGAATTACCTTCGTCCTGGTGACCCATGACCAGGAAGAAGCATTGACCATGTCTGACCGGATTGCGGTAATGGATATCGGGAATATTGCCCAACTTGACACCCCCGAAATATTATACAATCGCCCAGTGAGCCGTTACGTAGCCAATTTCGTTGGCACCATGAATTTCCTTGACTTCAAAATTATCGACGAACTCAATGATGGACTTGAACTGGAAGTTGAAAGCCTCGGTAGAGTCAAAGTAGATTGGGACCAAATACCTCGAAAGTATGGTCCAAATTCAGTGATTGGAATGCGCCCTGAACGCTTTACCGTCCTGTCCGACAAACATACTCCTCAATCTCGAACCACGCGGGGAACTATTGTGAATAATCAGTATTTCGGTGATATGACTTATTATGATGTGATGTTGGAAGGCTCGTCTAAGGAGTTAACCATTTCAATGCGCAACTCCGATATGAACGTACAATTTACTATCGGCGACCAAGTTGACGTCGGGTGGGATGCCGCATCCCTCTTAGTCCTTGATGAATAAAATCTTTGTCAGGATTTCATCTCTCACATCAAAGTAAATTTATTGGAGACAAAAAGAGGTTTGGAGTAGAGGAAACATTATTCCTCTACTCCTTCAGAAAAAATTAATTTTCAAGTTCAATAATAATCTCAGTGAGAACGCCGCCACGCTCAATGATGATAGGAAGATTAGCCATGTTACTATCACGAGCAGAAGTGAATTCATTCTGAACTTCTTCAACACTATTTACTTTATTATGATTGACAAAGTAAATGATATCGTTGCTGCTCATTCCAGCTCGAGCTGCTGCTGAATCAGTTTCAACTGAAACAACGCGTACTTCAATTTCGCCATCAGCGCCCTCTACTTCTTCCATGACGATACCGAGCAAGGGGCTACCCTGAGAAATCGGTTGCTGCTGACTCAGCAAGGTCTGATTGACGGGCCGGCTCCCCAGTTCAAATTGTAAGGTCAGTTCTTCATTACCTCGTTCCACTTGGAGAGTAACCTCGGAACCAGGAGGATTATCACTGACGGTTTGAATAAAGTCTCGGATACTTTCAGCGACATAATCATCAATACTTAATATTATATCTCCAGGCAGTAGACCACCTCTGTACGCGGCACTATCTCGGTAAACATTTTCAACCCGAATTCTTCCAGTAAATTCTTCATCCTCTGGATTACCGATTGAAATACCTAAATACCCTCTTGAGACACTTCCTTCTGCAATAATCTGATCAACGACTTTCGTAACAACTTCCGAAGAGATCGAAAACCCGATACCAATGGAACCGACACTTAAGCCGGCAGTTCTAATGGCTGTGTTGACCCCGATTACTTCACCATCCGAATTAAATAGAGGGCCACCTGAATTGCCGAGGTTGATTGATGCGTCAGTTTGTAAAAAATTGTCGTACGGGCCACCTAAATCACGAAATTTGGCCGAAACCACCCCTTTTGAAACAGACAAGCCAACACCTAATGGATTACCAATGACCACGACAGGGTCTCCTATTCGTACTAATGAACTATCACCAAATGATACAAATTCAAAGGGTTTGTCTGAATCAATTTTGAGAACAGCAATATCTGTTTCTGGGTCGACCCCGATAACTTCTGCTTCATATTTTTCATTATCATTACTCAATGTAACTGTAATTTTGGTGGCACGCTCAATGACGTGATGATTGGTAATTACCTGTCCATCCTCGGAAATGATAAATCCTGAACCATAAGCAAGCCTCATCTGACGTTGGGGTGATTGCGCTTGCTGAGTCGTTCCTCCCTCAAGGAATAGAGGCGACGAATTGATATCGTCTTTCAAACCTCTTTGTCTTTGATCGAAAAATTCCTCACCAAAAAAACGGCGAAAAAACTCTTCAATCTGGGGTGATGGAAAGAACTCTTCATTGATTTGATTGTTTTGAACACTTGGCTGATTAAGTTCAACTTCAAGTGTCACCACACCTGGGAGTATCCTCTCAACCATTGAACTCGTATCATCATGAGCATAGAGTGGTTTCATCACGCCCAGACAAAGTATAATTATGGGTAAAATACGGCTCACTAATCTTAACCGAATGGAGCTATTTCCCGAGTTGGAATAAATGAATGTTTTTATCATTAGTCTACCTTTTTAGTCCGAAATTCATTAGATCAATAAATCAATAACTGCTACAATTTATGTAGCCCTATCGCTAGGTATGAAATAAGTATCGTTGTTGAGAACTTTATTAAGCCTCTTTACAAGAGTACTTAATCAAAAAATGGTTATTGCTTAAGCCGCTAATCTCAGGTCGCAATCCAAATCACTAGAACCCCTAGAGCCATAATTGCGAGTCCGAGATATCGCCTTTGCTCTACGGGTAATTTGTTCAAAAACTTCACGGCTTCTTCAAGTCTCTTAGGGGCAAGTGCAATCACAAGCCCCTCAATGACTGCGACTAGACCTAAAGCGATAATTAATTGGCTAATCACTTTTTATTGTACGGGCTCTATTGCGTGCTACTCGGAGGCGTATTTCCAGCGGAGTTGGAGTTTTTAAAGTAATTAAAAAACTCACTATCAAAATCAATCAGCAACGTGGTGTTTTCTTGAAGCATTGACTTTTGATAAGCATTGAGTGAGCGATAAAACTCAAAAAATTCTTGATCCTGCGAGAAGGCTTCAGCATAGATACGATTACGGTCAGCGTCAGCCTCACCTCGGACAATCTCAGCATCGCGTTGTGCTTCTGAAACAATCTCAACTTGGGTTCGGTCAGCTTGAGCACGCACCTTCTGAGCAGCTTCCTCGCCCCGTGCAATCTCATCAGCTGCCTCTCTTTCCCGTTCAGCACGCATACGCGCGAAGGTTGCTTCAAGATTTTGCGCGGGCAAGTCAGTTCGCTTCAGGCGAACATCAACAATTTCCAAGCCCAGATTAGATGCCTCTGATTTGGCCCGCTCGGTAATATTGAAAATCAACACCGCTCGGTCAGTAGACAAGATTGCACCTGAAGTCACGGAGCCAAGTACTTCACGAGTCGCCGCATTTAAGACATTGCGTAATCGACTTTCAGCCGAACCCTCAACACCTACGGCTTCACGGAATTGGACAACATCGGCAATGCGATAACGGGCAAACGCATCAACCACCAAGCGACGGTCATCAAGTGGTGTGACCTCAAGAGATTGCGTTTCCAAGGAAAGTATACGATCCTCATAACGAACAACTTCTTGGATTAACGGTACTTTAAATGCGATGCCAGGAGTTTCTTTAACCCGCTTAACTTGGCCAAATTGTAAAACCAAGGCCTTTTCGCGCTCATCAACAATATAAATTGCTGAGAACAAGCCAACGCCAATTACGACGAGGACTCCAATAATTATTGATCTTATGTTCATTGATTCACTCCCCCTCGAGCATTTCCACGAATTTCATTCACGGGCAAGTATGGGAGCACACCCGAGTCTCCATCTAATATAATTTTATCAACCGAAGCCAATACTTTTTCAAGCGTTTCAATATAAAGCCTTTGCCGGGTGACATCTTTGGCATTTTGATATTCTTCTAAAACAGCCACGAAGCGGCTTGCTTCACCCGTTGCTTCATTGACGACTTGAGCTCGATATCCCTCGGCTTCCTGAAGTAACTGAGCAGCTTCACCACGCGCACTTGCCAGAATTCTGTTAGCATAAGCATCAGCCTGCTTTTCAAGTCTGTCGCGCTCTTGCTCAGCGGCTTGCACTTCACGGAAACTGTCAATAACTGCCGTGGGGGGATCAGCTTTATCAAAGTTAACACGGACGACATTCATTCCTGAATCGTAATTATCAAGATTGGTTTGAATCAATTCCCGTAGGTCAGTGGCAACAACACCACGATCTCGGTTTAAAATGGGGGCGAGTTCAGACCGAGCCATAATCTCACGCATGGCCGATTCAGCTACTGCAAGAATCGTTTCTTCTTGATCCCGGAGATTAAACAAAAACTTGGCTGGATCTGATATGTTCCAGACCACTTGGAAACCAACATCAATGATATTTTCATCGCCCGTTAACATGAGACCACTTGACCCTGCTCGTTCAGCACCAATTTCAACGGTACGTTCACGGGTAACTTCAACAATTTCTTTCGTTACCAAAGGCCACGGAGCAAAATTGAGTCCAGGAGTGCCTGTGGCTGAGTAAGCCCCCAAAAACAATTCGACCGACCGTTGTTCTGGCTTGACCGAGTAGAATGAGTTAAATGCCCAGAAACCGACAAGAAGAACAACTATGATTAAATAGAATCCTCTTGGTAACTTGTTATTTCCCTTATTTCCAGAATTTCCTCGTCCTTTACTAACGATACTTTTCAGACGTTCGCGCCCAAGATTAAGAAGATCATCAAATTCGGGAATATCAGAACCCCGCGGTTTATTCCCACCGCCCCAAGGTCCATTAGAATTATTATTCATCTTAGCAATAGCTCCCCTATGTTGAGGTAATTGTTTCAACTTCAACAAGTATATGTTTAACTAATTGATTTCAAGATGCATTATTCGGAGAACGCATAGTGACTAACTCTTCAGCAGCCGTCGGATGCACGGCAACTGTTTGATCAAATTCTTCTTTGGTCGCACCCATTTTTACGGCAATACCAACCATTTGTATCATTTCAGCTGCACCGGGTGCAATGATGTGGACACCAAGAACAATTCGCGATTCTTTAGCAACGATTATTTTCATCAAATTGTACTCTTCTCGACCCGAAATCGTATTGGGCATCGGGCGAAATTGGGTCTTATATATTTCAACATCATAGTCTTTTCTGGCCTGTTCCTCGGTCATGCCGACAGTACCGATTTCAGGGCGAGTGAACACGGCCGAAGGGACATTTGTATGGTCAACGGGAGTTGGGATACCATCACAAATTGTTGCTGTCAGTTGCATGGCCTCCCGGATCGCTACAGGGGTCAAATTCAAACGGTTGGTAACATCACCGATGGCAAAAATGGAAGGAACTCCAGTTTGCGAATACTCATCAACTACTATGGCACCTGAATCATCAACATAAACCCCGACTGTTTCCAAGTTAAGTCCTTGAGTATTTGGCTTTCGACCTGTCGCATAAAGTACAGCATCAAAACTTTTTGACTCCCCATCACTGGACTCCACTCGTAATTGCTGAAATTGCTGATCTTTCCTTGTCACGCGTTTAATCACTTGGTTCAACTCAATATCTATGCCGCGCTCACCCATTGCTTGGTAGAGGTGATTCCTAATATCTTGATCAAACCCTCGAAGAATCTGTTCACCCCTATAATATTGGGTCACGTGTGCTCCCATTCCATTCAGGATTCCTGCAAACTCACAAGCGATATAGCCACCGCCGTAAATCAATACCCTTTTTGGTAGCTCCCTTAAGTTAAACACATCATTGGAAGTCATAACCAAATCTGAACCTTCAAACGTTGGAACGAATGGGTATCCTCCCGTAGCGATGAGGATCATTTTGGTTGAATATGTTGTCAGGTCAGACAGTTTGACACAATGTGGATCGACAATTTTGGCCCGTGAGCGAAAACATGCGACATTGGATTGTTTTAGGTTATTCTCATAAATTCCTTCAAGCCGTTTAATTTCTGCATCTTTTTTCATTTGAAATTGCCCAAAATTAAACTCCGGTTGATCAACTGACCAACCAAAAGCCCGACTGTCTTCAAAACTGTCCTTGAAATCGGCCGCATAAACCATGAATTTCTTTGGTACACACCCTCTGATTACACAAGTTCCCCCTAGACGATATTGTTCAGCCAAGCCAACCTTAAAGCCTTTCTGAGCTGCAACTCTAGCAGCACGAATTCCTCCAGAACCTCCCCCGATTACAAATAAATCAAAATCAAACATAACGACACCAATAACCTCTATTCAAACTATCCATAACGAGTCATCCATCAACAAACGTGTTCAATTTTTGCTTGCCACTGAGTTGCAATCGAAATGATTGGTCACTTCCTCACAAGCGTTAAAATATTGATACTTGAGCTCTGGAATCTCCTGCTATCACTTCATCGCACAAACCCGAAAAAATGCCACATTCAACGACACCAACCTGCTTATTGATTTCCTCCTCAAACAGTTTTGGTGCGGCAATGCGTCCGAGATAAAAATCAATGATATAATTTGACTCATCAGTCACAAATGGCGATTGACCTTGCCTTCTGATTTGACATTCTATGGTGTCAAATTGCATCTCCTTAAATAGGTCTTTGAGTCTCTTTTGGGTTGTATTCCAGCCAAATGCGACAATTTCAACTGGAAGTGGGAACTGCCCCAATAAATCCACTTTCTTTGTCATGCTTGCAATCACCTTCATGCTATCGGATGAAGATGCTACAATTTTTTCTTGAAGAAGTGCTCCACCTCCACCCTTAATAAGGTTGCGATCTAAATCAAACTCGTCAGCACCATCAATTGTCAGATCAAGTTGACCAACCGAATCCAATTCAGATATTGTTAAACCGAGTGATTCTGCAAGGCGCCGGGTTTGGCTTGAAGTTGAAACCATGGTAAGGTTTAATTCATGATGAAGGCTTTTTTGAGCGATGAGTTTGATAAGATGGTTGACTGTAGCGCCCGTTCCCAAACCTAATTTCATTCCTTTTTGTAAGTATTTTAGGGAAAATTTAGCTGCACTGATCTTATCAGTCTCTTGTTCATCCATGAATGCAATACCTTTCATTGTCGATTTAATTTTCTTGCCTCTTGAGTGTTCAACATAATGCGTGACTTAACAAACCAATCCACCTTCATATCACGGCTCAACTTGCGGCCACTGTAATGCTTCCTGTAAGGACTCCAAAACTGTTTCAAGATATTCTTTTGCCAAGATACATATCATTATTGGTTGATTAAACTGCAGCTCAACTTTCTTTTTAATAGTCATATTTGAAATGCCTGTCATCCCACACGGAGCAAAAGCAATCGAATCAATCTCCCATTTGAGCCCCGAAGACTTCCCCGTTATCGCACCAAAAGGAAAGAGTGAAATTGTTGTATCTAGGGGAAGTTGCAAGCATAATTTCGGTGGTACGAGAAAGCACACGTGAACTTCATTAAGCAATAGTATGTGTTTGTGAGCAAATTGAAGCAGGTTGTTGAAGGCTCCTAAGGCATGATCAATCCGATCGCCTAATACACCGACACCAATGTAATAAGGAGCATTCACAACACTGAGGCATTTATTGAGATCGGTACGATCCTGATCCCAAATTTTTATTTGACGGTCACTAGGGAATGTATCTAAGAATTCTTCTGAAGTTGAGTCAAAATCGCCAATCACATACTCTGGCACCTTGTTGAAAGCACCAATAAGCTGACCCCCACTGTCAGCACCAATTAATCGTGGTGCAAACTGCATTGCCTGGGATAATTCTCTTTCGGTGAGAGAACCGCCACCGACAATCGTAACTCCTTCGGCATAAGCGATTGAAGGATAGTTTTTTGGTGATTTAATGCTTTCTGACAATGGCGATGACTGGATTTGGTAACCCTTATGGAATACCTAATTTGAAATTGAATTAGTTTGCAAAACCTTTGGCCAATTTGCGTCACCTTTCTCTATAAATCGGTTCATTCCCTGCCGCCAAAGTCTTGTGACAAATTGATTATAATTGAGGTAGAGCTTACCCTCATGGACCGTAAAAGCGAGTGGGTCAGTAACAGCCAAGCCGTTTTGTGAGACAGCATAAGCACAATAGCCACCATATTGTGGAGCATAGGAATTTGGATTAGCAATGAACTTGTCCCGATTCTCCGCCGTGGAAAATTGCCAATTGACGCCCATCCACTCAGTGGAAAATTCCTGACTTCCCTTTACTGCTGAGACCGATTCGATATAGGCAACTGGATCGTAACCATTGATTGCCACCCCTTCTTCTTGATAGATCGGGGGTGATTCAGCGAGAACAACCAAGGAGGATCCAAAAAGTATCATAGCAAAAGTTGCTATGATTTTAAATACAAAACTAAACAACCGATGCACTGATTTCACTCTTAACAAATACCAAAATGAAGTACATCATCAACCTGTTTCAGGGGTACCGTGCTGGGTAAATATTGAGATGTTAAAGTTTCCGGCATTTCCTGGCGGTAGACAGTCAGTTCATTGCAATGGTCAAAGCAACTGATTGATTGACGGGCTTTGTTCCTAGAACTGACCCGATTTATTATGTTTTTATGTTCAAATTTTTTCATGCTTTCCGGTCGCACATAAAATCTCTCATTACGCAATGTAGTGTGCCGAACTCCATTTCAAAGTGATGACTTTCTTATTTTCAAGCATGTCAATACGCGTCGGAATCAACATTCCGCTTGTGTCCGCGAATAACCTCTTCGTTTTTCTGCGTGTTGAGTTCCCTTGAACGTTGCAAACCAGCCGCAATAAAACTGGCAAAAAGCGGGTGAGGTTGAAAGGGGCGTGATTTTAATTCTGGATGGAACTGAACCCCAACAAACCAAGGGTGATCCCTAATCTCAAGGATTTCTGGCAGTTGACCATCGGGAGACATTCCCGAAAAGAAAATGCCTTCAGCTTCAAGTTGTTCCTTGTAGCTGACATCAACCTCATATCTATGGCGATGGCGCTCGTTTACCTCAGTTGCTCCGTATGATTCAGCCACCAAACTGCCTTCTCGCAGCACAGCCGGATAAGACCCAAGTCGCATCGTCGCCCCTTTATGATCTTTTTGATCACGCGTGATTTGAATACCGTTTTGCATCCAATTTTTGAGATAATAGACGATTGGAATCAATTGTTTATTTTTTCCATTGCCCTCGGAAATAAATTCTTCAGAACCTGCTGTTTTGAGCCCGAGAACATTGCGGGCAATTTCAATCACAGCCATCTGCATTCCTAAACAAATGCCAAAGTATGGGATTTTTGCCTTTCTTACATACTCAATGACATTGATTTTTCCTTCAGATCCCCGCTTACCAAAACCACCAGGAATCAAAACAGCATGGACATCGTGGAGAACTTCGCTTGGCTCTTTATCTTCAAAATTTTCGGCATGATACCACTTTATCTCTACCTTGACTTTGTTGGCAATTCCCCCATGAATCAATGCTTCATGGATTGACTTATAGGCATCATCCAAACTCGTATATTTACCGACAACGGCAACTTTTATACTTCGCTCAGGATTGGATAACCGTTTGGATACTTCATGCCATTTGGCCAAATTGGCCTCAGGAACCGTATCGATTCCAAACGCATCCAACACAGCCTGATCTAATCCGTACTTGGCATACACAGTGGGGGCATCATAGACTGAATTTAAATCAGGTGATGAGATCACATACTTATGTCGAACATTACAAAACAAAGCGATTTTACTCCTTTCCTTTTCGGGAACTGGTTGCGGACAACGGCACACCAAAATGTCAGGAGTGAGTCCTATTGACCTGAGCTCTTTAACTGAATGTTGAGTTGGTTTGGTTTTGAGTTCGTTACAAAAATCAAGATATGGAATCAGCGTGACATGGATAAATATACACTGCTGGAATCCGCCCTCTTGAGCAAATTGGCGAATCGCTTCATAAAATGGCAAACCTTCAATGTCACCAATGGTTCCACCGATCTCACATAACATAAAATCAGTTTCGCAAGCGCTATGAGCAATAAATTGTTTGATTTCATCTGTTACATGCGGAATGACTTGAATGGTTTCACCCAAGTAACGGCCTTGCCGCTCCTTATCAAGCACGCTTTGATAAATGCGACCCGAAGTTGTTGAGTCAGTCGCTCGGGCGGCAACCCCGGTGAATCGTTCATAATGGCCAATATCCAAGTCGGTTTCAGCGCCATCATCGGTGACAAAAACTTCACCATGTTCAAAGGGGCTCAATGTGCCAGGATCCACATTTAGATAGGGGTCTAATTTCCGTAACCTTACTTTAAAACCTCTCGCTTGAAGCAATGCTCCAAGCGCCGCTGAAGTTAACCCTTTCCCCAGTGATGAAACTACACCTCCTGTAATAAATATAAATCTAGTCAATTATGAAGGTCCCCCGTCACAAGAAATCGCATTGCAAGGCCCAACTGTTTGGTTGCCTCATTACGGGATTCATATTAGACAGTATTTTTTTACTCTTTGCAAGAAAATTTTTAAATTTATTAGTTCATTGTTCCGTTACTTCGTTCATAAGTGACGTGAAGCCCGCCTTTAGGGCTATCCTGTCATCATCTTAAACAAGGCTCAACAGTACTTCAAAAATAAAAAAGCATTGATGAAGTGTTCACAACCATCAAGCTCAAGAAAAAACTATTCAGCTTTAGGTGGTGTGGCTGGCTGATTAGGATCGGCTGTTAAATCACCTAAATTAAGTTCAGGGATACCACCCACTTGTCCGGTTGTTCCAGTTCCTAATTGATCCACCACCGATACACCTGATTGGTTTCTTGCTGATAGAATCGTAAGTGATATTGAGGTGACTAAAAATAACACAGCAAATAACCAAGTTAATTTGCCGAGTCCGGATAGAGTTCCACGACCACTCAAGGCATTACCTGGGCCACCACCAATACCTAACCCACCTCCTTCTGACCTTTGTAATAGTACAATGCCAATAAGAATCAAAGCGAGTATGAGGTGCATGACCAAAACGATATTACTCATCCAAGTATGTCCAATTCAAACGGTTTATAATCAATGGAGGCATTATGTATTCCATTTAAACCTTATTTCAAGTTAATTATGACCTAATTATTTACTTGCTTGAATAGTTTTGTTGCAGTTTAAATTTTATAGACCGCATGTGAATGTTCACGAGGAGTTAAATCTTTGCAGAATCTAGTCGTTGTAGGCCTTCAATGGGGCGATGAAGGAAAAGGGAAAATTGTTGATTGGTTAGCTGAGCAAGCTGATGTCGTAGTGCGATTCCAAGGCGGGCAAAATGCTGGACACACCATAAAAACAGATCAACACCAGTTTAAGCTTTCACAATTACCCTCAGGCATCCTTAGAAAAGGTAAGGTAGGAATGATCGGAAGTGGTGTCGTTCTTGACCCCTTTTCACTGCTTGAAGAAATTAGCCGTGTTAAAGCCCAAGGAATCACAATCTCAGAAAAAAACTTGGTGATTGCCGAAAACACATCACTTTTGCTTCCGTTTCATATTGAGCTTGATTTGCTCAGGGAAGAACAATCAGGTCGAACAAAAATAGGAACGACCGGTAAAGGAATCGGCCCGGCCTATGAAGATCGAGTGGGACGACGAGCGATTAAAATAGGGGACCTTACTGATCCCGTCGCGTTGGACACTTCGTTTAGCCGGCTCGTTCAATATCACAATACTATCAGGCGCGGGATGAAAGCCCCTCTCGTTGATGCCGAACCAATACTGCAACGATTGAAAACGATTGCTCCTAAGATTGCCAAATTTGCCAAACCTTCTTGGTCAATCTTGCGACACTTCCAACAAGAGGGAAAGCGTTTGCTATTTGAAGGTGCACAGGGGACGTTTCTGGATATTGATCATGGCACTTACCCTTATGTCACATCATCATCAACTGTCGCTGGTAACGCCGCGACAGGATCCGGACTTGGTCCAAACAAACTCGGATATGTATTGGGAATTTGTAAAGCTTACCAAACAAGAGTTGGCGAAGGTCCATTCCCAACCGAAATCAATGATGAACAGGGTAAGAAATTGGCTTCACTCGGGCACGAATTTGGAACTGTCACAGGGCGCTTGAGGCGCTGTGGTTGGATTGACACAACGATGGTAAAAATGGCCTGTGATTACTCAGGAGTTAACGGCATCGCGCTTATGAAACTTGATGTTTTAGATCAATTCGCAGAAATAAAAATCGGAATTGGCTACACTTGTGATGGCGAACATTTGGATTATCTGCCGTTTCAGGTCAACAAGCAAAAGCGATTAAAGCCGATATATAAAACCTTGCCAGGTTGGCAATGTTCGACTGTGGGTATTCGCAACCGAAAGGATCTACCACCTGCTGCACTACATTACATTTCGGTGTTGGAAACCATTTTAGAATGCCCCATTGACTTGGTCTCAACCTCACCCTTACGAGAGGACACAATATTGTATTCAAGTACAATTAACCAATATCTTAGTGAGAATGCTAAATGAAACCTCTGCCCTATAAGCTTCGGCGAATTTTGACCCTAATCGCACTCCTGATTGTATTACCCATTTATATTTTTGGTGTCGTGAATGTATTGGAAGGTTCTAGCGACCGTCTCCACTGGTTGATAGAAATCCTACTTTATGTATTTTTTGGGATAATTTGGATTTTTCCGCTTCGATACATCGTACGAGGAGTGGGTCAAGAAAATCCAGCCATCAAGGAGGCTAATGTACAAAAATAATTGAAACAGTTTATTTTATGGTTTCGCTTGAATAAATTCTCGAGAAACTCTGAACAACTATCAACAATTTGAAAACAATAACTATTCCCGTGCCAATTAACCATATAAAAAGTTTCTTGAATAAGTTTGAATCTCCCGTAACTCCAGAACTTAAAGGGATGGATTTAAACCTTGCTCTCACGGTATTACTTGTTCGAATCGCTCGGGTTGACAAGGACTATACACTATCCGAACAGGAGCACATTGCAGAACTTGTATCAAGCAGTTGTCAAATTCCACTCGCTGAGGCCATATCCCTTCGTATAGAAGCCGAAGAAATTGAAGCTTCTGCCGCCGACTCCGTGCGCTTCACACGCATTATAAAAGAAAACATACCCTTTAACCAACGGGAAATCGTTTTGGAGTTGCTGTGGGAAATCGTTTTGTCTGACGGTGTTCGGGACCACAAAGAAGATGGCTTTCTGCGATTGGTTGCAAGCCTGCTCGGCATTACTGACCGGGATAGTGCGATTGCGAGACAAAATGTAATGAAGCGTATGAACCTATAGAGTTCATGGCTATTTTTGGTCTTAAGTTCGCCGTTTGCACCGTTTCATTTTTCTGAGAATATCGATTCCAAATATAACATCCCTGACCGGCGAGGAGAATGTATCCTAGACAAGAGGAAGAAAATTAATGGGATTTCCTATTTCTTGTTGGATATTTTCTTCAAAGCTTCTTTAAATGTTGATACCTATGACCTCATTCTGTCTTGAAAGAATATGAATGATGCACAAGGCACCAAATAATATTGCTATAATTGGGAGTTCGGGGGCAATTGGAACCGCGTTCAAAAGTATTTTATCTGACAAGTACCCCGACGCTAATTTGTGTTCATTTTCACGTTTCAGTGGGCATCGTATAGATTATAACAATGAAGAATCTATTGCTGCCGCCGCAGCTCTAGCCTCAGATGAAGATCCGCTTGACCTCGTTATTGTTGCCAATGGAATATTACATGAGGGCGACATCATGCCAGAAAAATCACTGAAAGAATTATCACCCGAAAAGTTTCATCGTTTGTTTGAGGTGAATACAATTATCCCGGCTCTTATCGCCAAACATTTCTTACCCAAATTAAATCATCACCACCCATCCATATTTGCTGCACTTTCTGCACGGGTGGGGAGCATCTCGGATAATCAGCTTGGTGGGTGGTATTCCTACCGTGCATCTAAAGCTGCATTGAATATGGTTATCAAAAACGCCGCTATTGAAATTGCAAGACGCAATAAACTGGCGATCGTTGTTGGTCTTCATCCAGGAACAGTGGACAGTGATTTATCCAAACCATTTCAGCGCTATGTACCGGATGGAAAACTTTTTGCTCCTGAATATTCAGCACAAAAGCTGCTCCAAGTTCTTGAAAGACTTACTCCAAGCGATAGCGGAAAATGCTTTGCTTGGGATGGCAAGCAGATATTGCCTTGAGAATGAGTTTTTATCAACTATCAGTGCAGCTGTTATGTAGTGTTGAAAAAAATTGTTGAATATGTTGCTTAGATTAATAGTGAGCTAAAAACTGCTTAGTTAATGTGTGCGTTACACCTTCTTTTCATTGCCAATAATCGGGACCTGATAATTACTCTTTCGCCCTATCATCTTGCTTGTCGCTCAATAGAGTTGAATACGAACTGTTTTCCTTTGGATTGCACAGGTCTGAACAAATCAAGGAAAGGGGCAAGTTTATTTCTTTAGTCATTCGGGATTACAATGATGGACCAACGACAGCTTAGGTCAATATTTGTATTATGAATTTATTACTCCTTGTATATCTTGGCAAACTTTCATAAGTATAGACGCACTTGCTTGTGCGGATTCGGTTACGAAACACAACCAAATTTGCTTCAGGCTTATTTGAGCAAATGAATTGTTGTCATTTACAACTCTATAACGACCAAGAATTAATCTCGAAAATTATGGTCGAAAGAACAAACCTGACTATGGATAGGGTTAACAACCTCTTCCGTGACATGGAGCACCTTAACTCTTTCAAAGCCATGGATGATGGAATTACTGATGAAGTCATTGATATTTACTTCCCGTCTGGCGTTCCTTTTCATCACCTTGTATTCAAGTGATAAAGCATCATTCTGCTTTACTCCGGGTATATGACAATAATCCATTTCTATCTCCAATAACAATTTTTTTCGTTTATTCTAGTAGTGTATATTAGTAGTGTATATGATTACTTTTCAAGTAGAAATAAAAAAACCAAGCCAGATCGTTTTCTTGAACTTGCCAAGCCAGATAAGGAAACAGGATTTTCAAAACCAGTCCCAATAGAAATATTGAAAAAACATGGATTGGGTTTTGGGAATGGTGGTGATTGGTGTCGTGATGATAGTTCCCTAGGTAAGAAATACAACATTGAAAGAATAAAAAAGGCCGAGGAATTGTTGCTGTAAAACTCAATGGATTTAGGAAAAATCCTATTGGAAAAAACATTCCTTCCGATATCCAGTAGAAAATACATAAAGAGAGATGCGTTATATTGGGAACAAGTAAACCCGAATGTGATCATAAGGATGGCAGACGGGATGATCCTCGTTTAAACGATCCTAAACTAGTTACTATTGACGATTTCCAACCTTTATCCAAAGCTGCCAACAATGCCAAGAAACAACATTGTAAGGAATGTAGAAGCACCAATAAAAGATTTGATGCTAAACGACTGGGCTATTCGATTAGTCAATGGGCTGGAAATGGTAAGTATTAAGGGTCTTGTGCTGGTTGTTATTGGCATGATCCATTTCGCTTCAATCAAAAAATTTCTAAATAATTATGTATAGTCAAGTATATAATCCCCTATGCTTTATCACTGAATTGAAGGGGAGATTATTAGACACAAGCTTCCTTTGATACACTGGCAACAACCAAGCTTCTTCTGGAATCCGGGATTGCTGAAGACCAAGCCGAAGTGATTACGATTGCCATTAATAGAAGGTTAGAAGGTGATATTGCAGCAAAGGTTGATATAATCAATCTGGACAGTAAACTTACCCAATCAATAGCTGAGACGAATAGAAATTTGGCTGAGGTCAAACGTCAACTTGACAAACATGATGAACAATTCGGCAAGATAAAAGAACGACTTTTCAAACAAGATATATTACTTGCTTCAATCAATAACAACTTGAAATGGGTTTATGCGATTGGTGGTAGCGCTATTATATTATTTCTAGGGATGTTGGTGCTTCTTAGGTACATTCAAGTTTTCGCCTTATAATCTTTACATCAGGTTTGCGAACGAAACATCCCGACTTTGACACTTTTGTCTTGGTTGAAATCATTTCCTCATACAGGATACTCCTTACACTCTGCTTTTCTCTTTTTGAACATTCAGATTGCTCGGTTATAGTTTCAATCTATAACGATTGAAACCCTATGTTCCCTTATTTTATCCCGAATAATTCGCTCATTTATCAGATGAGAACCATGTTCTTCTAAGTGTTCTCACTTCGCCAAACCTCCCTAAAACACGTAAAACCATTATCTTGATTGTCAGTATTTTTTGTCTTTTCGGCCATTTCTTTGAGGCCTTAGGATGATTGATAAGTATGAAGGATCTATGGTGTATTCCGCTAGATTTCGCTAGTGATTGAAGTCCGTCTGATTGATGTCCATCCTGATATGCTAGATCTTACAGTTATTATTTCCTATCCAAACCTATTTTAATTGATGTTGTTCAATGATTAAGTTCTCCACCTTCCTAACCTATGCTGGGGCACTCCCATTCCTCGGCTGTGCTTTACTCCTGACCATAGATATCAATCAATTCCAACCTTTTGGCTCTGTTCAAGAAAGTCTGAATACTTACTCACTCCTAATTTCTTCGTTTATGTCCGGTTCTCATTGGGGACAGAATCTTCATGTCCAAAAAGCTTGGAAAAAATACCTCCAGATAACCAGCATCTTGATTGCTTTGGCTATCTGGTTTAGCTATATGACGTTGGATTTTCATCAAATGATCGTCGTTTATATTCTTTCTTTTTTGGCATTATTAGGTGTTGACTACCGACTTCGTCGGGTCGGCCTTAACTCACGAGAGTATTTCCAAACACGATTTTGGGTTTCGGGATTAGTGATTGCGTCACTGATTATTTCGGGAATCGTATCAGGAACAAATTAGCAACTATTGGTTCTGTAACCGCTAAACAAACATCAACCAATCGTTCAAGAAGTCAAGCACTTATAGCTATTTTTGAATTTTCCCACTGCTATTGGGCGAAAATCAAACTAATGATTATCTCCCTATCAATCTGATCATAGAACATGATAATTCATAACACGGTATAATCAGATAAACAGAATTCCTTAAGCCCTCGTTTGAGATTGGGTATCAACAAAGCATGCATGCAATGTTATCACCCCTTTTACTAAAAAAATAAGCGGAAATGGTTGGATAAATGTCAAATCGTGTTTAGAAATATACCTCCAAAATAAACGTTATGTTTTCCGTTATCAGCCCATTTACGACCCTCTATTAAAGCCAATTTTTGGTCAATACCGAACCAGAATTTGTGTGTCCTTGTAATCCACTGATCTTCAAATTTTTCTGATTCTTCAAACAATTGTGATACCTCGTTCAAATTGATAAAATGAAGGCATTTGTTATAATTCAGTAACAATCCCCCTTGGTTTTTTCTTGATGGAAAAGCAATGATACGAGCAAAAATTATTGGCATTATCCTTTCGCTAAGTGTTTTTATTGGACCGGCTATGGGTGAATTAGAGCAACCCACTTACAAGGTGGTCTTTGCCGAGGACAATATTGAAATGCGAGAATATCAGCCAATGATCATTGCTGAAGTCAATGCACGTGGCGAACGAAGAGCTGCGATTCGTTTCGGATTTCAATTACTTGCGGACTACATTTTGGGTGAAAATATTGCCCGGCAAGTCACGACTCAAATGCAGGCTGCGGAGCAGCAAAGCCAAAAAATTGCGATGACAGCTCCTGTCGAAATTCAATCAAATGGTGAATCATGGAAAATAAGTTTCCTGATGCCCTCTGAATTCAGCTTGGATACCTTACCCACACCCAAAAATAAATACATCAAGCTAACCGAAATTCCGGAGCAGAACTTCATCATTCTTGGTTTCTCAGGTCGTATCATTGAAAGTAACTTGGCTCGTCACGAAAAACTCCTTCGAGATTATATTGAAACGCATCAAATTAAGGTTAAAGGCTCGCCCAAATTTGCATTTTATAATCCACCCTGGGTTCCAGCATTTATGCGACGTAATGAGGTGATGCTTGAACTTGTTGACTAAGATTTGACACTCAAATAGAAGTAAACGAGTGCGTTGTAACTGAAGTCACTCATTCATATTAGTTTTTCAATATCCAATCGCCCAAACAGGAATTGTCGATGCCTAAAGGTTTTGGAAGTGTACTATAATAGAGCATTCCAAACCTTTATGAACCGTGTCTGTGAGGTTTTTTCTTGAATCTCCTCTTCATAGGTTTCTCTTGCCCAAAGTCACTTTTGGAAACAGTCATATATCCAGTACACAAAATCCACGGTCAGCGAACAAAATCAAATTACTCTAATTTTGATTTAGGTTGTGACTCGGACCAAATCAGACATGGAGAGAAACGTAATTAAAGATAAATCCCAAACAAAATGTAAGTATAAGCAACCGATTGCTTATACCAGTTTAGGTTCAGGTGCTAGGAGTTGTTTTGATTTTTCTCAATTTGGGCAATTCTTTTGTTTTGTTCTGCAATTTGTGTATAAAGCCCAGTTCTGATTTCTTTACCTTCATTAGCAATTTCTTTAAGAACGTCATCTTTAAAATCAGCCATACTAACTTTAACCTCATCTTTAAAAGCAGCCATACTAGCAGCCGTATTAGCATTAATCCGTCTTTCGGCTCCTTCAATATCTTTTCGGATTTCATTACCTAATGGTTCAACGGCCGCTTCTACAGCTTCTGTGAAAACCTTTCTCATAGCTTCTGCTAAAAGAGTAACACTTCCATTCAATTCTTTGCGGTCTGACATAATATTTACCTATTTTAATTTAGAATATAACTTATAGCATAATTGTTGACTTTAAAGTCAACATTAAAATGATTTATTTTTTTGGGGTTTCTTATATCAGAGCACCAAAGACGACAAACTATAAACAATATCAAGATATACAAGCAACTATTTTGGCAGGTGATAAATAAATTTGGCAGTACGCTTTTTTGACATGAATCGGATATTGAAGTTTAAGGGATTCGTCCGCCTTCATTGTGAACAAACCATAAGTCATAATTTGCAACTGGTGATTGATTAATTTTTAGGAGACGGAATTTCCGAAATTTGACCATTGGAAAATATGAAAAAATTTATTGAGACCTGATGGTTCAGTTTGGTATCCAATAAAACCTTAAAAATTTTCAGGTAATGGGTGGTATGATATTCCTTGCTTTACAAGCAGAGAATGGTTTTTTAAAACCAAGTTCTAATTTTAGATTATCAACTCAAGTAGACACTTCCATGTTTAGTGGCCTCTTTTGAAGATGTCATTGACGCTCTCACTCACAAAAATATCCCCTATAATGGAACAACCCTGACATTCATTTGCAGCCATATCATTTCCCCAGAATTAACCGTATTCATGCCGGCCAATTCGGCCCACCTTTGATCATGCATTGCGTTGGTTACATGGCTGACGGGTTCAACACAAATCGCGTTTAATGACTTATTGATATAGACATGCAAATGGTTGGCATTGGACTCGATGAACACTGACACATTGAGAGCCTCAAGTCTGAGTACGGCCTTTCCAGACCATCCCCAAAAGCATCGGTCAATCCCATTATCTTGATATGTGTTGAGGTCAATGTTCTGTTCAATGAAATCAATTTTGTCGGTTGGAAAACAATTGGCATCGGTTGCAAAGGCTCCTTTCGCCCTGAATTTCAATTGGGCATCGCCCTTATTGAGATTAAACCACGGATGAAAACCGATTCCGGCACGAATCCAACTGAATTGATTGTTGCAGTACCCTAGACGAGATAAAAGCCCCCTTTCCTCAGAAACATAAATCTCCTGCATGCCAAGACCCATGCAGTTTTCTTCATCAGCTTTTAAAGTCTGGAGTATGCGACACGAATCTTGATTACTTGCAATAACTTCCCATTCTTTATTCAGACCTAATCCATGAATCGCACATGACTGCTCACTCCAGTTTCTTGGAACACCTATATTCCCTTGGCTTGTTAAAATAGTTGCCGGTTTTAATCGGTTACAAAAAGGAATCATGGCAAAACTACCAAACAATGGAATCCCGTCTTGTTCAGGGTTTTTATCAGGCTTGGGTCTAAAAATGTCAATCAATCCGACTTCACCTTGGAAAGCAAATTTTTCAACTCGTCCACTTTTGGATGGATTCACCTCAGCGTGGTATTTTCCAGATGTAATTGTTATAGTCAATGCATCACCTTTGACCGGTCAGGGGCATTTAAGCAATACAATGAGGGATTATACAATGGATGACTTTCTACTTAAACCTACTCAGGCTAATTCTCAATCTTTAAAATAATTAAACCATAAATACTCTAATCAAATAAGTTATCTTCACTAGAGGGATTAAAAATGGTCAACACGAGCACCATGAGCAAAGTAAAATACTATTGCCTTGAAGGGCGCAATGTCTTTATTTCTGGAGGTGCCACTGGGATTGGCAAGGCTATCGTTAAGGATTTTGCTCATCAAGGTTCAGTCGTAGGATTTGTTGACCTTGAAACACATAAAGGTCAATCGCTAGCCCAAGAACTCAATGCCGAGGGTTGTCAGGTGGAATTTACACCGTGTGATATTACTAACACTGAGCAATACCAAGCGGTGATTCAAGATTTCATTAATCGCCATGGGCCTTGCAAGGCTTTACTTAACAATGCCGCCAATGACACAAGACATGATTGGTCTGAAGTAACGCCTGACCAGTTTAATTCAATTATCGCCGTCAATCTTGCTCATAGTTTTTTTGCTATTCAGACTGTGTTACCAGGAATGATTGAATCAGGGGGCGGTTCAGTGATCAATTTCGGTTCTTCAAGTTGGTTTGTTGGTTCTCGTAATTTACCCATTTATGGGACATCAAAGGCAGGAGTCCATGGCTTGACACGATGTTTTGCGACAGATTTAGGTAAGCACAATATCCGAGTGAATACAATTGTACCTGGTTGGGTGATGACTCAAAGGCAGTTGAATCTTTGGGTTGATGAGGCAGCCAAAATCGAAATAGAGCAAAAACAACGACTTGCCGGCCAAGTATTACCTGAAGATGTTTCTGCCTTATCACTCTTTCTTGCCTCTGACCAATCGCGTATGTGTTCTGCTCAGAATTTTATCGTTGACGGCGGCTGGACCTGATCATGGTAAATGCATTATCCACGGAAATAATTTATTTTGTCAGCTGATGCTTGATATCAATCAAGATAGCATCAACGCAGGTTTCATTTTGATTGTATGTACCAATTCTCCTCAAATTGCCTGAAACTGTGGTCCCTAGGGATCCGATTGCCCAAATCCACCTCTAATCGCTAAAGGGTCATCCTTAAAGACTTCAATGGGTTTAGCAAACAACCCTTTACTATCCAGGATTTTAATTCTTATACCACTTAAATTGAAAACTAGATAACCATCAGTCGGCACGATTTTTTACATTATTCAAGTAGGTCGTAAATCGTTTATCGCATGCCGAAGGTTTTGAGCACATACATTGAGCCGTCTTTGGGCATCCAAAAGATCTGTAGCCCCCTCAACGAGCAACACTGCTTCTTTCACTTGACCATCCGCCAACTTTAAATTGGATGCGGCGGTTTCGCGGCTACATTTGGTTATATTCATGACCATATTCTCGGCTCTGTGAAAAAGTTTTGCATTGATTGCCATCACGTTTACCATCAGACCATCCATAACATGACCTAGGAGGATTCCCATCAATGACGACATCATGTTCAGGGCAATCTTTTGAGCTGTCCCAGCTCCCAAACGCGTAGAACCTGCAATCAGTTCTGGCGGGGTTGGTAAGTATATCGGAATATCTGCTCCTTGGAGTAAGTCGGTATCGGGATTATTGGCAATCCCAATTGTGGTCGCACCGCATTCTTTAGCGTAGTTCATAATTACAACAGGATAAACAGTGCGACCGCTGGCTGCAACACAAATGACGCAATCTCCTGCCTTAATTCCCTTGGCATCGGTTAATGCTGCCTCAATGTTGTCTTCCATATCACCTTTGGGTCGGGTTAAATCTTCAAATCCTCCGGCCCTGAGAATGCTCACTTGAGAAAGTGGAACCCCAAAGGTTGGGGTGATTTCAAGTCCATCAGCCAAACATTGTGTCCCAGAGCTTCCGGCAGCAGCATAAACTAATTTATGACCGCTATCAACTGCCTTGGCCATCGCTTTCGCTCCAGCAACAAGTGGGTGAATGGCATCCTTTACACTCAAGACAGCATCAACATGAGCTTCGTGCATAATTGTCAGAATTTCGGTACAACTCTGTTTGTCGATTCCGATTGCCTTGGGGTGAGTTCGTTCAGTATTCAACATGTGCTATCCCTTAATGTTATCTTGATATCAATTTGAAAGGCGGTCGAATGACCAATTTGATAGGGATTGTTTTCAATTCACAATTTTGCGGCCTTAAAAGAGTAGCTTGTGGGATTTGTCATTTAGTCATTCAAATATAAAATTGTACAGGGTAAAATTGTTAACAAAATAAATTCACCACGAAAAACTCGCCAGAAACCTGTCCACTCATAAACCAATATTAGCAATTTGCTTACGGCTGAGCAATCTCTTCCCAAGCATGCCTTGATCTCAGTGTAGACATGTTTTCTAAGAAGGACATCCTGCGGCTTGGGTCATTCAGCTATATTGTACGGCAACCTTTTAAAGCAGGACTTCATGCTGACATCTGTCTCAAACCCCTTTAAGGTATCACTTTTTTCACTCTGCGTAGGGGGTGTATTCTATCAGGGAGACACGACGGGCCAAGGGGTGGTTTATGCACATGGCTTGGGAGTTGATGACACTGCCTATGACTTAAGGTTAGGGCTGGAATGGTCCTTCTGATTGTTCATGTTTTTGATTGAGGTTTAATTCTATCCCCAGACTATGTGGGATAGACATTTTGACAACCCGCTTTCTATCTTTGAGAACTTCTTTTGAAGAAAAATGAGATGGGCTAGAGGAATATCGGCACCCGAAAATACTTACTTCTGATGATATCTGGAATCATATCCCAATTGGTCTCTTAATCGCTGGCGGCTTATATAGCCAATCATTCCTGCTAATATTCATAAATTAACATAATAAATTTTTCTTTTGGTCTTCAAATAGGTAAATATGACTCATCAATGAGCTTGGCGACCTATCCTTTATTGTGCCAATTTAGAGACTTTACAAACCCGAAATGAATACAACCCAAACCTGGATACTGGCTATGGTCCTGCCAAAGCGTCACTCCGATAAATGTCCTTGAGCTGTTCCAATAATAAACGATAGTAGATTTCCCAACTTGCGATACAGTAGCTCATACAAATACTCCTCCGCATTTCTTCCAGAAGCACTTCTTGGTTAATAGATGAAAGATATTCTGGATAAAAAACTTTCGTTAGTGGTCTGCTTAGAATATTTGCAGAAATAAACGCTAGTTTAGAGGCCAATCAAAACTAATTGCTTCAGTGTTTTAAAAGAGATGTCGTTTAATTTTGCAATTATCACGGATTAGATTGAATTATAACCCCACTTGAAGTAAACAATTAATCCCATTTTTATTGTCGGGGAATTATCGCGTTGAATTTCAACGCTTAATAAATGCCCGTTTGGAATTAATTAATTGTTAGGTTGTTTTGACCTAAGGAGGAACAAGTGAAAAAGTTAAGTGCTTTTCTAGCAACATTATTAGGATTTTCTTGTGCAATCTCTCTGGCGCATGCAGAGGGCGCGAAGATCGGTATGATTACCACTTTGTCTGGAGGGGGTGCCGGTTTAGGCATAGACGTTCGTGATGGATTTCTTCTTGCCCTGAATCAGGCCGATAATCCCAATGTGGAATTGGTTGTTGAAGACGACCAAAGAGCTGTAGATGTCGCGGTTCAGTTATCTGACCGGATGATCCAATCTGAAAAAGTAGATATTCTCACTGGCATAATATGGTCTAATCTTGCTTTAGCAGTCGTCCCTGGTGCTGTTCAGCAAGGAGTATTCTACCTCTCACCGAATGCTGGGCCTTCAGCTTTAGCAGGTAAGAACTGCCATGCCAATTACTTCAATGTCGCGTGGCAAAATGACAATTTGCATGAAGCAGCAGGAATTTATGCGAATAACGCCGGTTTTGAAAATAGCGTCATAGTTGCACCGAACTATCCCGCTGGTATTGATGCCCTCAATGGTTATAAACGCTATTTTACTGGTAACATTACGAACGAAATTTATACCAAACTTGGTCAAGATGATTATGCCGCAGAGATTGCACAAATCCGGGCCTCTGATGCTGATAGTGTGTTTTTCTTTTTGCCTGCCGGCATGGGGATTGCCTTTCTCAAACAATATGCCCAATCGGGAGTGGACACTCCGTTAGTCGGTCCGGCATTTTCATTTGATCAAGGTATTCTACAAGCTGTTGGTGAAGCCGCGCTTGGTGTCCGCAATACTTCCCAATGGTCAAAGGATATTGACAATCCGACGAATCGCCAATTTGTCGACGACTTCTCTGCTGAATATGGTCGCCTTCCTTCACTATATGCGAGCCAGGGTTTTGACACGGCTAACCTTATTTTATCGGCTTTACAAACTGCTGATGTGAATGATGCTGAAGCTTTTCGTGAAGCGTTAAAAGTGGCTAATTTCAACTCGGTTAGAGGTGATTTCAGCTTCGGACCCAATCATCATCCAATCCAAGACATTTATGTTAGAGAAGTGATTAAAGAGGGTGATGTATTTACCAACAAAATCGTTGAAGTCGCAATCCAAAATCACGCTGATATTCATGCAGCTGAATGCCAGATGTAACTAACTTAGGCTTTGTAAAGGGGAGCGCATTGTCTCCCCTTTTTCTATACTTTGATTATTAGATTGAGTGTCTTCCAAAGCGAACCACTTGCCGTTACCCTCATGATTGCAACAAAACAACCTTTCAGTTTTTGAACAACAGTTCTTATGGTGCACACACTCATAATCGAACAGCTTCTTAACGGAATCCAGTTCGGGGTTATGCTGTTTCTGATGTCGGCTGGACTGACACTGATTTTCGGTGTCATGGGGCTGATTAATCTTGCTCATGGTTCACTTTATATGATTGGGGCATTTGTCTGTGCATTTGTTGCAACCTACGCTGATTCTTACTGGCTCGGGTTAGTGTTTGGCTTGGTTGCGGCGACAGTGATGGGGTTTCTTGTTGAGATTCTTGTTATTCGTAGGCTTTATGCCCGTGATCATCTTGATCAAGTTCTTGCGACCTTTGCCCTCATACTAATTTTTTCAGAAGGAACGCGCTGGATCTTTGGTTCGTTTCCTTTATACCTCAATCCCCCTGACCTCCTTAACGGGACGATGTTGTTACCATTTGGAGTCGTTTATTCAAAGTTTCGGCTCGCCATTATAATTGCAGGCCTTTTAATTGCCCTTGGTCTATATTTGCTTATCCACAAAACGCGGTTAGGTATTCAAATTAGAGCGGGTGAAAGCGACCGTGAAATGATTTCAGCACTTGGCGTTAACATTCGCTTTCTTTATACCTGTGTTTTTGCTCTCGGAGCAGGTATGGCTGGGTTAGCGGGAGCAATGGTTGGTGTACTTCAATCAGTACAGGTTGGTATGGGTGAGCCCGTACTTATACTCGCTTTCGTCGTCATTGTCATCGGTGGTATTGGGTCAATAAAGGGGGCTCTTGTTGGCTCAATCGTAATTGGCGTTGCTGATACTATGGGACGATTTTTACTACCGCAAACACTCGCATTGCTCATGGAACAATCCCAAGCAACGGCCATCGGCTCTGCCTTGGCAACAATGCTCATTTATGTCTTAATGGCACTTGTTTTAATTTTTAAGCCGAGTGGTTTGTTTAGGTCAGGCAATGCATGAACCTATTCTAAATCGAGTTGTCCTCCTTCTGCTCTTTTGTGTACCAGTTGGAGCTTATTTTATTGGCGAAACCTATACGGTTACTTTGGCTACTCGTACTGTCATTTTAGCTTTGGCAGCCGTTGGCTTAAATGTCGCCTTGGGGCTTGGAGGAATGGTCTCGTTTGGGCACGCCGCCTTTTTTGGATTAGGTGGCTATACCGCTGGCGTACTCGCATCACACTCCTTCAACTCCCAACCCCTTTTTGAATGGCCTATAGTAGTCCATGGAACAAATTTTATGCCACTTATTTGGTTCATTGTCATTATTGTTGGTGGTAGTGCCGCTTATATCATCGGTCGGCTGAGCCTTCGAACGACCGGTGTATACTTCATCATGATCACTCTCGCTTTTGCCCAGATGCTCTATTATTTTGCAATTAGTTGGCCAACTTATGGAGGTGAAGATGGCTTGCCCCTTTATGTGCGTAATGATTTTCCGGGTTTAAATACCCAAAACAGTCTGCATTTTTTTCTCATTTGTTTTACCATTCTTGTCATCTGTCTTCTATTTTTCTGGTTTCTTCAACGATCAAGTTTCGGCTTGGCTCTCATGGCAACTCGTGAGAATTCCCAGCGTGTTGAAAGCCTAGGGATTGAAACCCGCAAACTCAAAATTATTGCCTTTGTTCTGTCGGGGATTATCACTGGAATAGCCGGTGCCTTATATGCCGATCTCAATCGGTTTGTCAGTCCCCAGATGTATAGTTGGCACTTATCTGGAGAAATTATCATCTTTGTTATCCTTGGCGGAGTTGGCCGCTTAATTGGCCCCGTAGTAGGGACTGTTTTGTATGTCTTGATTGATTATTATATCGGTGGGTTTACAACTTACTGGAAGGTCTTTCTAGGCCTGTTGTTGATTGGGGTTGTGCTCTATTCCAAGCAGGGATTGGTCGGAATGCTGATTGCGAGACGAGAATGATTGTCCCCATCCTTCGAACACATAATTTATGCAAAAGTTTTGGTGCCCTTAAAGCGACCAATGACGTCTCCATTGACTTGCTTAAGGGGGAAATCCACGCATTAATCGGACCGAACGGGGCGGGGAAGTCAACTCTATTGATGCAAATCGCTGGAGAGATGCCACCCGATTCAGGTTCCATTGAATTTGAGGGTGTTCCAATCAATCAACTCTCGCAAGCCGAACGCGTGAGAAAGGGACTGGCCCGAAGCTATCAGCAAACATCTGTTATTGCCTCGTTTTCCGTCTGGCAGAATGTAATTCTTGCAACTCAGGGCTCAACCCATCAAACCTACCGCTTTTTTAATCAATCAACAAAAGACCCTAACCTCATTGACCGAGCGACCCAATCGCTTCAGCGAACCGGACTGGCGGCCCAACGAAACGTCAAGGCGGCAACTCTTTCCCATGGTGAACGGCGGCGGTTAGAGGTTGCTATGGCCTTAGCCATCAAACCAAAGGCCTTTTTGCTTGATGAACCTATGGCTGGCATTGGACTTGAGGGAACGAAGCAAATTATTTCGCTCCTTGAAGAATTAAGAAAGGAAGCACCGATATTGTTGATTGAACACGATATGGATGCTGTATTCTCCCTTGCTGACCGCATTTCAGTCCTCGTAAGAGGTCGTATTATTGCGACTGACACGCCGGCAAAAATTCGGAATAATGAGTCTGCACGAAATTCCTATCTTGGCTATGACGACAGTTGAGGATTGTGTATGTTAGAATTGAAGGGCATTGACGCAGGTTATCAAACCTCACAGGTTCTTTCTGATATCAATCTAAACGTTGCACAGGGACAACTTGTTGCCCTGCTCGGGCGAAACGGAATGGGTAAAACCACCACAATTCGAGTGATTTGCCGCATGCTAAAAGCGACCAAAGGGACTTTAATGTTTGACAGCCGAAACCTTGCGAACCTTCCTTCTTTCGCCGTCTCGCGATTGGGGATTGGACTTGTTCCCGAAGGGCGTAGGTGCTTTGCATCTCTGACGGTAGAAGAGAATCTTCTCGCCTCAGCCCGACGGGGCGAATGGACTATTCAACAGGTATATGAATTGTTTCCACAATTAAAGGAAAAGCACAATCAACTCGCTCGGACACTTTCTGGTGGCGAACAGCAAATGCTTTCCATTGGACGCGCTCTGATGACTAATCCACGCCTACTTTTAATGGATGAAGCAACTGAGGGATTAGCCCCAATGGTGCGCAATGAAATTTGGAACGTGATCAGTACCCTAAAACGCCAATCTGATATGGCGATCCTTCTCATTGACAAACCCATTAAGGAAATAAAAACCCTGGCCGACTATTGTGTAATTATTGAACGCGGTCGTAATGTTTGGAGTGGACCCCCAATGGAGTTAACCGATGCTTTGACTAACCAGTACTTGGGAATTTAACAACCCTACTGATTGTCGAAATTGATGATAACTAAGCTGAAATTCTAATGCGTTTTAACTGGCATCCCAAAGCAAAAATCATAACGGCTGGTGGGGAAGCAAACTTCAATGACCTTCGCCTTCACCAAAAGTGTCACCATCAAGAATCATGTTCATTGTCGACAATACACTCCGTTAATGCGTGCAGTAGCACACCCAATACCCTGCTTGAATTGTTCAGTTCTTTGGATTTTAGTCCTCATTTTAGAATTGCCTCTAAGCAGTTTAATCAGCTCCAAACACCTCATTGCGATAGCTCCCAAATCGTACCTCATGTCACTGACCAACCCTGCTTTGTCGTTCCAAGTGGTGGCACAAGTGGTTATCCCAAACAAATCTTGCGTACCCACCAATCTTGGATTAAGAGTTTTACAATGAATACCCAACTCTGGCCGATTGCTGCCGATGAAAAATACGGCCTCCTCGGGGATATTACGCACTCAATCACCCTTTTTGGTGCCTTAGAGGGAATACATTTAGGAAAAGAAGTTTACTTGTTAAAACCATACCGACCAAAGACCCAACTTGAAATAATCCAACGGGCTGGAATCACCCTTCTTTATGCAACGCCTGTTCAACTTGGACTATTAACAAGAGTTTTTGACTCGAGTCATCTCTCTCCCATAACAAGTGTAAAAAGAATTATTGTTGGAGGGTCAAATCTATCTTCATTGATGCGAGAACAGCTATTAGACGTATTTCCTGAAGCCCAAATCATTGCGTTTTTTGGGTCAACTGAAGCAAGCTTTGTTGCGTTCACCTCTGAAGCCACACCTGAAGGTTCTGTTGGCACCGCTTATCCAGAGGTTCGTATAGATTGTGTTGAAACCAATGATGTCCCGGCAACTGTTGGCAAAACTGGCCGTATTCGCGTTCATTCACCCTTTGTTGGTCTAGGAACTGTCACTGAATTAGGATTTAAGCCTTTCAAGGGTGTCTGCTTTACTGGCGAGATTGGATTTTTTGATCAGCAATCTAATTTGTATATTAGTGGTCGAAGTGACCGCATGTTTACAACTTCAGATGTCAATATATTCCCAGAGGAAATTGAAACTTATTTTTTGCAAATTCCCAATATAGTCGGTGCTTATGTATATCCATTGGTAAATAGTATCCGTGGTCAATCAATTGAAGCATGCCTATTTGTAGGAAAAAACCGAATTGATGTCAGTCAGATTTTAAAGCAATGCCGCCAAGAATTAGGAAGTCATAAAACACCTAAGACCGTCCATGTTATGAATGGGTCACCACCTCTTCTTCCTTCAGGTAAGCCAAACTTAAACAAGATTCGGGCTCTAATTGGCAGGAATACACCTTGAGTTCTGAAGCTTTTATTTTAGCGGCATGCCGTTCGCCAATTGTCCCTATTCATGGGGCATTAAAAAATATCGACATTTTTTCGCTTGGTGCTTCAGTCGCTGATGAATGTATACGTCAGTCAGGAATACAAAAAAGTGATATCCACGAATTAATTCTCGCTAACGTGTTGGGCCCTGGTGGTAATCCGGCTCGGTCAATCAGCTTAAAACTGGCACTGAATGAATCCGTAGCAGGGATAACCATTGACCGCCAATGTGCCAGCGGCTTGGATGCATTGAATCTGGCGAAAATACTGATTCAAAGTGGTCATCAAGACGTTGTCCTTGCCGGGGGTGTTGAGAGCTACTCGCAAAAGCCAAAAGTCTATCTTCAAAACTGTGGAACATTTAGCAACAAACCGATGGATCAGGCTCCCTTTACCCCTTGGCCAGAACACGACCCTGACATGGCCACCACGGCCAATGCACTCGCTCAAAAAATTGGAATATCTCGCGATGAACAGGACTCTTGGGCTATTCGAAGTCATGCTCTTGCCAGGAAAAATTCTGAACAATTGCAGAATGAAATTGTCCCCGTGGCGCATCTGAACACACTCGCTGACCATTACACTCGCAATCTGACTCAGGCGATTTGTCAAAGAGCCAAGCCGATTATAGGATCAATTACTCATGCGAATACTTCTGTAGCTGCTGATGGAGCCGCATTCTTTGTTGTTGCCTCTCAACGCTTTATCATGAGCAGAGGACTCCACGGTGTTCGAGTTGTAAGGGGTGTTACAATTGGTCATGATGCAATGCTTCCAGGATTGGCAATCGTCCCGGCCATTCAATCAGTCCTGCATCTTGAAGGACTCGATATAAACAATCTCAATGCCATTGAGTTGATGGAAGCTTATGCGGCTCAAGCATTGGCCTGTATCAAGACACTCCGCCTTAATCACAATGTCATCAATAAAAAAGGTGGCTCCTTGGCAAGAGGTCATCCGATTGGAGCATCAGGGGCTGTCCTTGCGGTACGACTATTTCACGAACTCCAATCAACGGGGGGTTACGGACTAGCTGCTATCCCCTCAGCCGGTGGGATTGGGACTGCCGTTATACTTGCACAATGATGACCATATTGACAGGTAACCATGGGAATCAAATTTTACGTGAGCTTCTGCTTAAATTCAGTGGAAAATTTATTAACTACTCAGGTAGTATCAGTGACAGATTAGTACAGCATCGTCGGTTGAACAAGGATCTTGTGGATGACTGGTATTTTAAGTGTCAGGAGCGGGGGCCTCGAAAGCAAACCTTGCGTGCTATCAGTTCATCCAGATTGGTTACCAAGACATCAAGTGCGTTCAACCCGCATTTGCGAGTTTTCTCTTACACCCTACGTCGAACAGCAAAATCTTGTGATCCGGCTTCGGTTCTAAAGCTCCCCGAGATCTTCTGCTTGAGTTTCAAAGGGCGTATATCTCGCTCAGCCAGATTATTGGTGGCGGGGACAAGCGGGTTATGGAGACACTGCAGAGTAGCCTCACAATAATGATAGAAACGGAGGGCCAAGTTATGTCCCGGTCGCCGGCGTTTGTGCCCGACCATTTTGGGACAAGGGATCAAGTTGGTTATGGGTGTAAGGTTCGTATTGCAATAAAATGTGCTACAAAAAAGACTTATTTTCGGCAATTTCGTGTGTTTCGAATTTATTTGTTCCAACCGTTGCACATTTTTTCTTTTAGGAAGTCAAAAACGTGCATAGTATGGCTAAGTTCAAGACCAGTTTACTGAAATTCAAGAGTCGGTTGACCGGACTTGCAAGGTCATAACTGTGACCCTAGTGGGGAGAATGGCATCGGAGTCAGGGATGGATTACATACCGGAATACGGTTTAGAGACATGATGCGGAAAAAGGGGCTGTCAGGAGGGCGATTGCGGATGGTTTCACGCTTCTAGGGTTGCCGAGAGGAGGGCTAAAGCCTTGCTTGCCAGACAATCTTCGCTTCTTCCTTGCAGACCGTCCTTAGATTCTGAATCATCTTCTTCTTAGGGTTTCGCCAGTTAGTCAGGTTAAGGGGCGGTTCGTATTCCTTGATGAGCCGTTTTTCTATGACTTGTACATCACTGTCCAACGGATATATAGCGCACTTCAGGTTCTGTCGCATCCATTTGCTCAAACGTGTTTCCCCTTCACTGCCAAAGCAGTAGTTCTTGTAGTTTGAGGGCGATCTGCCAGTCGAACGGGGTTCGGCATTCAGTTTCAATTCGGACTTAAGTATCGCGCCAAGGCTTCGTCTAGGAGAACTGAAGCCACTGCTTTTCATTTTGAAGTGATTGCGTCCGGCAAGATTGTCTGACCGCCCAATGTAGAGGAGTTCTTTTTGCTGTAGCACTACGTTAGGCAGGCACTGTGGTGTTTCGACAAAAATCGCATAAACGCCGTTATCCATGTGCATGGGAAGGTCATCGGAACATAAGCGATTCTCGAAGAAAAATTGGAATACGGTTCTTATGTCAGTCATGTTTTTCTATCCTTTGGTTAGGGTGTGATTCTATGATCGTAAGATTTTAGGTATCAGAGTCTGATACGGTTAATAAGTATACTAAAAGTGGTGAATTAAAAGACCATTTTGGGGAATCGTAAGAATTTAGGAAACATGAGGGAATATGCTGGAGGAAGCCGAAGCGCTTTACCATATATCTTCCCACAAAAATTATATTTTCTATCATCAAGCGATAGGAGTAATGGAAGTTCTGATGGCATTAAAATCAAGTGATGTAATTGGACTTGGAAATATCTCCCCAGTAAGAAGGAGTCAAACATCTTGTAGTGATGGAGCTCGTAATTGGTAAACCTCTCCAACTTCGGACTGATAGAAAGGCAAAAGCTTGTGCTCCGGCTTCGGTTTGAAAACTCCCCGAGATCTTCTGCTTAAGTTTCAAAGGGCATAGATCTCGCTCTGCCAGATTATTGGTGGCGGGGACAAGCGGGTTATGGAGACACCGCAGAGTGGCCTGACGATGATGATAGAAGCGGATGACCAAGTTTTGACCTAGTCGCCCCCAAACCTTTTGGGGCAAGGGGGCAAGTTGGCTATGGTCGTAAAGACCCTCTTTCACGATGCAGTCAAATCGTTTTTCTATCTCCTCTATGTCCTCGTTCAATAGAGGGGAACCCCTTTGGTCCAAACGGATGATGTCATAGAGCAGAGTGGTCATCGTCTTGGCTCATGTTTCGCCGCTCTTGACCAGATCCGTAAATGTTTGCACAAGATGAGCCAGACAATACGCATGGTGAACGTCGGGTTGATAACAACGATACGAAGGCCCATGGTCATGCACCGCCATATCGGTGGTATCCTCCATAACATTTCCACGGCTACGACCCAACCAGTAATTGCAGTGGATTTCGGTGCCGGCTCAATGTGGCTCCGTTATGACCCGGTTGCCCCCTGATTGATGAGCACTTGTAGACGGCTTAGCCGGGACCTTGCGTTTGCGTAAACTATCGCTGGACGGTGGCTTGCTACGGTTATGACTCGTCTTGTTGAGGCGATGCACTCCGTGAGGTGGGCCTTTAAAGCAGCATTCTTTACTAAAAAAAGGTCGTACGTTTCCGTAAGGTCAGTAACATGTTCCTGTGATTGGGTCAATCCAGCCTATAAAGCGGCTTTAGAAAGACGCTTCATGAATACTGAAAATTATAACTGCTCAACTTATATTTGACGATTGGAACAACTATAAAAATGGCAAACTACAATGTCAACAGGAATCTGAAAAATCAAAGGGTATTTAGACTACTTGAGTAGTTACAAAATTTTTCAAAAATTTTTTTATCTTTTTTATGTAAAATATGTTAGATTTATTTATATTGCTTATTCAGAGTTCAATTCCTCAAGGATTTATGAGGGCCATTAAGGGAGAATATGATGCTTGACTTTTCGCGACCAAACGATTTGTCGGCTTGCTGGATGCCATTCACAGCCAACAGGCAGTTTAAGAAATCACCCCGTATGCTTGTTGAAGCTGACGGAATGTATTACACTTCAGGAACAGGATCAAAAGTAATTGACTCAAGTTCTGGATTGTGGTGTGTAAACGCCGGGCACAAGAATCCCAAAATCGTTGAAGCGATTCAAAATCAAGTTTCCGAGCTTGATTATTGTCCATCATTTCAGATTGGTCATCCCAAGGTATTTGAGTTGGCTACCAAAGTCGTCGATCTAGCTCCTGTCGGAATTGACCATGTGATTTTTACAAATTCCGGATCGGAAGCGGTGGACAGTGCCCTTAAAATTGCCTTAGGTTATCATCGGGCAAAAGGACAAGGCGAGAGAACTCGGCTGATAGGCCGAGAAAGAGGTTATCATGGTGTCAACTTTGGGGGTATCTCGGTTGGCGGGATCGTTAATAACCGAAAAGTGTTTGGGTCATTGCTTACGGGTGTTGACCACCTTCGCCATACACACATGCTTGAAAAAAATGCTTTCTCAAAAGGTCAACCCGAACACGGATGTGAACTTGCGGAAGATTTAGAGAGACTATGTGCCCTCCATGGAGCCGAGACAATCGCCGCGGTTATCATTGAGCCAGTTGCTGGTTCTACTGGAGTACTTATTCCACCGAAAGGTTATCTTGAACGGATCCGAGAAATCTGTACCAAATATGGTATATTATTGATCTTTGATGAGGTGATTACAGGCTTTGGGCGCCTCGGTGAATCTTTTGCTTCAGTCTATTATGATATCACACCCGACATGATTACATGTGCTAAAGGATTAACCAATGGAATTATCCCCATGGGTGGAGTCCTTGTTTCCAAAGAAATTCATGATGCTTTTATGACGGGACCAGAATATCTGATTGAACTCTATCATGGGTATACCTATTCGGGAAATCCGGTGTCGTGTGCTGCCGGCCTTGCCACACTATCGGTTTATGCCGAGGAGGGTCTCTTTGAAAGAGCCAAAGAACTCAGCCCATATTGGGAAGAGCTCATCCACTCGTTCAAAGGTCTGCCGCATGTTATAGATATTCGTAATGAAGGTCTAGTTGGTGCTGTGGAATTAGAAGCAATCCCGGGCTCACCTGGCAAAAGAGGCTTTGAAGTTTTTGTTGAAGCCTTTAACCAAGGATTACTCGCTCGAGCGACCGGCGACATTATTGCAATGTCTCCACCACTCATTGCTGAAAAATCACATTTAGATGAAATCAGGACAATTCTTGAAAGCGTTCTTAAGAAAGCAAATTAACTCTCACTTTGATATGCGTGCTTGTTAAAATGCTTATGAGTGGGGTGAGATTCCTTGAAGAATTTGTAACTCAATAGTCTATGGGAGAGGTGTTGTTTAAATAGTGGAATTTTATTTTGACAGTTAAGCTGTTTTCGCTCATTGATGAGGTATACGCTTGGATGTAACCTTGGATAGCAAGCGAATTGAGTTTCCAGACAACCGGCTTTTGCTTGATCTGTGCGGTGTCTGCGACAGAAATCTTAATCAGATTGAAGAACACTTAGGCATTCAGATTGTGCCCAAAGGTAACTCCCTGATACTGTTTGGTCCACCCGAACAGATTGATCATGGACACAACGCCCTTACCTATCTCTATGACCGGATTGGAGAGGGACACCGGATGGATGATATCAGTCTGGAAGAAGCAATGGTCACCAGCTCCAATAAACCCAATAGATCACTAGAAAAAAGTGATACTGAGATGTTTCACTCGCATTTGGAAATTGTCACCCGTAGGCGGGTCATTAAACCAAAATCAGTTCCACAAGAAAACTACGTTAAAAATCTCTTTCGCAAGAAAATTGCCTTTGGTATCGGTCCCGCTGGAACTGGCAAAACTTACCTTGCAGTGGCAGTCGCGGTAGCAAGTTTATTGAATAAGGAGGTTGACCGGATAGTTTTAACTCGACCGGCCGTTGAAGCTGGTGAACGACTAGGTTTTTTACCCGGTGACCTCAGAGACAAAATTGACCCCTTTATGCAACCGCTCTATGATGCTTTAAATGAATTCCTACCCAGTAAGATGGTCAGTCATTATCTAGATGAAAACAAAATTGAAATCGCTCCTCTTGCCTTCATGCGTGGTCGTACTCTGACGCGGTGCTTTATTATCTTGGATGAAGCTCAAAATACAACGAACATGCAGATGTTAATGTTACTCACTCGGCTAGGTATTGGTTCCCGTATGGCCATTGCCGGTGACATCTCGCAGATTGACTTTGTCAAAAAACAGGAATCGGGATTACTTCATGCCCGCAAAATCCTGCAAGGAATTAATGGAATTTCATTTTCTGAATTAACATCTAAAGATGTTATGCGAAGTAAGATTGTATCGGATATTATTGATGCATACGCTCAGCAAAAACAATAAGCATCACGTGGAGTTAAATATTGCCGACCAGAAATGGGTTCTTCTTGATGAGTTTGATGAACTTGCGAGGCGTTCGATCAATATGACGCTTGAATGTTTTGACACTGAATTTCCTTCATCCGAGACACATATCTTGGCAACCAATGATACTCAAATGGCTCGTTTAAATGGACAATACCGAAATACAAATGTTACAACGAATGTATTGTCATGGCCTGTTAACCAGTCGACCTACCCCGATCACCCAGAAGGTAACACTTCCTGGAAATTTTTAGGTGATATTGCAGTTGCTTTTGACTTTTGTCAAAATGAAGCCAAATTAAAGGGCGTGCGGTTTGATCATCATATTACACATCTACTTGTCCATGGGTGTTTACATCTTCTTGGTTTTGACCATATTGATGATGATGCTAGGCAAATGGAACAATTGGAGATTAAAATTCTGACAAAGCTTGGTATCAACAATCCCTACTAAAATTTTTTGCATTAGTCCATAAAGGAATATAATACTCACACTCATGAAGACCTCATCAAATGACTCGCCGACTATAAAGCATAGGAGGATTAAGTCAAGAAAAATTGACCCTGGAAGTTCCAGCGGGTTTAGGAAGATTTTTAATTTGTTCAGCTCTCAAGCACCCATGCAAGAAGAAAAAATTGCCGATGAAGATGATGATGTGCCATTACCTGACGAAATTGCTTCTTCGCCAAATAATTCTACAACATCTGTTCCAACAGTTGAGGATGTTGCGGTTCCCAAAGCCGAAGTTGTGGCCGTTCCAAATACGATAACACTTCATGAGTTAGTTAAGGTCTTTAAGGAAAGCGAACGAACTCGTATTCCCGTTTTTGAAGGGACTCTCGATCACCCTTTGGGGTTTGTTCATCTGAAAGATATCGCAATCAAATACGGCTTTAATGGTCGGCATAACAACTTCAACATCAATAAAGAGCTCCGCGACCTATTATTTACACCGCCTTCACAACCAATAGATGTATTGAGGGAAGACATGCAGGAAAAGCGTTGCCATATGGCTCTCGTGATAGATGAATATGGCGGTGTTGATGGACTCGTTACCATCGAAGATTTATTGGAACATTACTTTGGCGAAATTATTGACGAACATGATACACAAGAAGAAAATGCTCAAGAAATAATCAAAATTAATGATACTGAGTATGAGTGCTCGGCAAAAATTGAGCTTGAAGAGCTGCGAAAAGTCACCGGTTTGAATCTAACTCTTGAACATGATGAGGATGAAATTGATACTCTTGGAGGGTGGGTTACTACAAAACTCAACAGAATTCCTGAGCCCGGCGAAACATTTAATTTTGATGAGCTTGGGCTTTGCGTTGAAGTAAAGAAAGGCACCGCTCGAAAAATGGACTTGTTATTACTCAAGGTTTTAAATTTACAGACCGAAGAGTTGAATTCGTCATCAACCTAGGCAATACTCCTTTATCAGAAACATACCCCTGAGCTGATATTTCCTTCCAAACTTGCCTCGTTTTGGGTCTCCAACCGGTTGGTCATGCTGCGGAGGAGTTGCACGAGTTATTATTTCCTGTGGTTTTGCAAACTATGGGCAATTTCGCTGCCTGGTTGAGCTAGATCATGGGGCAATCTGTTCTGCTCATCCCTGATGTTGGAGTCAGATCCTTGTTCCAGCAAGATATTGTCAATAACGGGCCAGTCATCCTCTACGGCAATATGCAGGGGTGCTCGCCTCCATGCATCAACTCCATTGACGGCAAGGTTATCATTGATACAAGAGGTGAGATTCTGTTCGCTCCCGGAATAGGTCGAGACATGCAGGAGGGAACCGGTCTTGGTCACAGCAATGGATTGCAGGGAGGGTATCGGACAGCGATAAAGCCCTAGGTGAGGGGAACCATGCGGGTAGATAAATCCATTACGCAGCAGCACCTCAAAGATGATTTGCCTATCCTTGGCCGGCCCTTGGATAACAATTGTGGAGCCTTCTCCTAGAGCACTGGAGATTGATGACTTAGCTGCCTGAGCTCTATCAAGACTTAATTCGTTGATGTAGTCCCGAAGATCATCACGACCGGCAAAAATGGATTGAGAGAGTGATCTTCAGACGGGAGAAACTGGTACATGAATTCGGAATGGAAAGTATTGGCTATAGCAGGAACTCCCTAGCAGGGATATGAGAATATAGAATATTATTGGAAATCAGAAAGAGTCGAATACCAATTTACTAATTCCTCATGGGACTATCGTTTACTACGATTGATGTTTGAAAATAGAGTTAAACTCTCACGATTTCCAACAATTTTTCAAATGCAAACAATGAACCTCTACTACCTCTTGCAGGAGATACCTCACGCAAAAGCCCTTCTTCTAGTAGGGCTTTAGTAATCCTTGGAGCAACGTGCCTTGGAATACCAGCTTTAATAAGATTTTTGTTTCTAAATATAGGTCGTTCAAAAATATAATCTTGTACACTAGTATGCCAACTTGATCTCGTAATATTCCTGAATGGTTCTTTCATTTCTATATACAGGGATTGTATTTTCTGTGCAATTTCGAGATTTCGCTCAGCTTGGACGGCAATCGCCTCTAGAAAAAACTCTGTCCACTCAACCCATTTGTTATCGCTAGAAACTGAGCGCATTAAATCGCAATATTGCACTTTGTTTTCTTCAAAATAGGCACTCATGTTGAAATACGGCTTATGAATTAGTTTATATTTCCATAGAAGCAAAGTAATAAGGAGGCGACCAATACGTCCATTGCCGTCTTCAAATGGATGTAATGCTTCAAATTCAACATGAATTAATGCTACTTTGAGGAGTGGAAGCGTTTCATCGTTTTCACTATAGTCAAACAGTTTTTCCATTGATGATTTCAGCTGGGAAGGATTTATTGGTGTGTAATGGATGACCTTTCTGAAATTATCTCCAATGTAGTTTTGCAGCATTTTGTATTCCCCAGGTCTTTTTTTAGCCTCTCTTGGTGAATGAAGCAGAATCCTATGTGCATTCTTTATAAGCACTTCGTTGATTGTACGACCTTGGGAAATAGCATCTTGTACATACCTCAGAATCTGAGTAAATTGATGTACCTCCCTAACTTTTTCTCGCCCTTGTGATGTATTCGTTATATTAGTCTCATGTGTGGTGTCAGCATCAAAAGCCATAACTTCATCCACTGTTGAAAATATACCCTCTAGTCGTGAGGTAATTACTGCTTCACTATGTTTAAGAGGCGCTAAGAGTAAATCGCAGTTCGGCAAATTAAGTAATGTTTGATCATAGCGAGACAGAGCATCCGCTGCACGAAGCAGAGTTTTCAATAAAGAATTGAGATTTAATTCAGCGGGTGGAAATTTGCCGTAGTGATATACTACCGCATTGCTAACATCATATCCTTTAATCGGATTGTTCATTATTATATTCCCAACAAATCAAGCAATCTTATTCTCTGAAAGATTTGTTTGTCTTTTATTTATCCCCTCTTGTGAAACAAATCCTTATATGTCACTCTCATGCAACACAAATCCCTTTGTGACACATAATTCACCCTTCATGTTCAACAATTCCTTTTGTACTACTCCCATGTATCACAAATCCCTTTGTGGCACATAATTCACCCTTCATGTTCAACAATTCCTTTTGTACTACTCCCATGTATCACAAATCCCTTTGTGGCACATAATTCACCCTTCGTGTTCAACAATTCCTTTTGTGCTACTCCCATGTGTCACAAACCCCTTTGCGGCACATAATTCACCCTTCGTGTTCAACAATTCCTTTTGTGCTACTCCCATGTGTCACAAATCCCTTTGTGGCACATAATTCACCCTTCATGTTCAACAATTCCTTTTGTGCTACTCCCATGTATCACAAATCCCTTTGTGGCACATAATTCACCCTTCGTGGTCAACAATCCCTTTTGCGCTACTCCCATGTGTCACAAACCCCTTTGCGGAGCATAATTCACCCTTCGTGTTCAACAATCCCTTTTGCGCTACTCCCATGTGCCACAAACCCCTTTGCGGAGCATAATTCACCCTTCATGTTCAACAATCCCTTTTGTACTACTCCCATGTATCACAAATCCCTTTGTGGCACATAATTCACCCTTCGTGTTCAACAATTCCTTTTGTGCTACTCCCATGTGGCACAAACCCCTTTTCGGAGCATAATTCACCCTTCATGGTCAACAATTCCTTTTGTGCTACTCCCATGTGTCACAAATCCCTTTGTGGCACATAATTCACCCTTCGTGGTCAACAATTCCTTTTGTGCTACTCCCATGTGTCACAAACCTCTTTGCGGAGCATAATTCACCCTTCATGTTCAACAATTCCTTTTGTGCTACTCCCTTGTGTCACAAACCCCTTTGCGGAGCATAATTCACCCTTCGTGTTCAACAATTCCTTTTGCACTACTCCCATGTGTCACAAATCCCTTTGCGGCACATAATTCACCCTTCATGTTCAACAATTCTCACCTTGACCATTTAATTCTACGGCCGAAATGCAGTAAAGGAAGTGAAAATTGATACCTACTTCCTATATTGACCCTTATTAATTTAATGAACTCATCCTAACCTGATACAGGGAAATTTTCATGTTGGCTGGTGCTAGACAAAATTGACTTTAACTGCACTCTTAAAACATTGTCGAATTAATAGGCATATTCACTATTTTTTAATTTTTATTGCCGGTGCGGTTGCCGCATGCGGGCAAGAACCCTTTGCCTTCCCCGTTTTGACGATAATTGGTATCGCTGTTTCATTTTATTTTTATGGTCTGGCTAATTCATTTAAATCTGGTTTCTTAGTTGGTTTTATATTTGGCTTAGGATACGGCCTTGTTCATTTTCATTGGATTGTCAATCCATTTTGGATTGAGCCCGAAAAAACTGGCTGGATTGCACCATTTGCGCTTATCACTATGGTGTCTGGATTCGCCCTATTCTGGGCAGTCGCATTTAGTCTTCCGTTCCTGTTTAAAACATCTCAATCAATCAGATATTGGCTTCTCGCGATATCATGGATGAGTACCGAAATCCTCCGAGAATACATCTTCACGGGTTTTCCGTGGGGATTATTAGGATATATCTGGATTGACACACCGGTTGCTCAATTGGCGTCTTTGATTGGGGTACATGGGCTGTCTTCACTGACTGTAATATCAATCATCATCCCCTTTGCATTAAGATTGAAGTGGCTTGGGTTTGGAATCTCTCTCATTTTATTGGGACTTGCCTGGGGTTATGGCTCAATTCGGTTAACGAATGGAAACAATTTACCTCTAGGCGATACCACTGTGCGTATAATCCAGCCAAATGTTCCTCAGAGAGAAAAGTGGGACCCACTTAAATTTGATCTATACCTCAATCACATTGTTGAGTTAAGCAATTCAGCTTCCAATGAAACCATTGATCTGGTGATCTGGCCTGAAACCGCTCTCACCATTTTTGCTGACCCGCAAGATTACAAAAACCTTTCATACTGGCTAGAATCGAAACCATTGGTACTAGGTCTTCGGCGAATTGCGATTGACAAAATGTATAATAGCATTGGGTATATCTCCTCTGATGGAGTGATGCAACAGGTTTATGATAAGCAATACCTCGTTCCCTTTGGCGAATTCATACCTTTGGAAAGCGTCCTTAAGTTTTTGACATTTTCACCCCTTGCAAACAATGAGATTTGGGATTTTAGCCCTGGGGTAGGCTCCCAGTTTATTAACCTTCCCGAATTCGGTCTGTTTCGAACCCTCATTTGCTATGAAGCTATCTTCCCGCACCTCGTTAGAACCCAAGAGCGCCCCATAGCTTTGCTCCAAATTACCAATGATGCATGGATTGGAAAATTTGCTGGACCCCTACAACACTACGCGATGGCTAGACTCAGGACAATTGAACTCGGCCTACCTCTCTTGAGAAGTTCTAATCCAGGGGTCTCCGCTTTTGTTGACAGCTATGGGCAGGAAATTGCAACTGTTCCATTAAACCAATTTGGATTTATCGACTCTAAAATGCCGCTATCACTCAACCCAACGGTTTACAGCCGAGCGGGTGATTGGCCGCTCATTATTTTTCTTCTCGTATCTTTAATCTTAATTTTGGTTCATATAAAACGGCAGAAGCACACACAACCAATTGATTAATAGGTATTCAATTGAGTAATCTTGATATTAAGGGAGATACTGTCCACTCAATAGCGAATTAATTGTACTCAAACTCCTTGCAATAAAGGGTATTTAGCGACATTAATGATGAGAGTTCAGTAATATGCCAAAATGGTACCTTCAGCCGACCTAGACAATTAATGATGATAATGTCTTAAAAAATTTAGGTGATTTCGGCAAAGAATAAAAAATTAAGACTTCTTCTAAGAGCCTTAAATCCATAAACATATTGTTCTAAATTGTCATAGAATTATTTTATTATGTCTTATGTATTATGGTTTTGTGCAACCCAATTATTAAGTTAAGGGCTTGCGATTATGGAGGAAATTTCTAACAAGAAAGTAGATTATGACAATTATTAATGGCCTCTTTACTTCTGAATCTGTTTCCAGTGGGCATCCTGATAAGATTTGTGATCAAATTTCGGATAGTGTCCTTGACGCATTTCTTTCTGAAGCCCCTGAAGCAAGAGTGGCATGCGAAACACTTGCCTCAAAAAATACGATTATCCTTGCGGGTGAATACCGCGGTCCGAAAAATATCTTTGATTCTCTTGAGGATGTCGTTAGGTCATGCGTTCGCGATATTGGTTTTCAGCAAGAAGATTTTCATTGGGAAACTTTAGATTTTAAAAATCTCTTACATGGTCAGTCAACCGATATTGCCCAAGGTGTTGATGCCACAAAAAACAAGGATGAAGGTGCTGGTGACCAAGGATTGATGTTTGGATATGCGATTGATGAGGCTCCCGAATGCATGCCAGCAACGCTTTACTACTCGCATCGTATTTTACAGCAATTGGAACATCACCGCAAGCTGGGCACTATGGGAGCTGATAATCTTCTCCCTGACGCTAAATCACAAGTCACACTTGAATATTCCGATGGCAAACCAATCAATCTAAAGCGCATTGTGGTTTCCTCTCAGCATACGAGCAAACTGTCTAATTCTGACCAAGTCAAAGAAGTTATTCTTCCAATCGCCAAACAAGTTCTACCTGAACATTGGGTTGCCACCCTTCCTGAGAACGAATGGCTCATCAATCCAACTGGTCTATTCTTGAAAGGAGGCCCCGCCGCTGACTGTGGTCTGACTGGACGCAAAATCATTGTTGATACCTATGGTGGTGCGGCACCTCACGGAGGAGGTGCATTTTCCGGTAAGGATCCAACCAAAGTGGACCGCTCTGGGGCTTATGCAGCTCGCTATTTAGCTAAAAATGTGGTTGCCGCTGGTCTCGCTAGTAAATGCCTCATTCAATTATCATACGCCATTGGTAAACCTGACCCGACATCATTCTATATTGATACCTTTAGCACAGCCAAAGTAGATCATTCCCGACTATATTCTTACCTCTGGGAATTGATTAATGACCATATGAGGGGATTAACTCCACGGGGTATTCGTGAACATTTGCAACTGAATTCTCCGATTTACAAACCGACAGCAACGTATGGTCACTTCGGTAGAATACCGGGAGATAATGGCGAATTTACATGGGAAAAACTTGACCTCGTTGATGATCTCAAGTCACTTTTGTAACCCTCCGACTAACATTCCAGATACAATGGTCATGACATTTGGGTACTAACCCAAGGTTAACTCCCCTTAACTGATTGAATATATTGCAGAATTACCTTTAGAATGGAGCATTCACCAACCAAACCTCGAAATATCTATGTCAAACGCGTTGGACGAAAACTCCGCAAAGCTCAACAATCATATCTGGAACATAACCTCCCAGTTTACGATTTACTCCAGTATTTAACTCATACCCCGGAAGGACAACGGATTGATCTACAAGGCTACTTTAAGCAATTGGAGCCTATTTGGTTGGAAATAGGTTTTGGGTCGGGAGAACATTTAATCCATCAGGCCAAATTAAACCCTAATGGTGGCTTGATTGGATGTGAAGTTTTTCTCAACGGAGTCGCATCACTGCTCGGAAAATTGCAGAATAAACGATTCTCCAACATCGGGCTATTCACTCATGATGTTCGAGATTTATTTGATTTGCTTCCAGACAGATCTATGAGTCGAGTATTTCTATTATATCCTGACCCCTGGCCTAAAAAGAGGCATTACCGCCGTCGTTTTGTCAATCCCGATTTTTTAAATCCACTCGCTCGGATTATGACAAAGGGTGCTGAATTAAGAATCGCCACTGACATTCCTGACTACTGTCGTCAAGCAATTGAGGAACTCAATAAACATCCTCAATTTAATTGGCCGGTTGAGTCCATGAGTGACTGGCAGCAATCATGGTCAGACTGGTATTCCACCCGCTATGAACAAAAGGCTATTCGTGAGGGGCGAAAACCCATATACATGACTTTTATTAGAATCTGATAGCAAATTTTAGAGTTGACCACCCTCTTGGACCTTAGCTCCGCAGAAGTTCATTGATCTAACGAATTCTGGAAAACTTGTCGCAATAGCTGAACCATCATCAACTTTAACTGGTTTGCGGGCGGCTAATCCAAGACATAGAAAGCTCATTGCTATCCGATGGTCATAATAACTTCGGCAAGTACAATCCCCGGAAATTGATCCTGGGCCTTGACCATGAACAGTAAAACCATCCTCAAACTCTGTCGTTTCAACCCCACATTCCTCTAAACCCTTGACCATTGCATGAATACGGTCCGTTTCTTTAATTCGCATTTCTTTAATCCCACGCATAACGGTATCTCCATTCGCAATTGAGGCAACAGCAGCGAGAATAGGATATTCATCAATCATTGTGGGTGCTCTCTCAGGGGGAACAGTGATTCCTTGTAAACTTGAATACCTTACTGTTAGATTTGCGACGGGTTCTCCTGATTGTTCAGGTAATTCTTCAATATCAATCTGAGCACCCATTTCAACAAGAGTTTTAAATACCCCCGTTCGAGTTGGGTTCATTCCAACGTTCTTAACAGTGATTGTGCTGTTTTCAGCCAACAATCCCGCGGCGATTAAAAAAGCTGCCGATGATGGGTCGCCCGGCACAACTACTTTTTGGGGCTGCAACTCAGCATAGCCATTGAGGGTAATTTTTTTTGCGCCTCTCTGGTTTTCAATTGTTAATTCAGCACCAAACGCTTTGAGCATTCGTTCGGTATGATCTCTGGTAGAACTTTCTTCAATCACTTCTGTTTGCCCCGGAGTATTCAACCCAGCCAACAATATTGCCGATTTTACTTGCGCTGAGGGAACTGGCAGGGGGTAAGAAATCGGTATCGGATCATGAGTACCGATCACTGTCATCGGAAGTTGGTCGGATTCACGGCCGTGAATTTTGGTGCCAAACTGTCTGATCGGTTCTGTCACACGACCCATTGGACGTGACCTAAGTGAGCTATCGCCAGTGAATGTGACTGTAATTGGGGTTGTTGCTACAGCACCAATGAGTAACCTAACTCCTGTACCTGCATTGCCACAATCAATAACATTATCGGGCTGAAAATATCCCCCTGTTCCGACACCTTGGACAACATAGTGACCCGGAGCAATTCGTTTTACTGAAGCTCCGAGTTTTTGAACAGCACCAATGGTAGCCTTGACATCTTCTCCTTCGAGTAATCCGGTGATAATTGTTTTGCCAATCGTGAGCGAACCAAGGATAATGGCTCGATGCGAAATAGATTTATCCCCGCTGATTACCAAAGTACCCTTGAGATTATTTATCGGATAGGAGATAAGAGTTTGATTATATTGGGTATTCATAAATTTGATTTATTGGAATTTTTCTACAATTGAAACGGTTAACTATTATCAATCAATTAATGATTGGATAGTAGATTTGCATTATGATTAACTTAATTCTAAATTAATTTGAACTCTAATACTCATCGTGTTGCGTCGTTCTTTCGTTGTTGCCATTGATGGCCCGGCTGGTTCTGGTAAGGGCACCATAGGCAAAGCTCTCGCCAAACATTTTGGTTGGAAATTTCTAGATACTGGACTTTTGTATCGCGCCGTCGCCCAAAAAATCATCAGTTTCCAAGGGAGTTGGTGTGAAGATGAGGCTATAAGAGTTGCCATGAATCTCAGTGAGAGTGAACTTGACCACCCTGATCTAAGAACCCCTGAAGTATCCAAACTAGCCTCAAAGGTTGCAGCTATTCAAGAGGTCAGAGATGCTCTTCTGGACTGGCAAAGAGATTTCGTCTTTGATTGTGACGGAGCCGTTCTTGATGGCCGCGACATTGCTTCAGTTGTTGTTCCTGATGCTGAAGTAAAACTTTTTCTTACAGCTTCCCCAGAAAAGAGAGCGGAAAGGCGGCATCGCGAGTTAGTTGCTCAAGGTAAGACCGTTGAATTAAATCATGTCCTTGACGAACTTATACTGCGTGATCAAAGGGATATTACACGATTAAGTTCACCGCTAGTGAAGACCAAAGATGCCATAAAAATTGATACCACGACGAAATCTATCCAAGAATCCTTGGCGGTAGCAATAAATATGGTTGAAAAAAGGCTAAAAGGTTCCTAGTTATCCGAATCCATCGGCTTTCAAGCCAGTTCAATTGTTTACAGACCTGTAGAATCAACTACATGGCCAGAAAAAATTATGTGTAGGAGCGTTATTGCGTGCAAGAGATTATTGAAGAAAAACATGATGTACCTGAGTATTTTACTCCCAAACATCTGGCGGAGCACTTCGGCAAACAAGATAAGTTTATTCGTGACATCTTGAGAAAGAACGACATACGGGTTGGTCAAGGTGCACGACATAAGTGGAGCCAAGAGGAATATGAGGAACATTTAAAATTGATTGAATCTCATATCAATACTCCCGAAATTTCCGAAGATTCCGAAGATTTTGATACCCTCTTAGAAGAGTATCTTTCAGATATTCCATCCACTGGCAGTGTTGTGAAGGGGACGGTCACGGCTATTGAGTCGGGGCAGGTTATCATTGACATAGGCTCAAAAGCTCCTGGTCATATTGATATCAAAGAGTTTACTGGTCATAGTAATTTGGAGACTGTCAACGTTGGCGATGAGGTTGATGTCTTTTATGAAAGTATCGAAAATAATAGCGGATTGGTTTCGATTTCCCGGGAAAAAGCCCGCCGAGAAGAGGCCTGGAAAGTTCTCACCAAAGCCCATGATTCTAACGAAAAAGTCACCGGTAGTATTTTCAGTCGCGTGAAAGGTGGTTTTACCGTTGATTTAGAAGGTGCGACGGCTTTTTTGCCTGGATCACAAGTGAGTACTCGCCCGCTTCGAGATGTTGAAGAACTCATGGGAACCCCCATTGAATTCGTCATTTTAAAAATGGATCGCTCAAAGAACAACATCGTTGTTTCACGACGAGCCATTTTGGAAGAGAAAAATGCCGAACTCAGGGCGGAGGTTATTGGACGCCTGAATGAAGGAGACATCGTTGAAGGAGTAGTTAAAAACGTTACTGATTACGGAGCATTTGTTGACCTTGGCGGTGTCGACGGACTATTGCACATTACCGATATATCTTGGCGCCGAATTAAACACCCTAGTGATGTCGTTACCATTGGTGAAAGCATCAAAGTTCGCGTGATTAAAATCAATAAGGAAACCATGCGGATTTCCCTCGGAATTAAACAGCTTCGTGAGGATCCCTGGTCCACAGTTGATAAAAACTATCCACCGAAATCTAAACACATGGGACAAGTCACTAACATTACCGATTACGGTGCTTTTGTTGAGCTTGAAGCAGGAATTGAGGGTCTGATCCACATATCCGAGATGTCTTGGACCAAGAAAAACATCCACCCATCCAAACTCCTTTCAACGTCCCAGGAGATTGAAGTGATGGTCCTCAATATAGAGAAAGAAAAGCGGCGAATATCCCTCGGAATTAAACAAACACAGTTGAATCCTTGGGAGCAATTTGCCAATAAATACCAACGTGGTTCAAAAATTCACGGGTCTATTCGCAACAAAACCGAATTTGGCCTTTTTGTTGGGCTTGAGTTTGAAATTGATGGCATGGTTCATATTACTGACTTAAGTTGGGATCGCCCAGGAAACGAAGTCATTACCGAGTATCATGTTGGCGATGAAGTTGATGTTGTCGTGAGCGAAATCAACATTGATAAAGAGCGCGTTGCTCTTTCGGTTAAGGACTTGGAAGCGGACCCGTTTCTTGAGGCTTCAAGTGGTTTATCCAGAGGTAAAATTGTCAATGTAACCGTATCAGATATTCGTGATCACTCGATTGAGGTCAAATACAAGGGAATCACCTCTTCAATTAAAGCGAGTGAATTAGCTAATGAGACGGATGAACAAAGAGTTGATCGTTTTGGTATCGGCGATGAAATTGAAGTCATGGTCACTCGCATTGATACTCCCCATCGGCGGATTAACTTCTCAATTCGTCAACTTGAAGCCAAAGAGGCTAAGGATAACCTTGCCAAGTATGGTACAAGCAGCTCCAATGATGTACTTGGGGATATTATTGGCGAAGCACTCGAATCCAATCAAACCGAACAATGAGGCATATTCCACCAGTTTGAGCACAGATTTTGCAGTGCCTTCTCGCAATCAAATAATGCAGATGACTGAGTGGATCAGTTATATAGGAGGGTAGAGCTATCCTTTAGGTAACTCAACTCCTTAAAACCGCTTTGTGAAACGGAGTTTTTTTGGTATGATTGATATCAGTTTTACTCTTTGTAAAAATGAGTATGATTGATAAACGGATTATCTTTTTTAACATGTTGAATTTAAGTCTATGAAGCGATCTGATCTCATTCACAATCTTTCCAAGGAGTTTCAACCTCTTACAAAAAAGGAAACTCAGGCCTTCATTGAAAGCGTATTTGATGAAATCGGTAATGCGTTAGCTGAGGGAAAGACAGTTAAGTTCAATACTTATCTTCACCTTTCGACAAAATCTCTGAAATTTCTAAAACGACGCAATCCGAAAACCGGTGAAGACATTTATTTGACTGACCGAAAGGTGGTCAGTTTTAAGCCGGGGTTAAGTATGAAACAGGCTTTGAACAAATTTAACCAATAGTTGGCCGTTAACGGTGCGTATAGTCAAGATTATATTTCTCATTATTCTTGGAGTACTCTTGTGCTTCTTGGCCTTAGCCAACCGCGAACTGATTACCTTAAGGATCGTTCCTGATGTCTTGCACCCCCTGTTGCCTTTACCCGCATTGCAAATGCCTACATTTGTTGCGCTTTTCGGTGGCATCTTAATTGGTCTTTTTGTCGGCTTTATTTGGGAGTGGTTGCGTGAGTATCAGCACCGCTCAATTGCTCAAAAAGAAAAGAAAAAACGCCAAATCCTAGAAAAAGAAATTTCTAATCTAAAGAATCCCCTCGTCAATCAAGATGAAATCCTGGAAATTCTTGACGATGGTTCCTCTACCAAATGACCACCGCTGTTAAAGTAAAAATTTGTGGCCTGAGACGTGCTTGTGAAGTCCAAGCTGCGCAGAATGCCGGTGCCGATTATGTTGGTTTTGTCTTTTACCCACCCTCCCATAGACACTTAACAATCGCAGCGGCTCGGCACCTTGTAGAACAGGTTGAAATTAAAACGCAGACAGTTGCCTTAAGCGTTGATTCATCCAACGCCGAATTAGAGAAAATAATTGTGTCTATTCAGCCAGACTGGCTTCAACTCCATGGGAGTGAAACTCCCACTCGTGTCGCTGAAATCAAATCCACCTTTGCATTACCTGTGATCAAAGCGTGTGGAATTAAAACAAAAACCGATGTGTATCGGCTCAATGAATATTTTGATGTTGCCAACCAACTATTGATTGACGCCAAACCAATTGATAGGCAAGAAGGCCTTCCAGGGGGAAATGGGGTTGCCTTTGACTGGCAATTAATTGCCGGTTATGATTGGAAACTCCCTTGGCTACTTGCCGGTGGTTTGAATGCACAAAATGTAAGAGAAGCAATAAAACTGACTGCTGCAAAACAGGTTGATGTATCGTCCGGGGTTGAGACGAGTACTGGACAGAAGTCAGTTAATGCTATCACCGAGTTTATTTTGGCCGCGAAAGGAAATATTAATGTCACACCCGTCTAATTCCTATTACACTGTGCCCGATGAAAAGGGATGTTTTGGTGAGTTTGGTGGACGGTTTGTTCCCGAAACTCTCATGCCACTCATCCTTAAATTGGAAGAAGAATATCAAAAAGCCAAAACAGATCAGTCCTTTTGGGAACAAATGGATTACCTTTGGAAACATTATGTTGGCCGACCTTCTCCCATGTATTTTGCCGAACGGCTCACCCAACATCTAGGGGGTGCCAAGATCTACATGAAGCGAGATGAATTGAATCATACCGGGGCTCACAAAATCAATAATGTGTTAGGCCAGATCCTATTAGCAAGACGTATGGGCAAAACGCGCATTATTGCCGAAACTGGCGCGGGACAACATGGTGTGGCAACGGCGACTGTCTGCGCTCGTTTTGGCTTGCCATGTATCGTTTATATGGGGACTCATGACGTTAGTCGCCAAGCACCGAATGTCTTTCGCATGAAGCTTCTTGGTGCTGAAGTTGTTCCTGTTACATCAGGCCGAGGGACACTCAAGGATGCTATGAATGATGCCCTTCGTGATTGGGTAACCAATGTTGATAATACCTTTTATTGTATCGGCACAGTGGCTGGACCGCATCCGTATCCCGAAATGGTTCGTGATTTTCAATCCATCATCGGTAAGGAAGCAAAACAACAAATGCTGGAAATGGAAGGGCGATTACCTGATACCATCATCGCTTCCATTGGCGGGGGTTCTAATGCAATGGGATTGTTTTACCCATTCCTTGATGATCGTGATGTTAATATCATAGGCGTTGAAGCCGGGGGGAAAGGTGTTGACGACCGTATGCAACATTGTGCATCGCTTACAGGGGGTAGAGCAGGCGTTTTGCACGGCAATCGAACTTATCTACTCCAAGATGATGATGGCCAAATATTAGAAGGCTTTTCAATTTCGGCTGGGCTTGATTATCCTGGGATAGGCCCAGAACACTCATGGTTACATGAAACCAAACGGGCTGAATATGTATCGATTACAGACCAAGAAGCATTGGCCGCGTTTCAAAAGTGTTGCGAGTTTGAGGGAATTATTCCAGCTTTAGAGCCAAGTCACGCTTTGGCTCATGTGTTTAAGTTAGCTCCGAACCTGCCAGCGGACCACATTATTTGCATGAATATGTGCGGTCGCGGGGATAAGGACATTTTTACAGTTGCCCAAGCACTTGGCATCACAATGGCGACAACCGATTGAGAGTACCTATTTCGCACCCCTATTTTGATAGCACCCAATAAACGCCTATAAAGCATGGTTTGTGGATTTGAACCATACTAATTGATATCTATTGCAAATCGCTTTAAAATATCAAGAGGAACATCCTCTTCAGCCCGTTTGTTGGTCGCTCTCAATATGACCTTCGGAGCTTTCCCGGCCCTATAAGCTTCCATAAATCGAGGGGCACATAAACACCATCTGTCGCCCGCTTGCAAACCTTTAAATCCATACTCAGGCCGCGGCGTCGATAAATCATTCCCTGATTGCTTTGAAAAGGCAAGAAATTCATCGGTCATTAGTGCACAAACGGTATGACTGCCATAATCATCAGCTGAAGTATCACAACACCCGGTACGAAAGAAACCTGTCAGTGGCTTTTCCGAACAGGTCTCAAGCGGCTCATTAAGACAATTCGTTTGCTTTGAAACTGCTTTCATAATAGTGCCATATATTCCTTCAATGGCCGTTAATGTTCATTCTTAAATAAGCGACTCAATTTAGCAAACACGTTCATTGATGGTTTGGCTTCTTGGGCGGGTGACTGGGTCGTATCTGCAACTTTCTTGGTGACCTTTCCAAACGCGTCAATAGTCAGGTTGTGATTGACCAGATTGAGAAAATCCGCTATATTATGATCTAATAAACTTGGCAAGCCATCAGATACCCCATCTAAAATGTTACTGAGCCATCCATCTCTATCGTCTTTACTAAAATTACCCAGCACATAATTGTGGACGTGACTTTTATCACTCGGACGTCCGACACCAAGGCGAATTCGCATGAATTCTGCGCCAATGTGCTGAGTGATTGATTTTAATCCATTATGTCCTGCGTTTCCACCACCCACTTTAATTTTGACTTTTTTGGGCAGCAAATCAATTTCGTCATGAAACACAACGATATGGGCCGGGGTGAGTTGATAATATCTCATTGCCTCGCCAACTGATTGACCCGATAGGTTCATGTACGTTTGCGGCTTCAACAGGATGAATTTTTTGCCGGAGGTATTTCCTTTAATGGTTACACCTTGGAATTGCTTCTTCCAGCGACCGTCAGTATACGTGCTGGCAATCTTATCAACTGCCATAAATCCTATATTATGACGAGTGTGAAGGTACTTCTTACCGGGATTACCTAAACCAACTATTAGCCGCATTATGAGTGTACTTCAAACGAAAAATTTGCTCCACTGATTGCTTATTCTTTTTCAGCTTCTTCCTCTGATACCTCTTGCTCATCAGACACTACTTCCTGATCGGAAGACTTAAGACCTGAAGGTGCTGAGATATTAGCGATAACAAAATCTCTATCAGTGATTGTCGGCTTACAGCCTGCGGGAATTTCCACGCTTGATATGGTAATGACATCACCAACATCGAGACCCGTGAGGTCGGCAGTAATTTCATTTGGAATATCGCTTGCCGTAACGATGAGTTCAACCTCACCCCGTACAACGGTTAAAACGCCTCCTCGTTTGAGTCCCGGCGACAGCTCATTATTCACAAAGGTTATGGGTATAAATAGATTAATCTTTGACGTTCGTTGCAAACGCATAAAGTCAACATGGGTAGGCAGGTCTTTAACGACATCACGTTGCACGGACCGACATATGACGCGTGAATCGTCTACGCCTTCAATTTGTAAATTGTAAAGCGTTGACAAAAAACGTCCGGCTCTAAGCCGCTTGATTAAACCATTGAAATTAAGATTAATGGGGATGGGATTTTGCCCTCCACCATAAACAATTCCGGGGACTAATCCATTTCTTCGAGCTTGCCGAGCGGCCCCCTTGCCTGTCCTCGTTCGTAATTCTGCTCGGAGATTGGGAATGTTACTTTCGCTCATATGTATCTCCAATTCAATTTCAAATTGTGTGTATCCTCCAAGGGTGTATACACGTTGCAATGCGATATAGTCGTTCTCTGATAAGTTTCAACTCAATTTAAGTGAGTATTAACAGGACCAGTTAGTTGTAAAGTCAGTTGGCCAATACAAATTGGCGCGATTAAAATCTTGGATTCGATTAACACCGCACAGACCCATGGTTGTCTTTGCTTCATTCGAGAATATGTCAAGCGCTTTCTCAACCCCTTCTTGACCATAGGCACCAAGGCCGTAGATATACGATCTCCCTATCATCACTCCATCGGCTCCCAAGCCGATTGCCCGCATGACATCCATCCCCGTTCGAATGCCTGAATCGAGATAGATTTCAATTTGCTTACCGACTGTATCAACGATTGATGGCAAGACTCTAATTGACGATAAGGCTCCATCCAGTTGCCGTCCTCCATGATTAGACACGACGATGGCATCAGCACCAATTTCAACAGCCTTTTGTGCATCGTTTTCATTCATTATTCCTTTGAGGATTAGAGGTCCCTTCCAGATATCCTGTAAGCGTTTTACCATATCCCAATCAAGTGAGGCATCAAACTGGGTTCCGACCCATGTCATCAGAGAACTTGTATCAGTGACTCCATCTACATGACCAACAATATTACCGAATGAACGGCGGCGAGTGCCTAACATGCCTAACCCCCAGCTCACTTTGGTACTCAAGTTGATTAAATTCTTCAGTGTCGGCTTGGGGGGTGTGGACAAGCCATTTTTTAAATCTTTATGGCGTTGTCCTAATACTTGCAAATCAAGCGTGATCACTAAAGCTGAGCAGTTCGCTTCCCTAACCCGTTCTATGAGTCGTTCAACAAACTGCATATCCTTAAAGACATACAATTGAAACCAAAACCCTTCGTGAGCATGTTTCGCAACATCTTCGACGGAGCAGACTGACATGGTCGACAAAGTATAGGGAACGCCCATTTTTTGTGCGGCTCGACACACTTTGATTTCCCCATCAGCCCTTTGCATGCCGGTCAAGCCGACGGGTGCTAGAGCGACTGGTTGGGATACTGGCTTTCCCAACATCTGGGTTGACAGTTGTAGATCTGATATATCGGTGGCAACGACTTGGTTGAATTTGATGAGATTGAAATCAAGAGTATTATTTACATAGGTGCTTTCGGTATAACTCCCTGATTCAACATAATCATAAAACATCTTGGGGACCCGCCGTCGATAAACGTGCTTAAAATCATCAATACATGTTATTACAGTCATCTTATTGCTTTCATGGTTGCTGAGTTTGAATCAATTAAAATAGTGTGTGCTTTGCGCCTATACAGAATGAACCGCGTGTGCCAGATCATTGACAAAATTGTGTATTTCCTTTACCGACTTATTGTCTTCAATCAGTTTAACGATGGACGAGCCAACGACTACCCCATCGGCGATATTACCAATAGCGCGGGCAGTCTCTGGATTTTTCACACCAAAACCCACACAAACCGGTAGAGCAGTGGCTGATTTTATCCGGGCGACATCGACACCAACTTGTTTGGGGTCGGGGGCTTTGGCACCGGTTATTCCCGTAATCGAAACAAAATAAACAAATCCACTCGTATTTTGAAGAACCTTGGGAAGTCGGTGATTGTCGGTTGTCGGGGTCGCCAAACGAATAAAGTTTAATCCCATTTTGTTGGTGGGTATACATAATTCTTGATCTTCTTCAGGGGGAAGATCAACAACGATCAAACCGTCCACTCCTACTCTCTTGGCGTCGTTTAAAAACTTATTGACCCCACAATTAAAGATGGGATTGTAATACCCCATAATGATGAGTGGTGTCTTGGGATGATTTGTCCTGAATAACCTTACCATTTCAAGAGTTTTTGCAACATTCTGTCCATTTGCCAGAGCCCTCTGCCCAGCCATCTGTATCGTCGGACCATCGGCAATTGGATCTGTAAACGGAATGCCTAATTCAATGATATCGACACCAGCATCAGGAAGTCCGTTAAGAATCTCAAGGGAGGTTTCGTAACATGGGTCACCAGCCATTATGTAAGCAATGAAGGCTTTCTGGCGTTTCTCTTGGAGTTGGTTAAATCGTGCTGAAATTCGTGTCATTTTAAATCTAATGTGTCTTAACTGATGGACCGGAATCGTTCTCAGTGATCCAAAGAATAACTCTTCAATTCATTCAAACTTTGCCGAACTTATTTTAACATATAGGATCCAACTGTACCTAAATCCTCACTAAATCTTATATCACCAATTGACATGAATAAATCCATAAAAAACTTAGGGAATATTACTATTGGCACAGAAATCGTCTCAGGCTGTTTTGCAACAATTTAGAAAGCTTCTTGACCACTCAATCTTGCCAGTCCGATAGTATGCAACATATTTATGGTCAATTCCCAATTACAAGAGAGAAATAAATAATGGGGTTCAAGACAGGTATTATCGGCTTACCCAATGTTGGCAAGTCAACTTTGTTTAATGCATTAACGCACACAGCGGCCGCACAAAATGAAAATTACCCATTTTGTACGATTGAAGCTAATCTAGGCGAAGTCCCAGTTAATGACCCTCGCTTAAACCAAATTGCTCAGCTCGAAAAATCTAAAGAAACGATTGCCGCAAAAACGACATTTGTTGATATTGCCGGCCTTGTTAAAGGAGCTTCAAAAGGGGAAGGTCTAGGCAATAAATTTTTAGGTAATATTCGGGAAGTTGATGCGATCGCTCATGTCGTTAGGTGCTTTGAAGATCCCAATGTCGTCCATGTAGACGGCCGCATTGATCCCCTTGAAGATATCGCGACAATTGAGACCGAACTTCTCCTCGCTGACCTTGAGTCAGTTGAGCGACAACGCCATCGGCTTAACCGTAAAGTCAAAGGGGGAGATAAAGAAGCATCCCACATGGATAATTTACTTGAATTAGCCCAGCAGTGCCTCAGTGAAGGCAAAGTTGCTAGAGATATCAACATACCCGACGATGATATCAAACTATGGAAAAGCATTGGGCTATTAACTGCCAAACCGTGCCTTTATGTATGCAACGTTGAAGAGGAGGCTCTTGTAACTGGAAACACTCATTCAACTACTGTTGCCAATTTTGCTCAGCAAAACAAGTGCTCCTCGGTCATTGTATCGGCTCAGATTGAGGAAGAAATCAGTCAACTTGATCCTCAAGAAAGTGAAGAGTACCTCCATGACTTAGGTTTAAATCAGTCAGGACTGGATCGGTTGATTAATTTGGGCTACTCCCTCCTAGGCCTGATTACATTTTTCACGACTGGTCCTAAAGAGACACGTGCTTGGACAATCCCTCAAGGTTCAACTGCCCTCAATGCAGCAGGAGTGATTCATGAGGATTTTAAAAGAGGGTTTATCAGAGCCGAAGCAGTATCATTTGATGAGTTTATTGTTCTCAAGGGTTATGCTGGAGCAAGGGGCTCGGGCAAAATTCGGTCAGAGGGTAAACAGTATATTGTGTGTGATGGAGACATCTTACACTTCCTGTTCAATGTATAAATTAGGGGATTACATCTTGTGGATAAACAAGTATAAAATTGTTAAGTTAATCCTCCTACCATATTGGTCAATTATATGGCAGATTGATTGTCACATCCGGGGACTTGAGTACCGGGGTGGATCCTTTAATTTCTCTTCCTAATTCGACACCAGATTCATAACCTTGGCTTCGGCCAAGATTGCCTCAACCAGATGCGGAGCCATCAGGCGGATATAGTCAGCGCGCTGGCTGGGAACAAGCAGGTTCATCGCTTGCAACTGGTGCAGACGAGTCTCCCCCTCTGGCTGCGGCAGTGCTTCCAGCAATTGGTCGGTCAAGATTTCCATGGGACCATCCACCGGTGGACCAAAACAGGTGGTCACAGTATTAAGAGCATGAATACTTCCCTGACCTTGCAGTGCTTCCAGCAAAAGCTGTACACTTTCCTCTCGAACATGGGTTGCGAGGGAGGGAATACCATACTCCCATTGTCCCATGGCAGCCTCCCAGATAAAACCGGTATGAAGTAGGTACTGCTGAGCCATGGTTTGATCCATAACAAAATCCAAATGTTGAATGACCATGGCAAAATCTGATCTCGTCGGTTGACCTTCAGGGCCTAGTCTCCAAGCCATTTCTGCAATGGGTATCAGAAGGTTTTTGCTGCGCAGCTCCTCAACCCGGTTCGAATAGAGTTCCCATCGGGATTGAACTGTTAGTGTGCGGGCTTTCTCAACATCTGCGACCCTAACCCGATGATGTGGAGCGTTGGGGGTTGGGGAGTTGGTAACCACATCCCAGAGAGCTCTACCCCAGAGCTGGATGAAGTAGGGATAGTTTTGGGCTTCAGCCAAAACTGTTCCCAGTGCTTCGGTAAAGAAGCTGATGTCAGGACTAAATGGTTCGGTGAGAGCCTCCCGTGCTTCATCCTTGGTCAAGCGCCCAATCCGCTCAATCTGGGCTCGTTCACTGAAGGTGGCATGGGAACATGCAAAAACAATTTTTAGATCCGGCGTTCCGGCAATCACCAGCATGATGGGGTGGTTGAGACCGACATACTGGGTGGTATCGTAAAAGAACTTGCCAACTTCAGGCGGCATATCATGTGCTTCATCCACAAGCAGTACCAATCCCTTGCGACTGAGCCTCGTGAGCCCTTCTACCAGCTTTTGATTAACTGACCTGGATCTCTCTGACTGCTGGGTGTAGTCGGCCTGGATGCCTGCAATTCCCTCTGGATCACCAAGCCGCCCCTGAACTGATATTTTCTTCAACCGATCAACCGGCATATCCAGATTATAGAGAACCTGTTGCAACTCGGTTATACTGACAAAGTCTTCCTTGGTTAGTTTTACAACTGGCAGTTTGTGGCCCTTTGCTTCCCGACTAACCCATTCTAGGAGAGCTGTCTTGCCGCAGCCCCGTGGTCCCATCAGGACTATGGCAGTTGGGTTACATTCATGGTTACGAATGCTAGCTAGACGATCACGAAAATTTTGTTTTAACCTGTTTCTCCCTGCCAGTAATGGCGGCATGACCCCATAGCCGGGTTGGAAGGGATTGCTTTTTTGCTTTTTAGAGGATAACAAAATAATCTCCACCTGATATTTGTGGTAATTAACATAAGGGGATTATATAGCAAAGGCAAGAAAATTCAAACTATTGCCCGATATACTGTTGGCTTCTTGAGCTGTCATAATCCGGATATTTCTTGAATTGGAATATTAGCTTTTGCTAGCGGTAATCACAGACAATCACCAGTTCTCGGTAGGAATTTTCCTTGCTGGTCTCGTTCAGGTTGGCAATCGCCAATCAATGCTCTTGATCGCTGAAATGTTCCAGCATCAAAGCATTCAAAACAATAGCGGCTTGTAACTTCGCGCTTTGAAGTACGTTGACTAGGATCGTTTTCGGGACTACGAGTGTTTCATCCGAACCGCAGACCAAAGGGCATGTGAGAGCTTGGCTTTTTTGATCAGGGCTCCACACCGACCAGAACAAGAGGTACCGCCGGAACGCCTCGGCCTTGCCGGATAACGTTCATTAAGTCTCGTTCATAGTAAGCAACTCCGCTTGACATTTGTATTTCCATTTCCTTCATGGGAAGTATTTCAATTCCTACATCAATAACATCCTGGATTTCGTGCCGCTGTCCAGGTTTATGAACAAGGAGTTGCTCCTCACCGTTCAAGTGCGAATATTTTTCTGAAATTCTCACTTAATGACCGCCATTGGGTAAAGCGGGATTGTAGATAGGTTTCCCCATGGGTCTGGTTCGCAACTCGCCTCTCTTCAGAGCTGCAATCCGTTGCTGAGCGATAGTCACATATTCTGGTACATTATCGCAGCCATAACCCACCCTGGAATGTTTCAAAGCCGCTATTACTGATGATCCCACCCCCATGTACGGGTCGAAAACCACGTCCCCTTCGTTCGTCATCGAAAGTACCAGCCTTTCTACTAGTTCTACCGGGAACTGGCAGGGATGGGAAGTTTTTTCCGGATGATTGCTTTTGACATTCGGGAACTGCCAAACATCAGAAGGATTTTTTCCTTTTGGATTACCAGACAATTGGCCTTTGTTGGGTCCCTTAAAATATCTTTTTGTTGGATATTTGGACGGTACCCGGATGGGGTCCAAATTCCAGGTGTAATCATCACCGAGAGTCCACCAGTTGATGGTTTCATATCTCCCGGACAACCGGCGGGAACAATGGAGACCATGTCCAAAGTACCAGATAATCCGGTTACGTAATTTTAACCCAAGCTGACGAAAGATCGGATAAAGCGCGGCATCAAGGGGGATGATCTCACCATTCTGAACATAATTTCCCACCTGCCAGCAAAGTGATCCTTGAGGATGGAGCAAACGGACGCATTCCGCGATGACCTGTTCCTGCAGCTGCAGATAATCATCTAGGCCAGTCCTTGCTTCATATTCCTTGCCTAGATTGTAGGGCGGTGAAGTCACTATCAACTTACAGAAATCGGCGGGAAGGTTTACCATAAACGCTAGGTTATCGGAACATTCGACCATCATATCTGGTTTTTCTGCTTTTTTGGAGATTGGAATTGGGGAAGGAACCTCGACCATCTCGTCTGCAATCATCTCGGCATCCATTATTCAGTCCTTTCAATTATATTCTGGATTTTATTTTAAGACAGGCTCTTTGCAAGATTCAACCCATTTTAGACTGCCCTATAACGTCCAGGGTCAACATAGACAAAATCCGTGATCAAAAAATAAAAAAGAGGATTGTATACTTGACTATACAAGGTTAATTCTGGTCACCACCCATATTTTTTGATTCTTTACACTGTAGTTCCTTCTTCAAGACCCACATCTTTAAGGTAACAGTTTTCATGAGAGAAGCTGATTTATCTTTTCACGACATAAACACAAAGGATAATGAGTTGGTTGACCAATTTTTATTAAAACATTCTTCGGCTGTCTTGTCATCAGGAAGCATTTCAAATTATTCCAAAAGGGATATCCCGTTTCGGTAATGTCTTCTAGGTGCGGTTTGTGTCAGAATGTATAAAAACTCCATAAATTAATTCTAGGCAAGAACTTGCATGCCTTTTAAAACTTGATCACATCGTTGGCAGACACTTGGATTGTGATAAGTCCCAACATCAGGCAGTATCTTCCAACACCGTTTACATTTTTCTCCTTCAGCTTTGGAGAATTCCACATGAATGGAACTGTCATCTTCCTTGTCAGTTGTAGAATTATTGAGCCTGATTTCTACCTGTGAAGTGATGCATACATCACTAAAATTAACGGATTTAAGAAGTTCTATATCCTTTGTTTGAGATAAATAAACGATAGGGGCTGCCTCTAAACTTGAGCCGATTATTTTATCAAACCTTTGTTTCTCAATCTCGGCATTAACCAACTTTCTGATTTCCCGAATCCTTTCCCACTTTACCGCAATATCAGGATTGTTCCACTCTTCGGGAGCAACTGGAAAATCATGCAAATGAACCGATTCATCTGGGTTTGGATAGCGAATTTGCCAAACCTCTTCCATGGTGAAGGGTAGAATCGGAGCGAGCCATGATGCCGTAAAGTCAAACAAGATCGATAATGTTTTAAGAGTTGCTTTATGCTCAGAACTATCGGGGTCGTCACAATACAGCGAATCTTTGCGGATATCAAAGTAAAACCGCGATAGATCAAGATTAAGAAAGTTTGCGATTTGGACGAAAGTTCCTCTAAAATCATAGCTTTCGTAACCTTGGTGAACAACTTTGTCCAATTCGGCAACCTGATGAAGCACCCATTTTTCAAGTTCAGGCATTTGCTCATAAGTGACGTCTTCCACTTCAATCGAGTCGTACAAGCTTCCGAGCATAAATCGAAATGAGTTTCTCACCCGGCGGTAAGTCTCTGCAGTTTGCTCTAGTATCTTTGGTCCAATTCTAAGGTCAGTTGTATAATCTGATTGTGCAACCCAAAGCCTGAGGATATCGGCACCGCGGGAATTAATTATTTTTTCAGGAGCCATAGCATTACCATCAGACTTGGACATTTTCTTGCCATCTTGATCTAATGTAAACCCATGGGTCAACACTCTCTTATAGGGTGCTCGCCCTTTGGTTCCACACGCCTGAAGTAATGATGATTGAAACCACCCTCGATGCTGGTCAGTTCCCTCTAAATACAAATCAGCAATCCCAGTTGAAGTTCCATCGGAGCGGTCTCTAAGAACAAAAGAGTGGGTGGAACCAGAATCAAACCATACGTCTAAGATGTCTTCAACTTTTTCATACATATTGGGGTCATATAATCCCCTTAGAAATCTATCTTTAGCTCCAGGCTTATACCACGCATCGGCACCTTCTTTTCTAAGCGCTTCAATTATCCGCTCATTAACCCTTTCATCCTTAAGCAGGAAGTCATCGGCGTCAACCGATGCCCTTTTTTTGACAAAGCAAGTGAGGGGTACACCCCATACCCTTTGTCGTGATAAAACCCAATCTGGACGGACATCAACCATGGCGGCAATTCGGCTCTGACCTGTTGCCGGTGTCCATTTCACCAATTTGCTAATTGAATTTTGCGCCCGTTCGCGGATGGTTTTTCCATGTTCATCCATCCCATCATTGATCTCCATATCAATGGCAACAAACCACTGCGGTGTGTTACGAAAAATTAAGGGAGCTTTTGACCGCCAGCTATGTGGATAGGTATGATTATATCTCTTCTGAGCAGCTAATTTGTTCAATGAAATCAGATTCTCAATGACAACCTTATTGGCTGCTCCCTCTTTGCCCGTAGAAGTGAAGATCTCAAAGCCACCAAAAATCGGCAATGTTGAGCGGAACTTCCCATCCTCATTGACATTGTAAGTCATGGAAAGATTGTGCTTCTGGCTGATTTGATAATCATCTTCACCATGGGAGGGGGCAGTATGTACAAACCCTGTTCCAGTCTCATCGAGGACATGTTCACCAGGTATCATTGGAACTTGGAAATCCCATCGATTGATATCTGGTTCATCCGTTGAAATTATTCCATGAAACGGATGCTTGCAAACCAGTGATAAAAGTTCATTGGACGCGACAGGTCGAATTTGCTTTAATTCTTCAATCCGAGCAACTTTTTGAAAATCATCAATAAGTTTATCTGCATAAAGGAAATGTTCGTTTACCTTGATCCAATTATCAGGCGGAGCTTTTAACACCTTGAAGAGTGAATAGTTTATTTCTGGGTTAAAGCAAATCGCTCGATTTGATGGTATGGTCCAAGGCGTGGTGGTCCAGATAATAATTTGGGTGTCATTTGGTAGTTCTAATGTGCCCTTTTCCTTAACCTCATCCTCATTAATTGGAAACTTGACCCAAATCGAAGGACTCGTAAAGTCTTTATACTCCACCTCTGCTTCAGCGAGGGCTGTTTTTTCAACCGTCGACCACATAACCGGTTTTGAGCCTTGATAAAGTGTACCATTCATAAGGAACTTCATAAACTCTTCAGCTATGACGGTCTCGGCATGATAATCCATGGTCAAATAGGGGTTATCCCAATCACCAATCACACCCATTCTTCTGAACTCTTCTCGTTGAATATTAAACCAGTGGTTTGCAAACTCTCGGCATTCTTTTCTGAGTTCAATGATATTGACTTTGTCTTTTTCTAATCCTCGTTCTCGATATCGTTCCTCAATCTTCCATTCAATGGGTAAGCCATGACAATCCCAACCCGGTACATATCGGGAATCTTTACCCATCTGCTGCTGGGAACGTACCACAATATCTTTAAGTATCTTGTTGAGGGCATGACCAATGTGGAGATTTCCGTTCGCATAAGGTGGACCATCATGAAGGACATAAGAAGGTCTATCTTGTTTTAATCTTAGCTGTTCATACACTTTGATTTTTTCCCAACGTTGCAAGATTTCGGGTTCTTTTTTGGCAAGGCCTGCGCGCATTGGGAATGCGGTTTTTGGCAACCGAAGGGTATGTTTATAATTTTCGTCTTCACGACTCATTGGGCAATCCAGTCATTTATTTTGAGTTCAGGAGTATACATAGGTTTTATTTAGGTGACTTCACTTAAATTCATATCCAAATAATTGTTATTGGGTTGCATTTTGATCCATCCAGGTTCTAGGCTTGCTCTCAGAATATTATTTCTTCGCCTTTATAATCATTGTGTCTTTATTTCTTTTAAAAGCCTCTAGATGTTCTTCACTAGTTCGTCAGTCCAATTTGGTTTAAACCGCTAAAATACGCATGCGTTCAACAATCTCAAACCGACTTAGCCAATTTTTTTCAATTTAAATTATAAATTCCTGAACCTCTTCACTCATTTGATTAAAAGTATCAAGCACCTCATCAATCTTTAGATGATTGAGTAATGATGAAACCATACGTAAGCCATATTTTGATTATTCTATAGTCAGTAATGAGAACACGATAATAATTGAAATATATATTCAGTCGTCTCATCTTTGCCTGAAGCAGGTATCATCATGACTGCTTATTCTTTCGTAAAGTGGTTTGAATAAAGAGCACTCCATAACACCCCACCACCTTGCTCAGGCTGTACATCTACATATCCCAATAGCGTCATTTTCTTGCTCCAGATCATTCTAAATGTTCAATGAGTATAGTTCTCTATCAAATAGTTTTACAGTTCATAAAAGTGGCTTGAATGAGTTTGAATGATAATTCTTTTCTTGTATTATTGAACAAAATAACGAGAATAAAATTTTAGGGCTTTACAAGCGATTGATTTGTAATCAAATTTGTTTAAGGGTAGACATACAAATAAATCAAAATGGTTAACCAAAAAGAACTTTGCAATCGATTTGAGTGCATTCGTACTCACAGTCAAAATAATGAACGTGCTCCTCACAAACCGCTTTTGATATTGTGTGCAATTGCCCGCTGTTTGAATGGAAAGGAACGGTTGGTAACATTTGACCAAGCCAAAGAACAATTCCAGCCAATATTAAAAAAACCATACGGACGAAAGGGTTCCCAAGTCCTCCACCCTTTTTGGCGTTTAAAACATGATAATCAGATTTGGGAAGTAACAAATGATCAAATGGTCATTTTAACTTCCAGTGGTGACCCGCGTATTGAGTCATTAAGAAAAAATAATTGCCAAGGTGGTTTTACCTACGAGGTTTACCACACGCTAAGAAATAATCCCAATCTCGCCACAGAAATTGTCCATTTTTTACTTTTGGAACATTTTCCTGAAACTCTCCACTACGATATCTTGGTTGATACAGGATTAACCGAAACTATTCAACACCATGAATTCTCTTACTCATTTGACAAATACGGCCTTTCCAGAAGACGAAACAGAGATCCATTATTTGCAAAACAAGTCACAAGAGCTTATGGAAACCAGTGTGCCGTATGTAACTTTGCGGTTAGTTTAGACGGCAATAATATCATCGGTCTTGAAGCCGCGCATATTAAGTGGCATAGCCATAAAGGACCAGACGAAATTAATAATGGCTTATCTTTATGTTCTCTTCATCACAAACTGTTTGACCTCGGAGCGTTTACTCTAAGCAAGGATGATTACTCGGTTCAAGTTTCAGATTGTGCTATCGTTAATGGGAGTTTTGACCCACTGTATCCGTTTGACTCAAAAGTTATTAATTTACCCTTTGATGAAATCCACTATCCGAATAAATCCTTTCTAGATTGGCATCAACAGGAAGTCTTTAAGTAATAACGCTTGGGAAATTTTGATAACGCATTAGCTTAATTTTTGAGCCCTTTGCACCAATTCCATATATCAAATAGGGATAGCCGATGCCCCGCTACGCAGCAATTATTGAATATGATGGAACATCTTTTGCCGGTTTTCAGAGGCAACAAAACCAACTCACTGTACAAGGTGCTATTGAAGTTGTACTCAAAATCTTAGAGCCTGACTTTACATCCCTATCTGGAGCAGGACGAACCGATAGTGGAGTTCATGCAGCTGAACAGGTCATTCATTTTGACTTACACAAATCATGGAATACATTCACATTGACCAAGGCATTAAATGGAAACCTTACAGGTCACCCCATTGCCTTCGTGAAAGTTGTGCAAGTTGATGAAGCGTTTCATGCTCGATTTTCAGCTATAAAGCGTACATATCTATACCGATTGGTCAGTCGACCAGAGCCCTTGGTTTTTGAACGATCACATGCTTGGCATGTCAGTTTTAAACTTGATTTGGAAGCTATGCAGGCCGGGGCAACGTATCTCTTGGGCCAACATGATTTTACCACCTTCCGGTCAACACATTGTCAAGCCGTTTCACCCATAAAGACTTTGGATGCGATCAACATACAAAAAAGACCCTATCCACATGGTTATGAATTTAGATTCACCATTGAGGCAAAGAGTTTTTTACATAAGCAAATACGAAGTATTGTAGGAACTTTGGTACGAGTCGGTGTAGGCAAATGGGCACCAGAAGATGTCAAAACGGCCTTGATAAAACGTACTAGAGAAGCCTGCGGACCACTTGCTAAACCTCATGGGTTATATTTGCAAAGAGTAGACTACAATCCAGATCCATTTTCAGGTTCCAGCTAAAGTCTGGCAACGTGTATGATTGGAGTTCAATTATTCCTTCAGTTGAAGATAATGTGGTTGAGAATAATTCAGCCCGTCCGACTATTCAGATTATACCAATTATAACTATGTATATGGGGCACGCAATAAACTCTTAAGTACTCGTTAAAAGCTCAAATAAAGAGAATATTATATGGATACAGATATACTTTACCATCCAAGTGGATTCAAATATTCAACTATTGTCCAGCCGGAATGGATTGACTACAATCAGCATATGAGAGATGCTTTCTACAGCCTCGTTTTTAGCTTTGCGGTTGACCAGTTCCAAGAAGAAATTGGCCTCAGCGCGGCCTACCGTAAGCTCACTCAAAATACCCTCTATGCACTTGAATTTCACAACTACTTCATCCGTGAAGTAAAAAGAGGTGATGCACTGAATATAGCGACAATAATTCTTGCAAATGATTACAAACGGATTCACCTCTATCAGATGATGTTTTCAGAAAAAAATCTCGTTGCGACCTGTGAAAGCATGCAACTTCATGTTTCCCAAATTGGTACTCCAGCCGCAAAGGAGTTGCCTGAGTATCTTTATCAGGAACTTATGGGAAGGAATATTGAACCCGAGCTTCAAACTCAACTAAAACATCGTTCAAGGCCAATGGGCTTCAACAATAAGAATGCTTAAGAATTTCTTACACCGAGAACATTGGATTGGGTGGAATTGGTACTGAAATCTATCACTATGCTGCCACTGGTCCGACAATAATGATTAAGCATTACCAAGCAGTCGGGGTTATGTCGCGCCATTTGATTGCGAGTGCTTCTTGAGGATGTCTTTAATTTCACCAGGTTGTTTTGAAACGGCCCAATCCCATTGACCAAAACCGCCATGGGCATTGACAGCTCGCACCCATTCATCAAGAAACTTCCACTTGACTCTATCCTGTTCTCGTTCGAGCCCCTTTGTTTCCAATATCAGCATTTTGTCAGATTTTAGCCTTATCAGGAAATCTGGTCTATATTTTCGAAACGCGTAATTGTGGATGTAGATTATCTCAAAACCTAGATGATCGTTCTTTACCCAAGCAGTAACTTCTGGAGCATGGTCCAGTACAAATGCGTCTGATGCTTCCCACTTGCTATCGCATACACAGTAATTTATGTGACTGCGAGTGGCAGTAGCGATTGGTTTTCCCGTGTACCAAGTATGCATGTCACCGGTAGTAACGATCGGACGGTCTTGGTCAAACACCGGCTCAAGAGTTTCACTATTTTGAAATCGGATAGACAGAAAAATGTGCTGAACCAGTTTTTGCATATTGAGAGTCAAAATAAGGCGACGTTTGAGCCTATCTTGGTTAAATAACGGTGGGTTAATTTTAATATGATCCGAACGGACGACTTGTTCTATCAGGCGCACAAGTTGAGCTAGCAGAAACAGCTTCTGCCCCTTCCAGTCAGGTTGCATTTGATCATAAACATCTCGTGCAGTTTCAAAGATTATTTGCTGAGTTCTGAACTTTCTTGCGAGTTTTTCTAAGCCAATTTCTTCTATCTTAGTTAGATCTGGTTTACTATCGATTATCGGGGCAAGTTCTGCCATCTCTGCTGTTTGGCTAGCGTCGAGTTCTAGAGGTTCCAATTTCTCCCAGTCCAGTATCAGGCGCGGAGTATAACCGTGGTTGATACGGACCACGTTAGGCCATGAAATAGCAAATTCTTTCTTATCTGCAATCGGATTGATCGCTTGTTTTGGCAGGGGCGGGGTTGGGCCGTTTTGCGCCGTCTCATGGGGAAGAAACGTGAATGGAATTCCAAAGATATTGACATACTCTGGATCAAACATCCCATTCTGTCTCACTTCGTAGGATGTGCGGCGAAGGCCTCGCCCAACCACTTGCTCGCAGAGAAGCTGGCTGGAAAAGGCCCGTAGACCCATGATGTGAGTAACTGTCTGTGCATCCCATCCTTCCGAAAGCATTCCGACGGAGATCACGTTTTGAATCTTCTCACCAGCACATCCCTTTCGACCTACTGTATCCACTTGTTGGCGTAACCATTCTGATTGCTGTTTCTTTGTACTTTTGTGCTCTGGATTTATCTTACTATCACCGTCAACTTCAGCGATAGGTTCCTCTGCTTCTTCCGCTTGCTTGAGTACTTTTGAATCGATGTGAAGCGTTCGAGAAGGATCACAGAGTTCATCAATTTTGATTCTGCCGTGATCAAACGAATATTTCACCCGTGCTGCAGTCTCAGTGCGGTTTGCAACGGTAATCATTACCGGCCGAGGCGAAAAATCCTGGCCCTTAGATAAATTCCGGTTCTCCCACTCCTTCATAGTTTCTCGCCAATCATATCCTAGAAAGTAATACCCTTTGACTACTAGATCAGGTAGTGGCTCTTCCGGTTTTGCTCGGCGATTGAGATCTGCTTTGACTTCGGGATCGTTATAGATTTGGGAAAAACGCGACTCGTTGGTCTTGGGGTTTGGAGTCATATTGTCACGAACGACAACACGCGGAGTTTTAACCAAGCCGGATTCAATAGCATCATTCAACCCAAAATCGCTTACAATCCAATCAAACAGCGCCTCACCCGAACTCTGCTTTCCCGATGGCGCAAACGGTGTCGCCGAGAAGTCATAGCAAGACAAAATACCGCGAGATCTTTGGATGCGATCCAAACCTCCAACCCATTTGGTTGCAGTCTCAATTTCGTTCCTAGTTATTCCTTTAACCTTAGATTCTGCAGGAACCCGCCAAGCATGGTGCGCTTCATCATTGATTACAAGGATATTTCGTGCCTGAGCCATGTCTCCAAGCACTTCACGTACATAGGCTTCATCACTCTTAGGACCGCGTTTGTCTACACTTCGCTTCTTGGCGATTTTTTCTTTACTTTCCCAATTTAGTGCGTGCCAGTTTTTTACCTCCACTTTGCCTTGTCGTAGTTTATCAAACTGAGCTGGTGGAACGATAAAAAACTTCTTGTAGTAGTTTTCAGGACCGGATGGTTTGAGGACGCTCAAACGGTTCTTGACCGTGAGTCCAGGTGCCACGACAAGAATATTCTTTGAAAAACGAGTGTCCTTCGGATAGGTGACCTTGTTCAAGATTTGCCATGCTGCGACCATAGCCATGACAATAGTCTTCCCAGTTCCAGTAGCCATTTTGGAACACAAACGTCTGAATGGCCCACCATCAGGTGGAATCGTGACTCCGACCCTACTGTTTTCTGGCCCTTCGACAAGCCATATGAGCGTTTGAATCGCTTCAATTTGGCAAAAGAAGAACCGCGTGGACTCATTTTCTTCCCGGTCGGTCCAGTGATCTAAGAGGCGGCGAGTTACGCCAGTCACTCCCGGATATTCTTCGTTGCGCCAAGCGTTTACGCGCGAACGAATCTGGTTGACAAGTGGAATTTCGACAAATATTCCAGGATCGTGAGTAATTTGGGAGTTTGGTGTGGCGACGACATATCCGGCTGATCTACGTCCATCTTTAAGAATGAACTTGTTATTTTCTTTGTCATACTTCCAATGTTTCTTTGGTTCTTCATACGGGGAATTGATGATTAATTGATCAATTGTGGCACGGGTCAAGACTTTGTCTCCTGCAAAGGATTTCTGAGTGATACTCTTGCATTTTTGTACTGACCTTAAAGTGAATAGCGACATCCAAGATGATTATTTGGCTTTTGTAACCGGATTTAACTCTTTTCATGGATCGCATAAACTTTTAAGCGGGATTGTCCACAAATTTTCAAACTCATTCAACATCTATTGCCTTTCTCAAATTCATCATCAGAGAAGTTCTATAATTTTCAGACTCTCGACACCCCTGTCATCAACAATCTTGACAGCGGCTCGATTATATTCACCCGCCTTAAATGGAAGGGACTCTGTACCTCGATATGCCTCAATCAGGTTTACATCAATTTCGGACTTGAGGTTGCGAGCTAGTTTGGCCCATCCTTCTGTCTTGCCAGACATCGGAAAGAAGACCTGGTGGGGAAACAGACTGCGGCCATCATAGTCAGGGTCTAGCATCCAAACCGCTATTTTCTTGGTATCACCAGAATCAATATTTCCGGTTCTTGTGTTGTAATAATCAAACCCTTTGACGGTGATACAAAATTTTCCCTTTTCATCTCCATTCTTAATCTTCTTTACTTCAACATCCGGTTGACCGACCAACCAGAAACTTTCATTACTAGCACACTTCCTCTTGAGATCCTCCGTCAATAGATCAGCGTTTATCTGCGCCTTCAGAAGTTTAAAATCATGGCATTGAATCTTTTCTATATCCTTTGAAGCCTCGGGATCAAACTGAAATGCTGCAAATACAACTAATTTTGGTCTTGGTACCAATGTTTGTGCTTCTTGAATTGCCAATTCAACTTGTCTCTTTTCCAAAGGAGCATGATCAGGACCGAATGAGACTACAACCCGTTCTCGATGGTTGAAGATTTCTTGCTCTACGGCTACACCATCATCTGAAATTTCCTGTTGGGTCTCACCATCAGCGTGAAGCCAGCGCAATGCAGGTATTGGTTCTAGGCGTGAAAAAGCAATATGTTGCCCGGACTTTCCGCGAATACCGGCCTTTAGCAGTTCATCTCTCCATTCGCTCTGTCTTACGGTTGGTCCGGTACGTGCTACTGAACTGTCCGCTGGTGGTACTTCCTGCTCGTCAATCTCATCAATTGGCTTTACCGTCGGGGCGGGAACAGATTCGACTGTAAACGGTCCTGTGACGCGAGCTAGGCTCCGTTCAACTAAAGGTTTGTCGTAAATGATTGTATCGTTAGGTGGCTCGTTGTAACCTAGAGAACTCGGAGAGACTTTAGGAACTGTTTGATGACTGAACCCTGCTCCTACACCTTCTTTGGGATAAGCCAACTTGTAATAGTCATAATTGGCTGTCATCAATCGTTGTTTGGCAAGAGTAATTGCCACCCGTGAAGTGTCGCAGGTGATCCAGCGTCTCCCCCATTGTTCGGCGACATATGCGGTGGTACCACTGCCACAGGTTGGGTCAAAAATTAAGTCACCGGGATCGGATGTCATCAGGATGCAACGCTGGATAGGCTTGTTAGCCGTCTGAACAACATAACACTTTTCCTTGGTTGACATTTGTACCGCCCAAATATTGTTAATGCGCCGACCCGGCACCTCGTCTTCAAACCGCTTCCAACTCAACGATTGCCCTTCCAAAGCATATAGTCGCCCCAATTCACCGAGCTGGTCCAGTCCTTCCTTAGAAATTGACCAATGTCTATTTTGACCGCAATGAAAAACGCGACCATTGTATTCATAAGGTTCAGAACGCCCAGTCCAAGAAACACCCTGGGAATCTAACGGCCTGCGCTGAAAAATACGGGCATCTTTCGGAAGGTGCATAGTGGGATCAAAACTTTCTTCTGAGGTTGGTTTACGAGTTGAGCCATCAGGGAACTCAATCATCGCTCCCCAGTTAAAAAAATCAATTACTTCTTTTCGCGACAGTGGCTCGTAAAGCTGCCGGTACTTCACGAGTTTTCTGTCTTTGGCATACCACAGAAGGTAATCGGCGACCTCCGGCAATGTTGATGCAGAACTACCACTGGTCGTCGCATATGTGATTGTTGCAATGCGGTTTTCGGCACCAAAGATCTCATCCATGACCGACGCAACGCGATGAACATTTTCATCTCCGATCTGAACGAAACAGCTTCCACTTTCATTCAACAGCTCGCGTGACAGCAACAGGCGATCACGCAGATAAGTCAGGTATGAATGGATACCCAGTTCCCAAGTATCACGGAATGCCCGAATTTGTTCTGGCTCGCTAGTTAAGTCTTCGTCCCTGCCGTCTCTGACCTCCCTCCGATTTACGAAGGGTTGAAAATTAGATTGATAACGAACACCGTAAGGCGGATCAATATAGATCGTTTGAACCTGTCCGCCCAAACCTTCTTTCTCAAGAAGGCTATTCATGACAAGGAGACTGTCGCCAGAGATCAGCCGATTTGTCCAATTGTGGTGGTGCTTATAGAACTCAATTGCCTCCCGAAGGGGGGGGGGTGAAACCCAAGTCAAATAGGGGCGTCTGCTGCTCTATATCACTGTGCTTTCGCACTGCTTCAATGATTGTTCTTGGATCAATTCGTTCGTGCACATGAAGCGAAACTGTCGGAACCTCAAATTTTGTATGCTCAGCCTTGCCGGCCCAAGACAGTTGTGGGTCAATGTACGGGTCGTGAATATATTGCTTGGAACCCTCTTCAGGGTCTGTTTTAGGAGTCACAAGGCCAACGGGTGGGTTGTTCAAACGATCCTTGTCTTTATGTTTGTAGGAATTGATTTGCCGATTTGCCATTACGATTCCTTAAATTCGATTGGTTTGCATAAAGTGCTTGAAATCTACTTCACCTATCGGTGACAAGAAAAAATTAAACATCTTGTAGGCATTTGCAACAACTTTCTTGTAAACATACACCTGAAACTTTTTATTCAATAAATGTAATTTCGGGCGAAAAATGCCCAGAATAATTTGAAGATTTTCTGACGCATTCCAAAAATATATCCAGTTTTAATTCAAATCCTATCATGGTTCGGAGGCAACAAATCTCTTTACTAAGTAAAGAGAGGAAGAAATAATATTTACCTAATCCATGGGAATTCTTTTGGGCAACAATTGCAACAATTATTTATGAATTCCTGATTGTTTTTATTTATAGCATATTTGTTTCTTCTTGTTTATCGATTGCACAAGAATCCGGGGGAGTGCCAAACGCTGCATGCCTTCCAATGCAGGGATACCACTTGCTGTGTTCGGTGGCTAACCCGCCCAGCTCCGTGACCCCAATCCCACATGCGTGGTCCAGCACTCCGGGAAGCCACACCCATCGATAATCACGGTTCCATTGCTGGCGAACCCATTCCCCATGCGGTTGGCTTGTCCCGCAGGGCTATCGCATTTAAACTTTTTCAATTTCATTCAGTTGTATTTTGGCCCCTATTATGAGTTCCTGTAGATAGCTATCGTTCCATCTGGCTCGTTTCAACTTGCTGCGCATGGAGGACTTTTTCTGCTCCGGTACCACGCGTACCATATTGACGGCCATGCGTCGCATCAAGGCCATATTCTCGGCTCCATGACCGGTTCGGGTCCGTTGCTGGTCCTCATTCATGGTCACATCTAGAACCCAATGCAGTGAATTCTCAATCCTCCAGTGCTTCCGTACTTTAGTCAGTAGTTGATCCGGTGCAAGAGGTTCGCTCAACAGAAAATACCGGGTCTCACGGGTGGTCTGGCCCTTGATATTGCGTTCGGTCTTCACCGCACCACAGGCCACCAACCCCGGTCATGCATGGCGCTCCTGTATCCCGTCAATATCCGTCGAGACCCAAGCCCGACGGGTTTCAATCCGCCCATGACCGGTTTCAGTCACCGCCTCCGAAACGGACATCGGGGCCGCTGAAGGTGGATCGTCCATAGCGAGACGGACATCATTATGAAGCGTTCCTTGGTGGCCCTTAAGAGCCAGAACATAGTTCCCTTTCTGAGCCAGGATCTCCTTGGCCGTACTTCTTTGGGTGTGCAGGGCATCAAGGGTGACCGTCTTCCCCGTAATGGACAGAAGGTCCAGCAGTGCCGGAAGAGCAGTTATTTCATTGGATTTATCCGAGACCCGGACTTGTCCAAGAACGACACCGGTTTCCGAGGCAAAGGCCTGGACTAGATGAAGGGGCGAGCGCTTGGACGCAGCGGTAAAAGACCGACGCAAGGCAGTCCCGTCTATCGCAATCACATCGTTACTGAAATAATCCTGCCATCCTCTGACCAAACGGAGCAAAGCTGTTTGAAGCCCCTTGGGGTCAATGCTTCTGAACAGGTTGGAAAACGCATCATGACTGGGGATACCATGTTTCAACTTAAGAAACGACCGGAGGAACTCTTCCTTTTCACGGCCAAAGACGGTCATGTCGGTACATCCTTCACCTCCACAGATGATGGTCATCAGACCGATGACCAGCATGTCATGGAGATCATGTTTGGTGGCATGACTGGTACGAGGGTCTTCAACGCCTTCAAAAAGATCGGAAATAGTCTGCATTGTTCTGCCTCAATAATTGTATTTTTTGGTCGAATAGCAGAAAATACAGGTGAAACCAACTGAAAAAGTTTAAATGCGATAGCCCTGGGTATCCGCAGCTTCCCGTTTATGGGTTCCAATGGCGGTGTCCGTCGCAGGACAGTCGACACCGACAACCCAGGACGAACGACTGACTTCCACCGAACAGTAAACGGTGTGATAATCCAGTTCGGTCGGGGAAAGTTGTTGATTTAAGGTCATAACTTGACTCCTTTCAATATTAAACATTGTGGAGACAGTACGTGGTGCATCTCCGCTTCCCAGTTATTGTCATTTATGCTGGGAGCTTGTCAAGCCCATGGCATCTATACATGGTATCTATATACATAGTAACACCTTTCCCCAAAAGCATTATTCTTTCTCATATTCAATTTCATAGTCCTTAACCAGCATCCGAGCTAGGTTATCTGGGGTAGTTGGTATATTGACTTCCTCCCTCATTTCCTTTGATGAAGGTTGATGATTATGATTAGGAAGTTTGATTGGTATTTTCTCAATCTTTTTGTTTTGTGTTTTCATAATATTCCTCTTTTTTATCAAGAAGCATTTCCTTGATTTTTTCATAGGTTACAGATTCAAGGAAATAGTTTTCTTTGTGATGTTGATAGGTGGTTTGGTTGATATGAAATTGACCCTCACCTTGATTCCCTCGGTGTTGCTTATCAGCATACCGAATACCATGGTCAGATTCGATTTGGTCGCTTTGTATCCTAAAGAATTCAATCACATCATTGAAAAACAACATATAGTAAAGAGTATCAAAATGACCGGGCTTTAGTTGTTGTATATTGCAGTCAAAAGTTTCATCTAAAGCATTATTACTGTGTAAAAGCCTATTTCTTTCAGAATTACTTATTATTACATCGTAGAGATTATATGTGGTTAGATTTAATTTTTGAGTTCTCAATACTCTAGATGATTTTACTTCTATTCGTTGGTCCGTGATTTCATCAAACAAATCGTAATCTAATCTTCCACTGTCCTGATATTCTCTTAATATTCCCACAAGTAATTCAGACACTCTCCCGAACTTCCTCGTGTTCAAAGATATCAACCCGCTCTTGAATCCGTTTCCAGACATTTTTTAACCTCTCATTACAAATTTGAAAATAACTTTCATCAAAGTCAAAACCTATACAGTTTCTGTTTATATTTTGACAAGCAACTAATGTGCTTCCACTGCCCATAAATGGATCTAAAACATTATCACCTTCGTTAGAGTAGATTTGCAATAATCTATCCATTAAAAACAAAGGCTTTTGTGTAGGGTGTTTTACTCTTTCTTTGCTCCAAGGAACAAGTGGTGGAATATCCGACCAAACATTACTTAAAGCCCTATATTCATTTCCATTTTTTAACCCCATTCCCTTTGTTTTCTTCTTTATTGTGGAACTTATTTTATTAAAAGTATATTCCTTGTGATTGGCTACATACCAAAGTATATCCTCTCTAGTAGAAACTAAATTGGTTTTAGCACCACGACCTTTTATCCGGTCATAGATAATCCAATTTTGTAAATTAAAGTGTTTGTTTAATTCTGTTAGAGTTTCAGCAACATGAGACCAGCCTTGGAATATAACAACACTCCCCGTTGGTTTTAAAACTCTCTTAAATTCTAATGATAAACTCCTCCAATCAAGACATTCTGGTTTATCCCAATCATTATTTTCAAAATTGATTTCATAAGGTGGGTCGGTAAGGATTAAATCAATTGAATTATCTTCAACCTCCTTAATCAGCTCATTAGCATCACCTAAAATTGGTGTAATCTTATTCATATCTTCTCCGCTAATTGGTCAACTCTTTAAAAGTCAACCGCTTGTTATTCATGCCCAAAACCAAATCGGTTATTTGGTCAATGATATTTGATTTTCTGTGATTATTACGACCAACATATTCACAAATATATTTCTGTAAATGTTGTGGACTCATCTTATAATAAGTTCCTTGATGACCTCAATTGAACATTGCCAAAAGGTCTCAATGCTACTACTGGTGTGAACATTATCTCTATCCTATTCACCAATGCTGTGATTAACTGTTTTGTGATTTTCCAAACCTTTATACGACCTGTTTTCATCGGTAAAGATTTCAGTTTCTCCATCGGTATTGGCTTTAACAAATCCTTGCAATGTTTCTTTTTTGGTATCGGCAACAACTTGGGTAACAATCTTTTTACCACCACGTCCCTTCATACCAAAAACCGCATTTTTCCCTACGGTTTCTTGACCAGTATTGAGTTTCTTTGACTCGTGTTTGTTCTTTTCCTTCCCACCAATATAAACTTCATCAACTTCAACAATTCCTTTCAACTTCAAATCGTTGGCCTCGTATGATTTCCTTAACTTGCTAACAAGCAACCAAGCCGATTTCTGGGTAATATCCAATTCTCTATGAAGTTTCATACTGGAAACACCCTTGAGGTTTGTTGTGAACATATAGACTGCTATTGCCCAAGTTTGGTAATCCAAGTGAGACTTGTGCATTATTGTTCCTGTCTTAACTGAAAAGAAAGGCTTTTTAGGGCAATCTCTACACCGATGGGTTTGAGTTGGATGTTTAACACCACATTGAACATTGAAAGAGCCACAATGAGGGCAATAAACACCATTTTTCCATCGCTTACTTTCGAACCAATCTCTTGATTTGTTATTGTCTGGGAACATTTTTGCAAGCCTGATAAGGGAGATCCCTTTTCTGTAAAATTTTCCAGGTGCATTTTGTGTCATTATTTTATATACCTTTTATTTTTTGCTATAGCAAAAAATAATTATTGTTATTTAAATATAACATTTAAGTAACAAAATTGCAAGTAGAAAATGCTACTCATGTCTATAATTCCCTAACCTATAGACAGTCATAATTCGTGAATTCTTACGTTTGGACTAACAGAACTGGCGATATTACACAAATGGCGATGATGGGTAAAGTAAATTACTTGACCATGCATTGACATCTCTTCAAGAACTTTCAGCGTTTCACCTGTTCTTTCGTTGTCAAATGAAACCAGTATATCGTCA
>Ga0209022_1000126_pt1 | contig 105834 bp, 73 predicted proteins | sample PinacodermPK_FD_187300 | JGI IMG/M metagenome (GOLD analysis project Ga0209022, IMG submission 187300) | Host-associated microbial community of the marine sponge Aplysina aerophoba from Gulf of Piran - sponge pinacoderm, lysed by proteinase... | ecosystem: Host-associated > Porifera > Sponge >... | reverse complement strand
CTGGCCATGTTCCTTGGTTAAGGAATCATCACCTCCTAATGACTGACCTTCTGAATCATTTACCGATCCTCCATCTGATATTGAAGCACTGATGGTGTATTGTGCTTTTTCAAACACCGCCTCTAATTGACAATTACCCTCAACAATGAACTCAACCACAGGATCTGTATTATTGGCAAGTGTAGGACAATTCGAAGGGGACATTCCTCCTTCAGTTATCCATCTACTAAATTGATACCCCTCTTGGGGTGTTGCTGTCAAAGAGATGGTATCTCCATGGACGATACTAATACCCGTCTCCGAATCCTCATCGCCAACACTTCCTCCTTCAGAAGATGTCGCTGTGATGGTATAAGATACCTTTTCAAATACCGCTTCTATCGTACAATCTTCCAATATAGTAATCGTTAGGCTTGATTCGTCATCGTTTAAATCACCACAATCTCCGGACCAACCCTTGAAGGCATAATGCTCATCAGCGGTTGCTGTAACCTCCACCTCATCACCATAAACTACACCCTCTGATGGGCTAATGGTTATCTGTCCATTTTCGTTCTCTGCTGCCGATATCATACGAGGAGCTTTTTCAAATACCGCCTCCAATTGACAATCCCCTTCAACCACGAACTCCGCTTCAACATCTGTAGCATCTGCAAGGGTAGGACAATCTTCACTTCTCCATTCACTAAACTGATAGCCCTTGTCAGGGGCTGCTGTCAAAGTAGATGTCTCTCCATAGACTATAGATAATTCCTCATCAACCTGCTGTCCATCTCGGACCACGATTCCCCCATCAGTAGAGGTCGCCGTGATGGTATAGCTTACTTTTTCAAAAACCGCTCCTAGTGAACAATCAGATACCAGAGTAATCACTATGCTTGATTCATCGTTATTTAATTCTCCACAGCTTCCAGACCAACCCTTGAAGGCGTAATGTTTATTGGCATTGGCAGTAACCACTACCTCATCACCATGATCAACTGTTGCAGATGGGGTGATGCCTATTTCCCCATTCTCGTTCTCTTCTATCGTAATGGTACGAGGGGCTTTGGTAAAGACCGCTTCCAAACTACAATTACCTGTAACAGTGAAGGTTACCTTGTTGTTGACGGCTATAAGGTCAGAACATTCGCTGCCCTCGGACGGTGTCCATCCGCTTAACTGATAGCCTTCTTCAGGCTCTGCTGTAAAAGACGCTACCTGTCCAAACTCTCTTGACAATTCCCCCTCTCCGACACTGCCTCCATCGGTTGAACCGGCGGTGATGCTATACTTGATCTTCTCAAACTCAGCTCCAATCTGACAATTCTTGGAAGCGGTGATGGTGATTTCTGAATTGTCTGGGCTAAAACTACCACAATCCCCTGTCCATTGCTTCAATTGATAGTGCTCTTGGGCAGTGGCAGTAACGGTCACCGACTGGCCACCATCTACACTTTGACTAGACGTTACCGAACCGCCAACACCAGTAGATGTGGCGATGGTAAACTTAGCCAATACCGGCTCAATAGGTGCTGTGGGCGTATCTTCATCATTACACGAAAATAACAGAAGTAGCCCTAATACGGAAATGAATAATGGAAATGGAAAGATTCTTAATCTCATCAGATAGTATATTTAATAGGTTTGTTGATGTTTATAATTGATTGTAATAGATGAAAGCTCCTCAAAACGGATAGGTGAAAAATCATAGGATGGACTTACCCCCCCCCCCCCATACTGAGGTTTGAAAATTCGGGGAATAGAGGCTCCATATCCTTCCCTATAGAAAAGAGAAAGCAAGCATAAGAAAGCATACCCTAAAAGAGTAAGCTCTTCAAAAAAATAGTTGAACTGAAACTGGAAAGGATTTACCCGATCCCTATTCCAAAATAAATGGGGGGGGGTAATTACATTAAAGAAGATACGGTCTATTGCCAATCTATTACAAGATAACAATTGGGTAGAATCAGAAAGTATATTTCTCAATTAAGTAATATATGTGACGCAGTTACAGTGGCGCAAATGTACAAATTTTTATTAAGAGAGTATCCATATCGTTGAAATCTGTCCTACCAGCAAATTTATCTGTTTAAGATCTACTCCATAATGAAAGCATTAGAGCCATTATAAACACATTCTAGAATAAAGAGATTAGTAAGAAACACTGGATCTAGTAACAGACATTTGGTCTAAATCGGTGGTATAGTTGTCAAATCACCAGGTTGAAAGGCTTAGAGGAAGTTCATTACCAGCAATTATAGAGGCCGTAGCATACAATTTAAGGTGTTCTCCAGGATAGAGCGTCTAATAAAGATAGAAAATAAGCCTATAAGGGTGTGATATGGACAAATATTTAACAAAACATTATCAAGAAAAAGATGACTTAAGTACATAATGAGTAATTAAAAGTAGAAAAACAACCCAAAAATTGCTCAGCCAGAAATGTGAATTATTCAAAGGGCTCATGTGGTGATAATATTTCACAATTTGACCTTAATTCTGTAATCAACTAACGCTATATACATACAAACTGTGCTGTTTCTAGAGTTCGCTGCTCCAACAAAACTCTTTTTCCATTTTTAGAAATCCGATCAATTGCTTGCTGATCAAAATGTCTAATTGTATAGAGCATCACATCTCGATATACAACAACTTTAAATTTTTTCTTTAATACAGAAATGAGCTCTATCAACCTTCTATATTTATTAGAAAAACAAACTGAAAAACTAATAGCCGAATTCTGAGTCAACTCCACCCTCATCTGATAACGATCCAGAAGTGCAAATACCTCGCTGATGTTCTTCTCAATTAAAAATGAAAAGTCTAAAGTAGAAATTTTTAATAATACAAGATTTTCCTTTTTGATGAAACAAGAAACCTTAGGTTTTAACTTGTGTCCCAAGCCAATTTTCGTTCCAGTAATATGTGGCTCTTGAAATGATCTGACAAAAAAAGGGATTTTTTTTCTCTGGACTGGCTGAATAGTCTTGGGGTGTATTACCGAAGCTCCATAATAAGCCAATTCAATAGCTTCTCGATAAGAAACTCTTTTCAGCAATACAGTTGGATCAAATATTTTGGGATTTCCGTTCATTATGCCTCGAACATCTTTCCAAACCGTTACTGATTGTGCATCAAGCGCATACCCAAATATAGCTGCCGTATAATCTGAACCCTCTCTACCCAATGTAGTTGAATTTCCTGCTAAATCACTTGCTATAAAACCTTGTGCTAGCGTTACTTTTTTTGGATGTACAAACTTTTTGATCAATTCAATAGTAAGCTGCCAGTTCAAATTTGCATCTCGAAAATAAGAATCAGTTTTGATGCATTTTCTTGAATCAATTAACACATTGTCTAAACCAATAGAATTGAGGTAATGATGGATAATTTTGGTGCATAATAATTCGCCATAGACCACAATTTGATCATATACAAACGCACGGTTTTGATGAAAATTCCCTCGAAAAAATAATTTTAAATCAGAGAATAGCTCCTCCAACTGTTCAATGAGATTATCTTGGGATGCCAAAAACAATTTATCAATAACCTCAAGATGATAGTTTCTTATTTTGTCTAAAGCTTTATCCAACCGATCTTGCTTTCCAAAATATAAATTGGTGATTTCTTCAAATGCATTGGTCATCTTACCCATCGCAGATACAACGACCACCAAAGGTGATTCAAAATTCGATTGGACAATTTTTCCTAGTGACTTTACTCCCTCGGCATCCTTTACAGACGCTCCCCCAAATTTATATACCCTCATTACTCAGCATTGAGATAGGATTCCATTTGTTTCCTAGTCATCTGAACTATTCGCCAATCATCAATTAATCTGGCACCACTTTTTTTATAAAAATCAATCGCGTTTTGATTCCAATCTAAAACAGCCCACTCAATTCTTTGAACTTTTTCTACATATGCATGCTCTATAAATGCCATGTAAAGCTTAGTTCCTATACCCTTCTTGGTAAATTCCTTTTTAACAATCAAATCTTCTAAATGCAAAGTAGGTCCCCTCCAAGTAGAATACCTTGGATAAAATAAAGCCATGCCCACTATCTCATTCCCTACCTGAGCTACCAAACATTGAAAAAGTGGATTCGCCGAAAATCCATCCTTTTCAAGATCCTCAACCCTCAGTATAACTTGGTCAGGTTCTCTTTCAAAAATGGATAACTCAACAATCAATTGATGAATTGAAGAACAATCCTCAACAGTGGCAAACCGTATTATGGCTTTCATAGGGCTAAAATCTGAACATCAAAAATAAAAGTCAAATACTCTCTAAATGAATTTTTTTTATAATATAACAAACCCTATTCCACCAAATGAAAAAATAACTCCTAATTCGTTTATGGCACTAAATTTCGAATATTTGGAGGACCACACTAGAAAATAGTTTTGGATTATCTCTATGTACCCAATGCCCAGCTTTATTAATTGTGATCATTTTTGCAGACGGAAAATACTCTCTGATCAACTCTATATCTAATGGACTATAATAATCAGAATCTCCACCCCATATAAAATAGGTTTCTAATTCGTTAGCCACCGGCATTTCTAATCGTTTAGTCAAAATCTGTTGATTCTTCCAAAGGCTTTTTACATTCATGGAAAAAACTAGTTCTTTACTTTGATTGTAATATAAATCTCGTATCAAAAATTGTCTGACCGATTCAAGAGGTATGAATTTTTTTAGTAATTCATTGGCTTGAACCCTTGATTTTGGAGGTGTCTTCAATACCCGATTTAATCCTTGAAATAATTGATTATGTCTTGACGTATATTGACTAGGACCTATGTCTACTACAATCAATCGATCAACTAAATCCGGGTAAGAGGCACTGAATTTCATAGCCAGTCTTCCTCCAAGGGAATGACCAAGAATACTGCATTTATCAATATCCTTGTCATGCAGATATCGAAAAATATCTGTAGACATCAAATCAAAATCCATATCATCCGACCAAAAGCTTTTGCCGTGGTTTCTCAAATCAATCAAATGTACCTTGAGGGTTAAAAAGTTTGACAACTTCTTAGCAAGTGATTTCCAATTATTTCCAGACCCAAATAATCCATGAAGCACCAGTAAATTTTCGGAACCCTTACCGATAATCTGCGAGTGAAGAATAGACATCTCAGTTCAGCAGATTGAGATACATCCCCACCACATTTTCTAATCCGTAATATAGACTGTCGCAGATTAGGGCATGACCTATAGATACCTCAAGAAGGTTATCAATGTGTTGGTTAAAATAGGCTAGGTTTTCAAGATTAAGATCGTGTCCTGCATTGATTCCGATTCCTAATTGGTTTGCTCTTTTGGCTGCCTTAATGTACGGTTCAATGCCTTTTTGTTTGTCAATAGAATAATTGTTAGCATAATTTTCTGTATACAATTCAACTCGATCCGTTCCTGTATCCCTTGCGGCAGAAATCATGTCAGGTATTGGGTCAACAAAAATTGATACTCGAATTCCCTCTTGTTTAAAAATCTCAATAGTCTGTTTTAGAAATCCTTGGTACTTTACAGTGTTCCATCCACTATCAGATGTGATAGCATCAGGTGGGTCAGGAACTAAAGTTACTTGATCAGGACAAATTTCTAATACCAAATCAATAAATCTTGGAATGGGATTTCCTTCTATGTTGAATTCTGTATTAACAACTGACTTCAACGCCAATGCATCCTCATAGCGAATATGCCTTTGGTCGGGTCTTGGGTGAATTGTAATCCCTTGCCCACCATATTCTTGAATATCTTTTGCTGTTTTTAGCACATCTGGAATATTCCCTCCACGGGAATTCCTAAGGGTAGCTACTTTGTTGATATTGACGCTCAACTTGGTCATAGAAAATTTTCTTGACAAATTTAATTCAAGCCATTAATGTAACGATTTCAACCCATAAAATCTTGTCAATTGAAATTGACCATATATCAATAGTATGAATATCTTTTGCTGCTGATTTTAATCATAGGACTATTACACAGACTATATCTTCAGAAAAATGACAGCCTTCTCTTGCATTCATCTGCAAAAATATATACATATATGTATATTTTGTATTATCTTTGTATTAGTATAAGTATATTTTGTATTTTTCAAAGTACTCCTTTTTGTTTAAGTCATGAGAAATAAAAAAAAGCTAATGGTATTACAATTAGACGAAAAAATGAAGTCTTTTCGGGGAACTGAAAAGGTAATGAACCCTCCACAAGGTTGGATAGCAGTGATTAGGATGAGCTTAAATATGACCATGGAGCAACTCGGTAAAAAGTTAGGTATTACCAAAGGAGCAGTGCAAAAATTAGAAGAACGTGAGGCAGCAGGACGAATTTCCTTGAATAAATTAAAAGCCGTAGGAGATGCCCTAAACTTACACTTTGTTTATGGATTCGTTCCAATAGATGGGACACTGGAAAATCTTGTTGATAGAAAAGCCAAAGAAATGGCACGTAAAATAGTATTCCGGACACATTATACCATGCAATTGGAAAACCAGGGAATTGCCGAGGATAAGATCAATCAATCCATAATTGAATTAGCTGATGAACTCAAACGTAATATGAAACGTTCGTTGTGGGATTAGAACTTGAATACTCAAAGGGACAAAGTCCACTTAATGAACAAGAGGCTAATGGTCTTCTAGTCAAGACTATCAGCCATCATAAAGAGCTGGATGAATTTGAACATCTGAATATTGAAAAGGCAGTCGAATGGACTATTCATACCAATATAAAAAGAGAAGTTATACTAACTGAAAAATTTGTAAAGAATTTACACGATCGAATGTTTGGTGATGTGTGGAAGTGGGCGGGTACATTCAGAAAATCAGAAAGAAATATAGGAATCAAATGGCCTCAAATTGGAGTTGAATTGAAAAAATTATTAGATTACACTAACTATTGGATCGATTATAAAACTTACAATCCTGAAGAAATATCTGTACGATTTAAACATCGCATAGTGCAAATCCATTGCTTCCCTAATGGAAATGGCAGACATTCAAGATTAATGGGAGACATTTTGATGGAGAGGATATTCAACAAGGAAGCCTTTAGCTGGGGTTGTTCAAGGAAGTTAAAGCCTAAAACTATTAGAAGCATATACATTTCAGCACTTAAGGAAGCAGATCAAGGCAATATAGTACCTTTATTGGAATTCGCTAAGAATTGATTAGTGGTGCATATTTCAATCAAACTGCGCCACTAGACCACTAGCACGGTTTATAGAATCAGACTTAAATATCTACCAAATTTTGTAAAGCCCTCAAAATAAATAGTCTCCATCATAAACCTTATTTAAATCTCAAGCATATGATAATAAAAAAGCCCTTCTCAAAGAAGGGCTCTTAAAAAGTAGGCAGCGACATACTATCCCACCTTTCGGCAGTACCATCTGCGCTAATGGACTTAACTTCTCTGTTCGGAATGGAAAGAGGTGTACCCCATTGCAATAGCCACCTATCACTCTAGACTAAAATAAGTCTATATGATGCTGAACTCTGGATATATCTATAAATAACCAACACAAAATTGAGTAAAAAGATACGATAGACCTACGGGTAATTAGTATCACTCGGCTATGACATCACTGCCTTTACACCTATGACCTATCTACGTAATCGTCTCTTACGACCCTTAAAAGAAATCTCATCTTGTGGGAGGCTTCGCACTTATATGCTTTCAGTGCTTATCCCTTCCTGACATAGCTACTCGGCGGTGCACCTGGCGGTACAACCGATACACCAGAGGTCAGTCCATCTCGGTCCTCTCGTACTAAAGACAGATCCACTCAAATTTCTAACGCCCACTACAGATAGAGACCGAACTGTCTCACGACGTTCTGAACCCAGCTCGCGTGCCACTTTAATGGGCGAACAGCCCAACCCTTGGGACCTTCTCCAGCCCCAGGATGTGACGAGCCGACATCGAGGTGCCAAACCCCCCCGTCGATATGAGCTCTTGGGGGAGATCAGCCTGTTATCCCCGGCGTACCTTTTATCCTTTGAGCGATGGCCCTTCCATGCGGAACCACCGGATCACTATGCTCTTGTTTCCAACCTGATCGACGTGTCTGTCTCTCAGTCAAGCACCCTTATGCCATTATACTCTACGCACGGTTACCAAGCGTGCTGAGGGTACCTTTAGAAGCCTCCGTTACTCTTTTGGAGGCGACCACCCCAGTCAAACTACCCACCACGCAATGTCCCAATATAGGTTAGACTCTAAATAAGCAAAGGGTGGTATTTCAAGGTTGACTCCTGAACACCTGGCGATGTCCACTCACAGTCTCCCACCTATCCTACACATCACTTACCCAAAATCAATGCGAAGCTATAGTAAAGGTGCACGGGGTCTTTTCGTCCCGTAGCGGGTAATCGGCATCTTCACCGATACTACAATTTCACCGAGCTCATGGCCGAGACAGTGTCCAGATCGTTACACCATTCGTGCAGGTCGGAACTTACCCGACAAGGAATTTCGCTACCTTAGGACCGTTATAGTTACGGCCGCCGTTTACCGAGGCTTCATTTTAATGCTTCGCCGAAGCTAACATCTCCACTTAACCTTCCGGCACCGGGCAGGTGTCAGACCCTATACATCGTCTTTCGACTTAGCAGAGTCCTGTGTTTTTGATAAACAGTCGCCTGGACCTCTTCACTGCGGCCCACATAATGTGGGCGACCCTTCTCCCGAAGTTACGGGTCGATTTTGCCTAGTTCCTTAGCCATGAATCTCTCGAGCACCTTAGAATTCTCATCCCAACAACCTGTGTCGGTTTACAGTACGGGCTGCTAAACTTGCTTTTCTTGGAAGAGGCTCCAATGTATTATCACCTCAGCCAAAGCCTTGGTGTACTATCGCTACCTTAAAAGTAGCTTCAACGTACTATTCCGTCAGTACGCAACATCTTTACCTCTCCGTCCCTTTTATTGTCTAGCAGGTACCAGAATATTAACTGGTTGCCCATCCACTACCCCTCTCGGGTTCGCGTTAGGACCCGACTAACCCTCAGCTGATTAACATAGCCGAGGAAACCTGAGTCTTTCGGTGTGCGGGTTTCTCGCCCGCATTATCGTTACTTATGCCTACATTTTCTTTTCTATCCGCTCCAGAAGACCTCACAGCCCTCCTTCGACACAAATAGAATGCTCCCCTACCCCTTGTATTAAAATACAAAGCCATAGCTTCGGTGGAATACTTATGCCCGATTATTATCCATGCCTGATCACTCGACTAGTGAGCTGTTACGCACTCTTTAAATGAATGGCTGCTTCCAAGCCAACATCCTAGCTGTCTGTGCAATCAAACCTCGTTTATTCAACTTAGTATTCACTTGGGGACCTTAGCTGATGGTCCGGGTTGTTTCCCTTTCGGACAAGGACCTTAGCACCCATGCCCTCACTGCTGTGAATCATTTTATAGCATTCGGAGTTTATCAGGAATTGGTAGGCGATGAAACCCCCGCATCCAATCAGTAGCTCTACCTCTATAAAACTAACACAACGCTGCACCTAAATGCATTTCGGGGAGTACGAGCTATCTCCGAGTTTGATTGGCCTTTCACCCCTACCCACAGGTCATCCCAAGACTTTTCAACGTCTACGGGTTCGGTCCTCCACTATGTGTCACCACAGCTTCAACCTGCCCATGGGTAGCTCACTCGGTTTCGCGTCTACTCCTGCCAACTCACTCGCCCTATTCAGACTCGCTTTCGCTACGGTTCCTCCGCTGAACGGATTAACCACGCTGGCAACAGTAACTCGTAGGCTCATTATGCAAAAGGCACGCCGTCATCAGATAAATCTGACTCCGACCGCTTGTAAGCATATGGTTTCAGGATCTATTTCACTCCCTTATTCAGGGTTCTTTTCACCTTTCCCTCACGGTACTTGTCCACTATCGGTCTCTCAGGAGTATTTAGCCTTACCAGATGGTCCTGGCAGATTCATGCAAGGTTTCACGTGCCCCGCACTACTCAGGATACTGCTATGGTTGAATTGCCTACTTATACGGGACTATCACCCCCTATGGTACAGCTTTCCAGATGCTTCTAATTCACGCATCAACCAACATTGCAGTCCTACAACCCTTCTGATGCCGTAACATCAAAAGTTTGGGCTAATCCGCGTTCGCTCGCCACTACTTACGGAATCACTATTGTTTTCTATTCCTCTAGGTACTTAGATGTTTCAGTTCCCTAGGTTCACTCCTATAAAAGGTACTGCGTCTTCAAACACAGTGGGTTTCCCCATTCGGAAATCTGCGGATCACTTCGTATGTGCCAATCCCCACAGCTTATCGCAGCTTATCACGTCCTTCATCGCCTCTGAGAGCCCAGGCATTCCCCATATGCCCTTAATTAGCCTATCGTAACTTTTGTACTCAAAAAATTGTATTGATTACTATTTGCTACCGATACTTGATTGCCTGATACAATCAAATATCTGTATATTATATCCAAAATGTCAAAGATCGTTTGATATTGCATTAAATTAACGCAACAACCAGTGGAGAATATCGGATTCGAACCGATGACCTCTTGAGTGCAAGTCAAGCGCTCTAGCCAGCTGAGCTAATTCCCCTGTTTTAATCGGTAAAGACCAACAAATATGTTGGTTTCTGGCTAAACCCCATCGCTAAACTTCAGTCTCCCTATTAAAGGCTCCAAAACTAAAGAAAGTTAGCATCAAATCAAGTCCCTAAACCTTCCTTGTAGTCTCGGGCAGACTCGAACTGCCGACCTCTACATTATCAGTGTAACGCTCTAACCTGCTGAGCTACGAGACTGTAATCGTCCATGGGTCTTTCCGATTGGTATACAGTGTTGTACAATTAAGTAAATCGTATTGTTGACTATACACCACAAACAACTATTAAACAAAAAAAATGACAGCGTGTAACTATAGTAAATCTTCACCAAGGCCCTTTCGAAAGTCTAACTCTAGAAAGGAGATGTTCCAGCCGCACCTTCCGGTACGGCTACCTTGTTACGACTTAGCGCCAATCATCCGTTTTACCTTAGGCAGCTCCTTTCGGTCACCGACTTCAGGTACTCCAGACTTTCATCGCTTGACGGGCGGTGTGTACAAGGCCCGGGAACGTATTCACCGGATCATGGCTGATATCCGATTACTAACGATTCCAACTTCACACAGTCGAGTTGCAGACTGCGATCCGAACTGGGATCGGCTTTATAGATTAGCTCCTTTTCGCAAAGTGGCTGCTTATTGTACCGACCATTGTAGCACGTGTGTAGCCCAGGACGTAAGGGCCATGATGATTTGACGTCATCCCCACCTTCCTCACGGTTTACACCGGCAGTCTCGCTAGAGTCCCCGACATGACTCGCTGGCAACTAGCAACAGGGGTTGCGCTCGTTATAGGACTTAACCTGACACCTCACGGCACGAGCTGACGACAACCATGCAACACCTTGTATGTAGTCCGAAGAAAGGGACATCTCTGCCCCATGCAACATACATTGAAGTCCTGGTAAGGTTCCTCGCGTATCATCGAATTAAACCACATGCTCCACCGTTTGTGCGGGCCCCCGTCAATTCCTTTGAGTTTCACTCTTGCGAGCGTACTCCCCAGGTGGGATACTTATCACTTTCGCTTGACCACTCAACACACCAATGTGCATCAAATAGTTAGTATCCATCGTTTACGGCGTGGACTACCAGGGTATCTAATCCTGTTCGCTACCCACGCTTTCGTCCCTCAGCGTCAGTATATTGTTAGTAATCTGCCTTCGCAATCGGTATTCCGTGTAATATCTATGCATTTCACCGCTACACTACACATTCTAATTACTTCACAATAACTCAAGTCTGACAGTATCAAAGGCCATTCTACAGTTGAGCTGTAGGATTTCACCCCTGACTGATCAGACAGCCTACGGACCCTTTAAACCCAATAATTCCGGATAACACTTGGATCCTCCGTATTACCGCGGCTGCTGGCACGGAGTTAGCCGATCCTTATTCAAACAGTACCGTCAACTCAGCACACGTGCTGAGGTTTCTTCCTGAATAAAAGCAGTTTACAACTCATAAAGCTGTCATCCTGCACGCGGCATGGCTGGATCAGAGTTTCCTCCATTGTCCAATATTCCTCACTGCTGCCTCCCGTAGAAGTCTGGTCCGTGTCTCAGTACCAGTGTGGGGGACCCCCCTCTCAAGGCCCCTACCTATCGATGTCTTGGTGAGCCGTTACCTCTCCAACTAACTAATAGGACGCATGCCCATCTTTCACCACCGGAGTTTTCTTCTCAGTCCAATGCTGATCTGAGATCGTATGGGGTATTAATCATCATTTCTAATGGCTATCCCCCTGTGAAAGGTAGGTTGCATACGCGTTACGCACCCGTTCGCCGGTCGTCATCTGAAGCAAGCTTCAATGTTACCCCTCGACTTGCATGTGTCAAGCCTGCCGCTAGCGTTCATCCTGAGCCAGGATCAAACTCTTCGTTGTTAAAAAAATATCTTTAAGTATACAACTTTCGAAAATCAATTGCCCTAATGAATCATCTAGTTACATGTATCTTTCGATACGCGCTGTCATCTAATAATTTCAAAGATCATACCCCAATAAAAATTGGGACTGCAAATATAACTCGTTTTAAATCAATCAAGCATTTTATTTCAAAAATATTTCAATTTTATTTGCTTAGACTAAGTAATTGTCTATTACCTATTTATGTTCCTTACTGAAAGAAATTCCAAATCAATCCGAATCGAATTATAGAATCTCTATATGGCGTTAAGGGGTCAGAATAGAAATCATAGAGCTTTTTCTTGTCTATGATCCGCTGTTCAAACCAACTTCCAAAATTTTCCAAATTGAAAAATAACCGGGTTTGCTGTACTTTTAAATTTACAAAAATATCCGCAAGTGGAAATTCGCCAATTTTGGTATGCGTTTGGACTACAAACTGACCCAGTAGTGGGTTGTGCTGATTAGCATAGTAATCAGTAAAAAATCGAAAATTAATTCCAGTATTCAGGCTGAGTTGTCTATTGAAAAGCTCAGTAGAGAATGCAATCGAGCTACGCAATAACCATTTGGGAGCATGCAATGCATTTTCCCCTAGTTGTTCTAATATATCATCACTCTGAGGTTTTTGTTCTGATATTTCTTGGAATTGTACTGTATTGATTAAAGAAAAATTACCGAGTTTTAATTTATTAGAGAACCGTATTTTGATATAGTCAATGGGGTTAGATGTTTGAAGTGGTACTGCGATAAGTTTATTGTATTTTTCGGCCAACCCAGAAGTACTTTTAAAGTAGCCGTAATTTTCTAAACTGCTTGAACTGTATTCAATGAATCCCCATTTTGGATGTTGAAGCCTCAACTTTAAGGTGCCAATATTTTGATTTTTCCAATCAGATTTGTTCCAGTTGTAATCTGAATAGAAACTCTGGTATAGAAAATAATTGAAATCTAGAGGGCGAGACAAAAAATGATATTTGGCTTCAAAATCGATTCCCCAAAACAAAGGTCTGGAAACCGTTAATCCATAGTGTCTAGGTGCAAAATCTTTTTTAGTTGCATTTCCATAAAAGGCCTTGAATCGATTTTTCTCGATATCTAAATTCCAATCCAACCGATAATTGGTTTGGCTTCCCATGGAGGCTGGAGATACCATTGTATTGTTCTCATCTGACATAGTTGGCTCCATCATATTATTCGGGCTATCAGAAGAGTCTTCAGGGGTTTGAACTGATGTTTGAGGATCTTGAGTTGTGGATTGAGCAAACACATATTCCCATGACAGAGATTGTACATTCAGTTTAAACTTTCCTAGTTTACCTAAATCAAATCGACCAAATAATTGGTGATCAGTAGTATCATAGTCATTTCGATCAAGGAGATTAGATTGCCCCAACTCTTCAACAATTTGACCAAAAAAAGTGGGACTTCCTATAACCGAAAAATCATAGTATTTATTCTCTTGGGTATAGTTGTATCCTACTTCTAGTCCAAATCTATCTGAGTCTGTATCTTTTTTAAAAAATCTGAATACGGGTTCAAAAAAAATTCTTTTTCCACCCAAATTATTATTGCCTTCTATATTGGTGATCAACAATTTCCGGTCTAGAAATTCATCTTGTTCTATGATGACAAACTCTCCATTTTCATCTAATACTGGGTTACCCTGATTGTCTGCTTGGGGATACAATGGAGCATTGATATAAAAATAATCTGCATCGGAACTGAGTCCACCATTGACTTGATTTTCTATCAGTTGTGTTGTATAGTGAACTCTAAATCGAAATTTTTTAGAATAATTTTGGTATTGGGAACTGAATCGAAATTGAGAACTTGCCGCTCTTGATGATACATATTTACCTAATGACCGAAACCCTTTAAAACCAATATACATGTTGAATTTTGGAGAAGTATTCATCGAAAGCTGAGCGTCCAGAAAATGTCCTTGCTCAAATGTCGTTTTGAAAAACAACTCAGTTAAAGGACTCGGCAGGTGAAAATATGGGATATCCTCTCTTTCAAAATATGTGTGGTGTTTATTTAGAGCTCCCATAGATGGGTTGATTTTAAGCTTAGTAAAATCATGCCCTAAAAAATTGAACCCTTGACCCATATTCGGTAAGGGCAAGATTTCAAAATAATCGGTTCTTAAAGTGTTGAATTTGTAATTATCTTCTATCTGCAAAGTCGTATCAGCCGAAAATTTACGATTATCGGAAAACATGATTAAATAATCGGAGATAGTCACAGAATCCATCGGTTTTATATAAGGTCTGAATCTCCTCTTTCGCCTTGACCTGGTTTCATCTGTCGAAAGTGAATCTTCTAGTTGTTCATTGTTCAGTAGAGGATTTTCGGCATTTGGTTGAGCATTAGGTAATGGAATCGAATCAAGAGTTTTTTCAAACAATTCATCCTTTAAATTCGTAGAATCTATTGTACTTTCCTCAATGATGTCAATTAAAGTATCCTCTGAAGAAGGAATCGAATCAAGAGTTTTTTCAAACAATTCATCCTTTAAATTCGTAGAATCTATTGTGCTTTCCTCAATGATGTCAATTAAAGTATCCTCTGAAGAAGGAATCGAATCAAGAGTTTTTTCAAACAATTCATCCTTTAAATTCGTAGAATCTATTGTGCTTTCCTCAATGATGTCAATTAAAGTATCCTCTGAAGAAGGAATCGAATCAAGAGTTTCTTCATACATCTCACCCTTTGGTGTAGTTGAATCAACTGTTTTTTCTTCACTAATATCAATCAATGTGCGATCTGAATTAGAAAGAATTGAATCAATCTCCTGATTAGGTATGGAATCTAAAGCTACATTGGATTTAGAATGCAGCTTATCCTCATATGCAGCATTGTCCAAATCAGAAACCTTAAGAGTCGAATCCAATTTAGATTCTTTCAATTCAATCATTGGGATAGTATTTGGTCTGATGATAGAGTCAATAGAATCCTTTGATTTACTACTGGAAGTCAATAAAGTTAACGAAACGGTGTCTTTGTTTTTAGTCAGGACATCAGTACCTTTTGGGGTGGTATCCAAAAGTCTATTACTCGAATATCTCAAACCAGGTATAATGGTTTGACTATGTTGATTGGAATGAATTCTTGAATCTAAACCTCCTAAGAATGAATTGGAATTAGTGTTATACTTTTTTTGGTATAATAACTGATTTTTTATTTTCGAGGAAATGTTGATTTGACCCAAAATCTCATCCCCATCATAATTTAACTTTGCCCTGGAAAATTGAGAATTCAATCCCCACGAAAGTGGAATAATATAAATGATTATAACAACCAAATAAAGTCTGTGCATTTATCTTGATAATTCCCTGCGAAAGTAAACGAAATCTCACTTGAAAAATTCAAATTCTGACAACACAAGTAACCGAAACGGATTCAATAAACTCATGAATTTCTCATTCGATGGGTTTGTAGCAGGTGTTGATGAAGCCGGTCGAGGTGCTATAGCGGGACCAGTTACCGCCGCAGCCGTCATTTTAGATCCCAAAATAAAAATAAATGGAATTCAAGACTCAAAAAAACTTAGACCAACTGAAAGAGAAAAACTCAGAACTATTATCGAAAATAGAGCCTATTGCTGGGCAGTTGCTCATGTAGGTGTGAATAAAATAGACCAAAGCAATATATTAATTGCTACTTTTTTGGCCATGCATCAAGCCATTAAACAATTGAAAGTGAGACCCGAACTACTAATCATTGACGGCAATCGGTTTAATCCCTACGAAGACATTGAATTTCAATGTATTGTCAAAGGGGATTCCCTATATAAGGAGATTGCTGCAGCTTCAATTTTAGCCAAGACCCACAGAGACCAACTCATGAAAAAATTGAATTTAACACATCCTCAATATCATTGGAAAGATAACAAAGGGTATCCTACCAAAAAACATAAAAAAATCCTTTCAGAATTAGGTGGTTCTCCTTGGCATCGTAAATCATTCAACTGGGTATAAGATGTCTCAATGTACTAATTACTTGGCTATTTTCTTGAGAAGAATTCCATTACATATAAAACAGACAATACTTGCAGTGTTTTTATTGATTTGCTGGAACTGCCAAAAAATACAACAACAAGAAAATAAATTGCTTCACTATGCTCCCAATGACACCTTTTTGATACTCCAAATAGATGATATTTCTAAATTGGATAGTGCTTTAAAATCTCATGATCAACTAAACATTTTATTGAGTACAAAGCCGGAAATGGAATCTGCACTCCAAGAGATAATCCCAAAAGATATAAAAGGCCAAGTCGTTCTTTTTTTTAATCGGATACTAAAGGATCATGTCATCACTTCACTCGTATTTGATGGTGAGGCAAACCGAAAATTGACCTTTGAAATCATTGAAGAGATTCAGTATGAGGACCGCAATATTGAAGTCATCAATGATAACGGGAAAATGTATATGACCCAATTAGACCAAATAAAGTTTATTACCCCTTCCCTTTTGGTCATCCAAAGCGTTATTCGAAATCATAAAGCAAAATATAGCGGAATCAATTCTTCCTCTTTTGATACACAGTCGAAACAAACAGTCTCTAAATCATTAATTCAATTACTATATAAGAGCGATAATTCTTATTTGGATAAACACATTTTCCCTTCAATTCCTCTTTTCCCAAGAATCCCAATTGAATGGACCCAAACTAGTTTGGCGATAGAAAAAGACCAGATTAGCACTCAAACAACAAAAATCTTTGATGAACTTTCAGTCAATAGCCTTCATATTTTTAAAGAACTTCCATCTATAAAGATGAAGACCAAAAAGATTTGCCCTTGGGATGCAGAAATCTATTTTGCCATGGGGGTTCCGGATTACAGAAAATTAGAAGCCAATTACAATACCTACCTGAGAAGATTCAATCTAGAATTATTAGAAATAGATTTTTCTTCTTGGGAATACATAAAGGAATTAGCCTTTTTCTCTTTTGAAGGGAATATGGCATTAGTGCTAAAATCATCCAATAAAAAGCGTATTGATAAAAAACTCTTTCCAACCGATCAATTTGAGGAATCTGTGGATAAATTTTCTATCTACAGGGTAGACATTCCCAAAGATATGAGAACGTATTTTGAAAATTTGGGTTTTAAAAGCGAGCTCAGGTATGTAACCTTAATTGACAATTTTATTGTTTATGGACCAACTAAAAAAATCCTAGAGACTATCATCAAAAACTATTTATCAGGTCGGACAATTGAAAATCAATTAATTTCTTATGATCTAGATGATTCTAATCGTCCTCATTCTTTTGTTTGGATTGCCAAGACAAATGACCTCATTGAGCATTGGGTTAAAAATCAAACTGAAAACCCAGATGCATTCAATTCATTACCTACTGTCAGTACCCCTTTCACTCAAATCACTGGGCGAGTTACAGATTCAGAATTAATTACCCAGACCATCCTTCCTAAGATTGACTTAAAAAAAACATATAATGAACATTTAACTTTTGAAATTTCTCAACAAAATCCCGTTACATCTGTACTTCAATGGATTACTCACAGAGAAACTAAAAAACCAATGTTGATATTTCAGGATTCCTTATCCGTTTTAAGAATTATGGATATTGCAGAGAACAAAACCCAAGAAATTCTTTTAGATAATTACATTACAAGTTCATTCTACGAAATCTTAGATAAAAATGGTGCCAAAAATTTGGTTTTCAGAACCATACAAGATCTTTTCTTTGTGAACCTTGATACGGGAGAATTAAATAAAAGAAACATCACTTCCTTCAATCCAACTAGTTCATATCTCTTTGAGTACAAACCTGTCAATCAAGGTCCTAAATATTTTTATACTATTGATGACAGTACAATTCAACGATTCGATCAAAACAATAACAAATTCCCAGTAGATGGTTATACCCCAAAGGGTCCTTTACTTCATCAACCTCTAGTTGCTCAGATTGACAATAAGATTTACATCGTATTCAAATATGCAACAGGGGATCTTGAAATTGTGGATTACCGAACATGGGAAGTCCTCCCTTTTTCAACGGAGATTATTTCTAGCACAAAAAAAGCAATCACCCATCAAAATCGTTTTGGTTTTATTGATTTATCTGGAAATATGGTATTTTTTGATAACCAAGGAAATAGGGAAATTCGACTTCTGAAGTTAAAACCCAATAGTTGTGTCCAAAGCTATAAAAACCAACTAATCTATACCTCTGGAAATTCATTGTTTTTTGAAGACAAACAAATTGAAATTCCTAAAGGTGATTATCTATGTCCCAAAATTTGGGACACTCCATTCGGAAAAATCACCGGTTTATTCGACCGAGCGAACGAGCGGTTTTATCTTTTCAACCCCAAAGGGAATAGAATTGGCGGATTCCCGATAAAATCATCAAATCAAGTGGAATTGTTATATGATAAAACAAGTGATACCATTAAACTTGTCAATTTGATTGACCAATATACTATTGGAATACATGAATTAACAGATCAAGAAATCCATTGAAAACCAAAATGACTAGCAAATTGATTTTCCAGGATCTGTTTCACAGAGGAGATATCTACTTTTTTTTCTAATTCTCTTTCAATTGATGTAACCCCCTTTTTTGATATTCCACAAGGAATGATGTGTTCAAAGTAAGCTAAATCTGTACTAACATTCAAGGCAAAACCGTGCATAGTCACCCAGCGACTGGTACGGATACCAATTGCACAGATTTTTTTAGGCATTTTCTTGCCCACCCATACCCCCGTTTCACCTTGACTTGAATGAGCATGAATTCCCAGATGAAAGAGGGTATCAATTATGGTCTGTTCAATTTTTCTGAGGTATAAGTGGATGTCTGTAAAGAAATTTTCCAAATCCAAAATTGGATATCCTACAATTTGACCTGGACCATGAAAAGTGATATCACCCCCTCTATTTGTATGATAAAATGATATGCCTTTTTGATTAAGCTGCTGGTTATTCAACAATAAATTGTCCATTTGACCTCTGTTGCCTAAGGTATAAACTGGGGGATGTTCCACCCATAAAAAAAAGTTCTTGGTGGAAGATTTTTGAATGTCCGATTTTCTATTTTTTATTTTGGTTCGTACAATAGAGTCAAGTAGATTTTGCTGATAATCCCATGCATCTTTATAGGAAATAAGTCCCAAATCTATAATTTGAACTGATTTATTCGGCATATTGAAAGTTATTTAAAACTAATGGTTCTGCTACACTTTATGTGGTCTGAGGTCTAAATTAACATAGAATAACAAAGTGATTAGAGCCTTTGAGTTAAAGATGGTTCCTCTTTCTCAGTTCTTTGAATTTATGAGCTAGCACATCCGCTTTGAGTTTATCCTCAAAAGCGCATCTCTCTTTTGTGCCTTTTTTCCCTATAAATTCATCTAAGATTTCTTCATGTGATATTGTTTTCATCAATGATGTCATTTGTTACATTCCCTATTTACACAGATTTTGGCACACTCCCTATTATCAAAAAAGTTATTAGAGCCATAAATAGTTCGTCTCTAACTATTGAGAAAAAACGTCTCTTCATTAACTAGTGAACATCTAATTTTGAGCAAATTTTTTAACTAATGTCACGCTATTCAGAACAAGAACAGATCAGGAGAGACAAATTAAGTGAGCTCCAAAAGCTTGGAATCACTCCTTATCCAGCTTCTAGTTTTCCTGTTGATTTCTTTGCCGATCAGATCGAAACTAAGTATGGAACCGATAAATCAGTGGTTATAGCTGGCCGGCTGATGTCTCGAAGGATACAAGGGAAAGCCAGCTTTGCCGAGCTGATGGATTCTACAGGCAAAATTCAAGTGTATTTCAACCGAGATGAGATATGCCCAGGTCAAGACAAAAAGATGTACAACCAGGTTTACAAGCGATTACTAGATATCGGAGACATTATCGGAATTAAGGGTACTTTATTTACTACCGGTGTAGGTGTAAAAACTGTAATGGTTAAATCTTTCACTTTACTTTCCAAATCACTAAGACCCCTTCCACTTCCCAAAAAAGATGCCGATGGGAAAATTCATGATTCATTCAAAGACCCGGAACTGCGATACAGACAACGTTACGTTGATTTAATCGTCAATCCTGAGGTCAAAGAAATCTTTAAAACAAGAACTAAAATAACAAGCTTGATTCGTAATTTTTTTGATCAAATGGGGTATCAAGAGGTAGAAACTCCTATCCTTCAATCCATACCCGGCGGAGCTAATGCACGGCCATTTATCACCCATCATAATGCCCTCAATGTACCCATGTACTTACGTATAGCCAATGAATTGTTCCTAAAACGTTTAATTGTCGGAGGCTTTGAAGGTGTATATGAGTTCGCTAAGGTCTTTAGAAATGAAGGGATGGACAAAACCCACAATCCCGAATTCACTGGCTTCGAGTTATATGTTGCCTATAAAGATTATCTGTGGATGATGGATACAACACAAGAATTGATGGAATATTTAACCAATAGTTTATTTGATAAAACCAAAATTCTGATTGGTAATCAAGAAATTGATTTCAAAGCGCCATATAGACGGATTCCCCTACTAGGATCTATTGAAGAGCATACCGGAATAGATATCTCAGGAATGGATGAACAGGAACTAAAAAAAGTTGCTGCTGATTTAGGAGTTGAAACCAACGAACAAGTAGGTGAGGCAAAACTCATTGACACGATTTTTTCAACCTTTTGCCAAAAGCATTACCAATCTCCAACATTTATCACAGATTATCCTAAGTCCATGAGTCCTTTAACTAAAGAACACAGAAGTAATCCAGAATTGACTGAGCGCTTCGAACTTTTTGTCGCAGGTAGCGAAATTGCCAATGCCTATTCCGAATTAAATAATCCCATTGAACAGTACAACCGATTCAAAGATCAAGCAATTTTAAGTGCAAAAGGTGATGATGAGGCCATGTTATTGGACCGTGATTTTGTACGATCTTTAGAATATGGCATGCCTCCGACATCTGGAATTGGTATTGGTATTGATAGACTGGTGATGCTGCTGACCGACAAGAGCTCCATACAAGAAGTCTTGTTTTTCCCTCAGATGCGCCCTGAATAGACATCCATCATGTAAACCTTCTTTTCCAAATTAATCTCAATTTTTGAATTGAGAAGAAGTTTGATGTCCACATTTCAAAAGAGATTAAAGCCATCTATCTCAATCGAATGACTAGCCGTTGACCGGTTTTTATCAAATTTCCATCAATATTGTTGGCCTTTTTAATATCTGAAACTTTCACATTATATCTTTCGGCTATAGAATATAGAGTATCTCCAATAGAAACCGAATGAATTACTTCTGAAGGATTAGATTTTGGTTTTCGTGGAACTTTAGAGGTTCGAGCTCCTCTATCATATCTATAAAGTTCAAATTCATCTATCAAACTGATTAGACCTTGAGCATACTTAGGGTTGGTTGCATATCCGGCCTTCTTGAGACCATGTGCCCATCCCTTATAGTCCTTTATAGAAAGATCAAACAAGTCTCCATACCTCGCTCGGCTAGTCAGGAAGATTGAATGATCCCGGTAACTTTCAGTAACAGACCGATATTTTCTGAAACATTCATTTGGAGCATCATCGGTAACCCTCATGGACGGACCATTCCAACCTCTATGGCATTTTATGCCAAAATGGTTTTTACCTTTTAAGGCTAAATCACTTGTTCCATACTTAGTTTCCAATATTCCTTGAGCCAATTTAATAGATGCAGGAATCCCGTATTTGTTCATCTCACTTACTGCTAACTTTGCATGACGATTAACATATTTATTGATTTGATCTTCCCTAGTACCCTTTACTGGGGTTGGCTTTTTGGGTCTATTTCTTTCTTTCCTTTCATTTTGCTTAGAAATTTGATTTTCAATACGGTTTATTGAATTCTTGGTATTTTCTAGCTGTGCTTTTTTTCTTTCAAGATTTTTTAAAGATGTGCCACAGCCACCCATTACCAAAACCAAAATTAGAAATGTGCCAACTCGAAGAAAAGAGAAGAATGAAAACATAGAATTATTCATAATCGTCGTATTTATAAAACTCGTGCAAGATACAAGTGAATTTTATTTTTAGATATCCCCTGATTTTTTCATGAAGTTACCCATAACTTCCAAGGTAAGAACACAAGGCCAACAAAATCCTAATCACTAATTATGCCCACCATAGTTCAAAATTAACATCATTACCAAACAAATTTGAATACTACAGTTCTTTTGATATTAAAAATGATCGCATTCCGTCAAGACCTAGGAAAAACTATGGAGGCTAAAACACATTAGGGATTGACAATAGAACATTAGGCACAAGTTAATCCAAATATTTGAATTGCAGTAGTTGCATAGAAAACAAATTTTCTTATATTTAGGGGTACTATTTTTGTTGTTAGGGTAAGACCTCATTGATTTGGTACAGTTTTTGAAATGAATATTGTTATATTGACTTAATTCATTTAAGATGAAAAACACACTTTTGCTTTTGTTTGTAGGATCATTTTTAAGTGGTTGCAATACTATTTTTGTGGCATCTGATTTTAATTACAGAATAGATTTTGGCAAATATGAAACTTATGCTTTTTACAAGCCTGGTATTGACGAAGTCAAAATATCTGATTTGGATAAACAACGAATTCTGACATCAATTGACTTCCATCTTCAAGAAAATGGTTACTCAAAAAGCGAAAATCCAGATTTTCTAGTCAGCATAAATACCACCGAAGAAAACGACTTAAATATAAATGTAAATCCTGTATGGTACTGGAGTCCATGGTTTTGGAATGCCGGTTACAATGCTGGGCAGTACATTGATGCTTCAAGCACATTGTACATAGATTTTATTGATGCAGAAACCGGGCGTTTGGTTTGGCAGGGTTATGGACAAGGTCGGCTGACACATCTTCAGGGGCCTCATAAAAAGGAAGAACGAATTGATGAGTTTGTTCACAAAATTCTGTCTAAATTCCCACCGAGGCAGTCTTAAGTAGACGCCTGTAAGATTTGACTACATTCTTGGATTGCGACATCAAGTGCCCTGGTCAGCCCTTTGATGTTTTTCCCCCCGGCAGTAGCAAAAAAAGGCTGTCCGCCACCTTTTCCTTGGATATATACTCCCATTCGATTGACCAAATCAACCGCATTTACATTAAATTTTGTGGTCAATTCTTTGGAAATTAAACATGAAATGACTGGACTACCTGAGGTGTTCGATCCTATAACTACAATGGATTTATCAAAGTTCTTGCCTACTGCATACACCAGTTTACGCATATCATTTGGTTTAAATTCAACCTGTCCTACTGATAGCCATATTCCCGAAATATTCTGGGCCGAATCAATCAATTTTTGTACTTCTAAATCAATTTTAATTTGAAGAAATTTATCTACTTGTTTTCGAAATAAATGATTTTGTTCTTTCAGTTCACTAATCGCTCTGAGTATATTTTTGGGTTTATTCAGTAAGGCATCTACTTGTTCTAAGCAGTTGGAATTTTCAACCAAATAATTTTTTGCTTCATCTGCAGTTATGGCTTCGATTCTTCTAATACCTGAAGCAATTGCTTTTTCAGATTTTATTTTAAAATGCCAAATCTCTGATGTATTTCTTACATGAGTCCCTCCGCAGAGTTCTATTGATTGACCGAATTGGACAAGCCGAACTGTATCGCCATACTTTTCCCCAAAAAGGGCAATTGCACCTTTTTCTATCGCATCATCAAACGGTAAATTTCGTTCTTCTTCAAGCGGAATTTGTTCTCTAATACGATCGTTAACAAAATATTCGATGTCTTTAAGCTGATCCGGAGTGACTTTAGAGAAGTGTGAAAAGTCAAATCTGAATTCTCGAGAGTGAATCATAGAGCCCTTTTGAACCACATGAGGTCCTAAAGTTTTCCTCAAAGCTTGATGAAGTAAATGAGTTGCTGTATGGTTACAAGAAGTTCGGTTTCGTTGAAGTGATTCGACCTTCACCAGAAAACGTTCATCTATTTTGGCTGGAATAGTTCTTGAATGATGTAGAATAAGGTTATTTTCTTTCGTTGTGTTTACAATGTAATGGGTTGTACCAACGCTGTCTTTTAAATAACCTTTGTCGCCCACTTGGCCTCCACCTTCGGGATAAAAAGGAGTTAAATTAAATACCAAGTGGAACATATCTTCTTTGTTAGCAGATTGTGCCCTTCTGTATTGGGTTATTCGAACTTTTGTTTCTAGTTTGTCATAACCGATAAACTCAGTAATACTATCTTGAGAAAGAACAATCCAATCACCAACTTTAACTGATTTGGCTTTTCGAGCTCGTTCTCGCTGCTTTTCCATATGGAATTGGAATCCTTTTTGATCGACGATTAGTCCCTTTTCTTTGGCCACTAGACTGGTCAAATCAACTGGAAATCCGAAGGTATCGTAAAGCTCAAAGGCTTCATAGCCATCAAGAATACCGCTAGTATTTTGTTCCATTAACAGATTTAGTCTAAGAAGACCCTGATCTAAAGTTTTGAGGAAAGACTTTTCTTCTTCTCGGATTACATTGGTAATTAAATTCCGTTCAACTGATATTTCTGGAAAAACCGATTTCATTTCTCTGTTCAGCACTGAAACTATACGGAATATAAAAGGCTTCCGCATTTGCAAATAAGAAAAACTATAACGGATAGCTCTTCTGAGAATTCTTCTGATGACATACCCGGCATCTTTATTGCTTGGAAGTTGTCCATCAGCTATTGAAAAACAAACCGTTCTGAGGTGGTCTGCAATAACCCTAATGGCGATATCCACTTGTTCATTCTTTCCATAACTACAATCTGCTAGGGTTTCTATTTCTTTGATAATTGGCTTAAAGATGTCGGTATCGTAATTTGAGTCCTTTTGTTGTAGAACCATACAAAGGCGTTCAAAACCCATTCCTGTATCCACATGTTTTTGCGGTAGTGGTTCCAACTTCCCACTAGATAATCTATTAAATTGAATAAACACCAGGTTCCATATCTCAACCACTTGGGGATGGTCTTGGTTGACCAAATCTATTCCGGGTATTTTCATTCTTTGTTCATCGTCCCTAACGTCAACATGAATTTCTGAGCAAGGGCCACAGGGTCCGTGTTCCCCCATTTCCCAGAAATTATCTTTTTTGCCGAATTTGAGAATTCGTTCATCGGGAAGATAAGATTGCCAAAGGTTATGTGATTCTTGGTCAAAAGGAACATCATCGGCTTGAGAACCTTCAAACACTGTGACATAGATTCGATCCGTATCTATTTTATAGATTTTGGTGAGTAATTCCCATGCCCATTCAATGGCCTCTTTTTTAAAATAGTCTCCAAAACTCCAATTGCCAAGCATTTCAAAAAAAGTATGATGATAGGTATCGATACCAACTTCTTCTAAATCATTATGCTTTCCTGATACTCTGAGACATTTTTGGGTGTCTGCTACTCTTCTATGGGTTGGGACAGAATTTCCAAGAAAAAATTCTTTGAATTGGTTCATCCCGGCATTATTAAACATCAAAGTAGGATCATCTTTGACAATCAATGGAGCGGAAGGAATGATTTTATGCCCTTTTGATTCGAAAAAATCAAAGAATTTTCTTCTAACTGTTGCTGACTTCACGGTACAAATATCTAACTTTGCTTACTTATAGTTTTGATAAAATTGATAGATTTAATTTTCGTCTTAATTTAAAACATTGATATTTTGCAATTGTATTCAATTTTTAGCACATTGGTTAGTGCAAATAAATAATTTGTACATTTGCCTGCGAAAAATAATTCTTATCTTAACAAGTAGAATTTTCTCGATTTTTTATAATTCCGATTTTTCAGGGCGGTCAATAAGGCTTTTTAATCCAATAGATAAAAGATTGCTTCAATAGCATAGATTCTTAAATTGACAGAATGTTTAGCTTTATAAATAATAGGCAAAATAAAACCCAAAAAAACCGTCATTTTTACTATGACGATGAAATTAAAGATTTTGTTCCGATAAACTTGCAGAGATACAAATTGAAATGTTTATCTATTTCAGTTTTATCAGGATTTGTTTTAGGGCTGATTTTGATTTTTATAATCACTTTATCTATTCCTGATACTCTGAATATGCTCATCACTCCGAAACTGATGAGTCAAAAGCTTGAGATACAAAATTTCAAAGTTCGACTTCAGGAACTCAACAACAAATTAGAGGAATCTGAAAACTTGTTGACTGCAATTTCAGAGCGAGACGAAAAGCTATATAGAGTAACCTATGATGCCAGTCCTATTTCCGGCAATCAATATCAGGCGGGTTATGGTGGTAGTGAGCGTTATAGTGATTTATCAGGTTATGCTAATTCAGAATTATTGATTCAAACCAGCAAGCGTCTTGATATGTTGCTTTCTAATATATCAGTCCAGAATTTTTCTTTAAAGGAGCTTGAAAAGGTTGCAGAAGAAAAGGAAGATTTTCTCAAGGCAGTTCCTTCTATTATCCCAATCAAGAACGAACAAATATTGAGGTTTTCATCTGGTTATGGTTATCGCATTGATCCATTTACGCATAAAAGAAAAATGCATCGTGGTGTGGATTTAACTGTTCCAAGGGGTACTCCAATCTACGCAACTGGTGATGGTATTATTGAGAGGGTAGATTCTAGTGTCTCCGGATATGGAAGGCATATAAAAATCAACCATGGTTTTGGTTATCAGAGTATTTATGCCCATTTGAGCAGATATAATGTCCGAAAGGGACAAAGAGTCCAGAGGGGAGATTTGATTGGATACTCTGGAAATACTGGTCGTTCTGCTGGTCCTCATTTACATTATGAGATTATCAAAGATGGAGTTCATCAAAATCCCATACATTTTTATTATGGCAGTTTAACTCCGTCTGAGTTTGATGCTATTATCAGTAAATCAGCTCAAATTACCAAGTCACTTGATTAGTTAGGGTAAAAATGGAAATCATCCTTCCTGAGAAAAGGTACTATTCCATTGGAGAGGTTGCTTCTGCGTTCAAGGTAAGTCAATCGAAGCTTCGCTATTGGGAAACTGAATTCAAAGAAATCGCACCCAAGAAAAAAAAGAATGGTATTCGCAAATACACTTCTGAGAATATTGAAGTCATCAAACAGATTCTCTATCTCAGAGAAGAAAAAAAACTGACCATTCACGGAACCAGGATTGCATTGAGTTCAGATTCTTCTTCAAGCCAAAGAGAAAAGATCCTTGAGCGGTTGAAATCTATTCGGCAAGACCTAATCGACTTACATAAAAGTCTTTAGGTTTTCTTTCACATAGTTTCAATCTACTAAATTTTTAAGTCTACTCCTATTTTTTTCGATAGAATATTTGTATGGGAACCCCTGAGAATTCAAAATTTTTTCTAATTTGATTTTCAAGATACCTTGTGTAAGTTGGGTTGATATATTGTGGGCGACTGCAATGAAAAATGAACTGCGGATAGGCAGTTGGCAATTGGGAGGTATATTTTATTTTTGGTTGTTTTCCTTTGTATGTGGGAGGTGGATTATTCTCAATTAGGGGAATGAGGGTTTTGTTTAGTTGGTTTGTGGGGATTCGTTTTGTTTTGTTTTGGTAGACTTTCATTCCTATTTCTAAGGCTTTATAGACTCTTTGTTTTCTAAGGCAAGATATAAACAGGATTGGAACATCATCATAGGGAGCAATGATTTCTCGAATTTGATTTTCAGTTTTTTCTGCACTTAGGTTTTGTTTTTCAATCAAATCCCATTTATTCACTAGTAGCACAATGCCTTTATAGTTTCTATGAACCAACCAGAAGATCTTTTGATCTTGTCTTTCAAATCCTTTTTGGGCATCAATCATCAGAAAGCATATATCTGATTGCTCTATACTTTTCACAGCTCTGAGGACGGAATAGAATTCGATATCTTCTTTGACTTTAGATTTTTTTCTAATCCCTGCTGTATCAATCAATTTGAACTGCATTCCAAATTTGTTGTAAATGGTATCTATACTGTCTCTTGTTGTTCCTGATTGTTCTGTAACAATACTTCTCTCTTTTTGAATCAAAACATTGAGGAGCGAAGATTTCCCGGCATTGGGTCTTCCGATGATTGCCAGGCGTGGAAGTTCATCTTGATTGAGATGCTGATTTTCGGGTATTGAATTAACCAATTCATCTAATAGATCCCCTGTTCCAAATCCATTTATACTGGAAAGGCCGTGAATTTTTTCAAAACCGAGGGAATAGAATTCGGTGATTTGATTGAGTCTATCGCTGTGGTCTACTTTATTAGCTACGAGAAACACGGGCTTTCCTGATTTACGCAGGAGTTTAGCTACATCTAAATCTGCAGCGGCTACTCCTACTTCGACATCGACCATAAAGACAATGGTATCGGCTTCATTGATTGCCAGTGCAATTTGTTTATCGATTTCTCTTTGAAACTGATCTTGTTTGCTGGTTGTATAGCCTCCGGTGTCAATGACTGAAAAGTTTTTGCCATTCCATTGGGAAAAACCGTAATGTCTATCTCGGGTTACACCGCTAGTCTTATCAACAATAGCTGATCTACTTTGGGTCAATCGATTAAAAAAAGTTGACTTCCCTACATTTGGTCTTCCCACGATTGCAACGATATGCCCCATTCTAATAATTTACCACAAAGGTAGTCTAGCAATTTAGAAGTCTTTAACTGGCAAAATTGTGCTTCAAAAAAGTTCATTGAACTTAGGCTATGAGATTCAATTTTTTTCTATCCTCCTAGAAGTTGGATTGGTTTGTTAAGAACGGATTTAAAAGCAAATCAAGGCGAAACAAAAAACAATAAAATGAATACTTTTGTGGTCTTAATAAAATGAATACTTTTGTGGTCTTAATAAAATGAATACTTTTGTGGTCTTCAAAAATACTTTCACATGCAATTTTATAATCATCTTATCACTATCTTGAAAGGTTTGGAAAAATATTCCTCCGATGGAAAACTGTTAAAAAACCTTATTGTTGAAGATGCATTGAAGTTAGATTCAGAACTTATCTCCTTATTACACAATGACCCGGTTATAAGAGAAAAGTTCTTCGAAAAAATTGGGGGGGGGTATTTTAGTGTTCGACAAGATCAAATTCCAAAAATTTGTCACTAACAAAGAATTCTTAGCTGACAGCTACACAGCCTTTATAAATAAAATTGGTTTAACAGCCAATGATCAATACCTAACCCAATCGACGGAAGTTGTTTTAGATTTTCCTTTTAAGGATTGTATCCTGGAAGGTGGACAAACAAAAGAAAAAAAACAAGAAAGACAAGAGATCTTTTGGAACCAAACTCTCGCTTCAGATGAGATAGACCTACTCAGAGAACCTAAAGTTTTCACTAATTGGAAACGGTATGATAAAGACGGAGAAAAACTTGTGAAAAATTTAGATAAAGAACATGATGGCACACTAAAGGATAATCTAATCATAAAGGGTAACAATCTCATTGCTTTGCATTCAATTAAGAAAATCTATAGTGGTAAAGTTAAATTGATTTATATCGACCCGCCTTACAATACGGGAAATGATGGATTTAGATATAACGACAATTTTAAACGTCCCACCTGGCTCACCTTCATGAAAAACCGTCTTGAAATTGCAAGGAAATTATTGAGCGATGATGGCATAATTGCGGTTCATATTGACGATAATGAACAAGCGTATTTGAAGGTGTTGATGGATGAAATTTTTTCCGAATTCGATGATAATTTTGTAAATCAATTTATCTGGATAAATAAACTAGCTGGTAGACAAACACAAAAAATCGGTGCTGTAACCACCAAAGAATATTTGTTGCTATATGCTAAGAATGTCAAAAACATCAATCAGTTTCGTATTGAAAAAGAAATAGCTAAATCATTAATGCCAGACGCTTACAAAAATAAAAATAAAATGCCTGATGAGAAAGCAGATGATAGAAGAACTATCACTCGTAAAGGAAAAGGGGCTAAACCCCAATATGATGTAAAAACAGATGATAGAGGAACTTATATCACTCAAAGTGAACTTCAAAATGGCAACTACAAAGAGTTCAATGAAAAAACACGACCAAATTTAGTATTCGATATATTTTACAATCCAAATGATAACAGAGTTCAAACTGGTGAAATGGGTGAAAAGTTGCCATCAGGATTCATAAGAATACCACCAAAAAAAACCTCTAAGGGTCCAAACAAATTCTATGTATGGCGGTGGGGAAGGTCAAAAGTGGAAAGCGATAGTTTTGATTTAGAATTTTTAGAAAAAGGGGGTGAATGGAAAGTTTTTACAAAAAAAAGAAACTTTCAAACCACAGCTTTAAAAGATATCATAACTAACATACCTACTAGCAGGGGTTCTAATCATTTAGCTAATATTGGTATGGAGAATACGTTTTCTCATTCTAAACCTGAAGAGTTACCCTATATTTTTATTAAATCTATTACAGACCAATCAGATATTATTTTAGATTTCTTTTTAGGAAGTGGAACAACTGCAACAGCAGCCCACAAAATGAGAAGAAGGTATATTGGCATTGAACAGATGGATTATATTGAAAATGTCGCAGTTAAGCGATTGAAAGAGGTTATCCGAGGTGAACCTTATGGCGTTTCAGAAACTTTAAAGTGGAAAGGTGGAGGTTCTTTTGTTTACTGCAAACTTGCAGAGAACATGCAGAATTATAAGAATAAAATAATCCGTGCTGATGATGCTAAGGCAAATTTGATCTATAAGGAATTGAAGAAAAGTCCTTATGTGTCGTATCAAGTAAAGTTTCAAGAAATATCTGATCAACAATTTGAAAAACTAACTCTAATGGATAAAAGGAAAACTCTTAACAGTATATTGGACCAAAATATGTTGTATGTAGACTATTCTGAAAGAGACGATGAAGACTTTCAAATTCAAGAAATAGACAAAAAAATAACCGAACAATTTTATAATGAGTGATCTCAAATTAGAAGAAAGAATAAGCATTAGTTTTGAAGACAACGAAAGTCTTAGAAAAGGAGTTTCTTCCCACATCAAAAACAATCTAAGCAATAAAATTAAATTAAGACCTTATCAGATAGAAGCTTTTGAGCGATTTGATTTTTATAATGATACGTATTCCGGAAGAATTAAGCCTGCTCATCTTCTCTACCATATGGCTACGGGAAGCGGGAAAACCATCATCATGGCAGGGCTTATTTTAGATCTTTATAAAAGAGGATATAGAAATTTCATCTTTTTTGTTCCTTCTACAGCAATCATCGAAAAGACAAGAGAAAACTTTTTAAACCCTGCATCCTCAAAATATCTTTTTAATGATACTATTTCCATATCAGGTAAAACGATAGAAATAAAAGAAGTTAAAAACTTCGAAGCAATAAATAACGAAAATATAAATATTGTTTTCGCCACTACTCATGGACTACATAGTAATCTAAATAAACCCAGACAAAACAGCTTGACCTTTGTAGATTTCGAGGATAAAAAAACAGTCCTGATATCAGACGAGGCACACCACATCAATAATGAAACCAAAAAAAGAAAAACCAAAAAAGAAGAAGAAGATACCAATAGCTGGGAAAAAACAGTAAATAAAATTTTCAACTCTAACCCCAATAATTATTTACTGGATTTCACAGCAACAATGGATTTGAAAAATGCAGAAATAAACGAAAAATATAAAGACAAAATTCTTTTTGATTATCCATTAACTAAATACAGTACAGATGGATATTCCAAAGAAATTTTTATACTTAAATCGAATACGAAGTCTTTTGATAGGGCTTTGATGGGTGTTATAGTGAGCCAATATCGGAAAAAAGTATTTGCCCATAATGGACTAGAAATAAAACCTATAATTCTATTCAAATCAACGAGAATAAAAGAAAGTGAAAACTTTTATAAACAATTCATTTCCGAAATGAAATCCTTAACAGCAGAACAATTAAAAAAGATAAAAGATATGTCCGCAGGGGGCGAGTTGGACGTAGTTGAAAAAGCATTCTCCTATTTCGAGAAAAAAGGAATAACCCTTGAAAATTTAGCAATAGAATTAAAAGACGACTTTTTAGAAAATAAATGTATTTCTGTGAACAGCAAAAGTGATTGTGAAGCGAAACAAATTATCGTTAATACTTTGGAAGATGAGCATAATGTTTGTCGGGCAATTTTTGCCGTTAATAAATTAAATGAAGGCTGGGATGTTTTGAATCTTTTTGATATTGTAAGAATAAATGAGAAAGAGCGTTCTGGTGATGACATGAAAAGAACCATTCCTGACACCACTATGTCAGAAGCACAACTAATCGGAAGAGGAGCAAGATATTGCCCCTTTCTCATCTCTGATCAATACGACAAGGAATATGCCTACAAAAGAAAATACGATAAGGATATAAAAAATGAACTCCGCATATGCGAGGAATTTTATTATCATTCTAAAAACAATCCCAAGTATATTTGTGATTTGAGAGGAGCGATGAAGGAAACTGGTGCAAAAGACATCAAAACAACGACCAGAAAGTTAAAACTAAAACCAAAATTCAAAAAAACATACTTTTATAAAAATGGAGAAATCTATTTAAATAAAAAAGTAAAACATGACCGAAAAGAGATGCATGAAATAGACGCATCCATAAGAGAAGAAGTATATAAAAAGAACCTATATACCCCTGATGTGGCACAAGAGATACTGATAAAAGATGAAAAGATAAAAAAAACTGATGTCAAAAAAAACAATGGTAAGCCGGAAAATAAAAACGAGAAAGTCAAGAAAAAACAATTTTCTAAAACTTATGAATTGGGTCTCATTGACCAGAGAATAACCCGAAAAGCCATCAATCAGTCTAATTTTTATCGTTTTGATAATTTGCAGAAATTATTTCCAAACCTGAAATCCATTTCTCAATTCATCGAGGATCCAAGATATTTAAAAGAGATAACAATTGAATTACGAGGCAATGAAGACCAAGTCGAAACCCCTAGTAATGAAGAACTGCTATCAGCAGTGAAATCTACCTTAGATGATATTTCTCTGTTGATTAAAAAGAATTTCAAAAAATTCAAGGGAACCAAAAAATTCACTGCTAAAGATATTCCTGAGGTTTTTAAAGATAAAACTATTTCCACAGAAAATAAAGCACAATCAAAAGAACTCGATGAAGAAAAACGCGTAGATATTGATGATGAAGATTGGTATGCGTTCAATGAGAACTACGGTACAGACCAAGAAAAATTTTTAGTTAAATACATCAGCCGGCAACAAAGTAAAATCAAAAAACAATACGAAGATTTCTATCTCATTAGAAACGAAAGCCATTTCGGCATTTACTCTTTTGACGATGGAAAGCGTTTTGAACCGGATTTCGTTCTGTTTTTAATTCCCAAAAATTCGCACTCACTGAGTGAGAATAATAACTCACAAAGTAAAAACGCACAAGATGAGAATAATAATTCGCTAAACGGAAATAAGAAAATCCAGACGTATCAACTGTTCATTGAACCCAAAGGAGAGGATCGCACTTCTGCAGATGATAGCCGATGGAAAAATGAATTTCTAAAACAAATTGAACATGGATATGAAATTGAAATTAAAAGTATCTTTGAAGATGAACGATATCGATTGTTTGGGTTGCCTTTATTCAATGAAAGAGAGAACTACCGTGATTTCGGTAAAAAATTCGATGATATTTTATGCCACAACATAAATAGAGTCACATCATGAATTTATATAAGCATTTTGTATCACTACTTTTAGGAGTGGAGAAGTATAAAAATGCACAAGGCAAACTCCTAAAAAGTCTTATCGTGGAAGATGTTTTAAAATTAGATTCAGACCTTATCTCATCGTTATACAAGGATCTGGTTATCAGAGAAAAGTTCTTCAAAAAAATTAAGGGGGGGGGTATTTGTATTTGACAAGGTCAAGTTCCAAAAGTTTGTCACCAACAAGGAATTTTTACCTGATAGCTACACAGCCTTTAAAAATAAAATCGGTTTAACAGCCAATGGTCAATACCTAACCCAATCAAAGGAAGTTGTTTTAGACTTTCCTTATAAAGATTGTGTCTTGGAAGGTGGGCAGACAAAAGAAGATCAGAAACCAAAACTTTTGGGACGGCAAGAGATCTTTTGGAACCAAACTCTCGCACCAGATGAGATAGACCGACTCTTTGAACCTAAAGTATTCACAAATTGGAAACGATATGATCAAGATGGAGAAAAACTTGTGAAAATTTTAGATGAAGAACATGATGGCACACTAAAGGATAATCTAATCATCAAAGGAAATAATCTCATCGCTTTGCACTCCATTAATAAACTCTATGGAGGTAAAGTCAAATTGATCTATATAGATCCGCCTTACAATACAGGAAATGATGGATTTGGGTATAATGATAGTTTTAATCATTCCACCTGGCTCACCTTCATGAAAAACCGCCTTGAAGTTGCAAAGGAATTACTGAGAGATGATGGACTAATTGTGGTTCATATTGACGATAACGAACAAGCATATTTGAAGGTGCTAATGGATAATATAATGGGGAGAGATCATTTTGTAGGGGACTTAATCCGTAAAACGAAATCTACCACAAATGATGCGAACACAGGATTCAATATCCAACATGAAAACACGCTTATTTATGCGAAAAACAAATCTCAAATTTTGTTGGTTGGAAAGAAAAAGACCTTCGAGAATTACAAAAATCCAGATGATGATCCCAATGGTCCGTGGGCTAGTGACAATCCTAGTGCAAGATCAGGAGATTATTATTTTCCGATAAGAAACCCCTTTACAGGAAAAATTGATTATCCACCTGAAAATAGCCACTGGCGATTTTCAGAAAACAGATTACAACATTTTATTACCTCTGGCAGAGTAAAATTTAGAAAATCCCACAAAAAAAATCAGAGAGGGTTTATCTACAAACGCTACAAAAAAGAAATTAAGAGCAAATATAATTTGTTAGGCAGTCTAGAAACAGCAAATAATGAATACATGAACCAAGTAGCCACAAAAGAGAAAAATATGCTTTTTGGGAAAGTAGATTTTGCCTACCCTAAACCAGAGGCATTTTCATCTTTGATTATTAACGCAACTACCAAACCAGGTGATATAGTACTCGACTTTTTCTTAGGCAGCGGAACAACTGCAGCAGTAGCCCATAAAATGGGAAGGAAGTATATAGGAATCGAACAAATGGATTATGTAGAAGATATTGCGGTTAAGCGATTGAAAAAGGTTATTCAAGGTGAACAAGGTGGTGTATCAAAATCTTTAGACTGGAAGGGAGGAGGTTCTTTTATCTACTGTCTACTGTCTACTGTGAACTTGCAGAAAATACTAAAAGCTACCAAAGGAAAATTTCTCATGCCGATGATTCAATGGCAAATGCCATTTGGGAAGAATTGAAGAATTGCGTCTATGTGTCCTATAGGGTAGCCTTTCAAAAAACAAATGACCAAGAATTTGAAAAGCTAACTCTCCAAGAGAAAAAAGGAATTCTTAGTAGCTTAGTAGCATATTAGACCAAAATATGCTCTATATCCCTTTTTCAGAAATGGACAATCTTGATTTTACAATCCAAGAAATGGACAAACAAAGAACCAAGGATTTTTACCAGAATTAACGAAAATGAATGAAAGTCAAAACTTTAGCCAAACAAGAATCTTGATAATCATGCCACTTACTTTCAAGAGGTATAAACCATAGCATTTACACAAATAAGTGCCCGAACAATTAAGGATGGTAGCGAGGGCAGGACTCGAACCTGCGACCTTCGGGTTATGAGCCCGACGAGCTAACCACTGCTCTACCTCGCGTTATCGTCGGCAAATATAAGATTTTTTTTAAATTGTCGGTTCATTTAAAGCAAAAAAGATTTCATTTAAAGAACCTCCAATAAGATGCATAAATATCCCAAACCTGGACTTTGTTCAAATGCTTCTCATTACCTCATGGGTAATTGTAAATTTGTGATCAATTTTAAAAATGAATGAAAACAAACAACATAAAGCAGGGTATGTGACCATCATGGGAGCACCCAATGTCGGTAAATCAACCCTACTCAACAAATTTCTAAAGCAACCCTTTTCAATTACATCGCCAAAAAAACAAACTACACGCCATAGAATTTTGGGAATAGAAAATGGAGAAAATCATCAAATTGTCTTCTCAGATACCCCCGGACTAATCTCTCCAGAGTATCAACTTCATCAGCACATGATGTCATTTGTAAAAGAAGTGCTTGAAGATTCAGACATCATCATTTACATCATCACATGCGATGATGTAAATGCCGAAAATAATTCCCTAATTCAAAAGCTTAAAACAATTGAAATACCCCTCTTTTTAGTGGTGAATAAAATAGATTTATGCACCCAAAAAATGTTAGAAAAAACAGTGTCGGAATGGAGCATAATCTGGCCAAAATCAAAAATATTCCCCATTAGTGCCCTCAATGAGGTATATGTTGATGAAGTCATGAAATTTATCATTGATTATTTACCCGAATCCCCACCCTTTTTCCCCAAAAATCAACTGACAGATCGCCCCGAGAGATTCTTCGTTAATGAAATTGTGCGTAACAGTATTCTCAAGCGTTACCAGAAAGAATTACCCTATGCTTCTGAAGTTGTTACCCATCAGTTTGTAGATACACCAGACCTATTGAAAATCCATTCTGATATCTACGTAGAGCGAGACTCTCAAAAAGGAATCCTTATCGGACATAAGGGTCAGGCAATAAATGCTTTAGGAATAAATGCAAGACAAAATTTAGAAAAATTCTTTAGCAAAAAAGTCTTTCTTAAACTAAGAGTTAAAGTTGCCAAAAACTGGCGTAGAGATCCAAAAATGCTCAAACGATTCGGCTACATAAACTGATAATTCTGGACTTAAACCTCAAAGAACTAAAATTTATTTTATTGGACTTAAATTAGCATCCAACTTATACAAATGTTTGAATCCAAAAAATTTATTGTGGTAACCGGAGGAGCAAGCGGTATTGGGAAGGCAATTTGTCAACGGTTTAGTCAAAATAAAAATAGAATACTGATTGTTGATAAAGATCGAGACAAAGGAGCCGCTCTAGTAAAAGAACTAAGCCTACACAATAAAGAAGTTAGCTTTTTCGGTTGTGATATATCAAATCATGACCAAGTTAAGGAACTAAGCCAGATGAATCCAGATGTTGATGTTTTAATTAATTGTGCTGGCATTTCTCATATTGGTACCATTGAAACAACAGATGAAGAAGATTTTAAGCGCCTTTTTGATGTAAATGTCAAAGGGATATTTCTTGTAACCAAAGCAATTATCTCCCATCTAAAAAAGAAAAAAAAAGGAGTGATTATCAATATAACCTCAGTTGCTGCAAGTGTTGGAATTGCAGAGAGATTCGCATACTCAATGACCAAAGGTGCCGTTCTTTCAATGACCTACTCTATTGCCAAAGATTATGTAGACTATGGAATTCGATGCAACAGTATTTCGCCAGCCCGAATACATACACCATTTGTGGATGAATACCTAAAAAAACACTACCCAGGAGAAGAAGCAAAGAAATATGAAGAATTATCAAAAACACAACCAATTGGACGTATGGGGAAACCTGAAGAAGTGGCAGAATTAGCGTTTTTTTTAAGCTCAGATAACGCTCAGTTCATTACAGGCACTGATTTCCCAATTGATGGTGGATTTCTAAAACTAAATACCTAATTATCAATATGAAATTATTTCGATTTGGAGATGTTCCAGGTGAAAAGCCCGGTGTCCTATGGAAGGAAAAACACTTGGATGTATCATCTTTTGGACAAGATTTTGACAATCACTTTTTGGATCGTAATGGGATTGAAAAACTCAGGCAATGGATAGAAAAAAATGGAGATAAATGCCCCGAAGTTGATGGCACCAAAATCCGATTTGCCCCACCATTTATTGGCACTAGTAAAATTGTGTGCATCGGTCTAAACTATAAAAAACATGCTGCTGAAAGTGGTATGAATATACCTCCCGAACCTATATTGTTTTTTAAATCAACCACCGCTATTGTAGGGCCAAACGATCCAGTCATGTTGCCAAAAGGTGGATACAAAACAGATTGGGAAGTAGAATTAGCTGTAATCATCAGGAAAAAAGCTAGTTATATTCCTCTGGAAAAAGCCCATAATTATATCGGTGGCTACACCATACACAACGATGTTTCGGAACGAGCTTTCCAATTGGAGCGATCTGGACAATGGGTAAAAGGTAAAAGCTGCAATACTTTTGCTCCAATAGGACCTTATCTGGTACCACACAATCAAATTCCTGATCCAAATAATTTGAATCTATGGCTTAAATTAAATGGTAAAACCGTCCAGGATAGTTCTACCTCAGACTTTATATTTGATACAAAATTTTTAGTTCACTACATTTCTCAATTCATGACATTACTGCCCGGGGACATTATTTCTACTGGCACCCCCTCAGGGGTTGGGCTAGGATTTGATCCGCCTATATATCTAAAGGCTGGAGATACGATGGAACTCGGTATTGAACGTCTGGGAACTATGACACAAAATGTAATACCTTTTAAGGATGAAAATAATTGATAGTCATCAGCACTTTTGGCAATATGATCCACAAATCTACGACTGGATTGACGATTCGATGAACGTTTTAAAGCAAAATTATTTACCAGCAGACTTAGAATCCATATACAAAAAAAATGAAGTAGATGGATGTGTTGTAGTTCAGGCCAGAACAGATTTAAAAGAAATTGATTTTCTGCTTGACACTGCCTCAAAAAATTATTTTGTCAAGGGAGTTGTAGGCTGGTTAGATTTTCTAGACAACCAATTTGAAAAGCAACTAGAACAATACACTGAGTATTCCAATCTTAAAGGTCTTCGGCATGTTGTCCAAGCGGAACCCCTTGGATTTCTAGATAGAAAGGACTTTCAAGCAGGATTGAAACTACTTCAAAAGTATAATTTAGTTTACGATATCCTGATTTTTCCCCCTCAACTGGAAGAATCAATACGTCTAGTAAAAAATCTACCTAATCAAATTTTTGTTTTGGATCACATTGCAAAACCCTACATAAAAAAGCAGGATATCGGAGCCTGGGAGAAAGACATTAGGAGGTTGGCACAACTTGAAAATGTTTACTGCAAAATTTCAGGTATGGTTACTGAAGCAGATTGGGAGAATTGGCAATTAGAAGATTTTAGGCCATATCTTGATGTTGTGACAGCTGGCTTCGGTGCTAATCGTTTGTTGTACGGCTCAGACTGGCCCGTATGCCTTCTTGCGGCTGAATATCATCAAGTGATGGATATTGTCAAAAATTACTTTTCGAACTTTACATCCGCCGAGAAAGAAAATATTTTTGGGAAAAATGCTTTCCGAGTTTATGGATTAGACCCTCATCAATGAATTTGAAATTAAGAAATAAGGTAATTGTTGTTACAGGAGGTGCCTCCGGAATTGGAAAGGCAATTACGGAATGTCTAGTAAAGGAAAATGCCATTCCCTTTATTATTGATAAAAATGAAACAAACTTGTCTGCAACCGTTCAATCACATATCAGTAGAAATAAAAAAGTCTTTTACTACAAAGCTGATTTAACAGACCAAAATCAGTGCAATGAAGCCTTCAAGTACATAAAAAAAGAGGCAAAATCAATAGATGGACTAGTGAATAATGCAGGTATTAATGATGGAATTGGCCTTGAAAGTGGTAGTGCAAAGGAGTTTTTGGCTTCATATCATAAAAATGCTGTACACTATTATTATATGGCCAAATTATGTCTGCCAGATTTAAAAAAGAAAAAAGGACCTATAGTAAACATTTCTTCAAAAGTGGCAACTACAGGCCAGGGAGGAACATCAGGTTATGCAGCTTCTATAGGAGCTAGAAATGCACTCACCAGAGAATGGGCAGTCGAACTTTTGCCCTATGGTATTCGAGTCAATGCTGTAGTTGTGGCAGAATGTTTCACCCCCCTGTATAAAAAATGGGTTTCCAAGTTCAATGATCCTCAGAAAAAAATCAATGAAATTGAAAGTAGAATACCCCTTAAAAACCGTATGACTAAACCCAAAGAAATCGCGAATACTGTAGTTTTCCTCTTATCAGAAAAATCAGGTCATACCACAGGACAACTCATCTACATAGATGGAGGTTATACCCATCTAGATAGAGCCATTTAGTTTAATTCAAGTGTCCTTTTCAGAAAAGTCAAAAGAGGGCTTTTGATGTATTTCGGTTCCAGTAAATAATATAATCCGCTTCTTTTTTCTTTCGATACGCCTTCTACTATTTTCGGTCTGTACTCGCAAAGATGAACATAGTCGTTTAAATCATCTCTATGTGCCCAGTCACGAGGGTCAACTTGAGGGCTGAAAATAGCAAAAGTCGGAACAGAAAGGGCCTTTGCAATGTTGATTCCTCCACCTTCGTTTCCTATGACAACATCGCAAATACTAGCCGTTTCAATATAATCTGATAAAGACTTGCTGTGGATATCTCTCACAATTGATGAACGTAATCTTGCGGAAGATTCTTCAATTTTATTTTGAACGATAGACTTCAAATTTGGAGAATAGTTGAGTACTAGGTTAATCTTAAACTCCAATAGTAAATCATCCACCAGTATGAGCATATATTTTAAGGGGTAAGTTTTATTCATGCTACTTCCAGTGATATTTAACATCATTAATACATGTCCTTTTGATTTCAACTCCACCGCTTTCAGTTTGGCCTTTTCTTTCTGAGATTTAGCTAGGTAAATCTGAGGTTTTAATTTCCATTCAAAATCACCTGATGCAAAAGACTTTATCAAACTAAGTCTATTATTGATTGAAGTAGGCCGGGTCTCTTCAAACCTTTTGTCCAATCGCTTAATTCTTTTGTCATAGAATATACGGTTGTAGCTCTTATGGTAGCCAATCTTTATATCTCCCCTACTCAGCGATGTGATTATATAACTTTCCAGCTTTCCGTAACTATCAATTATATAATGAAAACGATACTGCCTAAGCTGTTGAACAAATTGTAAAATTTTGAATGGGTTATTTCGGTATTCATCCCTATAAATCCAAATTTTATCAATGTTAGGATTGTTTGAAATGACTTGGGAAGTAAATTCATAAGCCACGAAATGAATTTGATATTTGGGATTTATTCTCTTTAAATTATCACAAATCAGACTTGAAGCCAACACATCACCAACCATCTTGAGTTGTACTATCAATACATTTTGAATCATGATTGGTCTATCATTTCAATACAAGTTGTATTTTCCCCGATAATGCATATCAATCATAGATAAATTCATATATAAAATAAGCATTATACTGAATAATTATGTTTGAGATAGCACACTACAGCCTTAAGATAGTTCAATTTATCTTTTTATTGTGGTCAAGAGAAAGTAAAAAGGAATACAATAAATTAACCAATTACAAATAAACTCCAAATAAGCCAGCCAAAAACATACAAAATCAATTGGGTGTGCTAAATTTTATTAAGAATCCTCTCTAAGAAAATTCGAAATTCTTGATGGTATAAATTTGTAAATTCGAAATGACGATGGCAAGTCCTCAAAAAATTATACCATTATAACAAGTGAATTTAAATTTGCAGCAATCGGTTTGTCGTTTATTTTGTTGATTTGCTAGAAAATTTACCAACTATAATATTTCCAAATTGAAGGGCAATATTCAATTTTATCGGTCATCTAAGGTTTTAGCAACGAGTAGGAGAAATTTTTTATTTTAAGAAACTAAACAATAGATGCCGTTTAAACCCACTAACTTAAAAGGAACGAGAGATTTTTCTCCTATCCAAATGGCCCAAAGAAAGTACATGAAAAACATAATCAGTAGATCTTTCGGTCAGTTTGGTTTTCAACCCATAGAAACCCCTTCTTTTGAACGAAGGGAATTTTTAGAAGGGTTATATGGAGAGGAAGCCGAAACCTTGATTTTCAAAATTTTGAATTCTGGTCATAAAGTACATAAAGCAGACATCAAGGCATTTGGTGAGGGTAATTTTTCCAAATTTATTTCTTCGATTTCTGAAAAAGCATTACGATATGATCTGACTATTCCATTATCCAGATATGTAGCCCAACATAGAAATCAAATCACTTTCCCTTTTAGAAGGTATCAAATTCAACCTGTATGGAGAGCTGATCGTCCTCAGTACGGAAGACTCCAAGAATTTGTTCAGTGCGATGCTGATATTATTGGTCCTAAATCAATTTTGAACGAAATTGATATGCTTTTATTGATGGGGATGATTTTTAACCGGTTGGGCGTAAAGAAACTTACAGCAAAAATCAACCACCGCCTCGTTTTAGAAGAATTGATCAATAGCATTGGTGCACAGCCCCTATTTGATCAGATTGTCATTCATCTTGATAAAATTGATAAAATAGGAATAAGCCAAGTAATGACGAAATTGTCTGCTATTGGTCTAGACAAAGTCCAGTTGAGAAAAATTGAACACTTTGTAGAAAGTCCAGATGAATTAGCAAATCTTTCAAATTGTTCTTCTATCGTTGATAATGCACTCAAAGAGCTCAAACATATCAAATCCCAGTATGAAAAGTTGACTACTTCCATTGATTTAAAAATAATAATTGATCCTCAGCTTGCAAGAGGTCTGAACTACTATACCGGTATGGTTACAGAAGTGATATCTGATGATTTTGATTCCATAGGTTCAATTGCTGCAGGAGGAAGATATGATAATTTAACGGCGAAATTTGGATTATCCAATGTAAGTGGTATGGGAATTTCACTTGGTTTTGATCGTATTCAACTTCTCATGGAACAACAAGGGATTTTTCCTAAGGATATATCCCAGAACACTCAAATTTTAATGCTAAATTTCGGAAATCCATATATTGATTTGGTACAGGTATGGGCACAAAATTTAAGATCAAAAGGAAAGTCTGTTGAGGTGTACCCGAGTCAAGCAAAGCTTTCCAAACAGCTGACTTATGCAAACAATCTTCAGATCGGAACGGTAATCCTTTATGGTCCTGATGAAGAAAAGAAAAAAGAAGTGGTTGTAAAATATATGAAAAGTAGAAATCAAGTTTCAATTGGAATTGATGAATTGATTACTCACATAGAATCTGAACGGTGAATTGAAAAATATTAGAGAAATCATATGATAAATAATTTGAATCAAGATTTATCTTTAATAATCGGTAAGAATTAGCCTATGAAAAAGTCTATTCCCCCAATTTTTGTATGTATTCTTAGCTTTTAATTTAACATTGGCGAATAAACACAGCATTTCGATAATCATTTCTACCCTATTTGTCATCTGTTTTGGGGTATATTCATCTAAAAACCCCCGTTTAGGGAAAGTAGAAACGGAAGAAAATGGTGACCTGACTGAACAACAAGACGACCTTGTGGAAGCCAAATCAAGCACTAATATATTATTCATCATGGCTGATGACCTTGGTTACAATCATTTGGGAGTCTATGGACAACAAAAGATAAAAACCCCAAATATTGATCAACTGGCATCAGAGGGTATGCGGTTCAATCAATTCTATGCAGGAGCGAATGTATGTGGTCCTTCTCGGGCAACAATTATGCTCGGTATACATACAGGTCATCTCCCCTATCGGGATAACCGAGATAACCATTTGGTTCGTGAACACAATCGATTGGGCGAGCTCACCATACTATCTGAACTATTAAGAAAAAAAGGAGGGTATCAAATAGGTTATTTTGGTAAATATGGAATAGGAGGTCCCGAAAATATTAGTAATGGACTAAAACCCAACGACATTGGCTTTAATGAGTTTTGGGGTCTGTTAGAGCACGGTCATGGGCATTTCCACTTTCCTGCTTACATCTGGCATAATAAAGAAAAAATATCCCTTTCAAATACAACAAGATCCGGAAATGCAGAATTTGGGCTAAGTAGTCGAGATATCAATGAGAGGAGAGAACATACTGATGATGTTTTCTCAGAAAAGGCAATTGAATTCATCAAAGAAAGTGCCAAGAAAGACAGACCCTTTTTCTGTTATTTATCTTTTTCTTTACCCCATACTGAGATGCTTCCCCGTGAGGAATTTGCCGAGGAGTATCGTAAAAAAGGCTGGGGGGAGTACAATTCCATTGATAATGGTTATCACGTACCGACTGATACCCCAAAGGCGAATTTTGCAGGTATGATTTCACAAGTTGACTATTGGACAGGACAAGCTATGAAAGCACTAGAAGAATCAGGTGTATCAGACAATACTCTTGTGATTTTTACTTCTGATAATGGAGGTCAGTTACGTGAAACCTGGGGTGATGTTCCATCACATTTTTTTGAAGCTAATGGGCCACTTAGAAAAGGGAAAGAATGGAATTACGAAGGAGGCATACGAGTTCCTATGATTGCACGTTGGCCAGGGAAAATAGCACCCGGTTCTATGAGTAATCACATCGGATATTTTCCCGATTTAATGCCCACTTTTGCCCAAGTAGCTGATGTACCCGAATCAGTACCCGAATATGTGGATGGCATATCTCTCCTACCTGAACTCACTGGAAAACAAATGGAACAAAAACAACATGAATATCTTTATTGGGAACGACCTAACTATGAAAATAAAGGGGGATATCTACAAGTTCACCCGACCATCTGGAGACAAGCTATTAGATTTGGAAAGTGGAAAGCTTTGAGAGAAACGACCAACAGCCCTGTTGAACTCTACAATCTTGAGGATGATCTTGGGGAACACAACAATCTTGCCTCTGAATACCCCGAATTGGTAAATAAAGCAATCCAAATAATGGAAGAAGCCCGATATGAACCTATGGACTTGCCCAATTAATGGTTAACATCGTATTACCATATATGTATTTCTTTACTTTCATTTAGACTATTAAAAGAATTTTTCATGACCATTATTTGCAGAAATTTTCTGAGTTAAATACCTTCGCCTATACATCGGTAAAATATCAAATTGACCTTCGGTTTAGAGATGCTTTTTACAGATTGGTTTATGCCTAACATCCATCAATAAAATTACTCTCTCCATTATTTTCTAATAGTATCTTGGTAATTACCCCTATTTTTAATTCATCTATTCTTATGTGAAATTTGCTTTGGTTAGGAATACTAAACCATTGGTCTCTCTTTTCCTTTGCAGAAGTTTGTCAAAAAGCTATTTTTTTACCCCGAAAAAGATTTTTTTGGTTACTTTATCAACGCTTTATAATTAACCTATTTACATCCACACGGAAATTTAAATGTCATCTATACAATTTTGTTATGAAAACCTCATTGTAGTGGATATTTATCATGTAGATTTAGGAATTATACTATCTTAGCCTCCACAAAATTTTACTATATGTCTATACAAACAAAAATCAATATCCCTAAAATCAAAACAAAATAAGGGTGCCTTCTCCCTTTTTAGACAGGATATATTGACCAAATAATTTTCCCTGGTGAACCGATCAAAACAGTTCAACTAAGAGATCTTTGTTGTAGTGGATAGATTAATTACTGGTTGATTATCAATACTATAATGTCGATTTTGAGAAACATTCGTTTGGAATAAACGGCGATTATTACCCTTAGAAGTATACGGAAAGTAAATACATCTTATGGTCTTTCTTCTAATGAACTTTAATGGTATCTTCTCAATTTCTCAATCTTTTATATTGATAATCTACCGGTTACAATTCTATAGTTAAGTACTCATGATTAAACTATTCAGTTGGGGCTACATATTTCAATCAAACTGAGCCACTGTTTCAGTGGGGCGGGGGCAAACTGAGCCATCACATGTGGTGGCTTAATTAAAAATTCACTTTTAGTTCTAATTTCATTTATTTTCTTCTGAAATACAAATTTATTTTTTCAAATTGACTACCTGTTTTGCTTCCTCATAGACTCCCCTTTCAGAGCTATTTGATGAGAGGAATGAACCAGCCGATCAAGCAAGGCATCAGCAATAGTTCCTTCACCAATGATGCCATGAAGATACCGGAATCTGGCAAAACGTCATTCGGTAAAAGGAACGGTGATTCTATACAATGTTTCTTCTAGTTACTTTGAAGGAAGTAAATGTATTCTATCTGCCTTTGGCTATAGTAGAGACAAGCGGAGAGACAAAAGACAGATAGTTTTTGGTCTGTTGTGTACCCAAGAGGGTTGTCCCATAGCCATTGAGGTCTTTACCGGCAATACGGCAGATCCCCGGACTCTGGGGACACAAATTGTGAAGATTAAACCTGACTTTCGGGTCGAAATACGCCCAAAACCCTTACCAGGTCTGAAAAAGGTGCCATTTCCAACTGTTACTTTAATGGACACATTTTGTTCTGATCAATACCAATAAGTTCTAATGCCCTCCTTTGAATCTCCGTTGCCTGAGACATTACATGAATCAATCGGTCAGGATTTCCAGGCGGACTTACCTCATTCAACGTCAAGGTTCCCAGATCGTGCATCAGGGTTTTGAAGCTGTGTACAGGATGACCATCTTCTGTAGTTCTGGTGTTCTGTTTCTTTATGGCACTATCTGATACTTGTGCCTTGCCAACAGGCGTAGTTCGCTTTTCTTTGGCTTTATCCTTGTGCTCATCAATGAACAATAAAGGTGCCAGTTCACGTTTCAAATGCCATTCCATATAATATCCCAGCATACATAGAAACACATGACCTCTCACATGAGCCTCACTATAAACATAAATCGGACGGATTCTCAAGGAAGTAGTCTTGATGGAGCGAAAAGCTTGTTCCACAAAAGATAGTGATTTATAAGCTTCTACAGTTTCTGATGTCCCCAATTCTGAGGATAATACATTGGTTCGCACCACATAAATACCATCCAAAGCTTCTTCGGCCTTGATTTTCTCTGTCAGACGTTTCCACACTATTGAACCATCAGACACCTTTACCTGATAATGCTTGGCCATATTCCTCTTACCGATCATCTGTCCTACTTTCCTATTGATTTGCTCAGCTGTTTCAAGCGTTCCATTTTGTACACTCTTTGCTATCTTTTCCAAATAACTATCGGTAATAGTCAATAATTCTTCTCTGGTTTTCCGGCGATCTTCTCTCAACCGGGGATTCACACAGACCATCAAACGCTCACCAGGATACAGATCACTACTTATTTCGCCAATCTCATCCTGTTCTTCATCCATCATGTCTTTTAATAAATATCCTGGCTGGACACTGGGGTCATCTACCATCAATCGTCTGATGTCTCTACTGCGTAAGGCTGTAATCCAATCAATCCTTTCGGGTTTCAACTCTTTCTCTATACGGGCAGATGTGATCATTCCCCTATCGCCCACAAGAACCACTCTTGATAAACCGAAACGCTTTTTAATCTTCACAATTTGTGTCCCCAGAGTCCGGGGATCTGCCGTATTGCCGGTAAAGACCTCAATGGCTATGGGACAACCCTCTTGGGTACACAACAGACCAAAAACTATCTGTCTTTTGTCTCTCCGCTTGTCTCTACTATAGCCAAAGGCAGATAGAATACATTTACTTCCTTCAAAGTAACTGGAAGAAACATCATAGAGAATCATCGTTCCTTCTACCAGATGACGTTTAGCCAGAGTTCTTTCTATAAAGGGTTTTCGTTTATTCAACCAATCAAGCATATCCAATACTTCATGGAGATCAACCTTTTCTAGATTCAATAAAGCCCCTACAGAGGTAGTAGCGGTTGATTCTGAGAGCAGGCGGGCGGTAGCTAGTTTGGAAAGGGGAGAAAGAATTCTCATGATGATAGCCCCCAGAGCGATGTTTCTCATTCGGTTAGATTCCCTATAGAGAAGTCGATCGAACTTCAGTTTTTTGACCAATCCCAAAATGCAAGCTATATGCCCATGAGGTAAAGATCTTTTGATGGGGAAGGCTTTGGAAATATCCTTATAGACTACAACTCCTTTGAGAGCTGCTTTAAAGCCCTCAATAACAGAGGGAGGAAAGTCGCTCAAATTGGCTATAGTTTTTCTTTTGACTTTCTTTCCTTCTCTCCAGACTTTACGGAGTAGCGTGGTTGGTCTATAATGTCTATTGGGTACGGCTTCGATGTAATATGACATGGACTTATAAAATATGGTGCAAATATATTACATTCAATTAAATAAACAGCTATAAAAAAGTATCTCACATGGACACATTTCACAAAATAAATCCAAAATATATCATCTATATAATTGAAATACAGACGTTTAAGTGTTAAAAATTACTCAAAAAAGTTCGAAAGTCAGGATTAAATAACGATGAATCAAGCATAGTGATTACTCTGGTATCTGATTGTACGATAGAGGCGATTTTTGAGAAGGTTAGCTATACCATCACAGCGACATCTTCTGAGGGAGGTAGTGTGGTCCGAGATGGACAGCAGGTTGATGAGGGATTATCCATAGTTTATGATCAGACTGCGACATTGACGGCAATACCTGACAAGGGTTATCAATTTAGTGGATGGACAAGTGATGATTGTCCTACTCTTGAGGATGCTACAGATGTTGAAGCGGAGTTCGTGGTAGAAGGGGATTGTCGATTGGAGGCGGTATTTGAAAAAGCTCCTCGTATGATATCCGCAGCAGAAAACCAAAATGGACAGATAACCATTAGCCCATCAGAGGGTGTAGTTTATGGTGATGAGGTGAAGGTTACAGCAACCGCTGATGAACATTATGCCTTCAAGGGTTGGTCTGGAGATTGTGGTGATTTAAACGATGACGAATCAAGCCTATCGATTACGGTATTGGAAGATTGTACGATAGAAGCGGAATTTGAAAAGGTTAGCTATACCATCATAGCGATATCTTCTGAGGGAGGCAGCGTTACCAATGAAGATTCTGAGACAGGCATCAATATAGTCTATGGAGAGAGCATCACTTTGACAGCTGCTGCTGAAGAAGGGTATCAATTTAGTAGATGGACAACTGAAGGAGGGACATCGTCTGCAAATTGTCCCACACTTGCTAGTGATACAGATCCTGTGGCTGAGTTCGTGGTTGAAGGGAATTGCCGGTTGGAGGCGGTGTTTGAAAAAGCACAATATACCATCAGTGCTTCCTTATCAGATGGAGGCTCAGTAAGTGATGCAGAAGGTCAGTCATTAGGAGGTGATGATTCTTTAACCAAGGAACATGGTCAGACCATTTCCTTGACAGCAACGCCTGATGAGGGTTATGTATTTGAGCGATGGGAGACAATAGAGGATACGGATTGTCCAGTCATAGCGGATGCTTCTGATCCTGAATTGGAATTTTCTATTGAGGGTAATTGTAGTTTGGAAGCGGTCTTTACCAAGTCTCCTCAGACGATTACGATAGAAGAAAACGAGAATGGACAGATAATGATTACACCATCGGAGAATCTTGTTTATGGGGATGAGGTGGAGGTTACAGCCACTGCCAATGAGCATTATGCCTTTCAAGAATGGGTATTCAGTTGTGGTGAAGAGGATTCTCCGGACATTGATGTAGAGGAGAGAACTATTTCTTTCATAGCGACTAAAGATTGTGCAATCAAGGCGGTGTTTACCGAGGTATTATACAGCATTACTGCTGAAGGTGGCACTGGGGGTAGTGTGGATAGTGATGAAGAGGAAAGAGGTTTTGGTCAGGAAGTTCGCATTACCGCTGAGCCGGATGATAGTTACGAATTTGATCGGTGGCGTGCATCGGGTTCTGGTTGTCCTGATGATATAGATTTGACTAATGAGCAAGTGCGTTTTGACGTAGGGGGTGATTGTTCATTAGAGGCTTTGTTTACAGAGGTAGAATCATCTGGAGGTGGAGATGATCAGGACGATGATCCGACAACGAATCAACCTACCGATACGCAGACTACTAATACCCAACCTACTACTACAACTCCAACAAATCAACCGACAACGAATCAACCTACCACCACTACTACGAATCAACCAACTACTACGCAGCCTACCGCTGCTTGCCCTTCTGGGACGGACCCGTTATACGAAGAAGATGGAATCATCAAAGCAAGGGATTGTGCTCGGTCATTAATTGGTCAGCGTGTACTAATTGATCCCAGCGATCAATCATCTCAAAAGTATCTTATTGCTGATACTGCAATACTAAATAGTGAAGTAAGACGTGGTAGCAACCTTCAATACGTAAATACCACATTTGTTAATTCTATGTGGAGATTGTTTAGAGATAACACAACATTTAATGACGATATCAGTAAATGGGATGTCAGTAATGTTGCCGTTATGAGCCATATGTTTTCAGGTGCTACCATGTTTGATCAAAATATTGGTTCTTGGGATGTCAGTAATGTAAAATATATGGACAATATGTTCAACGGCGCAATTGCATTTAATCAAGAACTTGAGTTTTGGGATGTCAGTAATGTGACTAACATGCGCGCCATGTTTAAGGATGCTACTGCCCTTGTATTTCCAGTGCTTTCTGATTGGAATGTCAGTAAGGTGAAAGATATGTCTTTTATGTTTCAAGGGGCTACTAAACTCCAAGTAAATCTTGATGAATGGGAGGTCGGTAGTGTGGTTAATATGGAATATATGTTTAATAATGCCCGTTTTTTCCAGAGTTTGATAGGTGATTGGGATGTCAGTAATGTGACCAATATGGAGGGTATGTTTTATGATGCTAGAAGCTTCTCCGGAGATAAAAATATGGGGAAATGGGATGTCAGTAATGTGACCAATATGCAGTATATGTTTTATGAAGCTAGTTTTTTTAATCAAGATATCAGTGGATGGGATGTCAGTAATGTAAGAAATATGGCATGGATGTTTTATGGAGCTCACAACTTCGTAGGTTTATGGGAGCAAGAGGATCAATCTTATGAAGGCATTGGTTCATGGGATGTCAGTAATGTGACCAATATGAGGAGTATGTTTCAAAAGGCTTCAGGGTTTAAAGGAAATATCGGCAAGTGGGATGTCAGTAATGTGACCAATATGAGGGCGATGTTTTATGAAGCAATCAGCTTCAATGAAGACCTTAGCTCATGGAACGTCAGACGAGTGACTGATATGTCCCATATGTTTCGATATGCTATTGTGTTCAATAATAATAATGAACCAGGCATTAGCGGCTGGAATGTTATTAACGTACAAACTATGTACGCCATGTTTTGGGATGCCCAAAGTTTCACACAAGATATTAGCTCTTGGAGAGTTCTATCTGTACTTAATTGTCAGTTTTTCGCTCAGAATTATCTAACATTCACCAAACCACCGTTCCCTGCTTCATGCAATTAACCAATTATTTATGGCCCTAATCACTTTATAGTGGAAAAAACTGCAAATAAATTCAGGTTTTATCTCTTTGGACCGCCATCGTCATTGATGAAGGAATAGGTTTTATAGTCAAACCCTATTTGCTTGTATAGTTCATGGACTTTTTTAGTCCAACTTTCTACTGCATCTTCCCACATCTTTGAGTAATCTATGTAATCTAGATCATCATTATAAGCGATTTAGGGAGAAAAAAACAATAAAAATGTAGAGCTCAGTGAATTTTTAAAAATTGAAAATAAAGATTTCCAACTACTTACAAAATGAAATGATAAACTTCCGATAAGAGCACTTATTGGAAATGCAGGGATATGAATACTCGTTCACCACCCATATTGCTCATCGGGGACAATGCTATTCTTATCGGATTTTGCTAACCGTTTTTCGATGAAGACGCCTAATAGACCTTATGAGTAGAAAGGTTACAAGAAATAAAAGCAACAAGAATAGAATACCAGAGCTGACATTGGCCACTTGCATGGCATTTAGTCCTCCCCCCACAAGCAAAGCTATAGCAACCGCTCCCTCTGTTAAAGACCAAATGATTCTCTGCCCAACTGAAGCAGTAATCTTACCACCTGCAGATATACTATCAATCACCAAAGACCCGCTATCAGATGAGGTAACAAAGAAAATAGTGATCATCAGCATGGAAACAAAACTGGTTATGCTCGCCCAAGGAAATTGTTCTAAAAAAATAAACAATGATGTGGAACTATCCTTCATTACCTCCGTAGAAATAATGCCAGGCATTTGAAGTTCCAATTGTAGAGCAGACCCACCCAAAGTACTAAACCAAAAAAAAGTTAAGAAAGTAGGAACAAATAGAGCACCAAGAATGAATTCTTGAATAGTCCGACCCCTAGAAATCCGAGCTATGAACATCCCCACAAATGGTGCCCAAGCAATCCACCACCCCCAATAAAAAATCGTCCATTCATTCTGCCACGTGGGATCAATAAATGCAGATGACCAAGTTCCCAACTCAATAAATCGACTGAGATATTCTCCAGTACTTTCCGTGAAAATTCTAATGATGCCAAATGTATCTGACAAGAGCAAAATGACAACCAAAAATATTGTGGCAATAATGATATTTAACCGACTTAAAAAAAGAATACCCTTTCTCAAACCAGTAGCCACTGAAATAGTCGCTATTATGGTAATCACCGTAATAATCAATATCTTATTCGTTAAATCTGATTCAATCTCAAACAGGTAATTTAATCCAGTGGCAATTTGGGAAGAACCAAACCCCAAAGATGTAGCCACACCAAATAATGTGGTAACCACCGCCACAATATCAATAATATCCCCCCAGATCGAATAAATCCTTTTGCCTAGCAGTGGAAAAAAAAGACTCCTAATTGAAAATGGCAGTTTTTTATTGAAAGCATAGTATCCTATTGCTAGTCCTACGATACAGAATATTGCCCATCCATGCAATCCCCAGTGAAAAAAAGTAAAAGTAAGTGCTTGAATTGCATTCTCATGATTCGAATCAGTAGCCATCGGAGGATTGGTAAAATGCGAAATAGGTTCAAAAACACTAAAATAAAGCAGTCCAATCCCCATACCGGCTGAAAACAGCATGGACAGCCACGAAAATAGATTAAACTCCGGTCTAGAATCTGTACCACCTAGTCTATATTTGCCATACTTGCCGAAAGCAATCCAAAGACAAACAAAAAAGAAAATATTTACTCCTATAACGAATAACCAGCTTGTATAGGTGGTAATCTGTTTGTAAAAACTTTCAAAAAATAGTCGAATGCCCTCTCCCCCAGTAATGACAATGATTACAAATGCAGCAATAACAATGAACGATGGATAAAAAACCCGAGGATATATCGAAAAAAAACGTCTCAATTAATAATCAATTATCCACATTTTTCCATTGATTAATTTATCAATAGGATATCGAGACCTTACATCATTATAATTTTCCTGATTTAGACTTTGCTCTTGTCCAGGATATAAAAATCTCAAGGGCAATTTATAATCGTTGTTATTGATTCCTTCAGGAGGCGAGAGAAATCGAAGTCCATCCCAACCTCCACTATCCAAATACCATCTTCGAACTTCAAAGTAAGGATCAAGAGCAGTGAAATAAAGACTAAGCCATTTTTGCTCCCACAAATCCATTGGTTCATTATACTTTACACCAGAGTTAGAATAAAAATCTTCAAAGTCTGTCCATCCAAAAGGTCCATAATTGACTTGATAATAATCATGTGAAGATTTTATCCCTCTCTTATAATGGAATTCAATGTCTCCCTCAATCCAACCATTTAATATGCCTTCAGCAATCAAGAATTCAACTTCCGAATAAGTCATCAATATACCGTCAGCATAAGGAATGCCAAAAGTATTAGCAGTAATATGACCAGGGTAGTCAAAATATGCCAATCCTAAACGAGAGCCGAACTGAGCTCCCAGACCATTTTTATATCCTGAAAATGTGGGATTGTCAAAATCCAAATTATCAGGCCGAGCATATCGATTTAACCTAGGGTCTTTATAATCAACCATCACATCAACAGATGACTTTGACATATTGACATCATCAAAATCACCTTGTTTAAGAGGTAAGGTGTAAAATTGATTGGGAAAAACATCTGGAAAATCAAGTACTGCTTGTTGATCGTTAGAAGTAAATATAGCCCCTTGCTCCACAATTTGACGAAAATCCTGGGAAACATCTCTCACCTTAGAAGAGTACATTAGCAATCGAAGTATTAAGGAATTACCGAACTTAATCCACTTTTCTGAATCTCCGAGATAAATGATGTCTCCTTCTATCGTTCCACTACCTCTTAGAGAATTTACAGCACCTTTAAGCCGTTGCAATAAATCCGTGTAAATGTCTTCTTGTCGGTCATAGGTTGGAGTGAAATTCAAACTCTCACCCTTTATGGCTTCACTATAAGGAATATCTCCATATACATTAGTCAGCTGAGAATAAATCCAAGCACGCAAAACCTGTGCAACGCCTATTGTTTTGTCATTTCCATCTTCTGAAGCTTTATCTATTACCTTTTCAACATTGGTAAGGCTCTCGTAAAATCCTTCCCAAACCACTGGAAAAGCATTCCAGTTGTAGGCATCAACTTCCCTTCTTACTGTCCTTGCAGTTAATTGAGAAATGTTATTGGATAAAAGAAAAGATGCCTTGTCTGCAGTGTTGATACTTGAACGCATCGCAGAAGTGAGAAGCACCGAAGTTGAAACATTTACGGGTTCATTAGGATTGTTGTTGATTTCTGCAAAGTCGTTGCATCCTAAAAAAGCAAAAATCGCAAATAGTATGACCGAATGCTGTGATAATTTACTTTCCATCAGAATGAGAGATTTAGGTTGATTCCAAAACTCCTTGTAGAAGGTATGGAATTGCTTTCATAACCGTTTACAAATATTCCATTCCTAATCGAATAAACTTCAGGATCAATGGTGGGGACACTAGTAAATAAAAATAAATTCCTGCCTATAAGAGAGACGGATGCAGATTGCATACCCCATGCATTAATTAATTCAGATTTCAATTCGAAAGTTAAACTCACCTCTCTTAACTTGAAAAAAGTAGAATCATAGGTTGAGGCTTCGATATTGTCCCTATTAAATCCATTACCGTAGTAATTGTAAAAATAACCGGCATAACTAGCCCCACCTGCAGGAACCTGAACCGTGTTGGGAACCAAATTTCCCGCTTGGTCATACATCAGACCCGGAGCAACAACACCACCTTCTTGGACAAGGGTATAAGTAGGCTTGGAGGAGCCATCAGGATAGCTGACACTATATGCGGTTCTTCCTTCTAGGGTGGAAAGAGGCAAATTCGGGTCATCATTGTTGATGATAGAACCACTAGTAGCCAAAAGGGCATGTTGTCTCGAATACACACGTCCACCAACCTGACCATCAATCAGGAAACCAAGCTCAATATTTTTGTATCGAAATTGATTGTATAAACCCAATAAAAAATCAGGCTGATAAGATCCTGCAGATACTTTTTCTGAAGTCAAAAGAGGTAACCCCTTTTCATGAATGATCTGACCATCAGGACCACGCTGAAAACCCAACCCAACTAGTTGACCCAAGAGTTCTCCCCGCTGGGCTACATATTCAAGATCAGAACTCCCAGGATCATTAGGAAATACATCAGCAACGATGGAATATTGTCCACTCTTGATCACATCAGGAAGAGATTCTACAATTGCTCTATTTCTACTGAAGTTAATTACTTGTGTCCATTGAAAATATTTGGTATAACCAATATTTGATTCTAAGGATATTTCAAAACCCTTGTTACTAATTTCACCTCCATTTGTTAAATAATAGTCATATCCACTTGACTTCCCTACCGGTAGAGTGATGATTTGGTTAAAACTATTCATCTTATAATAAGTCAAGTCAAGATTTAACTGACCATCAAGAAGTCGAAGATCAATCCCCAACTCTGTAGCCGTAGTCGTTTCATTTTTTACCTCGGGGTCCGGAATTAGTCTACTAGTAGAAAATACCGGACTACTCCCGTATGGGGATTGAGGAGTAAAAGTACTCTGGAAAGAATATGGTGGGGCAGCATTTCCAACCTCTGCATAGGAAGCTCTTAGTTTAAGAAAACTGATGGCATATGGCAGTGGTAAAACTTCACTAAGGACTAAACTACTAGAAACAGAAGGATAACCATAAGAGAATCTCGACTCTTCATTACCTAAAATTGGACTGACTAATGAACTAGCCCAATCATTTCTATAAGTTAAGTCTAAGTAGGCCCAATCATCATAATCAACCGAGAATAAACCGAAAAGGCTGTTAATCTTGGAAGCGCTGCGTTTAGATTCAACAAGAACTCCAGACCTGGAATTTGTTAAGGTATAAACTGAATCTTCGGTTCCAAATATCTGTAATTCAGGATTGTTTGCTATCCCTGTAAGGGCAGTTTGATGCATCAAGTTTCCTCCAATACGTAAATCAACATCAAATTTATTATCCCTTTCGGGTGTAGGGTTAAAGTTGAATAAAAACTCTGCATTTCTTTCAATAAAGGATATTTCATCTTCCCTATAACTTCCGTTAAGTACAACTTTTGTTGATGGAGCTCTTCTGAACTGACGTTGCTCATCTAAATAATCTACTCCATAATGTATCCTCAAATTGGCAAATTGATTGAAATCATAGGTCAGCTGAACATTTGAGATTAGTCTATTGCTTTGAAATGCATTGGTATTTTCATGCATTATGAAGTAGGGGTTATTACCCCAAAGGTTTTCAATGTATTGTTGCTGAATACCTTCTTTTCCAATTTGCCAATAATCTCTCATATCCGCAATCTCAGTTTGTCTCGGAAACCATAGCCATACATACATCACAGACGATGACTCATCATATCCTGAATTAGGAATATTATCTGAAAACGAACGGACAAACATAGAATTGAACTGCACATCAAGTTTCTCATTAAATAGTAATTTTCCTACACTTGCTTGGAAAGTATTTCTTTGCAGTGATGTATTTGGCAGTATGCCTTGGTTGCCCATATGGGTATAGGAAAAGCGACTTTGGCTGTCCTCGGTCATATTGTTTATGGATAAATTGGTCACATGGGTCAAAGCATCCTCATAAAAGTTACGAATGTTTTTGGGAGCAGCTGTAAATGGCACTGGTTGCCCATCTGAGTTAAACTGAATAACGTTCTGTCCATTCATTTCTGGGCCCCAATTTTCAGCATAAGCATCATAATTGTCATCTGCTCCAATAAAGGTAGATCCATCTTTATAGCTGTACTTTCCTCCGCCTCCATAACCATAGGTATTTTGGTATCTTGGAAGTTTTAATGGAGTAGACATTGTAACACTTGTATTTATCTCCACTCCTAATCCTCTTGATTTAATATGACCTGTTTTGGTTTCAACTAAAATTACACCATTGGCAGCTCTTGATCCATATAATGCTGATGCAGCAGGTCCTTTAAGGATGCTTATTTGTTGAATATCATCGGCATTAATAATCTGTGCAGCATTACCAAAATCAATGGTTGTTGAACCATTAAGTCCGTTGTCAAAATTGTATAAGTCATTGGTAATGGGCATTCCATTTACTACAAATAGAGGCTGGTTATTACCTACCAGAGAAGAAGTTCCTCGAATTGTTATGTTGGCAGATGCGGTTGGTCCAGCAGAAGAGCTTCTAATACTCACCCCGGAAACCTTACCAGAAATAGCACTGACAATATTTGAAGATTTTATTTTTGACAATTGTTGGGCTTGTATATTTTGAACCGAGTAGCCTAGAGCTTTTTCTGACCTCTCAATTCCTAAGGCTGTAATTACAACTTCGTCTAATCCTGTTGAGGGAATTAATTGAACCACAATATTCTCACCAAAAGGGGACAGAATAACACGATCTTCAAAACCAATGTAGGAAAACACGATCTCGTCTTCTTCATTGGCTTGAATTTGAAATTGCCCATCAAAATCAGAAATTACTCCTGTCTGTGATGTTGTATTTATGATGGTTGCACCAGATAAAGGCAAACCATTATCATCTGTAACCTTACCTGTAACAATCTTTTGAGCATAGGAAGTTTGAATCCCCACTAGAATCAAAAAGAGCAAAAACGAACCTTTTTTTAATGATAACCCAATAAAATAGGGTAACAACCTTCTTCTCATAAAACAAACACTTTACACACTTACAAACCGAAAAACCTAACATGTATAGTTTAAAATCATTTAAGGGCTATCAAGCAACATTTAAAAAAAAACTTATAATCAAGTAATTCATCACGAAGATAACATAATTTATTCACTTGCTCCATACTAAAATAATTTTCTATGGCAATACAAATAGACATACAACTAAAAGAGATTGTAAGCTAACTGAAGAATCTCTTGCCAAGCAAAATATTCGTACAAATAAAGGTAAAGTTAAGATGCTTCTCTTGGTAAAACAGGGAAAAGTGACTTATGCTAAGGACTTAATCCCCAGACTTAAGGTTTGTCGTAAGACTATTTATGGTTGGAAGAGGAAGTATGCTCAATTCTGTTGAAAGAAATTATTGGCAAGGAAAAAGCATGGCAGCAATACCCCAGTGATTGAAGAACGAACCTAAGCAGCAAAGTTTGCAGATCCTTTAACAACCATTACTAGTTATGTTGAGTTACTAGATTGGTTGCATTGAAAATAGCAGTCTAGTGTTAAATATACCCTCACTTCATAAGCATTGCTGAAAACATCACAATAATACGTTAAAAGTGTCCAGAATTTCTCGTCATAAAAAAGATAAAGAGGCTGAACGAGACTTTAAAAACACATCCTGATAAGCTGCTTAAGATTAGAAACATAATAGATGAGGATAAGTTTGATTCCTTCAATCTTTATTTTCAAGATGAATCTCGTTTTGGATTGATGACCAAACATAAGCGTTTATTGGTTTCCTAAGGTGTCAAGCCGATTGGTAAGTATCAGTACAGCTGTCAATCGCTTTGGTTATGGGGTTGCTTTTCACCTATCACAGGGAATAGCTTCTATTGGGAGAGATCATCAGGGTCTCATGGTCTTTTCGAGGGTTTTCTACAAGATTCTTGTCCCCTCTCAGAGGGTTAGCAAACAAAATCCGAAAGAACTTAAAATCCTGATGACAGACGACCGCATAGCGCTAGGCGTTCCATCTAAGTAAAATAATTAAATGTTAGCCAATGCTGGCTTTCATGCTTCTAAGAATATGACCTTCCATAAAACATCAAGATCATCAGAATTCCTCCTTATACCCCAGAACTTAATCCTATTGAAAAGGTATGACAATGGATGAAAGAAAAAGTGGCTATGAAATTCCTTAAAGATATTGAATCTCAAAAGAAAAATAACTGAGATGATTACTCAACCTGATTCTGAACTCATAAAATCTATTATAGGGGCTATGATTTATACACCAAAACCTTTTTGAGCAATTATAAAGTGTAAATGGTATTATATGCTCATGGGAAGAAAAATGAACCGCATCCAGATAAACTATATCCTATTCTAGAATAAACCCAAGACAGTAGTCTACTTTGCTAGGTAAGTAATCTTATCCCGAACTTTTTCTGTTATTCTTGATATGGCTGACCTTGATAGGTTTATCTTCATCTTCTCCGCCATGAAATCCTCTATTTCCGTATTGGTCACCCCTTTGGAATATAAAGCAATGACCAGTTCTTCTAAATCCGGACTTTTTTTACTCCGCTTGGGTAATATTTGTGGCTCAAATGTCCCCTTGCGATCACGAGGTACTCTGATATCCAAAAGTCCAAACCTAGTTTTTAGTTTCTTGGAGGTGTAACCATTACGGGCATTGTCCGAATTAGTGCGGGCACTCTTCTTGTATTTTAAATGTTCTTCCTGTTCAGCCTTTAAAAGCATTTCGATTACTTCTGTAAAAAAAGCACTCGCAAACTCGGTGCCCTCAGTAGTAGATTGGACCTTGGCTAAGATCCCACTATCTTTGGAAATTTGTCTAAATTCATTCATGAATGTATTTTTAAGTGTAAAATATGTTCTATTAAATCACGTCAGAAAATACAAAAAATCAAGTGATGCTTATGTAACCATTTGATTTCTATTTACCCAATTTTCGATACTTCCCAAGGAAAGATTCTGCTAAATCTTGACATACCCACAAAACTACCGGCAATCTTACCTATATTAAGATTCATACCATTCAAAAAAAATCCAACAAACCTGCAAGGTCTGCTGGATTTTTATCTTTTCAAATAAACAATGTAGTTTATTTGATAGCGATTAGTTTCTTGGAATCGGATTCAACCTCTACTAACTTTGCTAAAGTGATACGTAGAATCCCATCCTGATACTTAGCATTGATGCTATCAGTGTTGACATTTTCAGGAAGCTCAAAACTCCTTTCAAATGAAGTGAAAGCAAACTCTCGTTTGATAAAATCATCTTCACGAGTTTGGTTTTCTGTCTTCTTTGAAGTTGAAATTGTCAAAACTCCATGATCCAATTCCACTTGGAAATCTTTTTTCTTCATTCCAGGAACCGCAAAATCAAGCTCATAATGCTTGTCAGTTTCTCTGATATTCACCATCGGAGAACTGTTCTTGAATACTGGAAGATCAAAATTCCAGTCCCAATCTTTGCCGAAAAGGCTAGTATCCAAACTCGTTGGAAACAATCTTAAAGGTGTTTTAGATAAAAACATGGCTTAAAAATTTAAAGGTTAACATACGATAACCTATATACAAATTCCATTCCTAAAGAAAATATAAGTCAATTTGTCAGCAATATTGAGTTAGATAACCAATATATATGCCATATTGGCATCATCTAATTGTTTTATGTACTAAATCTGCTACTTCTTGGAACAGTATGGTGGAATGAACATTGAGTTTTGATTCTGAAATAATTTGTTTTGCTATGTCAGCATTAGTTCCTTGGAGTCTTACGATGATTGGAACCTGGATTTCTCCTAAATTTTTATATGCCTCAACTATTCCTTTTGCCACCTTATCACAGCGGACAATACCACCAAAGATATTGACCAAGATACATTTGACCTTTGGATCTCTAAGTATCAATCTAAATCCTGTTTCTACTCTCTTACTATCAGCAGTCCCGCCGACATCAAGAAAATTTGCTGGTTCACCGCCTGACTGTTTGATTAAATCCATAGTGGCCATCGCCAATCCAGCTCCATTGACCATACATCCAACATTCCCTCCTAATGTTACATAATTCAGTCCTGCTTCACCTGCTTCTATTTCAATAGGATGTTCCTCAGTTAAATCCCTTAATTCAATAAAATCTTTATGTCGGAAAAGGGCATTTTTATCTAGAGTAACTTTACAATCAACTGCCATGATTTGATTGTCAGAAGTTTTGAATACTGGATTGATTTCAAACAATGAAGCATCAACCCCAACATATGCCTTATATAGGGATGTGACAAATTTCGTCATTCGGCTAAATGTTATTCCTTTGAGATTAAGGTCAAAAGCGAGCTTGCGAGCTTGAAATGGCAAAAGACCGGTTGCAGGATTAATTTCTTGTTTGAAAATGAGTTCTGGGGTATTTTCTGCAACAGCCTCAATGTCCATTCCCCCTTCGGAAGAGTATACAATCATGTTTTGACCTGATTTTCTATTCAAAAGAATAGATAGATAGTACTCTTCAGGTTTCGATTCTCCAGGATAATATACATTCTGATCAATTAATACTTGATTAACACGTTTCCCTTCTGGCGGAGTTTGAGGAGTGATTAATTGCATTCCAATGATCTGTTCTGCATAAATTCTTACCTCATCTATGGAGGTCGCAATCTTTACTCCACCACCTTTACCCCTTCCGCCAGCATGAATTTGTGCTTTAACAGCAAATTTATTTGTACCGGTAATTTTTTGTATTTCCTTGGCCGCCTCAACAGCTTGGTCAGCCGTTTTGGCTACAAATCCTTTTGAAATTGCAACACCATAAGACTCAAGTAATGCTTTTCCTTGATATTCGTGTAGATTCATAAACTGTAGATTTCAATTCTTGAATGCCAAAAGTAAAATATTAGGCCAAATACATCCAAGTCATCCCAAGATTAAACTTCCCTATTAGCAAACAAAAGTTATGAACCAAGTCAATGAGAAATTTGTTATATATCTAACCCCTACTGATTATTTCATTAAAAAATTGATTATTCTTCAAAACCTATAGGGTATATTTTAATTTCGTTCCATCAAAACCATACCATGGAAAATCAACATTTGCTCTCTATTGCAAAGCAATTTGGAACTCCTATTTACGTCTATGACGGAAATAAAATTGCTGAACAATATAGAAGGTTACTTAGATCTTTTAGTGGAGTAAGTAATTTGAAAATTCAATACGCGTGCAAAGCCCTGACAAATATTTCAATTTTAAAGTTGATGAAAAATCTGGGGGCTGGTCTTGACACAGTATCAATTCAGGAAGTCAAATTAGGATTAAAAGCTGGGTTTCAACCGGAGGAAATCTTTTTCACTCCAAATGGAGTTTCAATTGAGGAAATTGATCAAGTAGGCAAAATGGGCGTTCAAATCATTATTGATAATCTCTCTATGTTGGAACAATTTGGAAATATTAATCCCCAAGCTCCTACATGTATCCGACTTAATCCCCATATCATGGCAGGGGGAAATTCCAAAATTTCTGTCGGACATATTGACTCAAAGTTCGGTATTTCAATTCACCAATTTCCACATATTAAGCGTATTGTTGAAATCACAAAGATGAAAATCAATGGCATACATATGCATACTGGAAGTGATATTTTAGATATTGATGTTTTTCTTCAAGCAACTGAAATACTCTTTAAGTATGCTTTTGAATTTGACGATTTGGAATTTATTGATTTTGGAAGTGGATTTAAAGTATCCTACCATCAAAATGATTCCGAAACTAACATTGAAGAATTGGGCAAAAAACTGACCTTACGATTTAAGGAATTTTGCAAAAACTATGGTAGAGAAATTATTCTGGCATTTGAACCTGGGAAATTTTTGGTTAGTAAAGCCGGTTTCTTCTTAGCAAAAGTCAATACTATAAAGCAAACAACTTCTACAGTTTTTGCACATGTAGACTCCGGATTCAATCATCTGATACGCCCTATGTTTTATGATGCTTTTCATCAGATTAATAATATTTCAAGCAACACAGGCAAGTGTCGATATTATACAGTGGTAGGCTATATATGTGAGACTGATACCTTTGGAACTAACAGAAAAATATCAGAAATCACAGAAGGAGATATTTTGGCATTTTCTAATGCTGGAGCCTACTGCTATATGATGTCCAGTAATTATAATTCGCGATATCGTCCTGCTGAAGTACTATGGTATAAACATAAAGCCCATCTAATACGAAATAGAGAATCTTTTGAAGATTTAATTCGTCATCAAGTTGAAGTTTCTTGGGATTGATAATAAGGTTTTGCTGCAGTGTATGTGTCCATTTTTTTGGCAATTGATTTTGAATCTTTTCTAGTTCTGTCTAATATCTTGTATTTTCCTTCTTAAAGGGTTTACCCGGACCAGTTTGATCATCTATAAGATTCATTACTCTTTTAGAAATCTCAGCGATTATTTTCACCTAAAAGACATACCTAGTCTCGCAACCAATCTCCCGAAATCTCCATCGAATAAATCATCAAAAGGATTGAATTGTAATTCCTCAGGAAACCTGGAGTTCCATTCATCTATTCCTTTTTCGTATTAGTGGATATGGGATTTCCCTATTGATTTCTCATTCCATCTGCTTTTCTATGAGCTACGAAATATTTATTTGGTTGTGAGAAAGCAATATCTATACAATTGTAAAATTAGTTGCCAATCCTCTGGGAAAGCGTCAATTATATCCTTACGACCAAATTGCTCTGCAAGCAAATAAAATGATCCAGTCTCTCCTAACTTATACTGGGTGTTTTTTTTGAAGATGCTCAAGTCTTTAAATCCAGTAGCAAAAGAAACATTTAAAGCTTTTTCTATTGCCCCAATTATTTTCATTTCTCTTGCACTATTTTGCTCACGATTTTGTAAATCCACTGAAAAATAATCAAATCCTAGCCCTAAAAAGGGCATATTATCTGCCAATGAGTTGATAAATGGGATTATACTTTCGGGAGGCAAATACATGGTATTGCCTTCCCATATAAATAGAGAAGGTAAAGTTAAATCAAACCCTACATCAACAAGGCCCTTAGATACATCTGTTTCTAAATAGTTGGCCATCAAAGAAGGTGGTTGAGTCAAACCGTGTTTCTTTAATACTGCTGTTTTGTGTTCTAGAACAGCTCTTTGGTCTACTTCATAAAAAATTACACCAGCTCTATTCAATCGATGGGCGCGCATATCAAAACCACCCCCAAGAAGCACAATCTGTTTCACCCCTTTTTGAATTTGACTGTGAATTAATTCGTCAAAATAACGAGTTCGAAACCGTATCATTGAAGTGGAAGGAGTAAAAGCTAGCTCCATTTTTCTTACTGCTTCTTCGGCCAATGGATTAGAAAACCATTCTGCGAATGGGTCACTGAATAATGGGCGTTCTTTTTCAGACTCTAAATGCCTAATTGAAGCAATTACAAAAGCCGTAGCTCCGACTTTATTAATATCGTTGATTTGATCTGTCATAACTGTTAATTATTATTGATTTAATAGTTTCAAATAAGATGTTTTCTGAAGCATATTGTTACATCAAATAAGTCTATTTATTTCCAAATACACCTAAATAAGAATGAAAATGAACACCTTCAACGAAAAATCCACATCTGAAATGGTGCTTTTCCATATTGAATGTGCAAGATACATTTTCTTCAAAATCTGATTGATAATAATAGCAAAATAATAAGTAAAAATCGAAGAAAATAAATTTAAACTAGCAAAAAGTGATTAATTAGATTCATTCGACTCACTAACATTAAATTGTCCTGAAAAGAAACCTACAGCGATCTATAAAAAATGATTTTATTCGATTGGTTGAATTCTTATAAGGGCATGATTGAAGTCGCAGATTAGATGATTGACAATTTTTTCAGCTGGCTGGATGGATTCAAATTGAGCCGATACTTGACCAATTTCCAACTCCCCCTGGTCTAAGTCTCCCTCAAACATTCCCCGTTTTGCTCTTCCTTTACCCAAAAGATGCTTTAATTGTTTTGTATCTGCTCCTTTGCTATAGACTTTTTCAAGGTCCCTATAAAACTCATTTTTTATCATCCGAACAGGGGCTAATTCCTTAAGTGTCAAAACTGTATGACCGTCATGAAGATCTATAATTTTTTGTTTAAACTTGATATGAGAGGAGGATTCATGACAAGCTGCAAAACGAGATCCCACTTGTACCCCATCTGCACCAAGAGAAAAAGCTGCCAGCATTGCTTCTCCTGAACCAATTCCTCCTGCTGCTATGATTGGAACCGATGAAATTTTTTTGATTAGCGGGACAAGTACCATAGTAGTCGTTTCTTCCCTTCCATTGTGCCCTCCTGCTTCAAATCCCTCTGCTACAAGTAAATCAATTCCACAATCTTGAGCCTTTAAAGCAAATTTTACAGAACTAATCACATGAGCGACTATAATTCCTTCATTTTTAAGGATTTGAGTCCATATAGCAGGGTTACCTGCAGATGTAAAAACAATGGGAACTTTGTTCTGAATAATGACTTGAATTTGTTGTTCAACCTTACTGTACATAAGAGGTAAGTTCACCCCAAATGGTTTTTTGGTTGCTTTACCACATTTGATAATATGCTCATTCAGTAGGTCTGGTGTCATAGACCCTGCCCCGATAAGTCCTAAACCTCCAGCATTAGAAACTGCTGAGGCTAATTTCCATCCGCTATTCCAGACCATCCCGGCTTGGATAATAGGATATTTTATGCCCAATAATGATGTAAGTCGATTGTACAAAAAATAATCTTAAAGAAAATTATCAGATTCTCGGTATGCTTCAATAACATCCTTTTCACCTTGAATTCCTTCAGAAAAATTACCGTGCTCCATTCCTAAAATCCCATTATACTTTTTGGAATGTATGAACCTGAAAATATTTTTGTAGTTGATTTCACCTGTAGTGGGCTCTTTTCGTCCAGGGTTGTCGCCAATCTGGAAATACCCAATTTCATCCCAAGAAATTTCCACATTATGGATAAGATTACCTTCTTGAATTTGTTGGTGGTATATATCAAACAAAATTTTGCAGGAAGGTGAGTCAACGGCTTTGCAAATTTGGTAGGCCTGTGGAATACGTGTTAGGAAAAGTCCAGGGTGGTTTATAAAATTTAAAGGTTCTAAGACCATCACCAAATTGTGTGGTTCCAATATTGATGAAGCTCTTTTTAGGCTCTCTACCACATGAGCAGTTTGATAATCAATATTTTGACGTGGATCAACATGACCAGGAACAACAGTCATCCAGGTGGCATTGACTCGCTTAGCCACTTCTACTGATTGGTTAATTTCATTTAGAAATTGGTCCCGCAATTCTTCTTTTCCTGAAGCGAGATTTGCTTTTTTCCAACTAATAGTATGTGCCACAAACACCCCCATATGAATCCCTCTTTTTTCCATTGTCTTGGCCATTCTCTCTTGTAGTACGACATCTCTTTTTTTCATGGAGTTATCCTCAAAGGCCTCAAACCCCATATCGGACATAAAATTTAGTTGATCAATAGCATCCTCCCCCGCAGAATGTTTGAACATACCTAAATGGGGAGCATATTTTAATTTAAACTTTGGATTTGATTTATCTCCTAAAGACGAAAAATTCGCCAAAGAGGTTGTTCCCAAAACACCAACAGGTAAAGTCAGGGCTAATGATTTGGCAAATGTTCTTCTTTTCATGATTTAAAAATAAGAGGTAATGCCGGGAGTTGGTATAGCATAATTACCTTGTTTATCAGGATTTACCGGTGCAGGAGAATCCCAGTTTAAATCATCAGGTACTATCTTATAATCTAAACTAAGGGCTTTTTGCAACTCAATTATATTGCCTGAATAGGTAGCCATCCGACCAATAATCGCCGACATAGTGCTCATAGCACCATTTTCAACATCATTTATCAAATCTCCATTTCTGATGGCTTGGAATAAAAGATCATGCTCAACCTGATAGGGATTGGGTTCTTCGTCTTGAAATTGATAAAGTACATTTCCATTTAAATCTCTGACGATTCCTTTTCCTAATTCAACTGTTCCTTTGGTGCCTTGGAAAAACTCATCCACTCGATTCATACATCCGGGCATATGCCTACATTGGCTTGAGATTACTGCACCGCTAGGATAAGTATATTCTACAAAATGATGATCATAAATCTCCCCGTGTTCTTTTCCATTGCGGACTTGTCGCCCTCCCATTCCCTGAGCTGAAACAGGATATTGTTCAAGATACCAGTTAGCCACATCAATATTATGAATATGCTGCTCTACTATGTGGTCACCGCACAGCCAATTAAAGTAATACCAGTTTCGCATTTGGTATTCTAATTCTGTTTGGCCCTCTTGTCTGTTTCGAACCCAAACACCGGAACTATTCCAGTATACTTGCCCGCCAGTTATTTGACCGATGATACCATCTTTAATTTTTGAAAATATATCAATGTATTTATTCTGATAATGTCTTTGTAATCCCACTACAACATTCAGCTTTTTATCTAGTGCTTGTTTCCCGGATTTCAAAACTCTTCGAACTCCGTCAGAATCTGTGGCAAGGGGCTTTTCCACAAATACATGTTTGTTTTTCTTTATGGCATATTCAAAATGGGCCGGTCTAAATCCTGGTGGAGTAGTTAAGATGACAACATCTGCCAGATCAATTGCTTTTTTATATGCATCAAATCCTGCAAACTGGTTCTCATTGGGCAAATCAATGGTCTTTTCACCATCAAAATTGTCCTTAATAGCTTTTAAGCTCTCTTGTACTTTGTCCTTAAAGGCATCAGCCATGGCCACTAATTTCACATTAGGATCGGCATTAAGGGCTTGAACAGCAGCTCCCGAGCCTCGCCCACCACATCCTACAAGTGCAAGTTTTAAAACGGAATTAGAACGTGGTTTAGAAATTCCTCTCATCATTGATGGAAAAACCAATAGTCCACCAGTAGCTAAGGATGAAGTCTTTACAAAGTCTCTTCTCGAGGGTTGTTTTTTTATTGTTTTAATCATGGAATAAATGTATAGAAAATTCTTAAATTACTATCTGATGCTTTTGAAAGAACATACGGCAATTGTTTGGGGCTTAATTGGAAGTCTCATCCCATAGCATTTTTTGTTTTATAGGAGAAGGGATTTTTTTAGGTCTTACTATTCTAAACCCAACGAAATCAGCATCTGTGTGCCACCAGATGCTCTTGGGAATTTGTGGGTCTCGCACTTTCCATGTGCTGGAAGACCTTCCTCGGGCAGCAGATCTGAGTTTTTCAGGGAAGTCTCTCCATGATCCTCCACGAACTGAACGGGGATAGAGATTTGTAGGTGTCTCAAGTGGATTTATAGTGATAGAGGTTCTTGTTTCATATACATTTGGCAGGTACTGGTCTAAAGTCCATTCAGCCACATTTCCATGCATATCGTATAAACCCCATGGATTGGGTTTTTTTTGCCCTACTTTATGATACTTACCTTCGCTATTGGCTTGGTACCATCCGTATTCATCCAATAATTTAGCATCATCACCGAATGAATATTTTGATTGTGTCCCTGCTCTTGATGCATATTCCCATTCTGCTTCGGTTGGAAGCCGGTAAAAATTCCCGGTTATCGCGGACAACCATTGACAAAATTTATTTGCAGCGTACTGGGTCATGCCGATAGCCGGACAACCATTTGTTCCCATCCCAAAACTCATATCTGTATAAGGTGGAGTTGCTTTTGATATTGCATCTACTTTTATTTCTACTTCATTATCTCCCTGATAAGAAGCCATCCCATCAATTTTCCTTTCGACAAATAACTGATATAAATCCCAAGTGATCTCAAATTTCCCAATCCAAAAATCATCAATAGCTACAGTATGCTGGGGACCTTCATCTACGTATCGGCCCTTTTCGGTGTCATCACTTCCCATAGTAAAGGTTCCGCCTTCAACAAAGACCATTTCGATTGATTGCATAGTCCCGGATATTTCTTGTGTATAATTTTGTTGAGCAATGGCGAATTCAACTACAAAAAACATTGCTATAACCACCACATGAATATCCCTCCAAGAAAACTGATTCGTCTGGGATTTTACCAGAAAATTAGATTGATTTTTCAAAAAGTGTCAAGATAGTTTATTTTCAATTAAATTGATCAACTCGTTCTTGGGATTGAACCTCATGGTTAGCGATTTTAGGTTGAGTATAAAATTATTTGGCGCACAAAAAGCGATAATAAAATAACACTATCAATCCAAAGATGATTTGGTGCATAGAAACTAATCTATTTCACCAGAACCAAGTAGCTCATCGTTCTGGTACCATGTTGCAAATTGACCTTGTGTAATTGCCGATTGGGGCTGATTAAAAATGATGTACAGTCCTTCATCTTGCAAATTTAATTTAGCATGAACTAGAGGTTGACGATATCGAATTCGAGCCATTAATTCAACACTTTGACCTTTGATTATGTTGTATTCATCTCTAATCCAATGAATATTGCACTTTTTTATTAATAGTGCTTTTCGATACAAACCTGGGTGGTTTTTTCCTTTTCCGACGAAGACAATATTATTATCTGTATCGACATCAATAACATACAAAGGATTTTCCATTCCCCCGACTCTTAGGCCTTTTCTTTGTCCTATGGTGTAATAAAATGCTCCTTGGTGGCTACCAATTAATTCGCCATCTGATGATTTATATTTAAATTTATCTGCCAAACCCTTTAGGTCTTGTTTAGGAATAACTCTTGAATACATTGGATGTTCTGATGGTATTTCAATAATATCACCTGTTTTAGGTTTTAGTTGTTGCTTCAAAAATTCTGATAGCCGAACTTTACCCACAAAGCAGAGTCCTTGGGAGTCTCTTTTTTTTGCCGTAATTAGATTATTGGCTTTGGCAATTTGTCTAACCTCAGTTTTTTTTAGATGACCAATAGGAAATAAAACCTTACTGAGCTGTTGTTGGGATAACTGACAGAGGAAATAGGATTGATCTTTGGTGCTATCAGATCCGGCGATCAGTTTATATTGTTTTATGCCATTAGAATCGCCTATTTCATTTTTTTTGGCGTAGTGACCTGTAGCTATAAAATCTGCCCCAATATTTTGGGCAGCTTTTAGAAACAGATCAAATTTGATTGCTCGGTTGCAAACTATATCAGGATTTGGTGTTCTACCCTTACTATATTCTCTAAACATATAATCCACTACTCGAACTTTATACTCATCTGAAAAATCGATTGTTTGGAATGGAATTGAGAGTTTCTCTGCCACTATCATTGCATCATAACTATCTTCAAGCCAGGGGCATTGATCTGAAATAGTAACCTTTGTATCATGCCAGTTTTTCATAAAAAGGCCTATTACTTGATAGCCAGCCTTTTTTAACAAAAGTGCTGCAACACTTGAATCGACGCCACCAGAGAGGCCAACAACTACTGTCGAAATTTTCACCTTCAATGAGATTCCAAAATTCAAAATTAAGCACAACCGTAATGCTTACAATAAAATAAGAGACGTTTATAGTTGATTTTAGCTTGAAAAGCTTAGCTACAGGACTGGGCTAAAATCCCGCAATAATTGATTAGAGCATAAAGTCCAAATCTATCATCTAATTTACGCTTTGTAGAATGGTTCTGTTAGGTTTTGCCCACAATATTCACAAGGCTTTATAACTAATTCAACCTAGTAGGCTATAAATTCAATACTTTAGATTTAGGGTAAAGGTGTACAAACCCCTAGAGAAAGCGAAGTGAGGTATTCAATTACCGATGGCTAACTCATTCCAACATAGAACAACCTATTAACCTCTTTTAGGATCTGGTCGTTCAAAAAAATACCAATGAACCAAGTCTTTTTACTTGGATAAGAACAAGTGTCAAGAAATTTGTTCGATTAAAAAGTCAAACGCTTAAAGCCTACTCGTTGTTTTGAAAAGGCTAGTAAACAAAGTCAAATTTGAAATTCAACTGAAATCAACTAGTTCATTGTTGGTATGAATAATGTAGGTTAAATCGCATAATTGAAAAAACTCTTTGCGGAGAATAGAGATGGTATTAACCGCAAATAATGCAGAGTTTATTTTGTATTTTTACCAAAGAATTCGATTCTGTTGGATAGATACATACATCATCATAAGAACTGGACAAACTTCCAGTGGCAAGAAGATGCCCTAATATGTTTATTATCTGAAGTAAGGTATTTACAAGGCAAATTAATTGGCAAAGTAGAACTCCTGGGTTTTGAACTTAAAGACGAAGCCAACTTAGAAACATTGATACAAGACATAGTTCATACCTCTGAAATTGAGGGCGAGGTTTTAAACCCCGAATTAGTTCGTTCTTCTATCGCCACACAATTAGGATTAGAATATTCAGGTATACTAAATTCAGATAGGCAAATTGATGGTATCGTAGAAATGATGTTGGACGCTACTCAAAACGCCAACAAAACACTAGACAATGAGCGCTTATTCGGATGGCATAATGCCTTATTCCCTTTGGGAAGGAGCGGATTGAATAAAATTAAAGTTGGTCAATGGCGCACGGGAGATATACAAGTTGTTTCAGGTGTTTTAGGAAGAGAGCAAGTTCATTTCGAAGCACCAAAAGCCGAGATATTGGAAGATGAGATGACAAAGTTCTTGACATGGCTGAATAACACTGATGATTTAGACTCAATTTTAAAAGCTTCAATAGCACATTTGTGGTTTATAACAATTCACCCGTTCGAAGATGGCAATGGGCGTATTGCAAGATCCATTACAGATATGCAATTATCAAAAGCTGATGGAGTTAACCAACGGTTTTATAGCATGTCCAAGCAAATCAATATGCTAAAGAAATCCTATTACTCCATCTTGGAAAAAACCCAAAAGGGCGAAAGAGATGTTTCGGATTGGATAGTATGGTTTTTAAACTGTCTTAAGAAAGCTATAATTTCCTCTAGCTTAATTATAGATAAGGTTGTTCAAAAACATCAGTTTTGGCAGAAAAATGGTGTTTTAATCAGTAATGACAGACAGCGTAAAATGCTGAATAAGGTATTAGAAAACTTTGTAGGTAATCTCACGACTTCTAAGTGGGCAAAAATGACCAAGACATCTCAGGATACAGCTTTAAGGGACATCACAGATTTAGTGAATAAAGGCATTCTAGAAAAAGCGAAATCGGGAGGTAGGAGTACGCACTATATTTTGAAACTCTAACTTTATCCTTAATTGTATTTTTTATCAGTTATGATTCTGTCAAACTACAAGGAGAAAATACAAAAATTCAGGTGAGTCTTAAAGACCGCTGATTTCTATTTACACAGTTTTTGCGATACTCACTTATTTTCTATTTCTCTTCTGACGCTCAGCCTCTTCCATGGCCTTTTGTAAGCGGGCTGAAAAACCTCCAGTCTTTGGCTTCCTCTTCTTTTTCACCTCAATCCGAGCATGAACCTTCTTCTGGTCAATAATGTAGTTCTTAATGACCAACATAAGTATGATCGTCAATAAATTAGAAACAAAATAATACAAGCTCAAGCCACTTGCATAATTGTTGAAAAAGAATAACATAAAAACAGGCATGATCGACATCAAAACCTTCATGTTTGGCATCCCAGGCTGGGTTGGCAAAGTCTGTTGAGACATAGTCATCCTGGTATAAAAGAAAATGGCTACCGAAGCTAAAATCGGGAATAAACTCACATGATCACCATAAAATGGAACCTTTAAAGGTAATTCGAGAATTGAGTCATATGATGCCAAATCATCAGCCCACAAAAAACTCTGCTGACGTAAAGAAAAAGCTGCCGGAAAAAATAAAAACAAAGCATAAAACACAGGCAATTGTAAAAGGGCAGGGATACACCCCGATAATGGACTGGCACCAGCTTTTGAATAAAGGGCCATCGTCTCCTGCTGTCTCTTTACCGCATTATCTTTGTATTTTTCAGTTATCTCCTGGACCTCAGGCTTTAAAATTCGCATCTTAACCTGTGAAACATAAGAACGATAAGTAACCGGAGACATCAACAGCCGTACAATTATAGTCATGAGGATTATAGCCAAACCATGAGGGAAAAATGAGATCAATAGATTAAATAAAGGCATGAACATAAATCGATTGATCCATCCAAAAATTCCCCACCCCATTTCTATGGATTTCTCTAAATCACCTTCCAAATCCTTGAGTGCAAAAAAGTCTGTAGGTCCATAATAAAACTCAATAGATTCATTAAAATCCGAACCCGTAGAATTTAGCGCTGCTGTAGTTGTAAATGTTTTCGTAAATCGCTCTTTCAGCTCCTTAGTACGTGCATCATTTTGAGAAGATATTACCGCAGTTTCAAATGGAATCCTAGGAATCATAATAGCACTAAAAAAATGCTGCTTATAAGAAATCCATCGAACCTGATCCGCGGTTTTTGAAGTCTGAGATCCTTGACCTAATTTTCGATCTTTATTTCCCTCATATCCATAGGACAAACGGGTGTACCTATTTTCGTAATCAATTGATTTGGAATTCCTAAATACTTGAGTTTTCCAAGTGAACCTAGCAGGGAACTTAGTGGAAAAATCGCTTTCCATTCCCCTGGATGAAATTTGGAATGTGAGTTTGTTTCCATCATCAGGCAAAACATATCGAAAAGTAATGCCCTGCTGACTACCTGGGCTTGTATCCATGATTAAAACCTGGGCTCGCTCCTCAATCTCTAATCTAGGAACGAAATACATATCGTTACTGTGAATGATTCGACCATCAATTGTGGATATTTCAATACTGAAATCTGTATTTTCTTCTTTGATAAGATAAAGTGGATCTCCAAGGTAATTATCGAACTCTTTGAGCCTCAGTGATTTAATCTGTCCTCCCTTCGGTTGCACCTCAATCCATAATTTATCATTTTCAAGCACCACAGATTCCTCCTGCTTTTCAATGAACCAATTACTAAAATCACCATAGGTGCGACTTAATTGCTCTAATTCCAGAGAATCAACCAACTCCGGAGTTTGAATAATCTGATTTTCAGAAACAGAGTCTACCTGTTGGGTTTGAAATTGTTCTGAATCAGAAATTTCGCTTTCAGCATTCCGAGCCTCAGAACTGCGATACATCATCCAAGTGATAATACCTGCAATCAAAATAAATCCTATTAGCTGAAAAGGATCAGTTTTTCTTTCTTCCATAAAATTAAAGATGAGTATTTCGTCTCTCTCTGTGTTTGATACCCGCTCCAATAAATGAAACAAATAGAGGATGAGGTTGAGAAACAGTGCTTTTATATTCAGGGTGAAACTGAACGCCAACAAACCAGGGATGATTAGATATCTCAATTACTTCAGCTAAATCCGTCTCAGGATTCACCCCCACAATCTGAAGATTTTCACCAAAAATCTGATCAACAAGTTGACTGTTTACTTCATACCTATGACGATGACGTTCCCTAATTGAAGTGGTACCATATGATTTAGCAACAAGAGAATCTTCACTTAAAGTACAATCCCAAGAACCCAATCGCATAGTACCTCCCTTGGCAAAAATTTTCTTTTGTTTGGTCATTAAATCAATTATTGGAAAATCTGTATTTGGGTTACGCTCAGTAGAGTCGGCCCCCAATATACCATGATGATTTCTAGCATATTCAATAACAGCAATCTGCATACCTAAACAAATTCCTAAGAAGGGAATACTATTTTCTCGTACATATCTGACGGCAATTAGTTTCCCATTAATAGCACGCGAGCCAAATCCAGGAGCAACCAATACTGCATCAAGACCCTCAAGGATAGAGTCAACAGAGGAATCATTGATATCAGCAGAATGAATAAACTCTACATCCACTTGGGTGTGAAGTTTTGCTCCGGCATGGATAAAGGACTCCAAAATAGATTTATATGAATCGGTTAACTCGACGTATTTACCTACTAATCCGATTCTAATTTTTTTTTTGGGGTTTTTGATTTTGTATAGAAAATCTTTCCAATGAAAAAGGTCAACTTCATTTTCAGAATCAATTCCTACCTTTTTTAAAACCTGGCGGTCAAGCCCTTCTTCTAGCATTTTTAAAGGTACATCGTAAATAGTGCAAACATCAAGCGATTCAATGACATCATCAGGATAGACGTTTCCGTATAAAGCTATCTTGTGACGGATTTCCGCACCCAAAGGACGATCTGTCCTACAAACCAAAATATCAGCCGACAGACCACTTTCCATCAAAAGTTTGACCGAATGTTGGGTTGGTTTAGTTTTTAATTCCCCTGAAGAAGCTAAATAGGGAACTAAGGTCAGATGAATCACTACCACCTTTGATTTACCCAATTCCCAAACGAGCTGCCTGACAGATTCAATATATGGTAGAGACTCAATATCACCAACAGTGCCTCCAATTTCAGTGATAATTATATCATAATCACCCGTATTTCCCAACAACATCATTCGATTCTTGATTTCATTGGTGATGTGGGGGATCACTTGTACTGTTTTACCCAAAAATTCACCTTTACGCTCCTTTTCAATTACACTTTTATAAACCCTTCCCGTTGTCACATTGTTCGCTTGAGATGTGTTAACATTCAAAAACCGTTCGTAATGCCCAAGGTCTAAATCTGTTTCCGCACCATCTTCTGTAACAAAACACTCGCCATGTTCATAAGGATTTAATGTACCCGGATCAACATTTATGTAAGGATCGAACTTCTGAATTGTCACTCTAAATTTTTGGGCCTGTAAAAGCTTGGCCAAAGAAGCAGCAATAATACCCTTACCAAGAGAAGAAGTGACCCCGCCAGTCACAAATACATATTTGACATTGTTCATCCAAGCGTTGTATCTGCGAATAAATACGGGGGGCAAAGATACAAAATATGGATTACCATATAGAATCAGCAAAGTCACCAACTATCTCCCAAAGTCTGCCCTCATTATACCTGAGTAAAAAATAAACATCGTTGAAATAATTCTGGTTATAACTCTCTTGGTAATCAAAGCCATAGGCATTATACACTCTTGGTTCTAATTGCGTAATATCGGATGAATTGTTTTGGATCAGACTATTTGTATAAATAATATCAAGTATTAGGTCGTAACCTCGAACAGCATCTTTGCTTGGTAGTTTTCCATATTGATTTTGATAAAGATCTTCAAATACGCTGATTTGCCCGCCCCATCTGGGCTTATAAAGCGAAGGGAAGACAATATCCAAATCCTTATACTGCTCAGTCAAGAGATCCGAATACGAAAAAGTATTGATCAATCTGGTACTTATCAATTGGATTTCATATTTGGACCGAACATTATCAAATGCACTAAAGACAGAAATTGCATTAGAAAATAAATTGACAGAATCCGTGTCTAGAATTACTATATTGACTTTTCCAGACTCCATATGCTTCTCAATTGATCTTATGTTTAAATAATTTCCCGTTGATGGATAGATAGTTTTGGCTGAGGGTACAACAGAAGACAATTGAGTGCGATCAAACACATCATTTTCAGGGTCAGTGACAATTAGAACATTTTTGTCTGAGAGGTCTATTTTGGAACCTATATATTGAACTATTTCTGACCGAATGACATCTTTAGGAGGTTGGGTCCGATAAGCCTGAGTTCCTATACTGATCGGGTTTACTGAAACAGGAAAGTATTTGGGAATCATTTCAAGACTTTTATGTTTCAATAGCTGATTGAAATTTTTAGCAACTAAAGGCCCAACAATTATATCAAAGCTCGATAGTCCTTCCGTTGTAACCAAATCATTAACTCTATTGGAATCATTCTCAGTATCAAATACACTGAGATTGGCAGTTAATCCATATTCTGAAGCCGTTTCTAAAGCCAATTGACATCCCAACAAAAAATCAATAGAAATAGTGGTCAAATTTCTATCATTATTTAAGTCTCGAATCATGTCAATGTAATTATTGTCTGAATATTTTGATACACTGAAGGGTAATAAAACAGCTATTTTAAGACTCGTATTCTTTTTTCTTGAATCTAAAGGAACATTTGAAAGAAACTGATACCTTATCTTTTGGTGCAATGACAGATAGTTTTGAGGTGAATTAAATTGGGTAAGTGGAATCCCTGATAAATACAACTCATCTAGTCTGATTTGACCCAGTTGGTAAGCGGTAAGCTTTTGGAGTTGATTATTTATGTTATTTAATTTTTCCAAATACTCTTCCTGGCTTTCATTTTGATCTAGTTCGTCTAGGTGACCGATACTTCGTGCCTCTTGGTATTCAATAAGGGAGAACAATTCATTTAGAAAGGGGCGATCCTCAAGAATCGGATTCAATTGCAGTGTTTCTCTGGGAATCAAACTATTCGTTAATAAAGAATCAATATCGCGCATAGAATAAACCCTGACTTTTTTTAAACCACTAGCAAATCTTTCTCTGTAAGATTCAATCAAACCTTCATTAATTGACCCATGTTTACCCTCTGACCTAATTTGAGGTTGTAGATAAAGTAACTCAGAAAAACTAAGGCCGTACTCAGTTTGCATTTCGGAAATACTTTCATCCTGCAAGTAAATTTCTTGAACCCTTGGAGAATCACTAACGTCTACTGAATCATTAGGATTTAATACTCTCTCAGATTGGGCATCTTCACTTTTAACAATTCCGATATGATATACAGGGATTCTTAGACGCATGTTATGTCGTAACAACCTTCGTTTAAGTTTTGAATTATGCTCAATCAATTCTTCATAGGTCAGATCATATTGGGACAATATATCCTGAATATTTTCCCCTTTTTCAACTTTGTGGGACTTAAATCCCAAGAACGATTTTTGCTGACTCCACGAGATTTGACTGAAACATAAAACAAAAGCTAGTACTATAATCTTTGGATGTCTTAATACACTTAATTTCATTCCCATTCTATTGTGGCGGGAGGTTTAGAACTAATATCATAAACCACTCTGTTGATACCTCTTACTTTATTGATGATTTGATTGGCTGTTCCTTGTAAAAATTCATGGGGAAAATCAACCCAATCGGCAGTCATTCCATCGGTAGAATGAACCGCTCGAATTGAAATACAATGTTCATAAGTCCTCTCATCTCCCATAACCCCGACTGTTTTTATTGGTAGCAAAACCACAAATGCTTGCCATATGTTGTTATAATATCCCTGTGTCTTCAACCGGTCAATAAAAATCGAATCTGCTTGCTGCAGAAGTTGCACTTTTTCTTCTGTGACTTCACCCAATATTCTAATTGCCAGACCAGGTCCAGGGAAAGGATGTCTCAAAAGCATTTCTTCGGGCATCTTCAATGCCTTTCCAACTTTCCTTACTTCGTCTTTAAATAACATTCTTATTGGCTCTATGACCTTGAGTTTCATGTACGCAGGAAGCCCCCCAACATTGTGATGTGATTTGATGGTAACTGAAGGTCCTACAACTGATACTGATTCAATGACATCCGGATAAATAGTACCCTGAGCAAGCCAGTTGACTTGCTCCATAGAACTGGCCTGGCTATCAAATACATCAATAAAAGTATTGCCGATGACCTTTCTTTTTTCTTCTGGGTCAGTAATTCCTCTGAGTCTTTTGAAAAATTTAGATGAAGCATTGACTCCCTTTATCTGAAGTCCTAATCCACGAAACTGGTCTAATACTTCATGAAATTCGTTTTTTCTTAAAAGACCATTGTCCACAAAAGTACAGTATAGTTGTTTTCCGATTGCCTTATGTAATAAAAAGGCTACTACTGCTGAATCCACACCTCCTGATAACCCCAATACGACTTTATCATCTCCAATTTTTGTCTGAATATCTTCAACAGCCATATCTATAAAAGAAGCTGGTGTCCAGGTAGGTTTCACACCTGCTATTTCTATTAAAAAATTGTGGAGAATTTGTTTTCCAAAAGTCGTATGGTATACCTCAGGATGAAATTGAATTCCTATCTGATTTCCTAATCTGTATGCTGCAATAGAGATATCATCTGTTGAAGCTATCTTTTGAGCGTTTATTGGAAGCCCTACAATCGTATCGCCGTGGGACATCCATACTTGTGATGAAGAAGGTATATTTTTAAAAAAAAGATCGTCAGATCTTGCAATGTTGAGTATAGACTTACCATATTCTCGATGATTTGAGGCCACTACGAGCCCCCCTTTTGTATGGACTATATACTGAGCTCCATAACAAATTCCAAGGGTAGGAATGCTATGGTTATCAAAAGACAAATCAATCTGAGGAGATCCACTTTGATGTACTGAATATGGAGACCCTGATAAGATGACAGCCTGATAATCTCCAAAAGAGTCCGGAATATGATTGAACGGATGTATCTCACAGTAAATATTTAATTCTCGTACTCTCCTTGCAATCAACTGAGTATACTGGGATCCGAAATCAAAAATCAATACCTTTTGATGCATGTTCAAAAATAATATTTATACATTGCCTATTTCTTATTTGAATAGGAATTTGGAAATCTTATCATATTCCAATGTTTCCCTAGTGGATCAAACTCCTGGAACAGTCTTTCAAATAATTCATTACCATAGAGTTTATAGAAATGCGAAAAATTAACCTTTCGTTCTTGTAGTGTTTGACCTGGAAACAATTCTTCGTGTACTCTTGAGAGTCGTTCTATTTCAGTTTGAAGTTTACGTTTTTGGGCTTTGAGTAATCTTTTTTCTAGTTTGTCAATGCCGTTAAATTGTTTTTTTTCTTGTGCTGCAACGGCACCTAGAAAGCTACCATCGGTTTTTTTTGTTAATTTCTTCAGATATCTAAATTGGTCTCTGAGCAGAATTTTGAATTTATCAAGGCTCAAATCAATATTGGAAATTGAACGGATATGCTTGTTGATCAAGGCATTTTGATCCATAAATAGATCATGATCACTAAGTGATAGTTTTTTCAACTGCATAGACTGTTTGTGGGAAACTAGTACAGCGGAATTTCGCATAATCAGTTTTGGATATACAACTCTCTGGTCTTCAAAATAGTCTATCAACTCAAGCCAATAGGCCAATTCTGCTGACCCTCCTATGTATGCTACATTGGGTAAAATTACTTGTTGATAAAGTCCTCTTGTCAATACATTTGGTGAAAAATTATGGGGGGATTTTTCTAATTCCTCAATCAATTCGTTTTCCGACCATCTTCTGGGGTTACCTACCAACTGAAAATGTCCATTCTGATTTACTATTCGGAAGCGCCCTTGATTATTCTTATAAAACAAATTGATTTCTCTTGGATTGACTTGAGGTTTGAAATTTGATTCAGAAGCCAATTTCAATCTTCTGATGGTCTTTTTAACGCCTTGGTGACATGCATTGTTGATTAATTCATCTTTAAAGTAGGCGATAAATTGTTCTTTAAGTGTTTTAGAATTAGGATCTAGAATCAATAAGCCATACTGAGCAAACAATTCATGAACAATTGCTCTGGTTGCATCTGCTATATTGGTGTTTTGGCGGTATGAGATTTCAACCAATTTTTTGATATACTGAGCATTTTGGTTTTTGCCTAGTCTATTTTTATACAAGTTGAGTACATAGTCCAAACCACTTAAATCCATTTCACCTACAAAACCTTTGCTAGGTCTTTCCCACTTGAATCTGATTCCTTCAAATTCAAAAAAACTAATTTCTTCAAAATCATGGTCTTCAGTTGCCATCCAAAATATTGGAACATAGTGGATGCTATTGGAATGTTCATTTAATATTGAAGTCAGTTTTATTGTTGATATAATTTTATAAATAACATAAACTGGTCCCAACATTAATGATAATTGGTGTCCTGTTGTTATACAAACTGTGTTATCCTTTTCTAACTCTTCCAGCTGTTTTTGGGTATGGTATCCAATTGATAGACCAGAATACTGCTTCTTAAGTTGTTTGGCTAAGATCAATCGATTTTCTTTGGAAAATGACTCCAAAACATTTACAGAGTGGACATCAAGTTCCTCGGCATTTGGGTATAGTCCGTAGATTGACTTTAGCTTATCATCTTGAAGATAATGGCTAACTACTTTAGGTACTCTGCCTGACTCAACAAAACCAATTAGCGATTTGTCCATGTAGCCAAATTAAACCTAATTTGTATATTAATCAGAAAAAACAGCACTCCTCAATCTATGACAGAAACTCTGTGCTTGGATCATTGAATTCCTAAGTATTGAATAATTAAGGTGATGCTTCCTCTCTGGGTGATTTTAATTTTTCTTGTAAAATTATCTTCAGTCCACCAATACAACATTGCGAATTCTATAGAGGACAAGAAAGTTGAAAGAATTCTAGTTTAAAGTCAGCTTAAAATGGTCAGGATTGCTGGTTGGTACACATCCAATTTAGTACGGTCTCGTAGCCCTTGAAATTGCTATATACGATGATTAAACCCCAGAAGTATGGTTCTAGGAAGCATCCGGCTGGAGATAATAGTACTTCCTAAATCATTGACTATAAAATTTTTGAAATCCTTGAGGTTGAAAAGATTTCGAATTGAAAGGTTCAAGCTGGTTTTTTTATCTCCTTTTAAAAATAACTTGGTGTTCAAGTTGAATAAATAATTAAGCGTTTTTTGGTTTTCAATAAAAATAAAATCCGATTTTAGATTTACTATGAATTTTTTGTTGGGTACAAAACCAAAATCTATAAAAGATTTATTAATGGACTGTGCATAATTGGTATCAGTCTTATAAGTTGTGTCAACCCATTGGGTTCCAAAATGTAAGTTATGTAATTGGGAAAAGACTCTATGAATTTCAAATCCATAAATGAATGAAACGATATTTACTTTTTGAAGGTCATCGTTAAATAGACTTCGTTGATAACCTGTGAATTCATAACCCAATTTTAATTTTAAATTTAGTCTTAGTTTGGTGAGATAATAATCCGTGTTTGTAGAAATGTTGAGTATATCTTGATTCGAGAGTAAAATCGTCTCAAAAGAATTATAGTCTTTGAAAATGCTGCTTTTGGTAGAGAAATAATCGTGATTTCTAATATATCTTAAAGTGTTTACTGATACTAAGTTGGATCCCCATTCTTCTAATTTATGGGTAAAAGTTAAATAACTACTCCGTAATTTATTTAATGTTCCAGAACCTTTGGATAAACTGTTATATGATGTAATGTAGTAATTTTCAAACACATCCAAAACTTCTGGATTACTTAGATAATATAAATAGACAAAGTCCAGTTGATTATCATGGTTAATATTCCATTTGAAGTTGAAACCTGTCTCAAGGTATGTACTATTTTGAGATTTATTTAACTGACCGATTGAATTTTGTTGGTTAATCGAATTGTATAGTCCAATTAAACCGATTAGAGAAAGTTTTTTGTCAATGACATATTCATATTTGCTGGTAATGTATAAATCTAGTAAGGAATATTTTATATTGTTATCATCTAGCGACAAATCATTTGCTTTCTTATTGACTGAACTTAAAACGATGTTTGAATTTAGATCATCATGCCTATAATCTAATCCTAAACTAAATTCTATAAGATGTCCATTGGACTTCCTATTCATATAGTCCACATTCCAACTTCCGTAAATCATTTCACTATTACTGATTTGACTAGTATGATAATTTGTGTTTTCAGTTTTGAATAAATCGCTAAAATAAAATCCATTTATGCTGTACTGTTGCGGTAATTGATGAAAGATAAATGAAGAATTTATATCAACAACCTTTTGCTTGTTGATTTTATTAGTGTAATCAACCTCAATTTGGAATTGAAGGTCATCATTTTTTAAATTCTCTTTTCTTTGATCTTCATTGAAAACTAAATCGGTATTGGTATGGTTTTGGTTTTGTGAGTATTTTGAAATGGCTGTGAATCTTTGATTTTCATTGATATCATATTCTAGCTTAAGTTGTCCAAATCCTATATTGATTTTTTTTCTATGAAAGTAGTTTTCAGCATTAATAAACGATATGTTTGATTTGGGTAAATTGTAATTTGTGGTTGTATTTTGATAAAAGTCTACCTCATCCCACTGGGTATAGACAATGGGGCTGACTTTTATTTTTTCTGATAAGTTATAAATGGAACTTAAGCTGATAGTTTCTTGGTTGTTCAATTCGATATTGTCTCTCCCTATTTGTACATCTCTGATATCTAATTGGACAATAGGGAAAATAGTATTGTCAGGGTCATCTATCAACCCATCTACAGATCCAACGGCATTGTTTCCAAGATTATTGAGATTTCCGAGAAAAAAGTGCTTATTTTTTTTGGCAAAAACAGACATTACTCCTCCGAAAGAGTATCTATTGTTAACCCCAAAATCAGTACTAGAATAGATATTTCCAAACCATACATTTTTATATTCCTCATCCAATATCAAATTCATAGCTACCTTATCGGATTGCTCTATTCCTTTTAGGAGTCTATTTTCAGAATAATTTTTATAGATTTCTAATTCTTTCAGGGGATATGACGGCATATTTTTACTTAAAATGGTGTATCCTTTGCCAAATAAATCATCTCCTTCGACCATAAGTTTTTCAATGGGTTTTTTTTGAAAAGTAACTATTCCTTTACCATCAACTTCGACTCCGGGGACATTTCTTATTAAATCTTCAACCACTTGTTCATCTCCCAATTTAAATGCATCAAGGTCTACGATAATGGTGTCATTTTTTTTGACTATGATGTTGCTGTTCTTGATATCTAGATTAACTTCTTTCAATACTTCAGGCTTGTGCTGAAGGATTACATCATAAGTGTAATTCCTTACGTCTGTGGTAGTATCTATGTTTATGGATTTGCTATGATAATATGTAGCTGAGAATTCAATTTTTAGATTTTTTAGGTAAGGGACCTCAATATTATATCGCCCTTGTTCATCAGAAAATGTGTATGTTATGATGCTCTGGCTATCATTGTCTGAGATAACGATTCTTGCGTAATTTATTGGCTGTGTTATTGAATCTAAAACCGATCCAGAAACACTAATCTGGCAATAAATTGCTGATGGCAATATAAAAACCGCAACCCAACTGAAGTTGATAATGACTTTTTTCAGTTGCAAGAAGTTTGAATGAATTCGAATCTACTATCTACAAGAGTTACGTCCTCATATGAATCTCGATCAAATACCGACAAAAGTCTGTTAATATTCCGTTCGTGCCAATCTTTTTGAAATTGCATTCTTCGCTCACAAGGAATAAATTTTTCTCTTTTAATATTTATCAGCTTTGCAACTTCCGGTGCCTTTTCCCGGTATCGAATACTTTGAAGTTGGAAAGAAACTCTTTTATCCTTATCAATTACCGATACCATTGCTCCAGGCAGCCCATGAAGCTTCCAAGGTCCTACATTTATCGGTATATCCATCGTATACCAAACCTCATATTCGCGACCACCAAAATTTGTGGTTGCCTTGTTACAAGAATAACCTCCAATTACTTTAACATCTGAATGAAATGTCCAACCTTCTAAAGGATAAAAATTCTCTTTGAGAAAATATTGTTTCGCTTTTCTTCTTTCACTTAAAATTGTTGCTGAAACCATATTACTTTTTAGATCAGTCTGAACAAATAAATTGGGATACTTCCGTTTTGATGCGGGTGGAATCATCTTGATGTGATAATGATTTTCACTGATTTTCGTCTCAATCAAAGTAACTGTGTCTCTTTGCTCTCTTTCATGAAAATAGGTGCTATGGGTATCAAAAACATACAGATTACCTATCCTGGAACTACCAAATAATTCTACTTCATAGGTCAACTGCATCTCTGCAATCTGTCCATACAATCCTCTGCATAAAAGAAACCAAAAAAGAAAAACAAAAGTCGGATTAAAATACACCTATTATAAATTTTTATGGTCTATAAACCACTATGCTATAAATTTAATATGCACAAATATAGATATATACATCTAACCAAGATAAACTCAAGAAATCGGACTAACGGGCAGCAAAATCATAAGTCAACAGAAATCGAAACACTTTCTTTCTACATATGAGTTGTACTTAATAATACACTAAAATCTATACAACTTCATGCATTCATTTCATTTTCCTAAGTTTCCTTTTTGCTATTCTTGTAGCCTTTCGACAGTTTTTTTCAGTTGACGTAGCGGTATCAGTTGCACCAGATCCACTTCCGTCATCTAGTTTCTTATCTATACTAAGCGTAACCGTGCATGTTGTTGCATTTAATTCTACAAACATTTCCAAAGTTGAATCTGCAAAACCATAAGTACAGCTATCGGTTGAACCTATAAAGGAAACAGCTAAAAGAGACATGATGAAAGGTAAAATAAACTTTCTCATAATTAATAATTAATAGTTAATAGTTATCCTCAACAAAAATTCAATAATACCAGAGACATTTGCTCTTAATTTTTATAAATAGCATTAGAATAGAAGTATTAATTGAAGTTATATATTGAGACCTTTGCACTAAATTTTAGTAATAGCATTAGAATATGTGAATTAATTGAGTTTAAAAAATTATTTGACATTGACTTAAACTACTTGTATAATTCAACTTATTGTTGTATCTTGGCCTTCGCTATGCGTTTCAAATCTTATAATTCCAAACAAATGAGTTTTTTCGAACCACACCAAACTAGGAGTGCCTCTTCAACGAGCCAATTTTTCAAACAAATCAATACCATCATTGACTGGAAACCAATCGAAGAGTATCTAGTCACCTCATTATAAGCCCGGTAAAAAGCAAAGAGGTCAAAAAGCCTATCATCCGATGATCCTATTTAAAATGCAGTTGATTTCGGTATGGTCTTTCAGATGTTAAAACCGAAGACTTGACTATGGATTGTATCAGTTTTTGTCGTTTTTGTGGCTTAGAATTAATGGACAGTGTTCCTGACCATAGCACCTTATCCCGATTTCGTTCAGAATTGACTAGAAAGAAGTTGTATCAACCCATCATGTTGATGGTCAACAAACAATTAGCGGAAAAGGGGTTGATGGTCAAAGGCACAGCCATCGTTGATGCATCGCTTACCTTGAGTCCTTTTTCTCCGAAGGGGAAGTTGGATCATCAAATGGCTGAGGATAGAAAAGAAGATACCCGTTCGGATACGGAAGTAATGGAAGAAGAGAAATATCACCAGAAGAAAGAAGAAGAAAGTCCCAATGCGGATCATGAAGCTCGGTGGTTAAAAAAGCGTAAGAAGACCTACTTTGGCTACAAGAGGCATATAGCGACTAACGATGATGGCTTGATACTTGGTGTTCATACCACTCCTGCCAATGAGCATGATAGTCAGGGGTTAGGAGATCTCATGGAGAAGGTTCCTGAAGATGAGCGTACAGAGGTGATGGGGGACAAAGGTTATAAGTCCAATAAAAATGATCAATTGCTGGAAGAAATGGGCAGTAAGTCATTGATTATGGAAAAAGGATATAGACACAAGCCCTTGACAAAGGAACAGAAAAAGAGGAATAAAGAGATTAGTAAGAAACGCTGGAGAGTAGAACAGACTTTTGGTGGTTTACATCGGTGGTTTGGTTGTCATATCACTAGGCTGAAAGGCTTAGAGAAAGTTCATCATCAGCATATACTGGAGGCTATAGCATACAATTTGAAGCGTTCTCCGGGATTAGTGCATCTGCTGGTGAAATAAGGTGTAAAAAAGACTGAAAATAAGCCTATTAGGGCGTGATATGGACATATATTTAGCGAAACATTATCAAAAAAAAGATGACTTAAGTACGAATTGAGCAATTACAAAGTAAAAAAAAGAACCCAAAAATTGGGTTAAGCCAGAAAACCCAATTATACAAAGGTCTCATATTTATTTAACGAATATTTAAAATACATATATAATTATATCTAATTTTGTATTTTATTCGTCATTATACATTTTAAAACTTCTAATCCGAATAATTTATATAAGTCGGTTATATGTGGTTCTATCATATTAATATCTAATTAATTATGTTCATTTCAAACTTCCATAAACATCATTACTTCATGAATTAACTCTATTTTCAAATACAAGACTAATACATCCAATTTCAAAGGTGAGAGAGATATTTCAGATGGTACAGTCATATCCCTAAAGCCATTGAACGGGAATACTAAATAACTCAAGCATTTTTGTCATAAATTTTCAATGGATGTCATCAGTGCTTAGTTGTTCATTATTCATTATGTATTTAAATTAGTCAAAGAGCGAGTGTATTCCATCTGTCTGGTTTATGAAGATTATAATGGTGTAACCTATTTGAAAAACAATCCGGATTTCCAGCACTTATTATGTGCAAAATTAGTCCCTCAAACACCCCTCCCATAAGTCGTCTTGAAAATAGTGTCGGAGGATCTGAAATTTGGTCGTTATCAAAGTATATGATTTATAAACGTATTTCGTCGTTAAAAGGCCGAAAAAAATAGTCATTGGAATTGACTCTAGGGACATTTCTTATTAAATCTTCAACCACTTGTTCATCTCCCAATTTAAATGCATCAAGGTCTACGATAATGGTGTCATTTTTTTTGACTATGATGTTGCTGTTCTTGATATCTAGATTAACTTCATTCAATACTTCAGGCTTGTTCTGAAGGATTACGTCATAAGTGTAATTCCTTACATCTGTGGTAGTATCTATGTTTATGGATTTGCTATGATAATATGTAGCTGAGAATTCAATTTTTAGATTTTTTTGGCAAGGAACCTCAAGATTATATCGCCCTTGTTCATCAGAAAATGTGTATGTTATGATGTTCTGGGTATCATTGTCTGAGATAACGATTCTTGCGTAATTTATTGGCTGTGTTATTGAATCTAAAACCGATCCAGAAACACTAATCTGGCAATAAATTGCTGATGGGAATATAAAAACCACAACCCAACTGAAGTTGGTAATGACTTTTTTCAGTTGCAAGAAGTTTGAATGAATTCAAATTTACTTTCTACAAGAGTTACATCTTCATATTGATCACGATCAATTGACGACAAAAATCTGGCAGCACTCCGTTCTTGCCAATCTTTTTGAAATTGCATTCTTCGCTCACAAGGAATAAATTTTTCTCTTTTAATATTTATCCGTTTTGCAACTTCCGGTGCCTTTTCCCGGTATCGAATACTTTGAAGTTGGAAAGAAACTCTTTTATCCTTATCAATTACCGATACCATTGCTCCAGGTAGCCCATGAAGCTTCCAAGGTCCTACATTTATCGGTATATCTATCGTATACCAAACCTCATATTCCCGACCACTAAAATTTGTGGTTGCCTTGTTACAAGAATAACCTCCAATTACTTTAACATCTGAATGAAATGTCCAACCTTCTAAAGGATAAAAATTCTCTTTGAGAAAATATTGTTTCGCTCTTCTTCTTTCGCTTTTAACTGTTGCTGAAACCATATTACTTTTTAGATCGGTCTGAACAAAAAAATTGGGATACTTCCGTTTTGATGCAGGTGGAATAATCTCGGTGTGATAATGATTTTCACTGATTTTCGTCTCAATCCGAGTAACCGTGTCTCTTTGCTCTCTTTCATGAAAATAGGTGCTATGGCTATCAAAAACATATAGATTACCTATTTTGGGATCTAAAGCTCCCCACAATTTTACTTCATAAGTCAACTGCATCTCTGCAATCTGTCCATACAATCCTCTGCATAAAAGAAACCAAAAAAGAAAAACAAAAGTAGGATTAAAATACACCTATTATAAATTTTTATGGTCTATAAACCACTATGTTCTAAATTTAACATGCACAAATATAGATATATACATCTAACCAAGATAAACTCAAGAAATCGGACTAACGGGCAGCAAAATCATAAGTCAACAGAAATTGAAACACTTTCTTTCTAAGTATGAGTTGTACTAAAAATACACTAAAATCTATACAACTTCACGCGTTCATCTCATCAATTGCCTAAGTTTCCTTTTTGCTACTCTTGCAGCCTTTCGACAGTTTTTTTCAGTTGACGTAGCGGTAAGTGTACCTGATGCACTTCCATCATCTAGTTTCTTATCTATACTAAGCGTAACCGTGCATGTTGTTGCATTTAATTCTACAAACATTTCCAAAGTTGAATCTGCAAAACTATAAGTACCGCTATCGGTTTAAGCTATAAAGGAAACAGCTAAAAGAGACATGATAAAAGGTAAAATAAACTTTTTCATAATTAATAATTAATAGTTATCCTCAACAAATATAATAAAATTCAATAATACCAGCTTCCATAAACATCATTACTTCATGAATTAACTATATTTTCAAATACAAGACTGATACATCCAATTTCAAAGGTGAGAGAGCTATTTCAGATGGTACAGTCATATCCCTAAAGCCATTGAACGGGAATACTAAATAACTCAAGCATTTTTGTCATAAATTTTCAATGGACATCATCAGTGCTTAGTTGTTCATTATTCATTATGTATTTAAATTAGTCAAAGAGCGAGTGTATTCCATCTGTCTGGTTTATGAAGATTATAATGTTGTAACCCATTTGAAAAACAATCCGGATTTCCAGCACTTATTATGTGCAAAATTAGTCCCTCAAACACCCCTCCCATAAGTCGTCTTGAAAATAGTGTGGGAGGATCTGAAATTTGCTCGTTATCAAAGTATATGATTTATAAACATGTTTCGTCGTTAAAAGGTCGAAAAAAAATGGTCATTGGAATTGACTCTAGGTACATTTCTTATTAAATCTTCAACCACTTGTTCATCTCCCAATTTAAATGCATCAAGGTCTACGGTAATAGTGTCATTTTTTTGCTGTTCTCTATATCTAGATTAACTTCTTTCACTACTTCAGGCTTGTGCTCAAGGATTAGGTCATAAGTGTAATTCCTTACGTCTGTGGTAGTATCTATGTTTATGGATTTGCTATGATAATATGTAGCTGAGAATTCAATTTTTAGATTTTTAGGTAAGGAACCTCAATATTATATCGCCCTTGTTCATCAGAAAATGTGTATGTTATGATGCTCTGGCTATCATTGTCTGAGATAACGATTCTTGCGTAATTTATTGGCTGTGTTATTGAATCTAAAACCGATCCAGAAACACTAATCTGGCAATAAATTGCTGATGGGAATATAAAAACAACAACCCAACTGAAGTTGGTAATGACTTTTTTCAGTTGCAAGAAGTTTGAATGAAATTAAATTTACTTTCTACAAGAGTTACATCTTCATATTGATCACGATCAATTGACGACAATGATCTGTTGAGGCTTCGTTCAGCAATATCTTTTCGATACTGCATTTTTTGCTCACAAGAAATAAATTTTTCTCTTTTAATATCTATCGGTTTTGCAACTTCCGGTGCCTTTTCCCGGTATCGAATACTTCGAAGTTGGAAAGAAACTTCTTCATCCTTATCAATTACCGATACCATTGCACCTGGCAGCCCATGAAACTTCCAAGGCCCTACATTTATCGGTATATCCATCGTATACCAAACCTCATATTCCCTACCACTAAAATTTGTGGTTGCCTTGTTACAAGAATACCTTCCAATTACTTTAACATCTGGATGAAATGTCCAATCTTCTAAAGGATAAAAATTCTCTTTGAGAAAATATATTTTCGATCTTCTTCTTTCACTTTTAACTGTTGCTGAAACCATATTACTTTTTAGATCGGTCTGAACAAAAAAATTGGGATACTTCCGTTTTGATGCAGGTGGAATAATCTCGGTGTGATAATGATTTTCACTGATTTTCGTCTCAATCCGAGTAACCGTGTCTCTTTGCTCTCTTTCATGAAAATAGGTGCTATGGCTATCAAAAACATATAGATTACCTATTTTGGGATCTAAAGCTCCCCACAATTTTACTTCATAAGTCAACTGCATCTCTGCAATCTGTCCATACAATCCTCTGCATAAAAGAAACCAAAAAAGAAAAACAAAAGTAGGATTAAAATACACCTATTATAAATTTTTATGGTCTATAAACCACTATGCTCTAAATTTAACATGCACAAATATAGATATATACATCCAAGATTAACTCAAGAAATCGGACTAACGGGCAACAAAATCATAAGTCAACAGAAATCGAAACACTTTCTTTCTACATATGAGTTGTACTTAATAATACACTAAAATCTATACAACTTCATGCATTCATTTCATTTTCCTAAGTTTCCTTTTTGCTATTCTTGTAGCCTTTCGACAGTTTTTTTCAGTTGCTGTAGCAGTATGTGTACCTGATCCCCTTCCATCTTCGTCATCTTCGTATTCTTTTTTCTCGGTAAGTGTAACCGTGCATGTTGCTTCATTTAATTCTACAAACATTTCCAAAGTTGAATCTGCAAAACCATAAGTACCGCTATCGGTTGAACCTATAAAGGAAACAGCCAAAAGAGACATGATAAAAGGTAAAATAAACTTTTTCATAATAATTAATAGTTATTCTTAGCAAAGATAATAAAATTCAATAATACCAGAGACATTTGCTCATATTTTTGGAAAATAGCATTAGAATAGAAATATTATTCAAAGTTATAGATTTATTTGACAAATAGTTAAAATACATATATAATTAAATCTAATTTCGTATTTTATTGAAGTAAATATAGTATTTAAATGGTATTATATGTTTAATCGATGTTTTTCAGTATAATTCATTATCTTAAATTGAAAAATATAAATAAAAACTATAAAAAGAAAAACTCCTGATTTTTAATAAGTAAAATCGCCAAGTCTTGAAGAAACTAAAGGAAAACGACTCATTCCGTTGTAAAAGAATTTTATATTTTGCCACATCTTAAATGAATTTTATCTAAGCAAATGAGATTTTTATTCTGCTCTTTACTGCTCTTTCCAATTCTTAAACTCCAAAGTCAAATCCAGACACCTGATGATTTTTTAGGTTGTGAACTCGGAGACCAATTTACATTTCATCACCATATAGAAGATTATTTTAAGCATTTGGATAAACACTCAAACTATTTGAAATTAATACAGTATGGTAAGACTTATGAAGGAAGAAGTCTGTATTTGGCATTTCTGTCAAGTCAAGAGAATTTAGAAAACCTAGAGGAATACAGAACCAGACACCTGGAGGGAACAAAATTACCAACAGATGAAAATAAAGTTATTATCTGGTTAAGTTATGGAGTGCATGGTAATGAATCCTCATCCTCAGAAGCAGCAATGAAAACAGCCCATATTCTACTAACTGAAAAAATATCTTGGTTGAATGATGCTATCATTATTCTAGATCCTTGTTTGAATCCAGATGGTCGAGAAAGATATGTTCAATTTTTTAAACAATCAAAAAGCACACCCAATAGTGTTAATTCATACCTAAGAGAACATAGCGAGCCATGGCATAGTGGTCGGACCAATCACTATATTTTTGATTTGAACAGAGACTGGGCTTGGCTTACACAAATCGAGTCACAGCATCGAATGAAATACTACCAAAAGTGGTTACCCCACATTCATGTTGATTTTCACGAACAAGGAATAAACAATCCCTATTATTTTGCTCCAGCATCTGAACCTTATCATGATATCATCACAAGATTTCAAAGGAAATTTCAAATAAAAATAGGTGAAAATAATGCCAAATATTTTGACCAAAACGGCTGGCTCTATTTTACCAAACAAGTTTTTGATTTGCTTTATCCAGGATATGGCGATACATACCCTACTTTTTCAGGTGCCATAGGCATGACCTATGAACAAGCCGGTGGAGGTCGTGCAGGCTTAGGAGTAATTACCGAAACTGGCCATATCTTAACCTTAAACGAACGGATAAATCATCATGTAACTTCAGGATTGTCAACAATTGAAGTATCCCTAATAAACAAGGAAGCTTTAATTAATCAATTTCAGCAATTCCACCAGTCTCAAAATCCCAAGTTTGCTAACTATGTGTTGAGCGGTCCGAAGAGCTCTATTTCTAATCTGGCTGAATTTTTATCCAAACACGGGATTATCACCCAACATTTATCCAATAAACAAAATATTCGTGGATATGATTTCCAGACCCAGAATATCGGAAACAAGGAATTTGAAAAAGGATCACTGATAGTTTCAGCCCTCCAACCCAAAGGGAAACTAGTTCAGGTGCTGTTTGAACCTCAAACTGTTCATTCTGATTCCCTGACCTATGATATCACCTCCTGGGCTCTACCCTATAACTACGGTCTAGAATCAATAGGAACTAACCAAAAAATAGATGAATCATCAATTTTAGATGCAGAAACTTTTTCGCCAAATAAGATTTCAGATACCTATGGATATGGAATTCCATATGAAAGTTTCGAGGATTCTAAATTCATTTCCAGTTTATTAAAAGAATCTTTGACATTGAGATACTCCAAGAAGGACATTAAAAACAGTGATGTAAACTGGAGGTCAGGTAGTTTTTTCATTCTAAAAGCCGATAACCAACAAAATTCAAAATGGAGAGAAACTACCATAGGATTAGCCAATAAATTCAAGAAAAGAATCTACGATATCGAAACAGGATATTCAGAATCGGGTGCTGATATGGGCTCTAGTGATTTAAAACTTGTAAAGAAGAAAAAAATAGCCCTCCTATACGATACAACATCTTCCCAATATAGATATGGAGAAATATGGCATTTTTTTGAAAGACAACTCAATTATCCCTTAGCCCAGATTCCATCTAACCAACTTTCAGGAAATCTGCATGAATACGATATTTTAATTCTTCCCGAAGGGGTTGATGCACTGTCTAAAAGCGATATAAAGGATTCAATTTTGGACTGGGTCAAACTAGGCGGAAAACTCATTTTAATGGGGAAAACAATTGAATCAATAGAGGATATCGAAGAATTTAAGATTGTAAAAAAGAAAACTCCCGAAATAGATTACTCATTGGTTCCACTAGAAGAAAGATCTGCAAACCAGATAAGTTACTCCCTAACAGGCAGCATTTATAGTACTTCGTTAGATTCTTCCCATCCAATTACATTCGGAATAGATAGATACTATTCATTACGAACCTTAAATAGTGCTTTCTCCCTACTCAAAGAGGGTGAAAATGCTATTTATATTGACAATAAAAACAACCATGTTAGTGGTTTTTCTGGATACAAGATCAATCAATTACAAGAAAATTTATTGCTATTTGGAAGCCAGAGAATATCTAAAGGCAAAGTTATTTACATGATAGACAATCCGCTGTTTAGGGGATTTTGGTACCAGGGAAAGCAGCTGTTTTTCAATGCTCTTTGGCTTGATTAATGATTTAAGAAAAAATTGATTGCAATTAAATTTTCTATTGTCATATCTATTACAATATTTGGAGAAAATAACACTATATTTCCAGCTATAAAGCAAATGAAAAATACACTATAATCATATGGATTCAGAATCCTTTAAGGGAAATAACGAAGCTAACGCAGCTATTGATTTGATCGAAAACACAAACGATTCGTTATTTCTTACTGGAAAAGCGGGAACTGGAAAGTCTACCCTATTAAATCACATCATCGAAAATTCGAAAAAAGAGTTTATCAAACTAGCACCTACTGGGGTTGCTGCACTCAACATAGGAGGCCAAACAATTCATCGATTTTTTGGACTTCATATTCGACCATTTATACCCTATGATAAAAATTTAGGATTTAAACGATTTACCCAACAAATCTGTAATAAGGCTGATACCTTCATCATTGATGAAGTTTCAATGGTAAGAGCAGATGTAATGACAGCCATTGACCTAATGCTCAGAAAGTATACTGGTTGGAAAAATCTACCCTTCGGTGGTAAACAATTATTACTAGTTGGGGACTTGTACCAGTTACCTCCAATCGTCGATCAAAACAAACCTGAAGAAGTAGAAATTATGGAAACACACTACCCTAACCCTTTCTTTTTTGGAGCACATAATTTCGATGAAATGAACATCAATATGATTGAACTAAAACAAGTATACAGACAAACTGACAAAGAGTTTGTAGCCATTCTAGATAAAATTAGAACAGGGATTGCTAGTCAAAATGAATTGAATATTTTAAATCAGCGGTATAAACCTAAAAACAATCTTCCACACTATTTAGACAAGGTTATGTCCTTAACCCCAAGATCCAATCAAGCCAATAGTATTAATAACAAAATATTGGAGAGTATAAATTCTAGTTTAGTAATTTTTGAAGCTAAAGCAACTGGCACTTTTGATAATAATTCAACGCAAAAAGGCACTCCTCAATCAAAACCACCAACAGAACGGGAGTTGCGGTTGAAAAAAGATGCGAGAGTTATGTTTTTGACCAATTATTATCATCCTAATTCCAATCGTCCCAGATGGGTTAATGGAACTTTAGGAACTGTTATTTCAATCAATAAAAATTCTATAGACGTTCGTCTTGATAACGGCGAGGAAGAAAATGTGGGATTACATACATGGCAAGACTTGAAATACCAATGGAATTCAAAAACCAATGAAATTGAAACTAAAGTCATTGGTACCTTCTGTCAGCTTCCAATAAAACTTGCATGGGCATCAACAATCCATAAATCTCAAGGCCTAACCCTTGAAAATGTAAATATTGATTTTGGTAGAGGGGCATTTGCAGAAGGTCAAGCTTATGTAGCCTTAAGTAGGTGTACCTCATATGATGGGTTAACATTAAGTTCTCAACTGTCAATGTCTGACATCAAGGTTTCCCGAGATGCGGTAAATTTTATGAAATCGTACAGCGGATAAAAAACATTTAACCAGCTAGTCAGATTCAGGTTCAGCTAATAGTTTGTGGAAGGTGTGTCAAAATCAAGAGGTTAAACGTATATTCCTTCTATCTGACCAGCTAAACAAGCTGAGGATGGTTATTTGAAAAGAGAACAGAAAAGTTGGAGGAAGAGTTAACTATACCAAAGGAGCAAGTGCAATAAACTTTCTATATAAAGTTTCCAGCCTACAACCCACATTAGGTAAGGCTATAAATTGGCTAAATATTTTTCCTGATGAACCGACAAAAACGGTTCAAGTAAGAGATCCTTGTTGTAGTGGATAGATTCATAAGTAATTGTTCATTAAAACTATAATGTCGAATTTGACAAAATTGCGTTTGGATTGTTTTCAAGATAATGTTACAGTTTAATATTTATCCATATAAAATTACAAATCAATAACATATAATACGATATACTCCTATTATAATTTATGGAAACACTAATTGTACTGATACTCAATTTTATCTGAAAGTGAAATAGTGCTGAAAATTTTTAATTCTTATGAAGCAAAAAGAGAGTTTACATATTTATTAGTATCAAAAAATAACAACTCATCTATTCTTTCCCCGACACCAATATATTTTATTGGAATTCCATATTTCTGACTAATACCAAGAAGCATCCCACCTTTTGAAGTTCCATCAAGTTTGGTAATAGCCAATGAGGTGATTCCAATGTGCTTAATAAAATCTCCAGCTTGAACTATTGCATTCTGACCTGTTGAGCCATCCATTACCAGAAGCACCTCATTTGGTGCTGCCGGGATGACCTTACCAATAGTTCTTTTAATTTTTTTAAGCTCTTGCATCAAATGATTATGATTGGCCATTCTACCTGCTGTGTCTATCAAAACAAAATCATCACCTTTTGAAAGTGCTGATTGAACTGTGTCATAAGCTACCGCAGCAGGATCACTTCCAATCTGTTGCTTGACTATTCGGCAATTCACTCGTTCGGACCAAATCGATAACTGTTCTATTGCACCACTTCTGAATGTGTCCCCAGCCCCCAATAGTACTTTCTTACCTAAAGATTTATATCTATAAGCAAGTTTTCCAATAGTGGTTGTTTTCCCGCTACCATTAACACCTACAACAAGTGTTACATAAGGCTTTGAAGCTGTATTTTCTATTTCTGTTGAGCCAGGTAATTGATTAGCCTCTATTAACTCAGTAATTTCTTTTTTTAAATATTCAGATAACTCTTTGGGGTCAGTGTTATGGATTTTTGGGAATTTGTTAGATAATTTTTCTATGAGCAACTCTGTGGTATCAATTCCTACATCTGCTTCAATAAGTAATTCCTCGAAATTATCTAAGACTTGAGAATCCAGGATTTTTTTTCCTGAAAATAAATTTCGAACACCACACCAAAAGTTGGTCACTAAGGAATATGAATCTGATTTAGGTCGTTTCACAGAAGACTATGTAATGAAGACAAAATTTGACAAAAATTATTGATTTCTCTCTATGTAAAATTGAATTCAAACCGCATTAAAGAATTGTCGGTACTATGTTTTAGTTTTTGGTTCTACTGCATTCTTTATGAAAGTACAGTAAAATAGGTGTTATCTACAACTATATGTACTGCTCTTTTTAGAGAAATACTCATTTTGACGCTTCATCACTTGTGGCCTTTTACCCCGAAGAATAATAGGCCTTAGTCTATATTGATCGATGTCCCTAGTCCCACAAGCCCATAGGTTGATAGCAGCATTGATATCGGCATTTTTAGATAATCCACATTCCAAACATTTAAAAGCAGATTGAGATGTGCGATTAGCTGTTTCTATATACCCACAACGGCTACATCTTTGCCAAGTATAAGCCAGATTTACCTTTATTACTACTGCATCTTGAGACAAAAAATATTCCAATCGATACCATCCTGTAGCTAGAATAACCCTATTTAATCCGCTCTTTTGTTTTACTTTTTTACCTGGATGTTCTATACTTCCCTTAGCTGATTTAGTGAAATTTTGGCACATTGTGTTTTTGGTTTTCAATTCCTCCAAATAAACTACTTCAAAGTTTCTGGTAATCATCTTAGCAAATTGCCTTAAATCGCTGTTTCGAATGTATATTATCTCTCTATAGTGTTTGGCAATAGTTTTTCTTGATTTTTCAGTCCTATTGCTTCCTTTTTTCTTTCTGGCTTTCTTTTTCTGGTATCGTTGATACTTTTTCAGTTGTTTTTGATCTTACTGATAAGTCTGCTAACATCAGTTAATTTATAGATATTTCCTCAACTATCGGCAATCTGACCCGCATTTCTATCCATACCGATACTTTTACTGTTCTTTGTATCTACTGCTTTTTTATCGCATCTACTTCATATACTACATGGTATACCATCGGTTGCCTTTGTATTTATTTCTGTCTTTTTTATTGCTCAGGAAAGGTCAAACTATTTTCCAAATGTTTATGGAGTTACCCACACCATAGTAAGGCAAATTTTATTCTGATGCTTGACTAAAAATGATAACACCGAATAAATTTAATCAAATAGCCTAATGAGACTTCAGCCACTTATCTACCTGGTTGCTGCTCACCATGGACTCAACAAAACTGTATGAACCATGCTTCTTTTTGGACATCTTAATGACTTTGGTAAGTTTATTTGATCCAGTCTGTAATGTTGCAACTGCTTTTTTTGCCATAATTATTTACTTTATTTCTTTATGAAGAGTCATGCGCTTCAGTATCGGATTGAATTTTTTTATTTCCAACCTCGAAGGTGTGTTTTTTTTGTTTTTGGTCGTGATATATCTCGAAGTTCCGCCTAGACCGGTTTCTTTATGTTCAGTGCACTCCAATATTACCTGAACTCTATTTCCTTTACTTTTTTTGGCCATGAGAAAAATTTAAGTTAGTGATTCGATATCAGTTATTTGAATGTTATAATTTCAACTTACTTATCAATCTTTGATTGTATCTGTAGCACAGATAATAAACTAGCATATCTCTAAATTATTTCTTTAATTAAATTACCATAATCTTCACCCATAAATATCCTTGTCCTATCCATTAACATTCTATTGCTTTTTTTATCGTTGATAGTTTCATTGTCTCGTAAACACCGCTGATGGTAAGAAATAAACCCTCAGTAGAAAAGAACATCATTTATTTTATAACAACTCCTCTTGATCTAGCTTCTTTGAGTACAGCAGATATCCCCTTACGATTAATCGTTCGAAGAACAGAAGTTGTAATCTTCAGAGTAATCCATCGATTTTCCTCTGGTATAAAAAATTTTTTGGTAATCAGATTTATATCAAATCGACGTTTTGTTCGATTCAAAGCATGGGAAACATTGTTGCCAATCATAACCCTTTTACCTGAAATTTGACAGACTTTTGACATGATTATTTAAAAGGGATGCAAATCTAATGATTTTATAAATGGTATGAAACAATTTTATTTGATTATTTCTGATAATGTATGAAACAATAACTCGTTGATTTTATTTAACGATCGCTCAATAACTTGTGATCTAGGACCATTCATTTTGAATTCATAGGTGCTGGTTTTTTCTCTATAAGCTATGGCTATGTATACCCTACCCACTGGAACAGATTTGTCTCCACGAGTGGGGCCCGCATTTCCTGAGGTAGCAATTGCTAAATCAGACCCAAATCGATCAATTGCGCCCCTGGCCATATACCCTACTACCTTATCGTTCGCCACACCTAAATGATTAATTAGTGAATCTGGCACTCTAAGCATCTTAGTTTTTGATTCCTTATCATAGGCGACAATTCCACCTTTGAAATACTTTGATGACCCTGCTAAGGAACAAATTTGGGCCGCAAAGGCACCACCTGTATAGCTCTCGGCACAAGATATAGAAAGTGAATTCTCTGAGAGTAATTTTGCCACAATCTCATGAATTTGTTCCTGGTCTTGACCAAAATAAATGTCCGTAATCAGTGGAATCAATTTTTTCACAGCATCATCTACTCTTTTTTTTGTATCGTAGTTAGAATTATCAGTTGTAGAAATACGAATTCTCACTTTTCCAAGCCGAGGTAAATAGGCAACCTTAATTCGATTGTCAAGCTGATTCTCCCAATCAACTAGTCTCTGTGCGATATTACTCTCCCCTAATCCAATGGTATTTATCGTTCTATAATAGTTAAAAGGAAGTTGAAAATCTCTTTCGATAGCTGGAATAATCTGATCTACCAATAAGGCTTTCATCTCATAGGGAACGCCAGGTAGAGAAATACAATGAGCTTCATTTTTGGTAAACCACATTCCGCTTGCAGTTCCATATTTGTTGATAAAAATGCGAGCGTTATCCGGAAGTAAAGCCTGTTGCTCGTTCTGTTTGTTGATGGGTGAATTGTACTTGTTTTTAAAAAGATCCTTTATGTGTTGGAGAACCTGGTAATTCAACACCAATTTGGAACCAAAATATGATGATAAGGTATGCTTGGTCAAATCATCATTGGTAGGCCCAAGACCTCCTGTGATGATGATTAACTTGGAAGTAAAAAGAGCTCTGTCAAGATAGGAACTAATTGCTTTTGGATTATCAGATACTACGACTATTCGCTGAACATCAAATCCGAGTTTATTTAATTTCTGAGATATAAAATTAGAATTGGTATCGAAGGTTTGTCCAATCAAAATTTCATCACCAACTATTAATATTTCTGCTGTATTCACCTATTCATTTATTTTACGTGCACTTTAAAAACCTCTCGACAAGCAAGAACCCCTACTAATATATCCCCTGAAACTACTGGCCCAACTCCTTTGGGTGTGCCAGTAAATAGAACATCTCCAATTTTTATAGTGAAATAACTAGAAACATATGATATCAATTGATCAATAGTCCAGATCATTTTTGAAGTATTGGCTTGCTGGACAATTTTATCGTTTTTCAATAAACAAAATTCAAGATTTTGAATATTTTCAAATTCCTTTTTTTCTATCCACTTTCCAATCAAGGCAGAACGATCAAATCCTTTGGCCTTTTCCCATGGAAGCCCTTGTTTTTTCAATTGATTTTGGAGGTCTCGAGCTGTAAAATCAATACCTAAGGTAACACGGTTAAAATATTTACAAGCAAATTGTGGTTGAATGTGTTTTCCCAAAGCATTGAAGCCAATAGCTAATTCTACCTCGTAATGGATATGATTTGTAAAATGAGGGATAACAAATTGACTTTTACGTTGTAAAACGGCTGAATCTGGTTTGATAAACAAAACCGGTTTAGAGGGTTTATTATTTTGTAGTTCTTCAATATGGTCAGGATAGTTTCGACCAACACAAATTATTTTCAATGGTGAAATCTATTATGGAAATTGTGTAAAATGAAAACACACTGCACAATTTCTAATAAGCCATAAAGTATTTTGTCCCTTTTTATTGAAATGCTGTTCTACCCAACCATAAAAGCCAGAGATAGAATCTGCACAAAAAAAATAATTCAATGCGTACGTCATTTTAGACCGAAAAATTGTGATTCAACTTAATGAGTATTAACTATTATTATTTATTTTAAATCACTGTATTGTAGACCTACAATTGAATTGGCTTTGAGGATTCTAATTGTTATACAAATGATCCTTAATGATTTGGACTGTTGTCTCGTGAAAATCCCTATTAAATATCCAGTTAATATATGGACGGTCTTTTTTAATGACCTCTGTGATAGTCTTCCCTTTATGTTTACCAAAGTCAAAGCAAGCTTTTCCATCACTGTTTTTTTTAATTTGAAACCCTAAATCCAAATAATCAGTTGAGGGACTAAACTTTTTTTCTAGATAATCAACATTGGGTTCTATATCTTGATATTTATTCAATTGACCAATCAAAACCGCTTTTGTCGCTTTCACATCTTCTAAGGCATCATGAGCATTTTCAAACTTTTTGTGGCAATAAAACTCAACAGCAGCAGAAAGAGTCCTAGGTTCTTTTGTGTGAAAAATGTTTTTCACATCCACTATTTTAACCTTTTTAAAATCGAACTCCCTAAATCCTACTCTGTAAAACTCCAAAGCCAATAATCTAAGATCAAATCTCAGAAGATTAAACCCACAAAGGTCGCAACCCTTGATAAAATCAAATATTTCAAGAGCTTTTTGCCTAAAAGTGGGCATATTTTCTACCATCTGTTCTGTAATGTTATGTACTTCAACAGACTCTGGCGAGATGCTCATTTCGGGATTTAACAATTGTGAATACTCCTGGTCGGGTTTGGTTCGGTCTGTGGATAATTTCAGTATTCCTATTTGAACGATCCGGTCTTTTTTGACATCTAATCCCGTAGTTTCCAAATCCAATATGCACAAGGGGTTAGTGAGATATAAATCTCTTTTTTGAGGTTTATTTTGAATATTCATATATACTATATTGTCTGCAAATTATTTATATCAGATTTTTCATGCTTCTAACTTCCAATTTTCTAAGTAATCTGCTACTTTTTTTGCAAACAGACTTCCCGTTGCTCCATTGATAATTTGGTGGTCATAGCTGTGGGATAAGATAACTTTTTTTCGAATTCCTATAAAATCTCCTTTGGGGGTTTCTATTATGGCTGGCATTTTCCTGATAGTACCGATTGCCATTATACTAATCTGGGGTTGGTGGATTATGGGGGTGCCCATCAGGGTGCCAAAATTTCCGATATTAGTCATTGTATAGGTACCATCTTTTACATCATCAGGAGCTAGGGTATTGGTCCTAGCCTTATTCGCTAAACGATTTACCGTGGAGACTAGATCAACAAAATGGAGATTTCCAGCATCTTTGATTACCGGTACGATAAGATTTCCATTTGGTAGTGCTGTAGCCATTCCAAGGTTTACAGAACGCCACATTTGAATTTTATCTTCATCTTTTGTGCTGTTGAGTACTGGATAATCTTTAAGTGCTTTTACAATGGCATGAATCAATAATGGGGTGAAAGTGAGTTTTTGATTAAACTCTTTGAGGAAATAATCTTTCTTTTCCTCTCTCCAGGCCCATAAATCAGTTACATCAGCTTCTACAAACGAATGTACGTGTGCTGAGTTATCTATACTTTCACGCATATGCTGTGCCGTTATTTGTTGCATACGGCTTAGCTCTATAAGTTGATTTTCGTTTGGTGAAAATGTATTTATTGATGTTTGACTAGGCAGAATTTCCTTTTTAGTTGAACTAGACTGACCATTGACACTTTGATTGCTGACTATTGAAGATTGTACAGGTCTCTTCTTGAGATAATTCAACACATCGTTTTTGGTTACCCTACCTTCTTTACCGGTTCCCATTATTGAACCGAGTTCTCTTTTACTGATATTTTCTCTTTTGGCTATACTTTTTACTAATGGACTATAATATCTAAGTAAATTTCTAGGTGAATCTATGAGAGTTTTGGCTTGTTGTAACTGCTTATCTAATTCTTTTTGAGTATCAATTTCAACTTTTTTTTCAGCCGATGATTTTTCAACAGATTTTTTTTCTTCTACTTTTGGGATTCGTTCCGAATCATTTATGGTTTGAATTACAGCCAGGATATCTCCTACCGATACGACATCTTTCTCATGATATTTAATTTCTGTAATTACTCCGGATACTTCTGAAGGAAGGTCTGAATCGACTTTATCGGTCGCTATTTCAACAATAGGTTCATCAACTTGCACCTGATCACCTACCTTTTTTAACCATTTTGTAATGACGGCTTCTTCAACGCTTTCTCCCATTCTCGGGAGTTTAACAGGATAATTATTCATTGGATTGAGCTGCAAATTTACAAATTCAAATATTCCTCAAAGCCAAATCAAATCATAATCCGAAGATAACCAAGTATCAAACACTTGTAGGAAACCTCCTTTGCATAATTCATTTTTCTGGCCTAACCCAATTTTTGGGTTCTTTTTTTACTTTTAAATTGCTCTATTCGTACTTAAGTCATCTTTTTCTTGATAATGTTTTGTTAAATATTTATCCATATCACACCCTTATAGGCTTATTTTCTATCTTTTCCGCTCCCTATTTCACTATTTAGACGCTCTAATCCTGGAGAACACCTTAGATTGTACGCTATAGCCTCTATAATATGCTGGTAATGAACTTTCTCTAAGCCTTTCAGCCTGGTGATTTGACAACTATACCACTGATGGAGACCAAAGGTCTGTTTCTCGATCCAGTGTTTCTTACTAATCTCTTTATTCTATGATGTGTTTATAATGGTTCTAATGCTTTCATTATGGAGTAGAGCTTAAGCATATAAATTTGCAGGCAGGACAAAATACCAACGATATGGATACTTTCCTGATAAAAATTTGTATATTTGTGCCATTGTAACTGCTTCACAGTATATACTCAATTGAGAAATATGCTTTCTAATTGTACCCAGTTGTTATCTTGTAATAGATTAGCAATAAACCGTATCTTCTTTAATGTAATTACCCCCCCCCATTTATTTGGAATAGGGATCGGGTAAATCCTTTCCAGTTTCAGTTCAACTATTTTTTTGAAGAGCTTACTCTTTTAGGGTATGCTTGTTTAATCCTTTCTATAGGGAAGGATATGGAGCCTCTATTCCCCGAATTTTCAAACCTCAGTATGGGGGGGGGGGGGGGTAAGTCCATCCTATGATTTTTCACCTATCCGTTTTGAGTGGTTTCATCCATTACAATCAATTATAAACATCAACAAATCTATTAAATATACTATCCGATGAGATTAAGAATCTTTCCATTTCCTTTATTTATTTCCATTGTAGCATTACTGATATTATTTTCGTGTAATAATGAAGATACGCCCACGGCACCTATTGAGCCCATAGTGGCTAAGTTTACCATCGCCACATCTACTGGTGTTGGTGGTTTGATAACCTCTAGTCAAAGTGTAGATGGTGGTCAGTCGGTGACCATTACTGCCACAGCCCAAGAGCACTATCAATTAAAGCAATGGACGGGGGATTGTGGTAGTTTTAGCCCAGACAATTCAGCAATCACCATCACTGCTTCCAAGAATTGTCAGATAGGGGCTGAGTTTGAAAAGATCAAGTATAGCATCACTGCTAGTTCAACTGATGGAGGCAGTGTCGGAGAAGGGGAATTATCAAGAGAATATGGACAGATAGCCTCATTTACAGCAGAACCTGACCAAGGGTATGAGTTAGGTGGATGGACAGTAGCTGAAGGTAGCGAATGTCCTGACCTTATAGTCGTCAAAAACAAAGTGACCTTCACAGTTGCCGGTAATTGTAGTTTGGAAGCAGTCTTTACCAAAGCCCCTCGTACCATTACGATAGAAGAGAACGAGAATGGGGAAATAAGCATTACCCCATCTGCAACAGTTGACCATGGGGATGAAGTAGTCGTTACTGCTACAGCCCATGAACATTATGCCTTCAAGGGTTGGTCTGGAAGCTGTGGAGAATTAAATAACGATGAATTGAGCCTAACGATTATTCTGGTATCGGATTGTACACTGGGAGCGGTTTTTGAAAAAGTAAGCTATACCATCACGGCCACCTCTACTGATGGGGGAATCGTGGTCCGAGATGGACAGCAGGTTGATGAGGAATTATCTATAGTCTATGGAGAGACATCTACTTTGACAGCAACCCCTGACAAGGGTTATCAGTTTAGTGAATGGACAAGTGATGATTGTCCTACCCTTGAAGATGCTACAGATGTTGAAGCGGTGTTTGTGGTTGAAGGGGATTGTCAATTAGAGGCGGTGTTTGGAAAAGCTCCTCGTATGATTACCATAGCAGAGAACGACCCCGTGACGGGGACCATAAATGGGAAAATAACCATTAGCCCATCAGAGGGTG
>Ga0209022_1000119_pt1 | contig 107319 bp, 100 predicted proteins | sample PinacodermPK_FD_187300 | JGI IMG/M metagenome (GOLD analysis project Ga0209022, IMG submission 187300) | Host-associated microbial community of the marine sponge Aplysina aerophoba from Gulf of Piran - sponge pinacoderm, lysed by proteinase... | ecosystem: Host-associated > Porifera > Sponge >... | reverse complement strand
CCAGGCGCCCGCCCGCGGCGTCGCGGGCCTCGACCGTAGTGCCCGCTACGCTTTTCGGCCCGCTCCTGGCGGATCGAACGCCTGGGCGCGACGCAGGCCGTGACCCTGGCGAGAAATGCGGGCTGGCCGAGAGCCGCCTCACCGCGGGCGGCGGTTGATCGCGTACTCGCCTTCGCCGCGCCGGAAGGGCTGGACGAGCATGTTGTGCAGATGCAGCTCGGCGCCGTCGCGGAAGGCGTCGAGGCCGATGGTCATCGCCTCGTGTCCCAGCCCGGGCTGCGCCCGGTAGGTGCCGAACAGGCGGTCCCACCAGGGCAGGTTGAAGCCGAAATTGCTGTTGGTCTCGGCCGGGATGTCGGAGTGGTGCACGCGGTGCATGTCGGGCGTGACGATCGCCCAGCGCAGCACTCGGTCGAGCCCCGGCGGCAGGCGCAGATTGCCGTGGTTGAACATCGAGGTGCCGTTGAGCAGCACCTCGAAGACCACCACCGCCACGGCGGGCGGGCCGAGCACCACGACGGCGGCGAGCTTCAAGAGCACCGACAGGATGATCTCGAAGGGGTGGAAGCGCGAGCCCGTCGTGACGTCGAAGTCGAGATCGGCGTGGTGCATGCGATGCAGCCGCCACAGCGCCGGCACGGCGTGGAACATGACGTGCTGCAGGTAGATGACCAGGTCGAGGACGAGGACCGCGATGACGATTTCCAGCCACAGCGGCAGCGCGACCAGGTTGAGGACGCCCCAGCCCCGGTCCGCGGCGACCACCGCCAGCGCGACCGGAAAGAGGGGAAAGATCAGCCGCACCGCCACGGTGTTGAAGACGACGATCCCGATATTGGCGTACCAGCGCAGCCAGCGCGGCTGGCTGAGCGCGCGGCGCGGCGCGGCCAGCTCCCACAGCGCGACCGCGGCGAAGATGCCGAGGAAGCAGCCGACCCTGATCGCCGGTTCGTTTGCGCTGATGAACTCCGGCATGTCCCGACCCCGGTGGGATTCCGCGCCGGGGCGATGCTAGCACGGCAGCCCTCCGGGCGTCGCGGCGGCGGTTGCCGGCGGCGACGCCGGGTGTCACGCTGACCGGGCGAAGGACGCCGCCATCCGGGGGAGACGCCGCCATGCGACCGGGAAAACCGCCGTTTCGCGCCGATCACATCGGCAGCCTGCTGCGCCCCGTCGAGCTGCAACGGGCGCTCGAGGCGCATGAGCGCGGCGAGATCGCCGACGCGGCGCGGCGCGAGATCGAGGACCGCTGCATCCGCGAGGTGGTGGCGCTGCAGGAGGAGACCGGGATCCCGACGGTGACCGACGGCGAGTTCCGCCGCTACGAGTTCCACACCCCGATCCTGACCCGGATCGAGGGCGTCGCGCTGACCGGCCGGGTCGAGTTCCACTTCCACTACGAGGACGAGGACATCGAATACGCCCCGCCGGTGCTCGAGGTCACCGGCCGGCTGGGGCATCCGCCGGGCGGGCTCGTGGTGGAGGATTACAGATTCACCAGCCGGCTTACCGACCGCACGGTCAAGATGTGCATCCCCTCGCCCACCTACATGTACGCCAGGGGCGGCTGGGCCGGGATCAACAAGCGGCTCTACCCCGACAAGGACGCGCTGATCGCCGGGCTCGCCGCGGTCTACAACGCCGAGCTGCACGCGCTGTGGCAGGCGGGCTGCGACTTCGTGCAGATCGACGACACCAACTTCGCCCATATGTGCGACCCCAAGTTCCACGACCGCTACCGGCGCATCGGCGAGGACCCGGACGCGCTGCCGAGCTTTTATGCGAAGATCATCAACGCCTGCATCCGCGACCGGCCCGCCGGACAGCGGGTCGGCCTGCATATGTGCCGCGGCAACGTGCGCGGCGCCTGGGTGGCGGAGGGCGGCTACGAGCCGGTCGCCCGGGCGCTGCTGAACGAGCTCGAGGTGGACGCGCTGTTCATGGAATACGACGCGCCCCGGGCCGGCGACTTCACCCCGCTGCGCCACCTGGAGCGGGACGACAAGCTGGTCGTGCTCGGGCTGATCACCACCAAGCAGGCGGCGCTCGAACCCGGGGACGGGCTGAAACGCCGGATCGACGAGGCCGCCCGCTACGTGCCCATGGAGCAGCTCGCGCTGAGCCCGCAATGCGGCTTCGCCAGCATCTACCAGGGCAACCCGATCACCGAGGCCGACGAGATGGCCAAGCTGCGCCTGGTCGTCGAGGTGGCCCGCGAGGTCTGGGGCGAGGATTAGGCGATCTTCGCGTAGCCCGCTTCCTCGGCCGCGCGCTGGCGGTCGATGAGCTCGTCGAACACCGCAGGCGGCACCGTCTCGAAGCGGTCGAGCAGCAGCGCGTCCCGCGTCGCCGCCATCCCGGGCGCCGCGCCGAAGGCGAGCAGCGCATCGACCAGGCGCCGGCGGCCGGCGTCGTCCTCGGCGAGCGAGGTCACCATCGGCGGGATTGGCGCGGCCTCGGTGGTGGCGACCACCCGCACGCGGCCCGCCGAAGCCGGGTCGTGGCGGCGCAGCAGGTCGAGCGCGAACCCGTCGACCGCGGCGACATCCGCCTCGCCGGCGGCGAGCGCGTCGAGCACCGCGCCCTGGCGCATATAGGGCCCGAGCACGTCGCCGAACAGGCTCGGCCGGTCCGCCGTCCGCCAGCGCAGCAAATGGTAGCGCGCCGCGTTGTAGCCCGACTGCGAGTGCTCGGTGGAGTAGGCGAAGCGGTGGCCGAAGGTGTCTTCCAGGGTCTCGAACGGGCTGTCGGCGGGCACCACGAAGTCGCTGACATAGACCGGCCGGTCGCCGTAGCGCGGCGGCGCGGGCACCGGGGCGGCGAGCAGGCGGGGCGGCTCCGCGGCCAGAACCCACGGGTAGCCGCACATCGCCACGCAGCCCATGTCGCCCCGCGCCCAGAGCTCGTCGAGCCCCATCGGCACGTCGCGCGGGATGACCTCGTAGGCGACGCCGGCGGTCTCGCTCACCCAGCGCAGCAGGTCTCCCCATGCGGTCCCGAGGCCGGGCGACCATTCGTAGAGCCGGGCCGAGCCGATCAACCCATCCATGACGCCACCTCCCCGCTTCCGGGCGCCCGGTTGCGCGCGTTTTTCGGGCGCCGCTACACTGTTTCAGGTTACCGCATATCGGCGGGGGGGACATCATGCAGCCGGACGCCTACGGACTAGCCCTGTCGACCGCCTCGCGCGGCGCGGCGGACGCCTTCGACCGGGGGGTGACCGGCCTGTTGTCCTGGGACGCCCGGTCGGCGGCCTTCTTCCGCGAGGCAGCCGCCGCGGATGCCGGTCTCGCCGCCGCCCATGCCGGTCTCGCGGTGGCCCATTTCGTCGAGGAGGAATTCGCCGGGGCGCGGACCGCGATGGCGGCGGCGCGCGAGGCGGCCGGGCGGGGTTCCGGGCGCGAGCAGAGCCTGGTGGCCGCGCTCGGCCACTACGTGAATCTGCGCCCCGGCGATGCCGAGGCGGCGATGCGCGCCCATCTCGGCGCCTGGCCGGCGGATTTGATGATCGCCCAGCGGCTCTATCTGATGTGGTTCTTCCAGGGGCGCTTCGCCGACATGCGCGAGCTGTCGGAAACCCTGCTCGAGTCGCTGCCCGAGGATCCCTTCGTGCACGGCTTCCACGCCTTCGTGCTCGAGGAGCAGGGCGAGGGGGAAGAGGCGGTGCGCTGGGCCGAGCGCTGCATCGCGCGGAACCCGGAGGACACCTGGGGCGTGCACGCGCTGACCCATGCGCTCTACGACCTCGAGGCCTATGACGAGGCGCTGGAGCGGGTGCCGCCGGCGCTCGATGCCTGCGTCCACATGAACTACTACCGCAACCACATGCTGTGGCACCTGGTGCTGTTCCGCATCGCGGTCGGCGGCTACGACGCGGCCTCGGAGATGTGCCGCGGCTGGTTCGAAATCGAGCCGTCGGCGCGCGGGCTCGACCTGCGCAACACGGTCTCCACGCTGTGGCGCTTCGAGCTCTACGGCATGGAGCCCGGCGAGCGCTGGCGACCCTTCGCCGATATCCTCAAGCGCCAGCTCGACCGGCCCGAGGATTCTCCGTTCCACCACTCCCATGTCGGCATGGCGCTCGCCGGCGGGCGCGACTGGGACGCCGCGGAGGCGCATCTCGACATCCTGCGCGCGCGCGGCCGGGCGTCCGGCAACGACATCTGGGAGCGGGTGGTGATCCCCCTCAACGAGGCGCAGCACGCCTTCGTGCGCGGCGAGTGGGACCGGGTGGTCGACCGGACCGAGCCGATCTGGGACGAGATCGTCCGCCTCGGCGGCAGCAAGACCCAGCGCGACGCGTTCCACGACACCCTGCTCGAGGCGGCGCTCAGGAGCGGCGACGCCGGCCGCGCCCGGCGCTGGCTCGACGAGCGCCTCGCGCGGCGCGCCGAGCATTTCTGGACCAACCGCAGGCACGCCGCCTGACGAAGGACGCCCGCTCAGGACATCTCCGGGTAGAGCCGCCGCGGCAGCCACAGGCTGATCTCGGGCACGTAGGTGACGATGGCGAGGCAGAACAGCGCGATCGCGAGCCACGGCAGCACTGCCCGCAGCACCGTGAGATAGGGCTTGTTGAAGGTGCCGCTCGCGATGAACAGGTTGAAGCCGAAGGGCGGGGTGACGTTGCCGATGTCGACATTGACCGAGGTGACGATGCCGAAATGGACGCCGTTGATCCCGGCCGCCGTGACCGTGCCCAGCAGGATCGGCACCAGGATCAGGATGTTCGAGAACACGTCGATGAACATGCCCGAGACCAGGAAGAGTCCGTTCGCCAGCAGCAGCACGGTCGCCGGCGACTCCTTGAGTTCGGCGAAGGGCGCGACGATGTCGCGGGTGATGCCGGACAGGGTGAACAGCCACGACAGCAGGCTCGCCGCCCCCACCATGATCAGGATGCGGGCACTGATCACCCCGGCCTCCATGCAGACGAACATCAGCCCGCGCAGGTCGAGCTCGCGGTAGACGAGCACGCAGACGAAGGCGGCGTAGATCACCGAGACCGCCGCCGCCTCGGTCGGGGTGAACACGCCGCCATAGATGCCGCCGATGATGACGATGGGAAGGCCGATCCCCCACGCCACCTCGCGGGTCGCCTGCCAGCGCTCGGCGAGCGTCGCGCGCGGGCGCCGCTCCACCCGGTTGGCGATCGACCAGCCGACGCAATAGACGCCGTAGAGCAGGGCGAACACCGCGCCCGCGCCGATCCCGGCCATGAACAGGGCGCCGATCGACACCCCGGCCACGGCGCCGAACACGATCATCGCGTTGCTCGGCGGGATGATCATGCCGATCAGGGCGGAGCAGGTGATGACGCCGATCGAAAAGCGCTCCGAATAGCCCGCCTGGACCAGCGCCGGGTAGAGGATGCCGCCGACCGCGACGATGGTCGACGCGCTGGAGCCGGTGATCGAGGCGAACAGCACGCAAGTCAGCACCACCGTCACGCCGAGCCCGCCCGGCAGGTGGCCGACCAGCGACTCGATGAACCGCACCAGCCGCGCCGAAAGCCCGCCCTTGCCCATGATGTTGGCGGCCAGCACGAAGAACGGGATGGCCATCAGCGGGAAATTCTCGATCCCCGCGAAGACCCGCTGCGGCAGGATGGAGAGCGGGATCGGCGTGGTCAGCGCGAAGACGAGGAACGCCGTGCCGGTCAGCACGATGAACATCGGCACGCTGAGGAACAGGCCGAGCGCGAGCAGCCCGAAGACGAGCGCCGAGGTCATCCGGCGGCTCCGCGCGGGCGCGCCCCGGCCACGGCGTCAGTCGGCCAGCGTCGACGGGCGCGACGCGTCATCGCGCGCGGCCGAGGCCGTGCGGTAGAGGATCTGGGCGGTGCGGATGCCCATCAGCAGGCTGCCCACCGGCATCGCCAGGTAGGTCAGCCACATCGGCGCCTCGAGGACCGGGGTGAGCTGGCCGGTCGTCATCACCCGCAGCGTGTGCAGCCCGCTGTAATAGAAGAAGGCGGCGAAGAAGATCAGCATCGCACAGGACACGAAGAGCTTGAGCCGGCGCGCGCCGCCCGGCGGCAGGGCGAGCGGCAGCAGGTCGATCGAGATGTGGCCGAACATGCGGAGCGTCACGCTGCCGCCGACGAAGACCAGCCACACGATGAGATACATCGTGACCTCTTCGGCCCAGGACAGCGCCGACAGGAAGACGTAGCGCAGGATCACGTTGACGAACAGCAGCAGGCTCGCCGCCGCCATGGCGGCGGCGACGAATCCCGCCTCGACGGCCGAGAGCGCCCGGTCGAGCCTGGCGAGAACCGGCCCGATCGCCACGGCGCTCTCCCCGGCCCCGACGGGACGCTTGCGCCCCGCCGCCGGCTACTTCATGGCGACCGACTTGACCGCCTCGCGGATCAGGTTGAGGGTCGCGGCGCCCTTGCGCTTCGAATACCAGTCATAGACCCGCCCGGACGCCTTCTGGAACATCGCCCGCTGCTCGGGCGTCAGCTCGATGATCTCGACGCCCGCCTTGCGGAAGGTCTCGAGATGCCCGGCCTCGCTCTTGGCGATGATGTCGCGCTGGAAGCGGCCGGCGGCCCGCGCCTCGTCGATCAGGATCTTGCGCGCCTCGGCCGGCTGGCCGTCGAGGAACGCCTTGTTCATCACGAAGATGTAGGCGATGAAGCCGTGATCGCTCAGCGTCAGGTATTTCTGCACCTCGAAGAAGCGCATCAGGGCGATGGTGGCGATCGGGTTCTCCTGGCCGTCGACCACCTTCTGCTGCAGGGCGTTGTAGAGCTCCTTGAAGTCGATCGCCACCGGTGAGGCGCCGAACGCCTTGAACTGCTCCATGATCACCGGCGCCGGCATGGTGCGGATCTTGTGGCCCTCGTAATCCTTGGGCTCGCGGATCGGGAAGTTGCCGGTGAACTGCTTGAAGCCGCTCTCCCAGAACGCGATGCCCTGGAGATTGGCCCTGTTCAGGGGTTTCAGGATCTCGGCGCCGACCGGGCCGTCGACCACCTTGTAGAGCACGTCGCGGCCGGGGAACAGGAAGGGCAGGTCCAGCACCTGGATGTCGGGAACGATGGGCGCGATCCACGCCGACGGCAGGGCGACCGCCTGGATCGCTCCGGCCTGCACCTGCTCCACCATCTGCACGCCCGAGCCCAGGGTCATGGCGGGGAAGGATTCCACCTTGTAGGCGCCCTTGGTGCGCGTCTCCACGGCCTGCTTCCATTTGAGCACGGCCTGGTGGTGGGTGCTGTGCTCGGGCTGGTCGTGCCCGATCTTGATCACGGTCTGGGCGGCCACGCTCGCCGCGAGGACGAGTCCGGTGGCGGCCATGAACAGGGTCTTGACGATGCTCATATCTCATTCCTTGTATTTTCGTGGTGACGAAAAGGACGAGAAGTGTCCTGTACGCATCGTGCCGGCCGGATCATGCTAGCGCTCCCCCGGGTTGCGGGAAAGGACGATGCCGCGGCCATGACCGGGACGAGAGATCTCTGGTGGAGTCCCTGGCGCGAGGTCGAGGGCGCGGTTGTCCTGCATGTCGACCTCGCCCCGGATGGCGGCCGGGAAGCGGCGGCCGTCGCGCTGCTCGACGACGCCGAGCGCGCGCGCCGGCGCCGCTTCCTGTCGGTGCGCGCGCGGCGCGAATTCGCACTCTGCCGGGCCGCGCTCCGCGTCAGCCTGTCCGAGCGTCTGGGCTGCGCCCACCGCGAGCTTTCATTCGATCGCCTGGAACACGGCAAGCCGGTCGCCAGGGTGGCCGGCCGGCAAGCCGGGACGGGGTTCACGGGGTTCAATGTCAGCCACAGCGGCCGCCACGGCCTGATCGCGATCGGCGGGTCTGGCTGTCTCGGCGTCGACCTGGAGGAGCGGGTCCCGGAGCGCGATCTCGTGGGCATCGGCGGCCTGGTCTACGGCCCGGCGGAGCGGCTGCTGCTGGAGAACGCCGCGGGTCCGGAGAGGGTGCACCTGTTCTATCGCCTGTGGAGCATGAAGGAGGCGCTGATAAAGGCCCTCGGCACCGGGTTTTCGCTGAGCCCGACCGGCTTCCAGGTCCCCGCGCCGATGCTGCGGGGCGCCCGGTCCGGCGTGTTCCGCTTCCCGCATCTGCCGTCGCAGTCCTGGCGCCTGCTGGATCTGGGAGAGCCCCGCTTCGCCGCCGCGCTCGCCTACAGGCTGCCGTCCTCGCCCGGGCCGGGCTCGACGCGGCCCGGAAGGTGAGCCCGGCCCGGACGGGGGCGGCAAGGACCCGGCGGCGTCCATGATCGCCACGCGGCCGGCGCCGACCCGCCATACCCGCAGCGCCTGCACGATCGTGGTCCCGCCGAAGATCGCCACCGTTTTGTAAGCCCCTTCGACACGCCCCCGTCCCCCGGGGACGCGGGCCGCGCTCTTCACGTCATGGATGAGGCGGCGGCGCGCGATGTTTCACGTGAAACATCGGCGCCCGGTCATTCGGCGGCGGCGGGCTCGCGGATGTCGTCGGCGACCAGATGCGGCTTGTGGGCGCCGTGCGAGACGGCGCCGGTTATCAGCGTCTTCGGTTTCTGCACCGTCGCCGGGTCGGCCGCCGCGACGCCGACCGGCCGCGTGCCCTTGATGGTCACCCGGTCCATGGTCCGCGTCGCCGGCCAGTAATCGTGCACCGCGTAGTGCTGGACCGAGCGGTTGTCCCACAGCGCCAGGGTGTGCGGGCGCCAGTGCAGCCGGTACTGGAGCTCCGGGATCAGCGCCTGGTGGAACAGCGTGTCCAGCAGCGAGGCGCTCTCGCGCTCGTCCATGTCCTTGATGCGGATGGTGAATTGCGGGTTGACGAACAGCACCCTGCGGCCGGTCACCGGGTGGACGCGCACCACCGGGTGGGTTATCGGCGGGTAGATCGCCTCGAAGCGCCGCAGCTGCTCGCGGTCCTCCGGCGTGTCGTCGAAGATCCGCTTGAAGGGCTTCATGTCGTGCACCGCCTGGAGCCCGTCGATCAGCCCGCGCATGCGCTCGCTCAGCCCCTCATAGGCGGCCGACATCGAGGCGAACACGGTATCGCCGCCGACCTCGGGCACCGCCTTGGCGCACAGCGCGGTGGCCATCGGCGGCGCGGCGCGGAAGGTCTCGTCGGAATGCCACACATCGGTGCCGAAGGGCGGCGTGTCGGCGTCGTTCTCGAAGCGGATCAGCGCGGGCGTGTCCGCGACATGCGGCGCGAAGGGATGGACCGAGAGCTCGCCGAAGCGCTCGCCGAACGCCATCAGCTGGTCGGCGGTGATCTCCTGGTCGCGGAAGATCAGCAGCTGGTGCCGGGCGAGCCCGTCATGGATCGCGTCGCGCGCCGCGTCGTCGAGGGGTCTGGCGAGGTCGACGCCCGCGACCTCGGCGGCCAGGTTGGCGCCGACCTGGCGGAAGGATATGCCCATCGCGGCCTCCCCGATTGGACGTCCGGAGCTTAGCGGAGATCGCCTCAGTCGGTCAACAGCGCCGGCATGATCAGGGTCAGCGTCGGGAAGACGACGATCAGCACCACCCGCAGCGCGTCCGAGGCGAGGAACGGGACCACCCCCTTGAAGGTCTCGATCATCGGCACGTCGCGCGCCATCGAGTTGATGACGAAAACGTTGAGCCCGACCGGCGGGGTGATCAGCCCGACCTCGACGACGATCAGGGTGATGATGCCGAACCAGAGCTTGGTCTCCTCCGGGCCGAGGCCGAAATCGAGCCCGGCCACGATCGGCCAGAAGATCGGCACCGTGAGCAGGATCATCGAGAGCGAGTCCATCACGAAGCCCAGCACGAGGTAGAGCGCGATCATGCCGGCGAGCACCACCAGCGGCGCGAGCCCCGAGTTCTGGAAATAGTCGGCGGCCAGGATCGGCAGCTGGGAGAAGCCGAGGAAGGCGTTGAACACCGCAGCGCCGAGCAGGATCAGGAAGATCATCGCCGTGGTCGACGCGGTGCCGAGCAGCGCGTCGATGGTCCCTTCGAGGCGCATCCGCCCCTTGGTCACGGCGATCAGGAAGGTGCCCACGGCGCCCACCGCCGCCGCCTCGGTGGGGGTGAAGATGCCGGCATAGATCCCGCCCATCACCAGCAGGAAGATCACCAGCACCGGCCAGATGTCGACCAGCGCGGCCCATTGCTCGGACGCCGCCGCCCGGACCCCGGCGGGGCCCGCCTCCGGGTTGACGCGGACCACGATGGCGATCGCCAGGATGTAGCCGATGGCGGCCAGCACGCCCGGGATGAAGGCCGCCTGGAACAGGGTCGCCACGTTGGCCTCGACCATCACCGCGTAGATGATCAGCACGATCGAGGGCGGGATCAGGATGCCCAGCGTGCCGCCGGCGGCGAGCGCCCCGGTGGCGAGCGAGCCGGCGTAGTTGTAGCGCCGCAGCTCGGGCAGCGCGACCTGGCCCATGATCGCCGCGGTGGCCAGCGAGGAGCCCGAGATCGAGGCGAAGCCGGCGCAGCCGCCCACCGCGGCCATGGCGATGCCGCCGCGCCGGTGGCCGAGCCACGCATTGGCGGCGTGGAACAGCGACTGGCTGATCCCCGCCTTGGCGGCGAACTGCCCCATCAGCAGGAACAGCGGCACCACCGAGAGGTCGTCGTTGGTGAACCGCCAGTAGGTCTCGGTCTTGAGGTAGCTGAGGAGCGCCGAGGAGCCCGCGATCGACACGTAGCCGACCACGCCCACGCTCAGCATGGCGACGCCGATCGGGATGCGGATTGCGAGCAGGGCGAGCAGCGCCGCGAAGCCGATCCCGCCGATGACCAGCCCGCTCATCGCCTCAGCCGTCGCCGTCGTCGAGGAAGCGGCCCGCGCGCATCTCGCGCAGGCTGCGCCAGACGGTGTAGGCGGTGACCGCGATCAGGAACCCCATCAGGGCCACCGAGACCGGGAAGGTGGTCCAGCGCGGGAAGTTGAGGGTGAGCGAGAGCTCGGCGTAGCGGTGCATGTCGATCCCGCCGAACACCATGCGCCAGGTGAGCAGCGCGCCGAGCGATACGTAGAGGACGCCGCCCAGCGCGTCGCACAGCGCCTTGGCGCGCACCGGCGCCCGGTCCATGAAGAAATCGACGAGGACGTTGCCGCGGGTCAGCTGGCACCACGGCAGGAAGGCGAACACGGCGATCCCGGTGCCGATGGCGACGAGCTCGAAATCGCCGCGCACCGGCGCCGAGAAGGCGGCCCGGCCGACGATGCTCACGGTGGTCAGCAGGGCCATGGCGGCGAGGATCGCTCCGCCCAGGATCGCGAGCCAGCGGGCGATCGCATACAGCAGCCGGCCCACCGGATCGGTGGGCCGGCTACCGCCTTCGCCGGGCTCCGCCATGGCCGGCGGCGTCGCCTATTTGGAGTACTTGTCGATCAGCGTGCGCGCGTCCGCCAGCAGCGCCGGGCCGTCGACGCCGATCTTCTTCATCTCGGCGAACCAGCGTTCGAACACCGGCTGGGCGGCGGCCTTCATCTTGGCCGTCTCCTCGGGCGAGATGGTGTAGAACATGTTCTTCTTGCGCGACTTCACGACCTTGAGACCGGGCTCCTCGATGTCGATCCAGTTCTGCCCCGCGGCGCGCGCGATGTTGCGCCCCGAATTGTCGTCGATCGCCTTCTTCATCTCCTGCGACAGCTTGTCGTAGCTCTTCTTGTTCATCAGGAAGGTGAAGATGTTGGTGCCGAGCCGCGGCTGGTCGCCGGAAAGCCTGGAGAAATGGCTCACCAGGTCCGGCGTCTTGACCGCCGGGGCGATCTCGTAGGGCAGCGTCACCCCGTCGATCACCCCCTTGGACAGGGCGGGCGGGATGCGCGGCAGCGGCATGCCCATGCCGGTCGCGCCCAGCGCCTCCAGCAGCCACACCCCGCCGCGCGAGGCGGCGCGGATCTTGAGCCCCTTGAGGTCGGCCATGGTGCGGATCGGCTTCTTGGTCTGGAACAGGAAGCCCTGGTGGACGTGCAGCAATAGCGGGTGATAGTCCTTGAGGTCGGTGTCCATCAGGTGCTTCGCCTGGTAGTCCTGCAGGGCGAGCGTGGTGGACAGCGCGTCCTTGTGGACGAAGGGCAGCTCGAACGGCTCCACCCTGGGCATCCGCCCGGGTGTGAAGCCGGGCAGCGCCCAGACGATGTCGACCACCCCGTCGCGCACCTGGTCGAGCAGCTGGGGCGCCTTGCCGCCGAGCTGCATCGCCCAGAACGGCTGCACCTTGAGCTTGCCGCCCGTCGCCTCGCCGACCTTCTTGGCCCAGGGGATCATGAAGGTCTTGGACGGGTTGGCGACCGGCGGGATGAAGGTGTGCATGCGGAGCGTCATCTCGGCCGCCCCGGCCTGGCCGCCGAGGCCGACAAACGGCAGCGCCAGGGCCAGGGCGAGTGCCAATCTCTTCATCGTTCGTTCTCCCGTTGATGTCCCGAAGCCGTCAGTCGGCGCGGCCGGCGAGCGCCAGCAGCGCGTCCTCCCAGTCGCCCCGGCTGAAGGTCATGATGCGCAGCGGCGCGCCCGGCGTCCAGCAGATGTCGAAGGCGACCAGCGGCGGCGCCACCGTGAGGCGATGCGTGCCGCGCCATTTGGGGTCCTTCGGGATGTCCGACGGCAGGATCGTCTCGGCCGGGACCGCGGACGGCAGATCGGGCCCGTCGCAGCGTATCTCGAAGGGCTGGCCGTCCCGCGTCTCCGTCCTCATCCGCCAGCCCGCCTCGCCGCGTTCGCCGTCGCGCGCCAGCACCGCGAGCGCCGCCTCGGCCAGCGCCGCCAGCACCGGGGCCGTCGCGGTCGGCCGCCCCTCGTTCTCGATATTGCGGTAGGAGTGGGCGCTAGCGCTCGCCCTTGGGGGTCTTATAGCCCTCCTCCTTGCGGATCTTCATGTATTGGCGGAACACGTCGCGCTTCTCCGCGTCGCCGTTCTCCTTGTAGATGTAGGGGCAGACGTCGACGCAGATATGGCAGTAGGACTCGCGGAAGCGCGAGATCGGGTAGCACCTGTCGATGTCGGTCAGCCAGCGCTTGATGCCGTTGGTGGTGATGTAGCCGTCCGGGATCGCGTCGCCCGGGCAGTTGTTGCGGCACAGATTGCAGGACATGCAGTAATCCTGCACGCCGAACGCGTAGGGCCGGTCATGGGCGACCGGCAAATCGGTGGTCACGAAGCCCGGGCGGAAATTGCTGCCGAGCTCGGGGTGGATCAGGCTGCCGTGGCGGCCGAGCTCGCCGAAGCCGACCTCGTGGAACACCGGGATCGCCTGGATCTGGAACGAGCCGTTGTGGTGGGCGAGCGCCGGGTAGCCGAGCTCCTCGCGGATCTGGCGGGCGAGCTCGGTCGCGATGTCGGCGCATTTCGCATAGGTGCTCATCGCCTCGAGGTCGACCGCGTCGGGGCTCTCGACCGACTTGCGGTAGTCCTCGTAGCAGATCACCGCGATGACGTTCTTGTGCGGCAGCTCGACCCCGAGCTCGACGAATTCGGGCCGCAGCGCGCACATGCCCACATCCGCCGCGCCGAGGATGCGGGCGCGCGCCTTGATGTCGTCGGCCATCGCCGCCTCGTCGGCGACCGCCACGCGCTCCGGGGCGACCGGCCCGTCGCGCAGCGGCACCAGATCGTTCCAGTGCTTCATCGCCGCGTCGCGCTCGGGGAAGGAGCGCTGCCAGAGCGGCACGTCGTCCATCTCCCGGTCTCGCAAGGCGGCGCAGAGCAGCGCGTCCTGCATGCCCTGCTCGCGTATCCAGCTGGTGCCCTTCACGGCGTCCCCCCGTCTGCGGCCCGCGCGCAAGTCTGGCCCAGACGCAAGGGCGCGACAAGCGCGGCCTGACGCTTGTCTCGCCGCCGCGGGCGCCACAGAATGCGCGCCGGCGAGGGAGGGCAGGACCATGGCCGAGGCGATCTACCGCGACTTCCGCGACCGGGATTCGCTCTACGCGCAGTACGACAACAGGAGCATGATCGCGGCCGAGGCGCTGGACGCGATCAAGGCGCGCCAGGCCGAGCGGTCGGATGCCTGCCGCGCCGGCGCCGGGCGGCAGGCGCTCGACCTCGCCTACGGGTCGCATCCGCGCGAGCGGCTCGACCTGTTCCTGCCGGAGGCGGACGGCGCGCCGCTCTTTGCCTTCATCCATGGCGGCTACTGGCAGTGGAACGACAAGGAGCCCTTCGCCTTCCTCGGCGAGCATCTGGTGCCGGCGGGCGCCGCCTTCGCCAATATCGAATACGCGCTCTGCCCCGGCGTCACCCTGACCGAGCTCACCCAGCAGATCCGCCGCGCCATCGCCTATCTGTGGCGCGAGGCCGGGCGCTTCGGCTACGACCGCGAGCGCATCGTGGTCTCCGGCCATTCGGCGGGCGGGCATCTGACGGCGATGGCGATGGCGACCGACTGGCCCGCCTTCGGCGACGACCTGCCGGCGGGCACGGTGGCGGGCGGCCTGCCGATCAGCGGCGTCTACGACATCGAGCCGCTGCGCCACACCCCGCTCAACGACGCGGTGCGCATGGACGCCGCGGAGGCGCGCGCGCTCAGCCCGATCTTCCTCGAACCCGCCACCACGGCGCCGATGGCGGTGGTGGCGGGCGGCGACGAGTCCGACGAGTTCCGCCGCCAGGCCCGCGACTTCGCCGGGGAATGGCGCGCCTTCGGGGTCGAGGCGGAGGTGCTGATCGTGCCCGGCACCGACCACTTCACCGTGCTGGATACGCTCGCCGAGCCCGGCCACCCGACAGTGCAAGCGGCGCTCGGGCTGCTCGGGATCTGAGGTGGCGCGGACGGCCGGCCTCCTCGTGGCGCTGGCCGTCGCGGCCGCCCCCGGGGCGCGGGCGGAGCAGGGTCCGTTCGATGTCCTGGAATGGGACCGCCGCGCCGGGATCGTCACCTCGCGGAACGGGCAAACCGTATGGCTCTCGCTCGCCGCCGAAGGCCATGTCGTCCGCCTGCCGGGGCATGCGGGCGCGCTGCGCGGCAAGGCGGCGGCCCCGGTGCTGGGCGCGACCTGCCGCGCCGGCGCCGGCTCCGAAGCGCAGGGCGAGCTCTACCTGGCCGACCATCCGGAGCAGCCCGACGCGTACACCGTGCTGGACCCGATGTTCTGGATTCTCGGCCTGACCGGGGGTGCCGAGGAGCGCTGGCCGGTCGCGGTCAGGATCGGCGCCGCGCCGCCGGTCGGCGCCCGGCTGGTGCGCCGGCTGACCGACTATTCCGTGCCCCGCCCCGGCCTCGCCATCCTGCTGCCCGGCGGCGCCGCGCTGGCCGCGCTGGAGAGCGCGCGCGGCTTCCGCCTCGAGGTGCGGGGCGCCGGCGTGGCGATCGACGCGACATTCGCGCCCCCGGCGGCGATGCGCCGCGCCGCCGCCCTGGCCCGCCGGCACTGCCCGGGATCCGGCGCCGCCCCGCCCTGATGTTTCACGTGAAACATAGGTCCGATATGGGACTAATTTTGCGTCCCCCGGGGACCCTGCCTGCCCGGAACCAGGGCGCGCTCGACGGCGCCTAGCGGCCGCGAGGTCCAGGGCTCCCCGGCGGCGCCCATGCGCCCGAGCGAGTCCCGCGAACAGGCGTAGCCCCGCCGGGCGCTCGAACGCCGCCAGCAGCGCCACCGCCGCCACGTATGGCCAGGCGGCGGGCTGCCGCGACCCCGCCTGCCGCCCGTCTTCCAACCGCGCCTCCGGGACTGTCGAACCGCGTGCGATGCCCGTCCGGGACATTCCTGTCGCGTTCGGGGAATTCCCGCCCGGCGACGGGCATACATGATTGAAATAGATGACTCCATGATGTTTTGATATGTTCGATCTTTGCACGCCACGGCCACGGGAAGGGACGGGACATGGGACGGACGCTTTTCGGCAACCAGGCGGGCGGCGGGCGCCGTCTCGCGGCCTGGCTCGCGCCGCTTCTCGTGCTCGCCCTCTGGGCGGCGGAGGCGAAGGCGCAGTCGACCGTCCTGGTGAGCAATATCGGGCAGTCGGCGGTCGAAACGCGCGGTCTCGATGCTCTGGACTTCGCCCAGAAGTTCACGACCGGCGCGACTGTCGCGGGCTACACCCTGACCGGCGTCGACCTGCGGCTCGTCGCTTTCACCGCCGCTGACACCGACTCCGCCGCCCCCCGGGTGCGCGTGGTCCGGGGGGCGGCCACGGGAGGCAGCTCGGTCGCGGTCGCGACGCTGACCGCCGGGACGACGACGATACCTGTCGGTACTGGTGACAACTACGCGTTCACGGCGCCGGCGAACACCACGCTGCTCCCCTCGACGGATTACTGGATCGTGGTCGAGGCGGCATCCAGCGGGGGTGGCGATGTCATCGTCTTCGCCACCAACGCGGATTCGGAGGACACAACCAGCGCGGCGGGCTGGAGCATCGACGATGGAACTTTGACTCGAGCCCACGATTCGACCGGCGCCTTCACCGAGGGAACCATAGCCTTCTTGATCCGCGTCAACGGCAGCAGCGTCAACACCCCCGCCACCGGCGCGCCGGCGATCGCCGGCACCGCGACCGTCGGCCAGAGCCTGCAGGCGAGCCGGGGCACGATCGCGGACCCCGACGGGGTACCGTCCACGTTCGCCTACCAGTGGGTCAGGGTCGATTCGGGGACCGAGAGCGATATCTCCGGCGCGACCTCCAGCAGCTACCTGCTGGGCGACGACGACGCGGGCAAGCGGGTCAAGGTGAAGCTGTCCTTCACCGACAACGCGGGACACGCGGAGACGCGCACCAGCGCCGCCTATCCGGCGAGCGGGACCATCCTGGGCCGGCCTCCGCTTCCGCCTCCGCCTCTGCGTCCGCCCATCATCACGGGCGAGGCGCTGGTGAGCAACATAGGGCAGGCCGGGACCGACGCGACCCCTCTCTCTACCAACGACCTCGCCCAGAAGTTCACCTCCGGCGCGAATGTCGCGGGCTACACCCTGACCGGCGTCGGCCTGCGGCTCGGCGCTATCACCGCCGCCGACACCGACTCCGCCGCCCCCCTGGTGCGCGTGGTCCGGGGGGCGGCCACGGGAGGCAGCTCGGTCGCGGTCGCGACGCTGACCGCCGGGACGACGACGGTAGCTGGTCTTAGTGGCAACTACACGTTCACGGCGCCGGCGAACACCACGCTGCTCCCGTCGACGGATTACTGGATCGTGATCGAGGCGGCATCCAGCGGGGGTGGCGATGTCTTCCTCTTCTCCACCAACTCGGATTCGGAGGACAGCGCCAGCGCGGCGGGCTGGAGCATCGACGATTCAGGTTTGAATCGAGCCCACGATTCGACCGGCGCCTTCGCCGCGCACACCAGAGCCATGCGCATCAGCGTCAACGGCAGCGGCATCAACAGCCCCGCCACCGGCGCGCCGGCGATCGCCGGCACCGCGACCGTCGGCCAGAGCCTGCAGGCGAGCCAGGGCTCGGTCGCGGACCCCGACGGGGTACCGTCCTCGTTCAGCTACCAGTGGGTCAGGGTCGATTCGGGGACCGACGCCGATATCTCCGGCGCGACCTCCAGCAGCTACCTGCTGGACGCCGCCGACGCGGGCAAGCGGGTCAAGGTGAAGCTGTCCTTCACCGACAACGCGGGACACGCGGAGACGCGCACCAGCGCCGCCTATCCGGCGAGCGGGACCATCGCGGCCGCGCCTCCGCCCATCATCATGGGCGCGACGCTGGTCGGCAACATGGGGCAGGCCTCGAGCTCCTACTTTGGCCTCGGTTCCTCTGACCTGGCCCAGAAGTTCACCACCGGCGCGCATGTCGGGGGCTACAATTTGACGAGCGTCGATATACGGCTCTTTACCCACCCTGGCGCCGGTCCCGACACCGCCGCCCCCCGGGTGCGCGTGGTCCGGGGGGCGGCGGCGGGTAGCGGCTCGGTCGCGGTCGCGACGCTGACCGCCGAGACGTCGCCGTTATCCGGCCAGGCGGACACCTCCTACCGGTTCGCGGCGCCGGCGAACACCAGGCTGCGCCCGTCGACCGACTACTGGGTGGTGGTCGAGGCGGCATCCAGCGGGGGCGGCGACGTGTCCGGCTCATTCACCCTGTCAGACGCGGAGGACGGCGCCAGCGCGGCGGGCTGGAGCATCGACGATGAAGGTTTGAGCCGGAACCACGCCTCGACCGGCGCCTTCAGCGGGGTTTCGGGTAACGTAGCCATGGTGCTCCGCGTCAACGGCGGCGACAGGGCCAACACCCCCGCCACCGGCACGCCGGCGATCGCCGGCACCGCGACCGTCGGCCAGAGCCTGGAGGCGAGCCCGGGCACGGTCGCGGACGTCGACGGGGTACCTGCCACGTTCGCCTACCAGTGGGTCCGGGTCGATTCGGGGACCGACGCCGATATCTCCGGCGCGACCTCCAGCAGCTACCTGCTGGACGCCGCCGACGCGGGCAAGCAGGTCAAGGTGAAGCTGTCCTTCACCGACGACGGGGGAGCCGCGGAGACGCGCACCAGCGCCGCCTATCCGGCCAGCGGGACCATCGCGGCCGCGCCTCCGCCCGTCATCGGGGCGCTGGTGAGCAATGTGGGGCAGACCGAGGGCGTAGCCGTCTCCCTCGGTGACTTTGACCTTGCCCAGAAGTTCACCACCGGCGCGCGTGTCGGAGGCTACAATTTGACGAGCGTCGATATACGGCTCCCCACCACCCCTAGCTTCGGTCCCGACACCGCCGCCCCCCGGGTGCGCGTGGTCCGGGTAGCGGCGGCGGGTAGCGGCTCGGTCGCGGTCGCGACGCTGACCGCCCAGACGGCGCCGTTACCTGCCACGGGGCGGGCCAATTACGGGTTCGCGGCGCCGGCGAACACCAGGCTGCGCCCGTCGACCGACTACTGGGTGGTGGTCGAGGCGGCATCCAGCGGGGGCGGCGACGTGTACGTCGACGTCACCGCGTCAGACGCGGAGGACGGCGCCAGCGCGGCGGGCTGGAGCATCGACGATCGAGGTTTGCAGCGGAACCACGCCTCGACCGGCGCCTTCGGCGGGGCTACGGGTAACGTAGCCGTGATGCTCCGCGTCAACGGCGGCGACGGGGTCAACACCCCCGCCACCGGCGCGCCGGCGATCGCCGGCACCGCGACCGTCGGCCAGCGCCTGGAGGCGAGCCGGGGCTCGGTCGCGGATGTCGACGGGGTACCTGCCCAGTTCAGCTACCAGTGGGTCAGGGTCGATTCGGGGACCGAGACCGATATCTCCGGCGCGACCTCCAGCAGGTACCGCCTGGACGCCCTCGACGCGGGCCGGCAGGTCAAGGTGAAGCTGTCCTTCACCGATGGCTGGGAAGCCGCGGAGACGCGCACCAGCGACGCCTATCCGGCGAACGGGTCCATCGCGCCCGCGCCTTCGCCCGGCATCGCGGGCGCGCCGCTGGTCGGCAATCTGGAGCAGACCCCGGTGGTGGGCGCCGACGTCGTCGGGGAATTCGATTGCGCCCAGAAGTTCACCACCGGCGCGCATGCCGGGGGCTACGACCTCGGCGGCGTCGAGCTGCGGCTGTCCGCCACCGCTCCCGGCCTTGACCCCCCGGTGGCGAGAGTGTTCCGCGGGGCGGCGGCGGGCAGCGGCTCGATTCCCGTCGCCACGCTCACCGCCCGGGTGTCGGCATTGCCGCACGACACGGCCAACATCGCCTACACGGCGCCGCCGAACACCGTGCTGAGCGCGTCGACGGACTACTGGCTGGTGGTCGAAGACGGCACCGTCGAGATGGTGGTCGAAGACGGCACCGCCGAGACACCTCTCGTATCCTTCGAGCTCACCGTCTCGGATTCGGAGGACGCCGCCTCGGCGCCGGGCTGGAGCATCGACGACGCGGGGTTGCGGCGAGCCAAGGATTCCACCGGCGCCTTCGCCGCGAGACCCCAGGGCGCCTCCTACATGATCCGCATCCACGGTGCCCCCAGCTCCGGGACCGCCATCGCGCCGCCGACCGACGAGCCCGACGAGCCCGACGAGACCGTCGCGAACCGGGCGCCGGTCGCCGCCGACGGCTCGGTGCGGATCCGCCGGGACACCGGCTACGCCTTCAGGGTAGGCGATTTCGGCTATTCCGATCCCGACGGCGATGCGCTTGCCGGGATCGCGATCCGGACGCTGACCGGTCTGCCGGCGGGAAGCTCGCTGGAACTCGACGGCGCGCCGGTGAGGGCGGGCCAGGACGTGACCCGCGCGCGGCTGGAGGCGGGCGGTCTGGTCTTCGCCCCGGCGGCGGGCGGGACGGGCAGCCCCTATGCGAGCTTCGCCTTCACCGTGAGCGACGGGTCGGCGGACAGCGCCCCGGCCACCATGACGATCCATGTCTTCGATCTGGTCGGCGAGCGGGCGGTCGGCGCCTGGATGCCGCGCTTCGGGCGCACGGTGACGGACCAGGTTCTGGCCGCGGTGGAGGGACGGATGCGGGCGGCGCGGCGGCCGGCGGCGGAGGTGAGCCTCGGCGGCACGCGGATCGGCCTCGTCCCGCCCTCCGGGGAGGCCCGGGCGCAGGATTTGGGGCCGGATTTCGGGCCGGATTTCGGGCCGGATTTCGGGACCGAGCCCGCCGGGACGATGCGGACCATGGGCGGGGAGGAGCTGCTGCTGGGCTCGTCCTTCTCGCTGACCGGCGAGGCGGCGGGCGGCGGCACGGCCGCGGTCTGGGGGCGCGGCGCGGTGACGCGGTTCGACGGGCGCGAGGACGGGCTCGCGGTCGACGGCCAGGTGACCGGCGCCATGCTGGGCGGCGACTGGCGGGGCGGCGCGCTGACGGCCGGGCTGGTGGTCGCGCACAGCCTGGGCGAGGGCGGCTACCGCGAGCGCGGCGGCGCGGAGCGCGGCACGGTCGAGGCGACGCTGACCGGTATCTACCCGTGGCTGCGCCATGCGCTGGACGACCGGCTGGAGGCCTGGGGCGCGGCGGGGTATGGCTGGGGCGAGCTGACGCTGGACCCGCCCGACGGGCCGGCGGTCGAGGCCGGGCTCTCGCTGTGGATGGCGGCGGGCGGGCTGCGCGGGACGCTGCTCGACCCGGGCGGCGGAGGTCTGGTGGTGATCGGCAAGACGGACGCGATGATCGCCGGCGCCGCGACCGGGGCGGCGGGCTCGGGGGTTCGCCGGCTGGCGGAGGTCGAGACCGGGGTGACGCGGCTGCGGGTCGGGCTGGAGGGGGCGCTGCCGCTGCCTCTCGGCGAGGGCTCGGTGCTGACGCCGGGCTTCGAGCTCGGGGCGCGGCATGACGGCGGCGACGCGGAGACCGGGTTCGGGGCGGATATCGGCGCGCGCCTGGCCTGGGTCGACCCGGCGGGCGGGCTGGCGATGGAGTTCCGGGCGCGCGGGCTGCTGACCCACGCGGCGAAGGGCTTCCGCCAGCGCGGGCTGTCGGGCGCGGTCTCCTGGGCGCCCGGGATCGCCGGGCGGGGGCCGCGGGTGAACCTCTCCCAGAGCTTCGGCGGCGCGTCGGCGGGCGGCGCCCATGCGCTGCTCGGGCACGCCGCGCCTGTGGGCCTCGCCGCCGGCGGGTCCGGCGGCAACGACCTCCGGCGCCGCCGGCTGGAGGCGCGGCTGGGCTACGGCCTGGCCGCCTTCGGCGGCGGCTTCACGTTCACCCCCGAGGCCGGGTTCGGGCTGTCGAACGCGGCGCGCCAGTACAGCATCGGCTGGCGCCTGGCGCGCCGCCCGGGGCCGGTCGCGGCCGAGCTCGCCTTCGAGGCGCGCCGCAGCGAATCCGCCGGCGCCGCCGCCGCGGCGGTGCACGAGGCCAGCGCCCGCCTGACCGCGAGGTTCTGACCGGGCCGCGGGACGAAAGCCGGCGGCGGGCGGTGCCCTACCCCGCCGCCGGCTTGTAGAACCCCTGCGCCTCGACCAGGAACGCCCGGTTGAGCCGGGCGCGGTAGTTCTCCATCGCCGCGGTGGCGGCGAGTTCGACGAGCTGGGCCTCGGAGAAGTGGCCGGCGGCCCGTTGGTAGACGTCGTCGGGGATTGCGGCCGGGGTTTGCGTGAGTCCCTCGGCGAAGGCGAAGGCGGCCTTCTCGGCGGCGCCGAACAGGTCGCTGTCGCGCCATGCGGCGACGGCGGCGATCTTCTCGTCGGTGCTTCCCGCGGCGCTGCTCCCGGCAGCGTTGGTGTCGATTCAGAACGGGCACTGGACGATCTGCGCGACCCGGACGCAGATCAAATAGCGCAGATCGGCCGGCAGCGTGCCGCTCTTCCCCGGCGCCGCGCCGAGCACCTGCCCGGCCTTGAGGATCGGCGGGCAGCGCGCCTGGATCCCGGCCGTCGTGGTCGGCGCGCCCAGCGCGCTCGCGGCCCGGTCCATCGCCTCGCGCGCCTCCTCGGGCGCCTCGTCGCGGGCCAGCGGCTTCAGTCTCGGCATGGCGGTTTCCCTCGCGGAGTCCGGCGACGATCCTAGCCCGGGACGCCCCGCCCGTCATTTCGACCGGAGCGCGCAGCGCGGCGCCTCCCTCGTCATTTCGACCGAAGCGCCGAAGGCGCGCAGTGGAGAAACCTCCCAGCCCCATGGGCAACCTCCCCTCGTCATTTCGACCGGAGCGCGAAGCGCGGAGTGGAGAAACCTCCCTGCCCCATGAGCAACCTCCCCTCGTCATTTCGACCGGAGCGCGAAGCGCGCAGTGGAGAAACCTCCCTGCCAATGGGGAAGAGGTTTCTCCACTCCGCCGTGCTGACGCACGGCTCCGGTCGAAATGACGAAGGGGGGGCCAATGGGGACGAGGTTTCTCCACTCCGCCGTGCTCCGCACGGCTACGCCCCGGATCAAGTCCGGGGTCCGTCGAAATGACGAACGGACCGGGGACGCCATCGCCCTCAGACCAGCCCGGCCTCGACCGCGGTGACCCAGAGCAGGCGGAGGCCGAGTCCGGTGAGCACGATTTGGAGGGCGATGCGGAAGGCGCGCTCCGGCACCAGGTCGAGGGTGCGGCTGCCGACGAAATTGCCCAATATCGCGACCGCGATCATCGCTCCGATCAGCGGCAGGTATGCGCCGACGCCGAGCCCGACGGCGCCGAACGCGGCGAGCTTGGCGACATGGACGACGGTCATCAGCAGGGACAGCGTCGGCGGCATGTAGCGCCGGTCCCGGGTGGCGCCGGCGACGAAGGGGGCGAGCAGGCTGCCGGTGGCGCTGACGAACACGCCGAGAAAGGTCATGACGAAGCCGAGCACCGCGAAGCGCCCGCGCTCGGGCCCGAAGCGGGTGAATCTGGGGGTCCAGGCGAGCGCGAGGATCGAGACGCCGAGAATGCCCTGCAGGATCACGGCGGACAGGGTGACGAAGATCTGCGCGCCGGCCAGCGCGCCCACCGCCGCGCCGAGCGCGAAGGGCAGGACGGTTCCCCGCAGCACGAAGCGCCAGCGCATGACGGCGAGGCTCGACGACGAGCCCAGCATCACCACCGTATGCACCGGGATCAGCACCGCGGGGGGAAACCAGATCGCCATCACCGCGAGCAGGATCAGCCCGCCGGCGGTGCCGATGGTGGAGGCGATGAACGCGGTGACGAAGGAGAAGGCGGCGAGCCCGCCGAACACCCAGGCGTCGACGCCCGGCACGCCGAGAAAGGACGGCTCCATGCCCGCATGATGCCGCAGCCGGGCGGCCGCGTCAGGGGGCGGTTGGTCATTCCGACCGGAGCGCCGCAGGCGCGTCCCCCCTCGTCATTTCGACCGGAGCGCCGGAGGCGCGGAGTGGAGAAACCTCCCAGCCCCATGGGGACGAGGTTTCTCCACTCCGCCGTGCTGCCGCACGGCTCCGGTCGAAATGACGAGAGGGGGGCCGCCGTGCTGCGCACGGCTACGCCCCGGATCAGGTCCGGGGTCCGTCGAAATGACGAATTGGGGCCTTGCACACCCCGCCCGGACTCCCCGCAAACGCCCGTGGACGCGGCGGGCGGTCGGCGGCAGAATGGCGCGATGATCGACGATCCGGTGTTGAAGAACGACTGGCAGGCGGTCGGGCGCGCGGCCGACCTCGACGAGGGCGGGGTGATGGCCGCCCGGCTGTTCGGCACCGACCTGGTGCTGTGGCGCGCCGGCGGCGAGGTGATGGCCTGGAAGGACCACTGCGCCCATCGCGGCACCAGGCTGTCGCTGGGCGCGGTCAAGGACGGCCAGCTCGCCTGCCCCTACCACGCTTGGCACTACAACAAGGAGGGCCGCTGCACCTTCATCCCGGCGATGCCCGACCTCACCCCGCCGGCGGGCGCGCGGGCCGAGACCTATTGCGCCAGGGAGGCCTACGGCTTCATCTGGGTGTCGCTGGGCGAGCCCGACCGCGACGTGCCGCCCTTCCCGGAATGGACCGACGGGGCCTACCGCAAGCAGATCGTCGGCCCCTACAATTTCCGCGCCAACCCGTTCCGCACCGTCGAGAACTTCATCGACATCCCGCACTTCCCCTTCGTCCACCCGATGATCAACGGCGATCCGTCGAAACCCGATCTGGTCGAGGACTACGACGTGTTCGAGGACGAGGACGGGATCGGCACCGGGCGGGTGCCGATCTGGCAGCCCTTCGCCGACCATCGCGGGGTGCCGGCGATGACCCACTACACCTATCGCTGCTTCCGCCCGACGACGGCCTATTTCGCCAAGGAGACCGGCGACGACAACATGTTCTGCATGATGCTGACGGTCACCCCGCTGGCCCCCGACGACTGCCTGGTGTGGCTGCTGGTGGCGATCAATTTCGGCGACCAGGTCACCGAGCAGCAGATCATCGACCGCCAGGACAAGGTGTTCAGTCAGGACAAGTGGATCGTCGAGAGCCAGCGCCCGGCCGAGATCCCGCTCGACCTCAAGGACGAGCTCCACATCCGCGCCGACAAGTTCTCCGTCGCCTATCGCCGCTGGCTCAAGGGGATGGGGCTCAAATGGGGCGTCGCCGAGAGCGCCCGGGCGAGCTGACCGCGCAATTCAGGGGACGAGGACCGATGGCCTACACGCTGGAACAGTTTTGCGCCGATGCGCGGGCCGCGCTCGACGCCGATCCCGGCCCGGCGGGCCGCGAGGTCGTCGCGCGCCACCTGGAAAAGCTGCTGGCCGATGCCGATTTCGTCGCCGCCCATCTCGGCCCCGACAAGCCGTCCGGGGCGGAGACCATCTTCGTCGACGACCGGCACGGCTTCCGGGTGATGGCCCATACCAACCGCGGCCCGTCGAACAACACCCCGCACTGCCACGGCCCGTCCTGGGTGGTCTACGGCATGGCGATGAACCACGTGGTGATGACCGAGTGGCGCCGGCTCGACGACGGCGCGCGCGAGGGCCGCGCCGAGCTCGAGATCGAGCGCCGATACACGCTGGGCGAGGGCGAGGCGCATGTCTACAACGAGGGCGTGATCCACTCGCTCGACCGGCCGCTGGAAACCCGGCTGGTGCGGGTGACCGGCTGCGACCTCGACCGCACGCTGCGCTACCGCTACGACCCGGCGAACAACGCGGTCAGGGTGCTCGAACCGCAGCCGGCCTAGGGCCTGCCCGTCCCGGGCCGGCCGCGCTAAGCCCCGCGCCCCGCCCCGGCCTTGGCCATCGTCTCGAAGCGTATCGAAGGCGCGCTGTTCATGATCGGCGCGGCGTCGTCGCTGGTCGCGATGGCGCTGCTGGTCCGCCTTCTCACCCCCGACTACCACGTGCTCGAGCTGATCTTCCTCAGGAGCGTGGTCAATCTCTGCCTGATGGCGCCGTGGATCCTGCGCCAGGGCTCGGCGGCGATCCGCACCGAGCGCCTCGCCCTGCACGGGCTGCGCAACGGGCTGCTCTATACCGGCAACGTGGCATGGTTCTTCGGCGTCACCATGGTGACCCTGGCCGAGCTCTCGGCGCTCCAGTTCACCATGCCGATCTTCGTGGTGATCATGGCGGTCCTGGTGCTCGGCGAGCGCGTCGACCTCGCCCGCATCCTGGTGGTGGCGGCGGGCTTCGCCGGCACGCTGATCATCGTCCGCCCCGCCGGGCTCGGCTTCGGCATCGGCCCGCTGGTGGTGCTCGCCGCGGCGTTCTTCTACGCGTCTGCCTTCATCGCCACCAAGCGGCTCTCCTCCAGCGAGTCCGGCAACGTCGTCGTCTTCTACATGAGCGTCTTCGTGCTCGTCTTCTCGGCGATCCCGGCGGCCTTCGTCTGGCGCACGCCCGGGCTCGCCGATTTGCCGCCGATCGCCGGGCTCGGGGTCGCCGGCTACGCCGTCCATTACTGCGTGACCCGCGCCATGGCGGCGGCGGATGCGAGCTTCGTGGTGCCGTTCGACTTCCTGCGCCTGCCGCTCTCGGCCGGGCTCGGCATCGTGCTGTTCGGCGAGGCCTTCGAGGCGCCGATCCTGATCGGCGCGGCGATCATCTTCGCCGCGGCCTGGTACAACACCTGGCGCGAGGAGCGCCGAGGCGGGGGGCTCATCCGTTAGCGCGCCCGGCATTCGCCGCGAAGGAGAGCACGGTCATCGCCAGCCCGATCGCGGGGGCGAGCGCGCAGAACGCGAACACGGCGGTGAGCGCGCGCGTCACGTTCCCCGGGTCGGTCGCGTCGCCGAGCCCGGCGGCGTTGGCGACCAGCCCGGTCGCCGCCGCGCCGAAGGCGAGCCCCAGCGAGCGCAGCGCCGGGATCGCCGAGGCGGTGAGGGTTTCCTCGCCGGTGGCCGCGATCGACATCGTCCAGGTGATCGCCAGCACGTTGGATATCCCGATCCCGAAGCCGATCACGATCGACCACAGCGCGAGCAGCCACAGCGGGTGTCCGGCGACGCCGGCGGCCATGCCGGCGAGGCCGATCGTGGAGATCGCGAAGCCCGCGAGGATCGCCCATCTGGTGGTTTCCCGCCCGGTCACGTGGGCGAAGGCGAGCGAACCCGCCGACCAGGCGAAGGACATCAGCATGTTGTAGTAGCCGAGCCAGAGCGCCGGCACGTCGTGCAGCACGCCGAGCAGCAGCGGCAGGAAAATGGCCGGCGCCACCTGGGTGACGGCCAGCATCATGAACATCCAGTAGGCGGCGCCGACATCGGTGAAGGGGGACAGCGCGTGCCTCGGATAGATCGGGTTGTCGGACTTCCCGTCGAGCCCGAGGGTGAGCCGCACCAGCAGGCAGGAGGCGATCACCAGCGCGATCCCCGCCGGCACCGAGTCGATCTGCCCCGCCGCGGCGACGCACATCACCGCCGCCGCGACCAGCGCCAGCCGGCGCAGCGGAAAGCCCGAGCGCCGGCCGGGCTCGCCGGACGGGGCGACATAGCGCCAGGCCAGCGCGCAGACCAGCAGCGCGAGCGGAATCGCGGCCCAGAACGCGCCCCGCCACCAGTCGATCGCGGCGAACAGCCCGGCCTCGGCCGGGCCGATCATCGCCGCCGCGACCCAGGCCGCGTTGATCGCCGCCAGGATGCGGCCGCGCAGCGCGCCTTCGTAGATCTCGCGCACCAGGGCCATCGTCTGCGACAGCAGCAGCCCGCCGCCGAAGCCCTGCAGGAGCTGGCCCGCGAGCAGGAGCGCCATGTTCGGCGCCAGCGCCGCCACCGCGCTGCCGGCGACGAACACCAGCCCCGAGGCGACATAGCCCCGGCGGCGTCCGAGCGCCGCGCGGACCGGCGCGCCGCCCGAGGCGCCGACGATGGTGCCGATCAGATAGACCATCGCCGGCCAGGCGTAATACGCCGCGCCGCCGATATCGGCGATCACCGATGGCATCACGGTCGACAGCACGAAGGTGTTCACCCCGTGCACGATCACCGCGAGGTTGAGCAGGACCGTGAACACCCCCCGCCCGCCGCGCACGAGATCGAGCCAGCCGGCGCGCGGCGCTCCGCTCTCGCTCATGGCGCGTTCAGGGCCGGGCCGCCCCGCTCATCGCCGGCCATCGGCGAGCCGGGCCCGGAGGAAGGCGAGCGTGCGCTGGTGCGCGGCGGCCGCCGCGGCCGCGTCGTGGCTCTCCTGATCGGGGTTGAAGAAAGCGTGGTCGGCGCCGGGATAGACGTGGAATTCGAGCCCCGGATGAGCGTTCCGGATGGTCTCGACCCGGTCGAGCGGGACCACCGCGTCGCGGTCGCCGTAATGCAGGATCGCCGGGCAGGACGGCGCGCGCTCGAGATGGGCGTCGACGTCGCTGCCGTAATAGATCACCGCCGCGTCGACGGCGAGGCGGGCGGCGGCGATCCACGCCCAGGTGCCGCCGGTGCAGAACCCCTGCACCGCGACCCTGCCCGCCGGACGGAGCGCGGCGAGCGCGGCCTCGACATCCGTCAGCACCGTCGCCTCGGCGAGGGTCTCGCGCTGCGCCATGCCGCCTTCGCGCCCGTCCGCGCCATAGCCGAACACGACGTTCCTGCCCGAGCGGTCGTAGAGCGCCGGCGCGATCGCCGCGATCCCGGCCTCCGCGTAGAGGTCGCAGACATCCGCCATGTGCGGGGTCAGGCCGTAGATCGCGTGCAGCACGACGATGCCCCCCGCGGGGCGCGCGGGCGCGGCGTGCCAGGCGTCGAGCGCGTGCCCGTCCGCGGCGGTCAATGTGATGCTCTGGGCCAAGGCGTCTCCATTCAACGCCAATGCGGGCGCCGTGTCACCTGCCGCGGCGTCTGGACTCGCCGCGCCGGCAGTCCGATATTTCCAGGATCGGCATGGTGTATTGCAGGGAGGCGACGATGGATGTCCGCGGGATTCTCCGGGCCAAGGGCAGCGAGGTCGCGACCGTGCCGCCCGGCACCACCATCGCCGCCGCGGTGGCCGAGCTCGCCGGGCGCATGATCGGCGCCCTGGTGGTGACCGACGAGGACGGCGCGCTGGTCGGCATCGTTTCCGAACGCGACATCGTGCGCGGCCTCGCCGAGCAGGGCGCGGCGTTCCTCGACTGCCTGGTCGAGACCTGCATGGCGAGCCCGGTCGAGACCTGCGCGCCGGGCGACGGCGACCGCGAGATCCTGGCGCTGATGACCGACCGCAGGTTCCGTCACCTGCCGGTGGTCGAGGACGGCAGGCTGATCGGCATCGTCAGCATCGGCGACGTGGTCAAGGCCCGCATCGACGGGGTGATGGCCGAGGCGGACGCGCTGCGCGACTACATCGTGCGCGGCTGACCGGATGGCGGAGACCCGGATCCTCGTCGAAGGCGGACTGGTCTACGACCACGACGGCGATACCGACCGCCCGGCGGCGCGCGACATCCTGATCGAGGGGGCGCGGATCGACCGCGTCGAGCCGGGCCTGGGCGCGGCGCTGGCCGGCGGCCCGCCGCCCGACCGGGTGATCGACGCCCGGCGCCGGCTCGTCGTCCCCGGCTTCGTCAACGCCCACTACCACTCGCACGACGTGCTGCTCAAGGGCATCTTCGAGCCGATGCCGCTGCAGATGTGGTTCGTCAACGCGCTGCCGCCGCAATATCCGATGCGGAGCGCGGAGGAGGTGCGCGCGCGCACCCTGCTGGGCGCCGCCGAATGCCTGCTCGCCGGGATCACCACCGTGCAGGACATGGCGACGCTGTATCCGTTCGACGACGCGCTGCTCGACGCCGTGCTCCAGGCCTATGACGAGATCGGCATCCGCACCGTGTTCTCGCTGCAGATCGGCGACCGGCGCGCCGTCGACCGCATCCCGCATTGGCGCGAGCTGGTGCCCGAGGACTATCACGACTGGCTCGGCTCGCCGATCGGCGTCGGCGGCGAGCCCCCGCTGGAGACGGTGCGCCGGCAGATCGAGCGGGTCGGGCTCGCGCGCGAGCGCTTCTCCTGGGCACTCGGCCCGACCAGCGCGATCATGTCCTCGCCCGAGCTGCTCTCCGGCATCGCCGCGCTGTCAGAGCGGCACGGCCTCCCGGTGCTGAGCCACATGTACGAATCGCGCCCCGAGGTGATCGCGTCGCGCACCCATCTCGGCGCGCATGGCGGCTCGCAGATCGACTACATGCGCGCCTGCGGGCTGCTCGGCCCGCGGCTCGCGCTGGCGCATTCGATCTGGTTCACCCGGGACGAGATCGACGCGCTCGCCGAGGCCGGCGGGCGGGTGGTGCTCAACCCGGCGAGCAACATGAAGTCCAAGTCAGGCGTCGCCCCGATCCGGCACTACCGCGAGGCCGGCGTCGGGATCGCGCTGGGATGCGACAACTGCGCCTGCTCCGACGTGCAGAACATGTTCCAGGCGATGAAGCTGTTCTGCGGGCTGGCGGCGATCAGCGAGATCGGGCTGGAGACGCCGGACGCGGCCGAGGCGCTGCGCGCAGCCACGCTCGGCGGGGCGGCGGCAATCGGGCTTTCAGGCGAGGTCGGCGCCATCGCCCCCGGCATGCGGGCCGATCTCTGCCTCTACGACCTCGACCGGCCGACGCTGCTGCCGCTCAACAGCGCCGCGCGCCAGATGGTCTATACCGAGACCGGCTCGGCGCTGGACACGGTGATCGTCGAGGGCCGGGTGACGGTCGAGGGCGGCCGGCTGACGACCATCGACGCCGATATGCTGCGCGAGTCCGTCGAGGCGGTGATCGGCGGGTTGCGCGCCGACCAGCGCGCGGTCGCCGCCCGCTTCGAGACCCTCCGCCCCTACCTCGCCGAGGCGTGGCACAGGAGCTGGGAGACCGATATCGGCATGGAGCGCTATGTCGGCGCTCCAGGGCGGAGCGGATAGGACCCGCCCCACCTTACGCAATTTTCATGTTCCAGTAAGGACGGCTTCAGGCCGCCGCGCTATCTCTCGCCCGACGACCAAATCGGGAGAGTAAACCATGACTGCCTCATTGACGCTCGACAAGCGTGTCCTGCACCGGGTGATCCTGCCCGGGGCGCTGGCCGCGGCGATGGCGACCGCGGCGTCCGGCATCGCGCATGCGCGCCCGGCGCCGGAGAGCTTCGCCGACATCGCCGCCCGCGTCGGCCCCGCCGTGGTCAATATCGCGACCGACCGCGGCTCGGCCCCGGCGATGCTCGAAAAGCCCGGGGACACGCCCCAGTTCAGCCCCTTCGGACAGCCCGAAGGGCAGTTCCGCGAGTTCATGGAGCGCTATTTCGGGCGAGCCATGCCGGACTTCCGCTTCGGCGGGCCGATGCGGCCCGACCACCGGATGTCGGCCGTGGGCTCCGGCTTCATCGTCGACGCGGACGGCCACCTGGTGACCAACAACCACGTCGTCGCCGGCGCGCGCTCGATCCGCGTCCGCCTGCATGACGGGGACACCTTCGACGCGAAGCTGGTCGGCGGCGACGCCAAGACCGACCTCGCGCTCCTCAAGATCGACGCGGGCCGGCCGCTTCCCTTCGTCGAGTTCGGCGATTCCGACCGCATCCGCGCCGGCGACTGGGTGATGACCATCGGCAATCCGTTCGGCCTCGGCGGCTCGGTCACCGCCGGCATCGTGTCGGCGCGCGGGCGGGATCTCAGGGGCGGCTCGCTGGTCGACTTCCTGCAGATCGACGCGCCGATCAACCAGGGCAATTCCGGCGGACCCGCCTTCGATGCCTCGGGCAAGGTGATCGGCGTCAACGCCTCGATCTACTCGCCCACCGGCGGCAATGTCGGCATCGGCTTCGCCATCCCGTCGAACGACGCCAAGCGGGTAATCGCCGCGCTCAAGGCGGACGGCAGGATCGAGCGCGGCTGGCTCGGCGTGCAGATCCAGCCGGTCACGCCGGACATCGCCGAGAGCCTCGGCATAAAGGACGCCACCGGCGCGCTGGTCGCCTCGGTCGTCGAGACCGGTCCCGCGCGCGATGCCGGCCTCCAGCAGGGCGACATCATCACCGGCTGGGACGGCGCCGCGGTCGGGAAGTTCCGCGAGCTGCCGCGCCTCGTCGCCGGCACCGAGGCGGGCAAGGTCGTCGAGCTCGCGATCCTTCGCGAAGGCAAGCCGATGACGCTCTCGGTCACCACCGGGCTGATGCCGGCCGCCAAGAAGGTCGCGAGCCTGCCCGCCAAGCCGGCCAAGGAGGGGCTCGCCGGCACCGGCATCACGGTGGCCGACATCGACCCCGCCGCGCGGTCCCGCTTCGGGCTCGGCGAGGCGGCCAAGGGCGCGCTGGTCCGCCATGTCGAGAGCGACAGCCCGGCCTGGTCGCGCGGCATCCGGGCGGGCGACGTGATCGAGCGCGTCACCTACACCCCGGTCGGCTCCGCCGCCGACGCCGTCAAGGCGGTCGAGCAGGTCCGCGAAGAGGGCCGCAAGGCGGTGCTGCTGACCATCGACCGCAAGGGCGAGGATCGCATCGTGGCGGTCCGCTTCGCCGACGCGTAGAGTAGCAGGGTCCAACGGTCGGGGCCGGGGCCGCGCGGGCGGTCCCGGCTCCCGCCGTTCGGTGGTGCCGGTCCTGCGATGCGCGCATTGATCATCGAAGACGACGCCGAGACGGCGGGCTTCATCGCCAAGGGGCTTTCCGAGGGCGGGTTCGCGGTCGACGTCGCCCATGACGGCCGCGACGGGCTGGTGCTGGCGCTCGGCAGCGACTACGACGTGGCGGTGGTCGACCGCATGCTGCCCGAGCTCGACGGCATCGCCATCGTCGAGGCGATGCGGAGCGCCGGGCGCAAGACCCCGGTCCTGTTCCTCAGCGCCAAGGGCGAGGTCGAGGACCGGGTGGCCGGGCTCAGGGCCGGCGCCGACGACTACCTGGTCAAGCCGTTCGCCTTCTCCGAGCTGCGCGCGCGGGTCGATGCGTTGCTCCGGCGCGGCGCCGCGCCGGCGCCGGACACGGTGCTCCGGGTGGGCGATCTGGAGATGGACCTGCTCGCCCGGCGGGTCGCCCGCGGCGGGCGGCGGATCGAGCTGCAGCGCCGCGAGTTCCAGCTTCTCGAATGCCTGATGCGCAATGCCGGCCGGGTGGTCACCCGGACGATGCTGCTCGAACATGTATGGGACTACCACTTCGATCCCCAGACCAATGTCATCGACGTCCATATCTCCAGGCTGCGGCGCAAGGTCGATGCCGGCGCCGCGAGCCCGCTCATCGAGACCGTGCGCGGCGCGGGATACAGGCTCCGTGCGGAAATGGCCTAGTGTCCGGTTTCGGAAATTCGTGCGCTTTCTCATCCTGTTCCCACCCCGTCATGGCTGGGCCATGACCCCGGTGAGACATGCGGGCTAGACTCCTCCGCAGCACGACGTTTCGCCTCACCCTGATCTATTTCGGGCTGTTCGGCGTCTCGGCTGTGGTCCTCGTCGGGTTTCTCTACTGGTCGACGGCCGGCTTCATGGCGCGCCAGACCGACCAGGCGATCGAGGCCGAGCTCCGCGGGCTCGGCGAGCAGTATTCCCAGTTCGGCACGATCGGCCTGGTACGCGCGCTCAACCGCCGGACCGCGCGGGCGCGGGCGAGCCGCGGGCTCTACTTGCTGACCGATGCCAGCCTGCGCCCGCTCGCCGGCAATCTCAGCGCCTGGCCCCGCGAGACGCCCGGGCCCGACGGCTGGGTCACCTTCGAGCTCGAATACGCCGATCGGCGCGGCGCGGTGGATCTGGGCCGCGCCCGCATCTTCGAGCTCACCGGCGGGCTTCGCCTGCTGGTCGGGCGCGACATCCGCGAGAGGCTGGAGATCGACGCCCGGTTCCGCGAGTCGATCGGCTGGGGGATCGCGCTGGCGCTGTTGCTCAGCATCGCCGGCGGCGTGCTGGTCAGCCGCCCCATGCTGCGCCGCATCGACGCGATCAACCAGGCCAGCCGGGAGATCATGGCCGGCGCGCTCGACCGGCGGATCCCGGCGCGCGGCACCGATGACGAGTTCGACCGGCTGGCGGCCAACCTCAACGACATGCTCGACCGCATCGCGCGGCTGGTCGCCAGCGTCCGCGAGGTGAGCGACAACATCGCCCACGATCTGAGAAGCCCGCTCGCGCGGCTGCGCGGCCGGCTCGAGCTGGCGCTCGCCGAGCCGGCGGACGAGGACGCCTATCGCCGCGCCATCGGCCGCACCATCGAGGAGGCCGACGCGCTGCTCAAGACCTTCAACTCGCTGCTGCGCATCGCCCGGCTCGAGGCCGGGGTCGAGACCGGGCAGGTCGACTCCTTCGACCTCGGCCTGCTGGTGAACGACGTGGCCGAGCTCTACGCGCCGCTCGCCGAGGAGCGCGGGGTCGCGCTCGGCGCCGGGCCCGGCGATTGCGGGCGGATCAAGGGCGACCGCGACCTCCTGTTCCAGGCGCTCGCCAACCTGCTCGACAACGCGATCAAGTTCTCGCCGGCCGGCGCGACCGTCGAGATCGCCGCGCGCGGCCGGGGCGAGCGGGTCGAGATCGCCGTCGCCGATGGCGGGCCGGGCATTCCCGACGCCCTCAGGGAGCGCGTGACCGAGCGCTTCTTCCGCGTCGAGGCGTCGCGCAACGCGCCCGGCGCGGGGCTCGGCCTCAGCCTGGTCGCGGCGGTCGTGGAGCGCCACGGCGGCAGCCTCGATCTCGGCGACAACCGACCCGGTCTCCGCGTCGCGATCACCCTGCCGCGCGAGCCCGCCCCGGGTCCCGGCGCCGGCCTTGCCGTCTCCGCCCGGGCGGCCCATATCGGTAGTCACGGCGCCTGACAGGCCGGTTCGCCGGGGGCCCTGAGGACCCGGCGGGAACGACTGCGCCCCGCTCGCCAGGAGGAGGTCCGCAATGACGCGCATGACGGTCTTCAACAGCCCGTTCCTGCTCGGTTTCGACCAGCTCGAACGGGTGCTCGACCGGGTCTCGAAGAGCGCGGCCGACGGCTATCCCCCCTACAATGTCGAGCATGTCGGCGACGACGCGCTGCGCATCACGCTCGCCGTGGCCGGCTTCCGGCGCGACGAACTGGCGGTCACGGTGGCGGCCTCGCAGCTCACCGTTCGGGGCAAGCAATCCGATTCCGACGGGCGGATCTATCTCCACCGCGGCATCGCCACGCGCCAGTTCCAGCGCTCCTTCGTGCTCGCCGAGGGCATCGAGGTCGCGGGCGCCGAGCTGACCGACGGCCTGCTCCATATCGACCTCGTGCGGCCGCGGCCGTCGAGCCGCGAGACGGTGCTCGAGATCCGCGGCGCCGAGACCGCGGACGCCCGGGGCGCATCCGTTTCGGGTGGCGGCGTTCCGCCCGCCCGCCACACTCATCCCGGGTAGCTTCCCCCGGCTTCGCCCGGGACAGGCCGCGCCGCGTATCGAAGGACGCGGCGCGACCGCGTCAGGCGGCGCGGACGGTCCCGTTCGCGGTGAGGATGGAGTAGAGCGCGCCGGCATCCGCGGCATGGCGCAGCCCCTCGCGGATGGCGGGATCGCGCATCAGCCGCGAGACCCGGGCGAGCGCCTTGAGGTGGTCCGCGCTCGCCCCCTCCTGCGCCAGCAGCAGGAAGACGAGGTCGACCGGCCGTTCGTCGATGGACTCGAAATCGACCGCCCGGTCGAGCCGGGCGAAGAAGCCGTACAGGCCGTCGAGCTCCGGCAGCTTGCCATGCGGTATCGCCACGCCCTCGCCGACGCCGGTGGTCCCGAGCCGCTCGCGTTCCAGCAGGACGCTGAACACCGAGCGCTCGTCGAGCCCCGTGACCGCCGCCGCGCGCCTGGAAATCTCCCGGATCACCTGCTTCTTGCTCGCCGCGGGCAGGCGGTCCACCACGCGGTCGCTGGTCAGCAATTCGCCGATTTCCATGCTAGCCCTTCCGCGGGGTCGCCTCGGCCCCGTCCGCCCCGGACGGGTCGACCCAGCCGAGGTTGCCGTCGCCGCGGCGATAGAGGACGTTGATCCCGCCATTGGCGGCATTGCGGAACACCACCACCGGCTGTTCCGCGAGGTCGAGGCGCATGACGGCCTCGCTCACCGTCATCGAATCGATTTCGGCGATCGTCTCGGCGACGACCACCGGGTTCTCGCCCTCGGCCTCGTCGTCCGGCCGCTCGGCGGGGTCCGCCAGGATGACGTGCTGGGCGGTCAGCGCATCGTCGCGGCGCGCCGACCCCGACTTGCGGTGATGGTCGCGCAGGCGGCGCTTGTTGCGCCTGAGCCGCTTGGCGATTCTCTCCATCGCCAGGTCGAACGCGCTCTGCGCATCCCCGGCCGCGCCGTGCCCCTGAACCTGGATGCCGCGCCCGACATGGACCGAGATATCGGCCCGCACGAGAGGCCCGTCCGGCTCGAAGACCACGTGCGATTCCATCGCGTGGTCGAAATACTTGGCTACGCCGTCGTTGAGACGGGTCTCGACATGCCGTCGAAGACGCTCGCCCACATCCATGCGACGTCCGGTGAGTCCGATTTTCAAACGCTTCCGCGCCTCAGCTCCGGCGCACTCCCTTTGGCTCTTACGGCCTCGCTCCGCGCCCCGCCCCGTTGCGAAGGGCGCGGAACCTATGGTTGGCCCGCCCGCGAGTCAACAGCGGAAAACCAGCGGGCGAGTCTGCAACCTTTGACGGCGATCCGCAATGTCGCGCGCCCCCGCTGGGGATAAGTCCGGGAAAACCGGGCGAGTGCCGTGTTTCACAAAATTGTGTTCCGTGACCCTGGTGAGAAATGCGGGCTGGCCCCTAGAGCACCTCCGGCAGGCGGTCCGCCGGCGGGGTGTTGCGGCTGCGGCCCGAGGCGACCTTGCCGTCGATGACCACCATGCCGACCCCGGGGATGTCGCCCGTCCGGACGGAGTCGAGCAGGTCCTTGCCGGCGCTGTGCTGGGCGCGGTCGAGCAGGACGAAATCGGCGGCCCGGCCCTCCTCGATCAGCCCGCAATCGAGCTCGCGCATGCGCGCGGTGTTGCCGGTCGCGAAGCAGAACGCGATCTCCGCCGGCACGTCGCCGAGCGCCGACAGCATCGCCACCATCCTGAGGATCCCGAGCGGCTGAACCCCCGAGCCGGCCGGCCCGTCGGTGCCGAGGATGACCCGGTGGAGCTGGTCGAGCTCGCGCGCGGTGCGCAGCGCGAACAGGGCCGAAGCCTCGTTGCCGTTGTGGACGATCTCGATCCCCGCCTGGCACTGCTCGCACAAACAGGCGATCTGGTCCCGCGGCAGCGAGGTGTGCCCGCCATTGATGTGGCCGATGATGTCTGGTCCGGTCTCCAGCACGATGTCGGCGTCGATCAGCCCGGAGCCGGGAATCGACGGGCCGCCGGTATGGATCGTCGACTGGATGCCGTATTTGCGCGCCCAGCCGACCATCTTCTTCGCCTCTTCGCCGGTCTTCACCCCGCCGAGCCCGATCTCCCCCAGGAGCTTGACGCCGGCCTCTGCGAGGAAGCGGAAATCGTCCTCCTCCATCCCGGTCTCCAGGATGGGCGCGCCGGCGCGCACCTTGACGCCGCCCGGCGGGAAGGACGAGAAGGCGCGCTGGGCGGTGATGCCGAGCGCCACCACCCCCTTGGGATCGCGCGGCCGGCCGGGCAGATGGACCTCGCCGGCCGAGATCATCGTCGTCACGCCGCCATGCATCGTCGAGTCGATCCAGTTGAGCTGGCTCTGGCGCGGCGTCCAGTCGCCGAACACCGGGTGGACATGGCTGTCGATCAGCCCGGGCGCGAGCGCCACCCCCTTCGCGTCGATCTCGATATCGGCGCCGGCGGTGTCGCAATCCGCCTCCCTGCCGAAGGCGGCGATCCGGCCGTCCTCGGCGACCACGGTGTCGGCATCGAGCACCGGGGTCTCCAGCGCTCCCGACAGAAGCAAGCCGATATTCCTGATGACCAGCTTTTCAGCCATGACGCGCCCCCCGGACCGGTGTGTTCAGGGGGCCAAGATCCCGCAAGCGGCGCGCCCGTTCAAGACCCGCCGCCGATCCCGGGGACGGTCCCCGGCGGGCTACTCGCCGGCGGCGGCCAGCGGCGCGGCGCCGCGCTCGGCGGCGATCCGGCCCTCGATGATGCGTCGCGCCTGGATGCCGCCGCCGTCATGGTTGATGTCGATCCGCTGCCGGTCCGGGGCGGTGTTTATGTTGTCCTGCTGGAGCTGGATGATCTCCAAATCCTCGAGGAACGCCGTGTGGACGTTCTCGTAGAGCAGGTCGGTCACCCACGGCTCGTCGATCCGGAAATCATGCGCCTGGGCCCAGAAATAGTGCGTCGTCTTCGCGGTCTCCGGAGTGATCGCGTTCAGGTTCCGCATGGAGAAGCCCTGGCTGCGGTCGCCCTCCGGCGCGCCGGTGCCGGCGACGGCGCCGCCGATGTCGAGGCGGACGAAGGCCGGCGGGGTGAATTCGATGATCTGCCAGCGGTCGATGGCCTGGTCGGGCGCGAAACCGCCCGCCTTCTGGAAGAACGGCGGCGGCGGGCTGCCGAGCACCCAGCGCGTGACGCGGACCAGATCGCCCTCGCGTTCCGCCTTCATCGGCGTCTCGGCGACCGCATCGGTGCCGAGCGTGGTCGGGTGGATGTAGCTGAGATGGGAGAGGTCGAGCAGGTTCTCGACCAGCAGCACGTAGTTGCCCTCGAGATCGAGCTTCTCCCCGCGCGCGCGCCAGCCGGGATCGTCGATCCAGTGGAAGTCCTCGATCAGGTCGGGGTCGGCCGCCGCCGGATCGCCCATCCAGATCCAGATCCAGTGATAGCGCTCCACCGTGGGAAACGCCCGGACCCGCGCGCCCGGCGGGATCGCGGTCTGGCCGGGGATCCGGATGCACCGGCCGGAGGGATCGTAGAGCAGGCCGTGATAGGGGCATTCGACGTTGTCGCCCCTGAGCTTGCCCTTCGACAGCGGCGCGTGGCGATGGCAGCAGCGGTCCTCCAGCGCCACCGGCGCGCCGTCCTCCCTGCGGTAGAGGACGACCGGGATGTCGAGCAGCGTCCTCCGCAACATGTTCTGGCGGCCGACCTCGCTGTCCCAGGCGGCGACATACCACGCGTTCTCGATGAACATCCCGCTCTCCCCGCTCGCTCTCGTTCGGGCCCGGAAAAGCGAAGGGCGGCACCGGGGTGCCGCCGCATCGCAATCTGTCGGCCGGGCGCTACTCGGCGGCGATCGCCGCCCCCGCCGCCGCCCGTTCGGCCGCGATCTTGCGGTCGATCATGGCGCGCCCGGCGATACCGCCGGCGTCCTGGTTGGTCTCGATGGTCGGCCGGTCGTCCCAGTTTTCCTCCTGCAGGTCGAAGACCTCCCAGTCCTGGTGGAAGGCCTGCCAGATCTGCTTGTACTGCATCTCGACGAAATCGGGCTCGATCGGCTTGCCGGGGACCTGGTAGGCGTTCGACCAGAAGTAATGCGTCGAGCTCTCGGTCTCCGGCGTGACGAAGTTGAGGTTGTGGAAGCCGAACCCGTCCGCCGGCACGTCGCGTTCCAGCTCGGTATGGCCGAACTCCTTGCCTCCGGCCGCGCCCGGCGCCGCGCCGGTGAACAGCCGCACCGCGCCCGGCATGCGGAACTCGATGATCTGCCAGCGGTCGACGATGGTCTCTTCCGGCCAGTCGCACATCTTCTGATAGGTCGGCGGCGGGTTCTGGCCGACGGTCCAGCGCGCCACGGTCACCGAGTCCTCGTCCTTGAGGGTCTTGAGCACGGCGTGCTCCGCCACCGCGGCGTTGCCGATCGTCGAACGGTGCACGAAGGCCAGATGCGACAGGTCGAGCAGGTTGTCGATGACCAGCTTGTAGTTGCCGTTGACGTGGAAATAGGTGCCCTTGTCGCCCCAGTCCTCGGCGGTCTTCCAGGGGTAGGGGACGATCAGGCTCTCGTCGGCGAGCGCGGGATCGCCCATCCAGATCCAGATCCAGTTGTATTTCTGGACCGCGGGGTATGCGCGCACCTGCGCGCCCGGCGGGATCGTCGTCTGCCCCGGCACGCGGATGCACTTGCCGGTCGTGTCGAACTGCAGCCCGTGATAGTGGCAGGACAGCACATTGCCCTCGACGCTGCCCTTCCTGAGCGGCATGCGGCGATGGCAACAGCGGTCCTCGAAGGCCACCGGGTCGCCGTCCTCGGTGCGCCAGAAGACGATCTTCTCGTTGCAGATCGTGCGGCCGAAGGGCTGGCGCGTGATCTCGTGCGGCTCGGCGGCCACATACCAGCAGTTTTTCAGGAACATTTCGGGGCTCCGTAAGTTCGCGCGCGATTGCGTCCGGTGAAGCCGCGATTATTCGCCATGGCGGTGCCTCAAGTCAATTGCGGCTGGAGCCTCCCCCGCCACCGGCTGTAGTCTGGGCGAACAGCGAGACCAGATGCCGAAGGGAGGCCGCCATGCAGAACCGCGCGATGTATCCGGAAACCATCCACCCGCCGATCGGCGCCTATGCGCATGCCATCGAGGTCCCGGACTCCGCCAAGGTGATGTTCATCGCCGGCCAGGTCGGGATCGACGTCGACGGCAACGTCCCGGCCGACTTCGCCGCCCAGGCGGATCTCGCCTGGCGAAACCTGATGGCGATCCTCGAATTCAACGGGATGCGGATGAAGGACGTGGTCAAGATCACCCATTTCCTGACCGACGCGGCGGACCTCCCGGCCTATAACGAGGTCAGGGCCAAGTATCTCGGCGAGGAACGGCCGGCCTCGACCCTGTTGATCGTCGCCGGCCTCGCCCGTCCGGACCTGCTGGTCGAGGTCGAGATGGTGGCGGCGATCCAGCGCTAGCCCGGATTCGACGGCCCGGATTCGACGGCCCGGATTCGACGGCTTGACGGGGTAGCCTCGTGCGATACCATAGGCGCACGTGGTGATTTGGCCCGACCGGCTTGCGGCCACGTAAAACAACCAGCTAAAAGGTCGGAGGCGCGACACCCCCCGACTTTCCGGTCGGGGGTTTTGTTTTGCGCGCTGGGGAGCAGGAAGATGGACGCTCACGCCCGACGGGAAGAGAGCTGGCGGCCGCAGACCAGGCTGGTCCGCGGCGGGTTGCGGCGCTCGGCGTTCTGCGAGACGTCGGAAGCGATCTACGCGACCTCCGGCTTCGTCTACGAAGCCGCCGAGGAGGCTGAGGACGCGTTCGCCAACCGGGTCGACCGCTATATTTACTCGCGCTACGACAACCCGACGGTCGGCATGTTCGAGGACCGCCTGCGCCTGATCGAGGGCGCCGAGGCGTGCCGGGCGACGGCGTCCGGGATGGCGGCGGTGTTCGCCTCTCTCGCCTGCATGGTGGAGGCGGGTGACCGCGTGGTGGGCGCGCGCGCCCTGTTCGGCTCGTGCCTGTTCATCCTGACCGACATCCTGCCCCGGCTGGGGGTGGAAACGACCATCGTCGAGAGCCCCGACATGGACGCCTGGGCCGCCGCGCTCGACCGGCCGGCCCGGGCGGTGTTCCTGGAATCGCCGTCGAACCCCGGTCTCGACATCTTCGACATAAGGGCGATCTCGAAGCTCGCCCACGATGCCGGGGCGATGGTGATCGTCGACAACGTGTTCGCGACACCGCTGCTCCAGCGCCCGCTCGAGCTCGGCGCCGACATCGTGGTCTATTCGGCGACCAAGCATATCGACGGGCAGGGCCGCTGCCTCGGCGGCGCGGTTCTCGGCAGCGAGGAATACTGCATGGGCACGCTCAAGACCTTCATGCGCCACACCGGCCCATCGATGAGCCCGTTCAACGCCTGGGTGCTGCTCAAGGGGCTGGAAACCCTGCAGCTTCGCCTCAACCAGCACTGCCGGTCCGCGCGCGGCATCGCGACCGCGCTGGCGGCCCGCGGCGATCTGGTGCGGGTGCTGTATCCCGGCCTGGAGAGCCACCCCCAGCACGCTCTGGCCAAGGCCCAGATGTCCGATTTCGGCAGCGTCGTCACCATCGATATCGACGGCGGCAAGGACCGCGCCTTCCGCTTCATGAACGGGCTCGGGCTGGTCGACATTTCCAACAATCTGGGCGACGCGAAGAGCCTGGTCACGCATCCGGCGACGACCACCCACCAGCGCCTGTCGCCCGCGGAGCGCGACGGCCTGGGAATCACCGACGGGCTGGTGCGGCTCTCCATCGGGCTTGAGGACCCCGCGGATCTGCTCGAAGATGTCGCCGGTGCGCTCGATCGAGCATAATCGGCCGAACGGCGCGCGATTGAAGGCCCGGCCCGCGCGACCTACATTCCGGGGGCCGCTGGCGGGCGGTTCCAGGTGAGCCAGGGAGTCTCCATGTATACAGCCATCACCCGGGCGATCCGCGTTTCCGTCGAGCCGATCTATCTCGACCAGCAATCCTCGCCGCCCGATGCCCATTACGTGTGGGCCTATCACGTCAAGATCAGCAACGAAGGCGGGGCGACGGTGCAGCTGCTGACCCGCCACTGGCGCATCACCGACGGGCTGGGCAGGGTCCAGGAGGTGCGCGGCGCCGGGGTGGTCGGCGAGCAGCCGGTTCTCGCGCCCGGCGAGACCTACGAATACACCTCCGGCACGCCGCTGCCGACGCCGTCGGGGATCATGCTCGGCAGCTACGGCATGAAGGGCGAGGACGGCGAACGCTTCGATATCGAGATCCCCGCCTTCTCCCTCGACTGCCCCGACGAGCCCAAGCGACTCAACTAGCCTGCGGGCGCCGCGCCCTCGACAGCAACGGGAAACGCATAGCAGTGTCCACACACCGAAGCCCGCTTACCGCGGTCGAACCGCTCCTCGACCGCCCCGCCTTCGAGGACGCCGAGGAGGCCGTCCGCACGCTGATCCGCTGGGCCGGCGACGACCCGGCCCGCGAGGGGTTGAGCGACACGCCCGCCCGCGTGGTGCGCGCCTTCGACGAGTGGTTCTCCGGCTACCGCGAGGACCCGTCGCAGATCCTCGCCAAGACCTTCGAGGAGACCGACGGCTATGACGAGATGGTGGTGCTGCGCAACATCCGCTTCACCTCGCATTGCGAGCATCACATGGCGCCGATCGTCGGCCGCGCCCATATCGGCTACCTGCCGACAACGCGGGTGGTCGGCATCTCGAAGCTCGCCCGGCTGGTCGAGGTCTATGCCAGGCGCCTGCAGATCCAGGAAAAGATGACCGCCCAGATCGCCAACACCATCAACGACGTGCTGGAGCCGCAGGGCGCGGCGGTGGTGATCGAGGCGACCCATCAATGCATGACGACGCGCGGCGTGGACAAGCCCGGCTCGACGCTGATCACCAGCCAGATGACGGGCGCGTTCCGCGACGACGCGTCGACCCGGCGCGAGTTCCTGTCCGCCATCGGCAACCCCCAGATGGGGCAGGCCTGGTCGGCCTGATACGCGATCCGTCGGGGGCGGGGCGGCCCCGGGCCGGGTTGCAGGCGAGGACGACGACGTGTTCGATTTCCGTCCCATCTTCTTCGTCATCGGGCTGCTGCTGACCACGCTGGCAGTCGCGATGCTGGTCCCCATGGTGGCGGATCTGGTGGACGGCCACGGCGACTGGCAGGTCTTCGCGGGCGCGGGCGGGCTCACGCTTTTCGTGGGCGTCGCCATGGTGCTGACCGCCCGCGCCCCCCGCTTCACCCTCAACATCCGTCAGGCGTTCCTGCTCACCGCCGGAAGCTGGCTGGTGCTGACGATGTTCGCCGCCCTGCCCTTCACCTTCTCCGAGATGCGGCTCAGCTATACCGACGCCTTCTTCGAGGCGATGTCGGGGATCACCACCACGGGATCGACGGTGATCACCGGGCTCGACGAGGCGCCGTCTGGAATCCTGTTGTGGCGCGCCTTGCTGCAATGGCTGGGCGGGATCGGCATCATCGTCATGGCGGTCGCCATCATGCCGATGCTGCAGATCGGCGGCATGCAGCTCTTCCACACCGAGTCCTCGGACCGCTCGGACAAGGTGATGCCGCGGATGACCCAGATCGCGAGCGGGATCGGGCTCACCTATCTGGGTCTGACGGTCGCCTGCGTGCTGCTTCTCATCGCCGTCGGCGTCGGCGGCTTCGACGCCGTGGTGCATGCCATGACGACGATCGCGACCGGCGGATTCTCGACCTCCGATTCCTCGGTCGGCGGTCTCGGCAACGCCGCCGCCGAGGCCATCATCATCCTGTTCATGATCGTCGGCTCGCTGCCCTTCGTGCTCTACCTGCGGGCGATCGGCGGCCAGCCATGGGCGCTGTTCAACGACATCCAGGTGCGGGCGTTTCTCGGCATCGTGCTCGTCATCGTCGCGCTCATGGCGGCCTGGCGGGCCCATTCGGGCGGCGTGACCGTCATCGACGCCGTGCGGACGTCGAGCTTCAACGTGGTCTCGATCATCACCGGCACCGGCTACAGCACGACCGGCTACGACAGCTGGGGCGCGTTTGCCGCTGCGACCTTCTTCTTCATCATGTTCATCGGCGGCTGCGCCGGCTCCACGACATGCGGAATCAAGGTGTTCCGCTTCCAGGTGCTCTACGTCGTCGCGCAGGCCCAGCTGCGCCGGCTGATCCGGCCGCACGGCGTGTTCGTGCCGCACTTCAACCGGCGGCCCATCGATCAGGACGTGGCGAGCTCGGTGATGAGCTTCTTCTTCCTGTTCGTCGCGTCCTTCGGCGTGCTGGCGCTCGCTCTCGGCGCGCTCGGCCTCGACTTCATCACCGCGATCTCGGGCGCGGCGACGGCGATCTGCAATGTCGGCCCGGCGCTGGGCGAGACGATCGGGCCGTCGGGCAATTTCGCGCCGCTGCCCGACGCCGCGAAATGGGTGCTGGCCGCCGGCATGTTGCTCGGCCGTCTGGAGCTATTTACCATCCTGGTCCTGTTCACGCCGTCCTTCTGGAGGAGCTAGAGCGTGCCCGCCACTGGCCGCACCGCGCAGCGCGCGATGAGCGATGTCGAGGCGATCGGCTGGCTGGTCGGTTTCGACACCACCTCCGCCAAGCCCAACAAGCCCCTGATCGACGCCGTCGCCGGCTATCTCGCCGGCCACGGCGCCGCGGTCCGCCAAGTGCCGGACGAGACCGGCGACAAGGCCAATCTGTTCGCGACCTTCGGCCCGCCGGAGCCCGGCGGCATCGTGCTCTCGGGCCATTCCGACGTGGTCCCGGTGGACGGCCAGCCATGGACCGGCGATCCCTTCGCCATGGTCGAGCGCGAGGGCCGGCTCTACGGCCGCGGCACCACCGACATGAAGGGGTTCATCGGCTGCGCGCTCGCTTTGGCGCCCCGGCTCGGCGCCGCCCGGCTGGCCCGGCCGGTCCACATCGCGCTGTCGCATGACGAGGAGGTGGGCTGCATCGGGGTCCGCTCCCTGATCGCGCTGATCGGCAAGGAGCTGCCGAGACCCGCCTTCGCCATCGTCGGCGAGCCCACCGGCATGCGGGTGGTCAACGCCCACAAGGGGATCTCCCAGCAGCACACCGCCGTGCTCGGGCGCGACGGGCATTCGAGCCGCCCCGCCGAAGGGGTGAACGCGATCCTGTTCGCCGCCGAATACATCCGCGAGATCGAAGCGGTGATCGGCGCGCTGCCGAGGGGCGGGGCCGCGGCGTCGTTCGATCCGCCCGGCACCACCTTCAATATCGGCCGGATCGGCGGCGGCGCGGCGGTCAACATCATCGCGCGGCATTGCGACTTTCGCTGGGAGATGCGCCCGACGCCCGATGTCGATCCCGCCGAGGTGCTCGCCCGGCTCGGCGCCTTCGCCGAGGATGCGCTGATGCCGCGCATGCGGGCGGTCGATCCCGAGGCCCGCATCCGGACCACCGTCGACGTCACCGCGCCCACCCTGGGACCGGCCCCGGGTTCCGAAGCCGAGACGTTCGCGCTCCGCCTCAGCGGCCAGAACCAGCCGTCGACCGCGCCCTATGTCTGCGAGGCCGGGCTGTTCGCCGAGGCCGGCGTGCCGTCGATCGTCTGCGGGCCGGGCAGCGTGAGCGAGGCCCACCAGCCCGACGAGTTCGTCCGCCTGGACCAGATCGCGGCGTGCAGCGCCTTCCTCGGACGGGTCGTCGATTCCGTCAGCCTGTAGCGCCCGCCGCTCAATTGGTGCGGTAGATCAGGTCGATGTCGGGGTCGTCGAAGGCGTAGCGCGCACCGCAGAATTCGCAGGTGACCACGACCTCTCCGTCGATCTCCAGATCCTCGATTTCCTCGCGCGGGAAGGAACGCAGCGTGGCCTCCACCCGGTCGCGCGAACAGCGGCAGCCATGCGCCAGCCCGTGCGGCTCGAACACCCGCACCCCGTCCTCGTGGAACAGGCGGTAGAGCAGGTCGTGCGGGTGCAGCCGGTCGTCGACGAGCTCCGCCGGCGTGCAGGAGCCCATCAGCACCACCGCGCGCCGCCAGCTCTCCTCGAGCTCGTCGTCCGGGGCGTCGCCGGAAAGCCGCGCCGGGCCGCTATCCGGCAGGCGCTGCATCATCATGCCGCCGGCGCGCCAGGCGCCGCGCGGTCCGGTCCGCGCGACGGCGAGCCTGAAAGCCGCCTGGTTCTGGTCGGACTCCCGGAAGTGCCGGTGGGCGCAGTCGGCGATCGACCGGCCGCTGAGCTCGACGATGCCCTGATAGCGCTCCACCTCGAAGCCGCGGTCGATGGTGAAGGCGAGATAGCCGGCCCCCAGCAGGAGCGGCACCGGGGCGGTCCGCCAGTCCCCGGAGGTCGCCCGGTCGAGCGCCGCCGGGTCGAACGCGGCATAGGCGCGGATCTCCCCCGCCGAGGTGGCGTCGGCGACCAGCATGCGGACCGGGCCGTCGCCCTTCACCTGGACCGTCAGCACGCCGTCGTATTTGAGCGCCGAGGAGACCAGCGCCGCCAGGACCGCGAGCTCGCCGAGCAGCGTCGCCACCGGCGCCGGATAGTTGCGCCGCGAGACGATCCTGTCGACCGTCCCGCCGAGCCGGACCAGCTTGCCGCGGGCCGCCTGGCTCTCGATCTGGAACGGCAGCACGATGTCGTTCCCGACCAGCGGTAACGGTCCGGCTTCCTCCGAAGGGGTTTCCCCGCCACTCATTCGAGACACCACAGAAGGATCGCCTTCTGCGCGTGCATGCGGTTTTCCGCCTCGTCCCAGACCACCGATTGGGGCCCGTCGATGACGTCTGCCGTCACCTCCTCGCCGCGATGGGCGGGCAGGCAGTGCATGAAGATCGCATCCGGTTTGGCCCGCGCCATCAGGCGCTGGTCGACCCGGTAGGGCGCGAGGATGTTGTGCCGGCGGTCCGAGCCGTCGTCGCCCATCGACACCCAGGTGTCGGTCACCACGCAATCGGCGCCGCGCACCGCTTCGCAGGGGTCGTCGGTGAGCGCGATCCGCCCGCCGCTGCGCTCCGCCCGTTCGACGATCGCGGCGGGCGGCGCCAGCACCGGCGGGCAGGCGAGGCGGAGCTCGAAGTTGAACGCCGCCGCCGCCTCGATCCAGGAGCAGGCCACGTTGTTGCCGTCCCCCGACCAGGCGACGACGCGGTCCTCGATCGGCCCGCGATGCTCCTCGAAGGTCATCACGTCCGCCATCAGCTGGCAGGGATGCGAGCGGCCGGTGAGCCCGTTGATCACCGGCACCGTCGCATGCAAGGCGAGGGCGGCGAGCGTGTCCGCCTCGAAGGTGCGGATCATGATCGCATCGACATAGCGCGACAGCACCCGGGCGGTGTCCGCGATGGTCTCGCCCCGGCCGATCTGCATGTCGTTCGGACTGAGGACCATGACTTTGCCGCCGAGGCTGGTCATCGCCACCTCGAAGGACACCCGGGTCCGCGTCGAGGGTTTCTCGAAGATCAGCGCCAGCGTGCGCCCGGCGAGCGGCGCCGCGCCGTCCAGCGCGCCGGGCTCGGCCTTGAGCGCCAGCGAGCGGTCGATCATCCGCCGCAGCACGGCGGGCTCGTTCTCCGCGAGGTCGAGAAAATGCCGCGGCGGGCTCATTTCGCGATCTCGGCGCAGCAGGCCTCGACGGTCTCGAGCGCCTCGGCGATATGGTCGTCTCCGGCGATCAGCGGCGGCAGCAGCCGCACCATGTTGTCGGCGGCGAGCACGTTGAGCAGCCCCCGGTCGAACATCTTCCCGCCGAGCTCGGCATTGGGGCCGACGCATTTCATGCCCCACATGAATCCCACGCCGCGCACCTCCTCGATGACCCCCTGGTAGCGCCGCGCAAGCCCTCCGAGCGCCTCCCCGAGAGCGGCGCCGCGCCGCCTGACGCCGTCGAGGAATCCGTCCTCCAGCACGATGTCGAGCACCGCGTTGGCCGCCGCGCTGGCCAGCGGGTTGCCGCCGAAGGTGCTGCCATGGGTGCCCGCCACCATGCCGATCGCGGCCTCCTCGTCGACCAGGCAGGCGCCGATCGGGAACCCGCCGCCGAGCCCCTTGGCCACCGCCATGATGTCGGGCGGGGCGTCCGCGGCCTCGTGGGCGAACAGATGGCCGGTGCGGCCGATGCCGCACTGCACCTCGTCATAGACCAGCGCCAGGTCGTGCTCGTCGGCGAGCCCGCGCAGCCCGCGCAGGAAACCGGGATCGGCCGGCCGGATGCCGCCTTCGCCCTGGACCGGCTCGACGACGATCCCCGCCGTCTCCGGGCCGATCGCCGCCTTCACCGCGTCGAGATCGCCATAGGCCACGCGGTCGAAGGAATCCAGCATCGGACCGAAACCGCGGCGATGCGCGTCGTTCGCCCCCGCCGCGATCAGCGCGAGCGTCCGGCCGTGGAAGCTGTCCTCGAAGACGACGAAGCGGTAGCGCTGCGGGCGCCCGGACTCGAACTGGAACTTGCGCGCGGTCTTGAGCGAGGCCTCCATCGCCTCCGCGCCCGAGTTGCAGAAGAACACCGTGTCCGCGAAGCTCGCCGCGGTCAGCCGCTCGGCGAGCCGGGTCTGCTCCGGGATTTGGTAGAGATTGGAGGTGTGCCACAGGCGTTGCGCCTGGCGGGTCAGCGCCTCCACCAGATGGGGATGGCAATGCCCCGCCACGGTGACCGCGATGCCGGCGCCGAAATCGAGGAATCGTCGGCCGTCCGAGGCGTAGAGATAGGGTCCCTCGCCGCGTTCGAACGCGATGTCCACGCGCGCATAGCTCGGCATGACGGCCGGTATCATGGCTGTTCCCCGATAGAGAGCGGGCGTCCCTGCCCGCGGAACGCGCATATATGTTGGCCGCCCGCGCTTTAGTCAACGGCGACGCGGGCCGATGCGGGTCCTAATCGTCGGTGCCGTCGGCCTCCGGCGGGGCGAAGATTTCCGGAGCGTCGCCGCCGGTCTCGATATAGAGCGACCGGGACGGGAAGGCCAAGCCGGTCCCGGCCTCCTCGACGATCGCCATGATGCGGTAGGCGAGGCGCTCCTTGATCGCCAGCCACTCGCCCCACGACGTGGTCACGGTGAAGCAATAGACCATGATGTCGATCGAGGATTCCGAGAGCCTGTCGATGCGCACGAAGGTCGGCACCTCGGGCGGGTGGGCGAAGGCGTCGTCCGCCAGCACGAACGCCTCGATCCCGTCGCGGATCCGGCGCAGCTGGTCGATCGTCGTGCGGTATTCGACGCCGATCATCCAGTAGATGCGCCGGTGGGTCATCCGCGTGTAGTTGACCAGCGCCGTGTCGGCCAGCTTGGAGTTGGGGACGTAGATCGGCGCCTTGTCGAACTGCCTCACCCGGGTCGAACGGAACCCGATGGCCTCGACCGTGCCTTCGACGCCGCCCTCTATCTTGATCCATTCGCCATGGGCGAGCCGGCGCTCGCCGATGATCAGCAGCCCGGCGATCAAATTGCGGAACAGGTCCTGCGCGCCGAGCGCCACGGCAACCCCGATCAGCCCGAGACCGGCGAGGATCGGCGCGACCTGGATCCCCCAGATTTCCAGAACCGTGATCGCGCCCAGCGCGACGAAGGCGATCTTGAGGCCGCGGACCGTCCAGTCGACCACCTCGGCGCCGATCTTCGCCTCCACCCGCCCGGCCAGCCCGCGCAGCGGCTCGGCGAGGCGGTAGAGCCCCCAGAACAGGACGAACGCGGCCAGCGAGCGCAGCACGTCGTCGGCGATGCGTTCGGCCAGCCCGGCGAGCGGCAATATTTCCTTGGCGAGGAACAGGCCGACGACCAGAGGCAGGAAACGGAGCGGCGGCTCCAGCGCCTGCACCGCCGCGTCGTCCACCCTGTTCTCGGTCTTCTCCGCCCAGCGCGCGAGGCGCCCGACGACGAGGCGCGAGAAGGGACCGCGCAACAGGAGGCACGCGGCGAAGACGGCGAGCGCGGAGAGCGCCGTGCCCAGATCCAGGCCGAAGACGCCCACCTCCCATATCTCGGCGGCGCGGCCGACGAAGGCCTCAAACCCGTCTCGGGCTTCGTCCATCCCGACTCCTCTTGCCGGCCTGCGGCGGCCGGGTCAGGGCCAGACGGCGGCGTTGTTGCCGCCTTGCCCTTCCCCTATCATCCGGCGTCCGCAGATAACAGCGCCGATTCCGGCGGTCGTGACTTTCATCGCCGCCCCGGGAGGGATTCGGCGCGCCCTCCGCGTCGTGCGGTCGGGCAAGGAGTGGGAAGGCCTGCATGACCAAGTTCGGTATCGGCCAGGGCGTGCCACGCTGGGAAGACCCGCGTTTGCTGCGCGGCGGCGGTCGCTACTCCGACGACCTCGACCGCCCGGGCCAGGCCCATGGCTGTGTGCTGCGCTCGCCGCACGCCCATGCCGAGATCCGCTCGATCGACACCGCCGCCGCGCGCGCGGCCCCCGGGGTGCTCGCGGTCTATACCCATGAGGATGTCGAGGCGGCCGGGCTCGGCAGCATCCCCTGCGCGGTGCCGCGCAACAAGCCCGACGGCTCGCCCATGTTCACCCCGCCCAATCTGCCGCTCCGCAAGGACCGGGTGCGGCTGGTCGGCGACTATGTCGCCTTCGTCGTCGCCGAGACCCACGATCTGGCGCGCGACGCCGCCGAGCTGATCGAGGTCGCGTACCAGCCGCTGGCGTCGGTCACCGCCACCGCCGACGCGCTGGCCGAAGGCGCGCCCGCGGTCTGGCCGGAGGCGCCCGACAATGTCTGCTTCGTCTTCGAACAGGGCGACGAGGACGCGGTCGCGACCGCTTTCGCCGCAGCCGACCATGTCACCAGGCTCGACTTCACCGTCTCCCGCGTCGCCGTCGCCCCGATGGAACCGCGCGCCTGCATCGGCGAGTTCGACCGCTTCAGCGGGCGCTACACCCTCTATACCGGCACCCAGGGCCCGCACGGGGTGCGCATGGCGACCGCTTCGCCGATCCTCAAGGTGCCCGAGGGCGAGCTCCGCGTCGTCAGCTACGACATGGGCGGCGCCTTCGGGATGCGGTCCGGCCCCTATTGCGAATACACGATATGCCTCTACGCCGCGAAGCGGCTCGGCCGGCCGGTCAAGTGGACCGGCGACCGGACCGAGGGGTTCATGGTCGACGACCAGGCGCGCGACAACCTCTCCACCGCCGAGCTCGCGCTCACCCGGGACGGCGAATTCCTCGCCCTCAGGGTGCGGACGACCGCCAATCTCGGGGCCTATCTGACCCTGCTCGGGCCGCACTCGTCGACCAACAATCTGGGCTCGCTCGCGGGCCCCTACCGCACGCGGGCGATCTACACCCATGTGACCGGCGTGTTCACCAACACGATGTCGACCGGGCCCTATCGCGGCGCCGGCAGGCCGGAGGCGGCCTACGCGATCGAGCGGGTGATCGACACCGCGGCCGACGAGCTCGGCATCGACCCGGCCGAGCTCAGGCGGCGCAACTACATCGCCCCCGATACGTTCCCCTACCGGACCGGCCTCGTCTTCACCTACGATTCGGGCGAATTCGAGACCAACATGGACCGGGCCCTCGCGCTGGTCGATTACCCCGGGCGCGAGACCCGCCGGGCGGAAGCCGAGGCGCGCGGCAGGCTGCGCGGGATCGGGATTTCCAACGTGATCGAGCAATCCGCCGGTGGTTTCCCGGAATGGGCGCAGATCCGCTTCGACCCCTCCGGTTCGGCGACGCTCACCATGGGCACGCACAACCACGGCCAGGGGCACGAGACGGTATTCCGCCAGATCCTGTCGGACAGGCTGGGCCTCGACTTCGAGCAGATCCGCATCGCCCAGGGCGATTCCGACGAGGCGATGGCCGGCACCGGCACCTTCGGATCGCGCTCGTCGGGCGTCGGCGGCGCCTCGATCGCGATGGCCGCCGACAAGGTGATCGAGCGCTGCCGCAAGATCGCCGCCCACCGGCTCGAGGCGGCGGAAGAGGATATCGAGTTCGCCGACGGCAGCTTCACCGTGGCCGGCACCGACCGGACGATCGGCCTGGTCGATGCGGCCAAGCTCGCCCAGTCCTTCATGACCGTGCCGCCGGGCTTCGAGCCGGGCGTCAACGAATGGGCCGCCTGGACGCCGCCCGCGCCGACCTACCCGAATGGCTGCCATGTCTGCGAGGTCGAGATCGACCCCGAGACCGGCGAAATCGCGATCCTGCGCTACGCCGCGGTCGACGATGTCGGCACGGTGCTCAACCCGCTGCTGGTGGAGGGCCAGCTGCATGGCGGCATCGTCCAGGGGCTGGGGCAGATCCTGATGGAGAATATCGTCTGGGACCGCGATTCGGGCCAGCTTATCGCCGGGTCCTTCATGGACTACACGATGCCGCGGGCGGACGATCTGCCGAGCTTCGAGATGGAGATCAACGAGGTGCCGACGCCGACCAACCCGCTCGGCATCAAGGGCGCCGGGGAGGCCGGCTGCGTCGGCGCGATGCCGGCGCTGATGAACGCGATCGTCGATGCGCTGAGCCCGCTCGGCGTGACCGCGATCGACATGCCGGCGAGCCCCGAGGCGGTGTGGCGCGCCATCAATCGGGCCGGCGGCTGAGCCCGGGCCCAGGGAGGCAGGTTTGGAGTTCGAAAATTCCTTCAACGTCGCGGTGCCGGTCGACGAGGCCTGGGCCATCCTGACCGATGTCGAGCGGATCGCCCCCTGCATGCCGGGGGCCGAGCTCACCGAGCTCATCGACGAGAACAGTTTCAAGGGCAAGGTATCGGTCCGCCTCGGGCCGGTGGCGCTGACCTTCCAGGGCGACGCGAGGTTCGAAGACCGCGACGACGCCGGCCACTCCGCCCGCGTCAAGGCGCAGGGGCGCGACGCCAAGGGCCGCGGCGGCGCCAACGCCAATGTCGATTTCAGGCTGGTTCCGGCCGACGACGGCACGACGGAGGTGCAGATCCGCACCGATCTCCAGCTGTCCGGCTCGGTCGCCCAGTACGGGCGCGGCGTCGGCATGATCAAGGACGTCGCGACCCAGCTCATCGACCGCTTCGCCGACGCGCTGCACGAGCAGATCGTTGCCCAGCGCGGCACGGAGGACGAGGCGGCGGAAACGCCCGGGGATTCGGCCGAGAGCGCGCCGGCGCCGGCCGCCAGGCCGATCTCGGGGTTTTCGCTCGGCGCGAGCGTGATGTGGAACGCCGTCCTGCGCTGGCTGAAGGGCCTGTTCGGCGCGCGCTCAGGCGCCTGAACGCCGCTCCGCCGCCGCGATCAGCGCCAGCACCCGGTCCGGGGTGAGCGGCAGCCGGAGATCGCCGCCTTCGAGGCCGAGCGCGTCGACGACCGCGCCCGCGATCGCCGCCGGCGCGCCGATGGTGCCGCTCTCGCCCACCCCCTTGTAGCCGCCCTCGGTGATCGGCGAGGGGGTCTCCTGGTGGACGATCTCGATCCCCGGCGCCTCGAACGCGCCGGGGATCATGTAGTCGGCGAAGCTGGCCGACTGGAGCTGCCCCGCCTCGTCATAGCGGACCTCCTCCAACAGCGCGGCGCCGATGCCCTGGAGGACGCCGCCCCAGGTCTGGCCCTCGACCACGTCGATATCGCCGATCGTGCCGCAATCCTCGGCGACCGCGTATCTGAGGATTTCGACCGCGCCGGTCTCGGCGTCGACCGCGACCACCGCGATATGCATCGCCGCCGAGGTCGCCGCGCCCGGGGTGTCGAAGGTGGCCTGGGCCTGCAACCCGTGCGGCAGCCCGTCGGGCAGGTTGGGGCTCGGCGAATGGGCGAAATCGGCGATCTCCTCGAAGGTGGCGAAGCGGTTGGAATTGCGCCCGTCGGCGAACCGCCCGTCGGCGAAGACGATGTCGGCCGGGTCGACCTCCAGCTTGACCGCGGCGAACCGCTTCATCCGGTCGACCGCCTGGCGTGCCGCGCGTTGCAGCGCGCCGCCGCCCGAGACCAGCCCGCGGCTCGCGAACGCACCCGAGCCGTGCGGCATGGTTTCGGTGTCGGCGCAGGCGACGTGAACCCGCGCGGCGTCGATGCCGAGAATCCCGGCCACGATCCGGCGCATCGCCCTGAAGGGCTGCTGGCCCATCGACGGGGTGGTCACATAGGCCTCGACCGCGCCCGACCGGGCGATGCGCAGCACCGCCGAATCGTAGCCCGGGATGTCGGTCATGCCGCGCCCGCGGAACACGGTGCAGCCCATGCCGGTGGGCTCGATGAAGCAGGAGATGCCGACCCCCACCCGGCGCCCCTGCCCGTCTTGCGGCTCGTCGATCCTGGCGGCGGCAAGCAGCTTCGCGAGCAGCCCCCCGTAGTCGCCGCTGTCGATGATCCCGCCGGTCGCGGTCCTGAACGGGAACGCCCCGGCCGGCACCAGGTTGCGGCGCCTGACCGCGATGCGGTCCGCGCCGATCCGCCGCGCCAGCGCGTCGACCAGGCTTTCCGTCACCAGCGGGCAGAGGCCGAAGCCGACGCCGCGATAGGGCCCGGTCGGGCACTTGTTGGTGGCGACCGCGCGCGAGGTATAGTCGATGAAGGGGATGTCATAGGGCCCGGGCAGCCCGACCAGGGCGGTGTGCGGTTCGAGGGACGGGCCGAGCGGGTAGGGCGTATAGGCGCCGGCGTCGCACCAGAGCTCCGCCTTCAGGCCGAGAATCCGGCCGTCTTCGTCGGCCGCGAGCGAGGCCTCGATCACCGCATCCCGGGCATGGTAGCCGCGTTCCAGATGCTCCCGCCGGTCCTGGGTCCACTTGACCGCGCCGCCGATCCCGCGGGCCGCGAAGACGGTGATCGCCTCCTCCGGGTAGAGCGGCATCTTGACCCCGAACCCGCCGCCGATATCGGTCGGGCGAACCCGGATCTTCGATTCCGGCAGGCGCAGGAACTTCGCGATGCCGTCCCGCAGGATATGCGGCACCTGGGTGGGCGAACGGATCTCCGTGACGTCGTCGCGGCGGTCGTGGACCGCGACACAGCCGCAGCATTCGATCGGCGACGGCGCGACCCGGGGATGGCGGAACCGGCCCGACACGACGACCGGCGCGCGCGCGAAGGGATCGTCGTCGGCATCGCTGACGAAGCGGCTCTCGAACAGGGTGTTGCCGCCGAGCGCCTCGTGCACCGGCGGCGCGCCGTCGCGGAGCGCCGCCTCCAAATCGGCGACCGGGTCTTCGGGGCGCCAGTCGATGTCGATCAGCGCGGCGGCGTCTTCCGCCAGATAGGGGTCGCGCGCCACCACCACGGCCACGATCTCGCCCGCGAAACGGATTTCGGTCCCGGCGATCAGCGGCCAGGCGGTGGGGCGGTAGCGATACCAGTCGGTCTCGTCCATCCGGGCGGTAATCGGCGCGGTGGCGGCGGCCAGATCGCTTCCCAGGAAGACCCGCACCACGCCGTCCGCCGCCCGCGCCGCCGCCGCGTCGATGCCGGCGATCCGCGCCCGCGCGAACGGGCTCCTCAGGAAATGGACGTGCAGGCATCCGGGCGGGTCGAAATCGTCGACGAACCGCCCGCGCCCCAGCACCATCGCCCGCAGGTCGTCGGTTTCATCGCGCGCGCTCACCGCTCGCCCCCCTACCAATATTCCGCCCGATCGCGATGATAGTTCGCCAGCCATGCCAAAGGGAGTTGCGCGATGTCGAATCGTCATCAGGGCCGGGTCGCGGCGGTGACCGGCGGAGCCGTGGGGATCGGCCAGGCCTTCGCACGGCGGCTCGCCGCGGACGGCGCGGCGGTCGCGGTGGTCGATCTCGAACCGGCGACGGAGACGATGGCGATGCTGTCCGGCGCCGGGGCGGACGCCGCCTCGTTCGCCTGCGACGTCACCTCCGAGGACGACGTCGCCCGCCTCGCCGGCGAGATCGGCGAACGCTTCGGGCGCTGCGACATCCTGGTCAACAATGCAGGAATCTATCCCAACGAGCCCTTCGAGGCGGTCACCTTCGCCAAGTGGCGGCGGGTGATGGCGATCAACCTCGATTCCATGTTCCTGACGGCGAAGGCCTTCGCGCCCGGCATGGTCGAGCGCGGCTGGGGCCGGATCGTCAACATGGCGTCCAACACCTTCGGCACGCCGGTGACCGGCTACAGCCACTACATCGCGAGCAAGGGGGGCGCGATCGGCTTCACCCGGGCGCTCGCCAGCGACCTCGCGGACAGGGGGATCACGGTGAACGCGATCGCGCCCAGCCTGGTGCGCACCCACGGCACCCAGGTGACCAACCCGCGGTCGGACGAACGCTTCGCCGCGGTCGCTTCCATGCAGGCCATCAAGCGCGAGCAGAGGCCCGACGACCTGGCCGGCACGCTGTCCTTCCTCGCCAGCGACGATGCCGCCTTCGTCACCGGCCAGACGCTCTATGTCGACGGCGGCTGGGTGAGGCCTTGAGCTCCGACCCCGTCGGCAGGCCGGTCCCCAGGATCGAAGACCCGGCGCTGCTGCGCGGGCGGGGCCGGTTCGTCGACGATTTGCGCTTCCCCGATTTGCTCCACGCCGTCTTCGTCAGGAGCGGCGAAGCGCATGCCCGGATCGGCGGCATCGACCGCGCGGCCGCGCTGGCGTCGCCCGGGGTGCGCGCGGTCCTCGCCCTCGACGACCTGCGCGCCCAGGTGACCCGGGTGACGATGCCGCTCGCCCAGCCTTCGGGAGCGATCCGCCATGCGCTGGACCCGCCGATCCTGGCCGACGGCGAGGTCCGCTATGTCGGCGAGCCGGTGGCGGCGGTGATCGCCGACAGCCCCTATCGCGCCGAGGACGCCGCCGCCCTGGTCGCCGTCGACTACCGGCCGCTCGCGCCGGCGATCGATTGCCGCCGCGCGCTGGAAGACGGCGCGCCGCCCGCCCACGATGCGATTTCCGACAACCTGGTCGCGGCGCTGACCATGGAATACGGGGATTGCGGGCGGGCCTTCGCCGGCGCGCGCCACGTGGTCCGCGCCGCGATGCACCAGAACAAGGGGCTGGGGCACGCCATCGAGTGCCGCGGCGCGCTCGCCCGGCTCGATCCCAATGACGGCCGGCTCACCCTGTGGAGCGGCACCCAGATGCCGCATCGCGCGCACGCCGTGCTATCGGATTTGCTCGGCTGCGGCGAGGACGGGCTCCGCGTCGTCGCCCCCGATGTCGGCGGCGGGTTCGGGCCCAAATTCGTGTTCTACGCCGAGGAGGCGGTGGTGGCGCTCGCCGCGCGCATCCTCGGCCGCCCGGTGAAGTGGATCGAGGACCGGCGCGAGCACTTCACCGCCACCACCCAGGAGCGCGACCAGTTCTGGGAGGTGGAGATGGCGCTCGACGCCGAGGGCCGGATTCTCGGGGTCCGCGGCACGCTGGTCCACGACCACGGCGCCTACACGCCCTACGGCGTCAACCTGCCCTACAACTCGGCCACCAACCTGCTCGGCCCCTACGCGGTGCCGGCCTATGCGCTCGACATCAGCCTGGCCGCGACCAACAAGGTGCCGGTGACGCCGGTGCGCGGCGCCGGGCGTCCGCAGGGCACGTTCGCCATGGAACGGCTGCTCGACCGGGCGGCCGGGCTGCTCGGGCTCGACCGGGCGGAGATCCGCCGCCGCAACCTGATCCGGCCCGATTCCATGCCCTACCGGACCCCGGTCAGGAACCGCGACGGCACCTGGATGACCTATGACAGCGGGGACTACCCGGCCACCCTGTCGCTGGCGCTGGAGGCGGCGGCATACGGCTCCTTCCGCGACCGCCAGGCGGCGCTGCGCGAAGCCGGCCGCCATGTCGGGATCGGCGTCGGCAACTATGTCGAAGGCACCGGGCGCGGCCCCTTCGAATCCGCCCGCATCCGCGTCCACCCGTCGGGCCGGGTGACGCTCGCCACCGGGGCGACCGACCAGGGCCAGGGGCTCAGGACCGCGCTCGCCCAGGTCTGCGCCTCGGCGCTCGGTCTCGATCCCCGCGTCGTCGACGTCACGGCGGGTGACACGGATTCGGTTTCCCTCGGCCTCGGCGCCTTCGCCAGCCGGCAGGCGGTGACGGCGGGCTCGTCGGCCCACATCGCCGCCTCGGCGCTGGCCGACAAGGCGATCCGGGTCGCCGCGCACATGCTGGAGGCCGCGCCCGACGATCTCGAGCTCGCCGGCGGGCGGGTTCGGGTGCGCGGGGTGGCGGACCTGTCCGTCGGGCTCGGCGACATCGCCCGGGCGCTTGCCGGCCAGCCGGGCTACGCGCTCCCCGGCGGGATGGAGCCCGGGATGGAGGCGCTCGGCACCTTCGTCCCCGACACGCTGACCTATTGCAACGGCTGCCATGTCGCGGAGGTCGAGGTCGACATCGAGACCGGAGCGGTCGACATCCTGCGCTACACGGTGGTCCATGACTGCGGGCGCATGATCAACCCGATGATCGTCGAGGGCCAGGTGGTCGGCGGGGCGGTGCACGGCATCGGCAGCGCGCTCTACGAACGCATGGTGTTCGACGATGCGGGGCAGCCGATGACGGTCAATCTGGGCGAGTACGTGATGCCCGGCGCCTGCGAGGCGCCGCGGATCGGGCTGCGCCACACCGAGTCGCCCACCCCGCTCAACCCGCTCGGCGCCAAGGGGGCGGGGGAAGGCGGGGTGATCCCGGCGCCCGCCGCGCTCGCCGCCGCGGTCGAGGACGCGCTTGCGCCGTTCGGCATCCTCATCGACGATGTGCCGATTGCCCCCGACCGGATCGCCGCGGCGGTCGCCGCCGCGCGGCGCTGAAGGAGCGCGCGATGGCCTTCCTGAAGAATTGCTGGTACGCCGCGGCGTGGGACGAGGAAGTCGGCGAGGCGCCGCTCGCGCGGCGCATCCTGGACCGGCCGGTGGTGCTGTTCCGCGACGCCGACGGAAGGGCCGCCGCGCTGGCCGACCGCTGCATCCACCGCCACGCCCCGCTGTCGCATGGCCGCGTCGAGGCGGGCGGTATCCGGTGCGGCTATCACGGCCTCAAATTCGCGCGCGACGGGACCTGCATCGAGGTGCCGGGCCAGACCGCGGTGCCGCCCGGCGCCCGGGTGCAATCCTTCCCCGTGGTCGAGCGCGACCGCTTCGTCTGGATCTGGATGGGCGATCCCGCGCGGGCGGATGCGGCGACGGTCCCCGACTACCACTGGAACGACGACCCGGCGTGGCGGTCGGTGCAGGGGCGGTTCCACGTCGCCGGCGGCTACCGCCTGATCGTCGACAATCTGCTCGACCTGTCGCATGTGCAGTTCGTCCACGGCGCCACGCTGGGCACCGACCGCGTCGCCGAATTCCCGGTCGAGGTCAGCCGCGACGGCGACCGGGTCCATGTCGACCGCTGGATCATGGGCGGCAAGCCGCCCGGCATGTTCGCCCGCGCCGGCGGCATCGACCACGACGTCGACCGCTGGCAGCTGATCACCTGGACCCCGCCCAGCCATGTCGTGATCGACGCGGGCTGCGCCCCCGCGGGGCGGGGCGCGCGCGAGGGCAACCGGGCGGGCGGGATCGAGCTCTACTCGAACCACACCGTCACCCCGGAGACCGAGACCAGCGCGCATTATTTCTGGCACCACGCGCGTGGCTTCAACCTGGAAGACGAGTCGGTCACCGCCTACCTGGCCGAGGCGGCGGAGACCACCTTCGGCGAGGATGTCGGGCTGATCGAAGCGCAGCAGCGGAGTATCGAGACCATGCCCGCCGGGCTGCCGCGGGTCGACATCAACGCCGATGCCGGGGTCCTCGCCGCGCACCGCGTGCTCGACCGCCTGATCGCCGAGGAGGCCTGACTCCGCCCGAGCCGGTGCGACGATTTGTCCCGGGCGCGGCACGCTGATTCGGCTGTTGCGGACGGCATGCCCGTGAGACATTCGCTCGCCGGGGCAACCCGGTATGCATGACCTTCTCAACAGCAGCCAGATGATCGCGAAACCATACCAGCACAAGGCGGAACAGCCGGACCGCCGCCTACAAGACGGCGCCACGGCCGAGAGGCGCGTGGCGTACCACCTGCAAAGCAGCTTCGAGGACCATCCCAACGTCCACGTGCTGCACGATCTGAGGATCGAGGATCCCGAACACCCGGAGCCGGACGGCTCTCCGGGCGTGTGCCTGATCGACCACCTGATCGTCCATCGCTGGGGCATGTTCGTCGTCGAGAGCAAGTCGGTGGCGGGGGAGGTGGCGGTCCGGTCCGATGGCTCGGGCGGGTACGAGTGGACCCGCTTTTGCCGGGGCAGGGAGACCGGGATGCAGTGCCCGGTCGAACGGGCGGAGACGCAGGCCGAATTCCTGCGCGGCTTCCTCGAGCGCCGGCGGGAGGAGCTGGTCGGAAGGCAGCCTTTCGGGTTCCGCACCTTCGCGAAGCTCGTGGACGGGACCGACCAGCTGGGGTTCCGGCGCGCGCCGCTGCAGCTGGTCTTCGCGGCCTCGGATTACGGGATCTTCGAGCGGATCGAAGGCCGCAAGCAGCCCGGCAAGTCGTTTCCGCCGATCGTCGGCAAGGCGGACACGATCCCCGACAAGGTGTGCCGCGAAATCGAGCGCCACCGCACGGGCGCCAGCATCCTGCGCATCGGGCCGGGCCGCGCCTATGGCGGGTGGCGCATGGCGTCCCGGGACGTCGCGGAGGTGGCGGGCTTTCTGGCGGCGCTGAACGCGGACGATCCGGACGATCGGCCGGGGCGCTGCGGCAACCCGGTCGTCAACGGCATTCCGCGGCGAAACGGGGCCGGGCGCGGCGCTGCCGTCCGGGTCGGCGAAGCGGCATGCCGGCATTGCGACGGCCGTGACCTGACCGCGGGTTCCGGCGAGTACGGGCATTTCTGGACTTGCGGTTCCTGCGGCAGGAACACCTCCATGCCGCTCGTGTGCTCTTCATGCGGGGCCAAGGGCCGGGGGGATGCCAAGGTGCGGATCCGCAACGAGGGCGACGCGTATCTGCGCGACTGCCGGGAATGCGGGTTTTCGGAGACGATCTGGACCGTCGGGTGAGGAAGCCCGGCCGCCGTCAGCCCTCTTCAAGATGGGCGTCGAGGCGTTCCTTGGGCGGCACGATATCGGTCACCAGGTCGCGGATCAGCGCCTTGTTGCCGAGCGGCTCGATCAGCGCGCCGTCCGCCCCCAGCCGCGAGGTGCAGGCATAGCCGGTCTTGCCGTCGACCCGCACCATGCATTCCTTGCAGGCATTGGCGTTGATGCAGGCGTAGCGGATGGCGAGCGTCGAATCGACATGGCCGCGCACCCACATCACCGCGTCCAGCACCGACATGCCCTCGCTGTAGGGGACGGTGAAGGTCTCGATCCGGGACGGCTCGTCCGGCGCCCCCCGGCGCACCCGGATGGTAACGCTCCCGGCGCTCATTCCGCCGCCTCCAGCGGCGCCCGGGCGTGCGGCGCGGCGACGATGTCGGCCCAGGCGCTGTCCAGCGCGCCATCCGCCGACAGCCGCAGCACCTGGTTGCGGGCGCGAGCCGGATCGGTCGCGACATGGTCCTCGCGCTGATGCGCGCCCCGGCTCTCCCTGCGGTCGAGCGCCGCCAGCGCCACCGATTCCGCCGCCAGCAGCGACGCCCCGAGGTCCAGCCAGTCGAGCAGGGCGTGATCGAAATGCGCCTTGCGCCGGGGCGCGAGGGACGGCAGCTCGTCCGTCCGCATCTCGCGGATCCGCCCGAGCGCGCGGGAGAGCCCGTGCTCGGTCCTGAGCAGGCCGACATCGTCCCACATCAGCGCCTGCAGCTCGCGCAGCAGCGCGCCGAGCCCGGCCGCCTCGCCGCCGCCGGCCCCATGCGCGCGCTCGACCAGCCGCCCCGCCTGCGCGTCGTCGGCGCTCCGCCAGGCGCGAGGCTCATCCTTGCGCTGGGCGGCGAAGCGGCCGGCGCGTTCGCCGAACACGAAGGCCTCCGGGATCGCATTCCCCGACAGCCGGTTGGCGCCGTTCGCGCCGCCGACCGCCTCGCCGGCGGCGTACAGCCCCTCGACGCGGGTCGCCATGCGCTCGTCCACCCGCACGCCGCCCATGTGGTAATGCGCGATCGGCGCGACCTCGACGGGGCGCTTCGTCAGGTCGATCCCGTTCTTCGCCAGCCGGTCGATGACCGGCCCGAAGGCAAGCCTGAGCTCCGGTTCGGGAATGTGCTCGAAGCTGAGATAGGCCCCGCCATTGGGCGAGCCGCGCCCGGCCGCGCACTCCTTGACGATGGCGTAGGAGGTGATGTCGCGGGGCGCGGTATAGACGCCCGAGTCGCGCTCGCCGTAGTTCTCGATGAACTCTTCCATCCTGCCGTTGAGCAGCCGTCCGCCGAGCTTGTAGCGGAACGGGTCCCACATGATCGGGTCCATCCCGACCAGCCGCGGCGCCAGATGGCCGATCGGGAAGAACTGCGGGAACTCCATGTCGATCAGCTCGGCGCCGGCATTCAGCGCCAGCGCATAGGCATCGCCGCCCATATTGGCCGAGGCGCTGTTGCGCCGGAACAGCCGGGTGAGCCCGCCGGCGGCGAGGATCACCGCCGCGGCCGCGATCCCGACCGGCTGGCCGTCTTCGAGGTTGATCCCGACCGCGCCCGCGACCCGCCCGTCATGCACCACGAGATCGGCGATCGAGAGCCCGCTTATTCGCGCGATCCCCGCGCCCTGCGCCACCCGGGTGCGCAGCGTCTTGGCCACCGCCGGGCCGGTATTGAGGAAATCGACATAGACGCAGCGCGGGATCTTGTGGCCCGGCGCCATCACCGCCCGCATGCGGCCGTCCTCGCGCGCCCAGCCGACCCGCCACGAATCCATCTCCCGGATGCGGACCGGCGCCTCCTCGCACAGGATCGCGGCCAGGCGCTCGTCGCACAGCCCGCGCCCGGCCTCGACGGTGTCGGCGAGATGGTGGGTCCAGTGATCGGGCTCCCACTCGCCGACCGCGGCGGCGACGGTCATCTGCGCCATGATCGTCGCCCCGCCGCGCCCGACCAGGCTCTTGTCGGCGAGCACCACGCGCGCGCCCGCGCGGGCGGCGGCGACCGCGGCGTACATGCCGGCGCCGCCGGCGCCGACCACCAGCACGTCGGTATCGAGTTCGGGCATCGGCGCATTGTCTCAGAGCGCCGGAAACCCCGCAACGCTTGCCGCAGGCGGGGCCGTCGCTATCATCGCGGCGGGATCGGGGAGACGCACATGACGGCAACCGAACACGCACTGCTCGCCGCCGCCTGGCCCTATTGGGAGGCCGAGGGGGAAATCGCGCGCCGGTTCTACGACCGGGCGAGCGAGGAAGACCATGTCTTCTACCTGAAGGCCCAGCTCTGGAAGGAGCTCAACCCGGTCGACGGCTATTTCAACGGGCTGCACCGCGAGCTCGCCGCGCTGGTCGAGTGCTTCCCCGAGGTCGACAGGACGATCCCGCGGCGCGAGTTCCATTTCCGCCTCACCCAGCTCGCCGACGAGTTCAACCACTATGCGCTGCTGGCCGACGTGTTCGAGCACATCGTCGGCCGCCCGATCTCGCCCGACGACACGGTCCAGCTCCCCGAGGAGAAGAAGCTCGGCGATCTGCGCCGGGCCCATGTCCGCTCGGGCTCGCCGATCGAGCGCGCCGCCGTCGGCTTCACCGAGGGCGGCGGCGCCCGGCTGTTCCGCGAGGGCGCGAAGCTCGCCGGCAGCGCGCTCAACGAGATGACCGCGCGCGCGATGCAGGTGATCTACGACGACGAGCGCGACCACTACAAGGAGATGGCGCGCGAGGCGGTCTCCCTGATCGGCGGCGAGGACGATCTCGCGCGGATGACCGGGGCGATCCGGGCGATCAGCGATCAGCGGGTCTCGATGCGCCGCGAGATGTTCCGCGGCGCGATGACCGAGGACGAGACACAGGCCTTCGTCGAGGCCGCGGAACGCGCCTTCGCGGGGGGCGGGTTCGATCTCGACGAAGGAATCGCCGGGCGCGTCTAGGGACGCCCCGCGACAGGGCGCGGGCGCGTCTACCCCGGATGGGGGGAGAGTCCTGCCCGCATCCACACCCGCCCTCAGTCGTCGTGCCAGCGCGCCTGCTTGTCGACCGGCGCGCCGGGCTGGTAGACCGGGGCGCGCTTGTCGAGGAATGCCTCGATCCCCTCCGCGCAGTCGGCGGTGCGGGTGATCTCGAAGATGCGCTCCATCTCGACCTCGCCGTGCTCCTTGAGACGGCTCTGGTTCTGGTACAGGCGGATGGTCTCCTTGGCGTATTTGAGCCCGAGCGCCGGGTAGGTGCACATCCGCCCGGCCCAGGCGCGCGCCTCGTCGAGCAGCGCGCCGGCCGGCACCGCCTTGTTGACCAGGCCGATCCGCTCGGCCTCCTCGGCGAACACGAAGCGGCCGGTCAGGATCATCTCGTTGGCCCGGGTCTGGCCGATCAGCCCGGGCAGGCTGCGCGGCGCGCTCCATTCGCTCATGAAACCGGCCGGCACCGCGATCTCGGCGAAGCGCACCCGGTCGGACGCGATCCTGAGGTCGCAGGAGACCGCCATCTCCAGCCCGATGCCGACGGCGATCCCGTCGACCGCGGCGATGGTGACCTGCGGCAAATCCTCCAGCTTGCGGCACATGCGCTGGGCGACGATGTGGAAATAGTCGTTGGCGAACCACACCAGCATCTCGCCGTACTCGCCCTTGACGCCGTAATCGGTCCACTCGTCCTTCTGGTCCTCCATCGGCATGGTCTCGATCCGCAGGTCGCCGCCGCCCGAGAAATTGCCGCCGGCGCCGGTGACGATGACCACCCGGGCGGGGGAGTGGCGGATCTCGTCGACCAGCTGATGCAGCTCCATGGTCATGCGCGGGCCGATCGCGTTGGCGTGGTCGGGCCGGTCGAGGGTGAGGATGCCGATCGCGTTGTCGCCGGGGTTCTGCGGCGAGGATTCGATGGTCCAGTCCAAATGGCGGTATTTCATGCTCGCTGTCTCTCGCTGGTTGGGGATTCCGGGCGGCGATCCTAGGGAGCGGGCGTGGCTGTTTCCACCGCGCGCGGCGTGCTAAACGCTCCCCGCCCGGGGCAAATCGGCGGGGTGGAGTGGCAATGGGTGTCAGGCGTTTCGAGACGGATGTGGCGATCGTCGGGGCCGGCGGCGCGGGGATGGCGGCCGGGATCGAGGCGCGCGACGCCGGCGCGCGCGCCATCGCCTTCGAGATGGCCGCCGATCCGGGCGGCGCGTCGATCATCTCGGGCGGCGGCTGCCTGATCGTGGACTCGCCGCTGCAGCGCGAGCGCGGGATCGAGGACAGCCCCGACCTCGCCTTCGCGGACTGGATGCGCTGGGGCGGGCAATCGGCCGATGCGGTCTGGGCGCGCTACTATATCGAGCACTCGCTCAACGACCTCTATTTCTGGGCCGAGGGGCTGGGCGTCGCGTGGTCCGACATGAAGCCGCAGGAGGGCAACTCGGTGATGCGCTGGACCCGGCCGGGCGGCAACGGCAGGGAGCTCACCGAAAGGCTGATCGAGGCCTATCGCGCGCGCGGCGGCGAGATCGTCCCGCACGCCGAGATCGCCGGCATCCGCAGCGAGGCCGGCCGCGCCGCCGGGCTCGCCGGGCGGGACGTCGAGAGCGGCGATGAAATCGTCGTCGATTGCCGCGCCGTTCTGGTGGCGACCGGCGGGTTCAACTCCAATCTCGACATGGTCCTCGACGCCAGGCCCGACCTCGCGCGGCACCGGATCATGGAGGGGTCGGGCCCCAACGCCACCGGGTCCGGGCATGCGCTGGTCCGCGAGGCCGGCGGCCAGCTCACCCATCTCGGCAATATCTGGTTCTACGTGTACGCGACGCCCGACTACCGGGATTCGCGCGGGCGCCGCGGTCTCGTGTTCCGCGGCACGCCGGGCTATATCTGGGTCAACCAGCAGGGGCGGCGCTTCCACAACGAGGCGCTGTCGGGCGGCGCCACGGCCACCCCGGCCTTTCTCGCGCAGGACCCGTGCCACGCCTGGGCGATCCTCGACGCCGGCATGACCGGGACGATGGAGGTCGCCGATCCCCATTACCGGGAGGGGAACGCGGTCTCGCGCGAGCGGATCGCCGAGCTGTTCGCGGACTCGCCCTTCATCGCCAATGCCGACTCCCTGGAGGCGCTGGCCCGGGCGATCGGGGTCGACGAGGCGGCCTTGCTCGATACCGTCGCGCGCTACAACCGCGCCTTCGACGACGGGCTGGAGGCCGAGCCCGAGTTCGGCAAGCCGCTCGCCGGGTCCAAGAAGTTCGACACCGCGCCGTTCTCCGCGATCCAGCTGTTCCCGCTCGCGCGCAAGAATTTCGGCGGCGTGAAGACCGACCTCCGCTGCCGCGTCCTCGACCGGCATTTCGAGCCCGTCCCCGGGCTCTACGCGGCGGGCGAGCTCGCGGGCATGGCGGGCGGGCACATCAACGGCGCGGCCGGTCTGGAAGGAACCATGCTGGGCCCCGCCATCTTCAGCGGCCGCGTCGCCGGCGGCTGGGCCGCCGAGGAGGCCGGTTTCGGCGCGGGCTTCCGGGGCAACCCCGATCGGCGTTAGCCGCCAAGCGCGGCGACGCCCGGCAGGGTTCTGCCCTCCAGCCATTCGAGGAACGCCCCGCCGGCGGTCGAGAGATAGCTGAAATCATCCGCCACCCCGGCATGGGAGAGCGCGGCCACGGTATCGCCGCCGCCGGCGATGCTGCGCAGCGATCCCGCCTTGGTGAGCGCCGCCGCCCGCCGCGCGACCGCGACCGTCGCCGCGTCGAAGGGCGGCATCTCGAAGGCGCCGAGCGGGCCGTTCCACACCAGGGTCCGGCACGCGGCGAGGCGGGCGGCGAGCGCGTTCGCGGTGGCCGGCCCGAGGTCGAGGATCATCGCGTCGCGCGGCACCGCGGCGACCGGGACGGTCTCCGCCGGCGCGCCGGCTTCGAGGGCGCGGGCGACGACGACATCCGACGGCAGCGCGACTTCGCACCCGGCTTCGTCGGCGGCGGCGAGGAGCGCGCGGGCGGCGCCCGCCATCCCGCGCTCGCAGAGCGACGCGCCGACATCGGTGCCGAGCGCATGCAGGACGGTGTTGGCCATCGCGCCGCCGATGACCAGCGTGTCGACCCGGCCCGCGAGGTTGCCGAGCAGGTCGAGCTTGGTGGAGATCTTGGCGCCGCCGACGATCGCCGCGAGCGGCCGGTCGGGCGTCGCCAGCGCGCTCTCCAGCGCCGCGAGCTCGGCCTCCATCAACCGCCCCGCGGCGGCCGGCAGCAGGCGGGCGAGGCCGGAGGTCGAGGCGTGCGCCCGGTGGGCGGCGGAGAAGGCGTCGTTGACATAGACGTCGCCGAGCGCGGCGAGCGCCGCCGCGAAACCGGGATCGTCGGCCTCCTCGCCGGGATGGAAGCGGAGGTTTTCCAGCAGCAGCACGCCACCCGGGCCGAGACCGGCCGCCGCCTGCTCGGCGAGCGGGCCGATGCAGTCCTCGGCGAAGCCCACGCGCCGCCCGCCGAGCGCCCGGCTCAGCGGCCCGGCGAGCGCGCGGAGCGACAGCGCGGGGACGCGCTCTCCGCCCGGCCGGCCGAAATGCGACAGCAGGACCACCGAGGCGCCCTTGGCGCAGATTTCCTCTACCGTGGGCGCGAGGCGGTCGAGACGGGCGGTGTCGGCGACCGCGCCGTCCTTCATGGGGACGTTGAGGTCGCCGCGCAGCAGCACCCGTTTCCCGGCGAGCGCGAGCCCGTCCAGCGAGCGCGGCATCGGCCGCGCCGGCTCAGCCGAGCCGGCCGAGCGCGGCGGCGACGTCGATCATCCGGTTGGAGAAGCCCCACTCGTTGTCGTACCAGCTCAGCACCCGGACCAGGGTGCCGTCGATCACCTGGGTCTGGGTGAGGTCGAAGACCGAGCTGGCGGCGTTGTGGTTGAAGTCGGCCGAGACCAGCGGCGCGTCGTTGGTCGCGAGCACGCCCTTGAGCCGCCGCGTCTTCGCCGCCCTGGCGATCGCCGCGTTGATCTCGTCCGCGGTCGTCTCGCGGGCCGCGACGAACTTGAAGTCGATCATCGAGACGTTCTGGGTCGGCACCCTTATGGCGGTGCCGTCGAGCTTGCCGTCGAGCTCGGGCAGGACGCGGCCGACCGCCTTGGCGGCCCCGGTCGAGGTCGGGATCAGCGACTGCCCCGCCGCCCGGGCGCGCCGCAAGTCGCTGTGCAGGGTGTCGAGGATGCGCTGGTCGCCGGTATAGGCGTGGACCGTCGTCATGTAGCCCTTCGAGACGCCCACCGCCTTGTCGAGCACGGCGGCGACCGGGGCGAGGCAGTTGGTGGTGCAGGATGCGTTGGAGACCACCCTGTGCGACTTGCGCAGCCGGTTGTCGTTGACCCCGTAGACGACGGTGATGTCCTCGTCGGTCGCCGGCGCCGAGATCAGCACCCGCCCGGCGCCGGCGGCGAGGTGCTTCTCCGCATCCGCCCGCTTGGTGAACAGCCCGGTGCATTCCAGCGCCACGTCGACGCCGAGCCTGGCCCAGGGCAGGTTCGCCGGGTCGCGCTCGGCGAACACCCGGATGGCGTCGCCGTTCACGTTGAAGCCCGTCCTGGTCACCCTGATCCGGGCGTCGAAACGCCCGTGGCTCGAATCGTATTCCAGCAGATGGGCGTTCACCTCGGGCGAGCCGAGGTCGTTGATCGCGACCACCCGGACGTCGTCGCGTCCCGATTCGTAGAGCGCCCGCAATACCAGACGCCCGATGCGGCCGAACCCGTTGATCGCGACCTGAACCGCCATGTCGTCTCCTCCCGGATTACGCCTTCAGCCGCGCCCGCGCCGCGTCCGCCACCGCGCCCGGCGTCAGCCCGAAATGCTCATAGAGGTCGCCATGGGGGGCGGAGGCGCCGAACCCCGTCATGCCGACGAAGGCGCCGTCGGCGCCGAGATAGCGTTCCCAGCCGAGCCCGCAGGCGGCCTCGACCCCGACGCGGACGGCATCGCCGCCGAGCACGGTCTCGCGCCACGCCGCGGGCTGCCGGTCGAAGAGCTCCCAGCAGGGGAGCGAGCTCACCTGGGTCGGGATCCCCTCGTCCTCGAGAATCGCCCGGGCCTCGACCGCGATGGAAACCTCCGATCCGGTGGCGAGCAGCGCCACGCGGGGGACGCCGCCGCTCGCCGCCGCGACGACATAGCCGCCCTTCGCGCCGAGACCCCTTGCGTGGTCCGGGCCGCGCAGCGCGGGCAGCGCCTGCCTGGTCAGCGCCAGCACCGAGGGCCCGCCGCGGTGCAGCAGCGCCTGGGCCCAGCACTCGGCCGTCTCCACCGCGTCGGCGGGGCGGAAGACGCGCAAATCGGGGATCGCGCGCAGGCTCGCCAGATGCTCGACCGGCTGGTGGGTCGGGCCGTCCTCGCCGAGCCCGATCGAATCGTGGGTCAGCACGTAGATCGCCTGCTTTCCCATCAGCGCGGCGAGGCGGAGGGCCGGCCTCAGATAGTCGGAAAAGATCAGGAAGGTGCCGGCATAGGGGACGACACCGCCATGCAGGGCCATCCCGTTCATCGCCGCCGCCATGCCGTGCTCGCGCACGCCGTAATGGATGTAGCGGCCGGAGAAATCCTCGCCCGTGACGATGCCGGCGTCCTTGAACAGCGTGTTGTTCGACCCGGTGAGGTCGGCCGACCCGCCGACGAGTTCGGGCAGCAGCGGCGCGATGACGTCGAGCACCGCGCCCGAGGACTGGCGGGTGGCGCGCCGCGGCGCGGCCTGGACCAGCGCGTCAATATGGGCATCGAGCGCCGCCTGCCAGCCATCCGCCGGCGCGCCGGCGATCGCGCGGTCGAACGCCGCTCTCCGCTCCGCGGGCAGCGCGTCGATGCGGGCGCGCCAGGCCGCGCGCTCCGGCCCGGACCGCGCCCCCGCCGCGCGCCAGGCGGCCAGCACGTCGTCCGGCACCGCGAAGGGCGGCAGGTCCCAGCCGAGCGCCGCGCGCGCGCCGGCGATCTCGTCCTCGCCGAGCGGCGCGCCATGCGCGCCGGCGGTGCCCGCCTTGTTGGGCGCGCCGAAGCCGATCACCGTCCGGCAGGCGATCAGCGACGGGCGCGGGTCGGCCTGTGCGGCCTCGATGGCAGCGGCGACGGCGTCCGGATCGTGGCCGTCGGCCGATTCGGTATGCCAGCCATAGGAGACGAACCGCGCCGGCACGTCGTCCCCGAGGGAAAGCGCGGTGGGGCCGTCGATCGAGATCGAGTTGTCGTCGAACAGCACGATCAGCCTGCCGAGGCCGAGATGGCCGGCGAGCGAGGCGGCCTCGTGGCTGATCCCCTCCATCAGGTCGCCGTCCGAGGCGATCACCCAAATCCGGTGGTCGACCGCCCCGTCGCCGAAACGGGCGGCCAGCAGGCGCTCCGCCAGCGCCATGCCGACCGCGGTCGCGATCCCCTGGCCGAGCGGTCCCGTGGTGGTCTCGATTCCCGCGGCGTGGCCGTATTCCGGGTGGCCCGCGGTGCGGCTGCCGAGCTGGCGGAACCGGCGGATCTCGTCCATCGTCATGTCGGGATAGCCGGTCAGATGGAGCAGCGCGTAGAGCAGCATCGAGCCGTGGCCGGCGGACAGCACGAAGCGGTCGCGGTCGGGCCAGTCGGGCGCCGAGGAATCGAACTTCAGATAGCGGGTGAACAGCACCGTCGCCGCGTCGGCCATCCCCATCGGCATCCCGGGATGGCCGGACTTCGCCGCCTCCACCGCGTCCATGGCGAGCGCGCGGATCGCATTGGCCATGCGCCCGGGGGCGACGCCCGCGGCAGGGCCGGCGGTTGGCGATTGTTCGGTCCTGGTCGGCATGACGGTCTCACACAAGAGAGGGTCCGCGAACGCGAATTCGCGAGCGGGCAGGGTCATCGAATCGGGACCCGTGGGGCCGCCGCAATGTGTCTCCGACGCGGCGGCGATGCAAGCCCGTCGGGTGCTTGCGGGGCGTATTCAGCGCGCCGGCGTCGCGAGCTTCACGCCGAGCCTCGCGCGGCGGATCAGCCACGGGCTCGGGCGGTAGCGCGGGTCGCGGTAGAAGTCGTGCAGCGCATCCAGGATGGCGAGCACCCTGGCCGGGCCGAGATGATCGCCCCAGGCGATCGGCCCGCGCGGATAGGCGAGGCCGAGCTCGACCGCGGCGTCGATGTCGGCCGGGGTGGCGATGCCCTGCTGGGCGATGTCGCAGCCGATATTGACGATGGTCGCGATCACCCGCTGGGCGATGAAGCCGGGGCTGTCGGCGATCGCGGTGACCGGCGTGCCGTCGGCTGCAAGCAGCGCGTGGGCGAGGTCGCGCCAGCGCGGCCCGGTCACCGGGGTGGTCATCAGCGTGCGCCGCCCGGCGAGCCCGAACGCGGTGTCGACCGCCACCGTGCGCTCCGCCGGCAGGCCCTGGTCGAGCGCGGTCGTGGTCGCATCCGCCCCCGTGGGGGTAACGATGCAGAGCGTCCCCGGTGCGGGGCTCGCGCCGCTCTCGACGGTCGCCGCGTCGGCGATGGCGGCGATCACCGCCTGCTGGCCCTCGGGGTCGGCCGGGCTCACCCAGACCGGGGCGGGCGCGGCGTCGGGCACCGGCACGGTCTCCACCGCGGCCTTCCTGCCGTCCTCATAGGCGTAGAACCCGCGCCCCGTCTTGCGCCCGTAGAGCCCGGCCGCCATGCGCTGGCGGGCGAGCGGCACCGGTCGGAAGCGCGGCTCCTCGTAGAACTGGCGATAGATCGATTCCATCACCACGCCGGAAACGTCGAGCCCGGTGGTGTCCATCAGCTCGAACGGACCCATGCGGAACCGCGTGCCGCCCTCGCGCAGCACGTCGTCGACGTCGCCGGGCGCGGCGATGCCTTCCTGGACGATCCGCAACCCCTCGGTGCCGAGCCCGCGCCCGGCATGGTTGACCAGGAAACCCGGCGAATCCTTGGCGCGCACCGGGCGGTGGCCGCAGCGCCGCGCGATGCCGTCGAGCACGTCCCCGACCCAGGGCGCGGTCAACAGCCCGTCGACCACCTCGACCACCTTGAGGAGCGGCACCGGGTTGAAGAAGTGCCAGCCCGCCACGCGCTCGGGCCGGCCGCAATCCGCGGCGATCGCCGTCACCGAGAGCGACGAGGTGTTGGAGGCGAGGATGCAGCCCTCCGCCACGATGGACTCGAGCTCGGCGAAGAGCCGCTTCTTGGCCTCCAGCTCCTCGACGATCGCCTCCACCACGACATCGGCGCCCGCCATGGCGCCGAGCCCGTCGACGATCTCGAGCCGGCCGATCGCCGCCTCCGCCGCCGCCCCGGTCATGCCGCCCTTCTCCGCCGCCCGGCGCAGCATCCGCGCGACGAAGGCCACCGCCTCCGCCGCCGCGCCCTCGCGGCTGTCGTGGAGCCTGACGGCGATGCCCCCCGCCGCGGCGATCTGGGCGATGCCGCGGCCCATCGTCCCGGTGCCGATGACCCCGAGCGCGAGGGAGGGCGATTGCGGGTCGGTCGTCATCGGCGTCCCCCTGTCAACGCCGGAAGTCCGGCGCGCGTTTCTCGCGGAACGCCGCCCGCCCTTCCGCGAAATCGGCGGTGGTGAAGTTGGCGGCCTGGCCGAGGGCTTCCATCTCCAGCGCCGCCTCGAGGCTCGTGGGTGCCAGGCCGATCTGCTGCTTGGCGAGCGCGAAGGCGAGCGCCGGCATGGCGGCGAGCTCCCGCGCGCGCTCCAGCGCGACGGCCTCGGCCCCGCCTTGCGGGGCGAGCTCGTCGGCGAGCCCCGCCTCGACCGCGTCCGCCCCCCGCAGCATGCGGGCGTAGAGCAGGATCTGGCGCGCTCTGGCGGCGCCGACGCGGCGCGGCAGGGTGTGGAGGATCGCGTAGTCGGGGATCAGCCCGACCTTGAAGAAGGGAAAGCCGATGGCGCCGGTCTCGGCGAGCACGATGGTGTCGGCGAGCAGCGCGATCCCGGCGCCGGCGCCGACCGCATAGCCCTCGACGGCGGCCACGACGGGCTTCTCCGCCTCGGCGATCAGCCGGACCATGCGATGGTTCGACTTCATCCGCGCCCGGCCCGCCCCGGCGTCGAGACCCTCCATCGAGGCGATGTCCCCGCCGGCGCAGAAATGCCCGCCATTGCCGGCCAGCACCAAGGCGCGCACCGCCGGGTCCTGCAACGCGGCGTCGATCCCGTCGATCAGCGCCAGCCTGAGCTCGGGGTCGAGCGCGTTGCGCTTCTCCGGCCGGTTGAGCCCGATACGGGCGATCCCCTCGTCCGGCCGGTCAACGGTCAGGACGGGCTGTTCTGCGCTCATGTCGGAGGCCTCGATTGCGGGTCGGCGCGACTATCCCGATTTGCGCGTGCGGGGACAAGGCGCGAGCGGAGCGCCGTTTCGGGGTCAATCCGCGTCAGAGCGGCCGCGGTCGTAGAGCTCCGCACGACTCCAGCCGCGCGAGGCTGCGCGGCGCGTGCCCCCTTCCGCCTGGCGCGCCTGCTGTCGAGCGGTCGCCGCGTCGAACAGGCGCAAGCGTGCCGCGACGTCGAGCCCGGCGGCGGACACGCTCCGGTTCGCGGGCACCAACCGAATGGCCTCATTTGCCGCCTCGAAACGGACCTCGTCGCCGGGCCGGATTCCGTAGCGCTCGGCGAGAGCCCTGGGCAGCGTGATCTGAAATTTGTCGGTGACTTTGCTCATGAGCCGGTCGGCGACGGTTGGTGTCCGAGGGTGCAACTCCGGCTTTTAGTACATACCGGGTCCGAATTGAACCCTTGCAGGGTTGCGTCCGTCGATACGCCCCTCCGGGCCTACTCGGGTTGAGGGAGGGCGGGGCCACTCACGACCGCCAGCGCATCGACAAGGGCGGGTCCGACGGCCAGCAGATGGGCCTCGCAGCGCCGGCAATCGGTTGCGCCGAAGCGGGGGACGGGGGTCCGGGCGCCGTGGGCCAGGGCGAAGTCCGCCAAGGCGCATTCCCGCCCGCCGGGAAAGGCGATGACCCGCTCGACCGCCGCCGCCTCCGTCAGGCGGTCGATGTGCCACACCGGCGCCTTGTTCCGCCGCAGATGCCGGGCGACGGGGCGCGGATTCCGCCTGGACCCCGGGCGCTGCCGGCATAGAGATAGAGCCCGGCGGGCAGCACGGGCCGGCCGAGGGTCCGGATGTCGAGCCGGGTCTCGCGGGCGAGCCGGAGGATCAGCGCGTAGGCGCCCGGCGCATCGGGCAGGGGGTTCAGGACGCGCCGGTCCACGGCCCGAGGTCGGCGAGCGCGGCCTCGATCGCCGCCATCAGGTCGTCCGCCGCGACGCCCGCGAACTCCACGTCCTCGCGGGCGAGGAAGGCCTCGATCGCCGGGCGCAGCGAGGCCGGCTCGGCGGGCGCGCCGGCGAGCGAGCGCTCCAGCCAGTCGACCGAGTCCAGCGGGCGCGGGTGCCAGTCGCCGTTGACGACGGCGTCGAGCACGCGACCCTCCCGCACCGCGAGCGTGGCCCGGATCATCCCGCCCATCGCCTTCTCGCGGCCCCGCCCGAGCCGGTCGCCCGGGCGCAGCAGGCCGGCGAAGCGGATCCGCTCGGACTTGCCGAACAGCCAGGATTCGGTGTCGAGCTCGGCCCGGAAGGCATCGGCATAGTCGCGCTCCGCCGGTTCGAGCGTGCCGCGGACGAGCCCCGATTCCCCGAACGCGCGCTCGGTGCAGGCGATCGCGAACTCGGCGAGCTCGGCCTCGTCGATCGCCCTTCCGGCCTCGCGCTCCAGCCAGGTGAAGCGCGATTCCAGCGTCTTCAGCGCCTTGTCGCGCACCTTCTCCGGCGGCATCGGCATCGCCCTGCCGGCAAGCGCGGTGTCGATCGGCTTGACGTTGACCACGATGCGGAGCGTCATCACCCCGTCCTCGATCTTGAGCGAGGTCGGCACCAGCTTGCGCCCCTCGACCTGGATGTCGTTGAGCGGGCGGTACTCGGCCGCAAACCCGTAGCGGTCGCGGAACACATCGGCGACGGCGCCCAGGATCTTGCGGAACGCCGCTTCCGTGGTGGCCGGCACCCGCGGGTGCGAGACCGGCAGGAAATAGATCAGGAAGGCCGAGCCCGCGCCGGCATAGATCGGCCCGCCGCCATTGACCCGGCGCCGGAAGTCGATCCCCTGGGCGCGGCAGAAATCGAGGTCGAGCACCTGTTCGGGGTCCTCGTTGACGCCGATGGTGATCGAGTCGGAATCGAAGACGTTGAGGAAAACCGTGGGCGGCGCCTCGCCGAGTGTGACCGCCTTCTCCACCGCGGGCGAGACGGAAACGGAAAAATCCGCATAGGAGCCGCGGTCGACGACCAGGCGCCAGGCGCTCATGCCGAACCCCTGCGGTCGACGGCCAGCGGGCCGTCCTCGAGCGATTCGGCGACCTCGATCCGGTCGGCGCCGATCAGGGTCTGGCTGCGGAAGCGCCGGGCGACGGCCTCCAGCGCATCGTCGCCGGCGCTTCCCTCCAAAGCGAGGGCGAGCCGGTCGCGCCCGCGCTCGCTGTCGACGGTGAGGCGGTACTTGCCGGTCAGCCCCTCGATGCCGAGCAGCACGGCGCGGATCTCGGACGGGTAGATCTTGACCCCCTTCACCTTCACCATCCCGTCGGTGCGCCCGAAGACGACGCGCGGCAGGCTCACCGTCCTGCCGTGCAGCGGCGCGGTGATCCGCCGGACCGTGAGGTCGCCGGTGCGGTAGCGCAACAGCGGCTGCGCCTGCTTCACCAGATGGGTCAGCACCAGCTCGCCGCGCTCCCCGTCCGGCACCGGGGCCAGGGTCTCGGGGTCGACGACCTCGGCATGGACCAGCTCGTCGAACACATGGACCCCCGCGCCGCCCGGGAAGGTCCGCGCGACGGGCAGGAACTCCGACAGCGAGAACGAATCGACCAGCACGGTGTCCGGCATCGCCGCCCGCACCCGGGCATGGAGCGCCTCGTTGCCGGTGAACGCCTCGCCGCCGGCGAAGAACACGCGGGGCGGGGCGAGCCCGGCCTCGACCAGGCTGAGCGAGAAGCTCGGATTGCCGGCGAGCACGGTTACGCCGTGCCGGTTGCACAACTCCGCCGCGCGCTCCGCCTCGCCGGGGCCGAGCGGGATGCAGGCGACGCCATGCGCCTCCATCTGCGACTGGTAGAAGAGCCCGGCGACGAACAGGTGGTAGCCGAAGGTCACGGCGCAGACATCGTCCTCGCCGATGCCGCAGGCGGCGAGATGGGTCCGCGCGGCGGCGATCATCCGCTCGAGGTCGCCGGCGGTCTGGAACACCGGCACGAGCGAGGCCCCCATCGGGGTCAGGTTGACCCGGACCGGCCGCGCCCCGCCGAACCCGCCATAGCCGGGCTTGGCCATCTCGGCCACGAAATCGGCCCGCGTCGTCAACCGCACCGAGGCCGCGAAGTCGTCCGCGTCGGCGACTTCCCGGGGCAGGCGGCCGCGATAGAACGGGTGGTCGCCGAGACGGTCCAGCGCCCGGTTGACGGCCGCCCTCGGAAAACCCATCAGCGCCGGGAATCGGCGAGCGCCGCCGAGTCGTCGTAGGCCGTCTGGACGTTGAGCACGGCTTGGCGCCTGTCCACCTCGACCGCCGCGATGGCCCGCTCCAGCGCGCCCGGGAGCGCGTCCGGGGTCGCCACCTCCTCGCCATAGCCGTCCGAGGCCTCGACGACTCTGTGATAGGCGGGCGACGGTTCGAGATAGGTCAGCGGCGCCCGGTTGGCGCGCGAGGCGGCGCCGTCGGGATGCAGCCCCAGCGTCGCCTTGCGCACCGAGCCCCACATCCGGTTGTTGAGGATCACGGTCACCACCGGCAGGTCGTTGGCGGCGGAGACGAAATGCGCCGGCGTCGGGTTGCCGAACATGTAGGAGCCGTCGCCGACGACGCAGAACACCCGGCGGTCGCCATAGCCCAGCTTGGCGCCGAGCGAGGCGCCGATCCCCCAGCCGAGCCCGCCGGCCGGGCTGGTGGCGAAGAACGTGCCGGGCTTGCGGAAATCGATATTGCCGAGCGCGAGCTGGGACTCGCTCACCAGCACGTCGTCGTCGTCCTTGATCTCGTCGATGCAGTGGGCGATCCAGGCGGCGTCGGTGGCGCCCGCCCTCCGCGACGCCCCGACGCGCGCCGCGCGGGCCTCTTCGGCCGCCGCCCTGCGTTCCGCCGCGCGCGCCCGGCGGCCGTCGATCCGCCCGTTCGCACCGCCTTCCAGCGCGTCCGCGAGAGCGGCGAGCCCGAGGCTCGATTCCGCGGTGATCGCGAGGTCGCAGGGATAGCCGCGTACCGGGTAGCTGCTGTAGAGCGGGTCGACGCCCATGTGGACAATCTTGGCGTCCGGGTCGGGGCTGTGCAGGCTGGGGATTCAGGGCACGTCGCAATCGACCACCAGGATCAGGTCCGCCTCGCCGATCAGCCCGCCCGGCTCGAACCCCATATGCATCGGATGGTCGGTGGGCAGCGAGACGTAGCGCGGCCGGTAGGTCACCACCGGCAGGGCGAAGCGCTCGGCGAGCGCGGTCAGCGCCTCGGCGGAGGCCGGGTTCCGGCCCGCGCTCGCGGTGATCACCAGCGGGTTCTCGGCCGCCCCGATCCACGCGGCGGCCTTGTCGATGGCGTTGGGGTCCGGCGCCGGGCTCGACGCGGCGAGCCGGCGCGACGGGCTCTCGAAGGCGAACGCGCCCGGCTTCTCGGCCAGCACCTCGCGCGGCAAAGTGAGATAGACCGGGCCCCTCGGCTCGTTCATCGCCACGTTGACCGCGCGGTCGACGATGGTCTCCAGCTGGCGCGCGTTGCGCAGCTCGTAATCCCACTTGACCATCTCGCGGACCATGCCCGCCTGGTCGAACATCTCCTGGCCCCAGTGGATGTAGATCGACCGCGCCCCCGGGGCGCCGGTCTCGGTCAGCGGCGTCCGTCCCGAGGTGAAGATGATCGGCACGTTCTCGCGCGCCGCGTTGGTGATGCCGCAGATCGCGTTGGCGGTCCCCACATTGACATGCACCATGACCGCCTGCGGCTTGCCGGTGGCGAGGAAATAGCCATGCGCCATGGCGACCGCGAGGTTCTCGTGCGGCACCGTCATCGGGGTCGGCGCCCGGGTCCCCTCGGTGGCGGATTTCGACAGCGCCTCGATGACGGAGGCGAAGTCGGTCCCCGCATTGCCGAACAGGTAGTCGACGCCCCGATCCTTGAGGAGCGCGAGATAGGCTTCCGCCAGGCTGTCGACCTGGATCCGTTGCTCGGGCATTCGGGGTCTCCCTTCGCGGCGGCTGCGGCTTGGCCCACTATAGGAGTTCGGCGGGCGCGGGTGAATTCGGGACGACGGGATCGGCGATGGCGATACGCCTGGCTCTGTTCTACGCGGCGGTCTTCCTGTTCGTCGGCGTGGCGCTGCCGTTCTGGCCGGTATGGCTGACCGCGAAGGGGTTGAGCGCGACCGAGATCGGGCTGACGATCACCGCCGCTTCCTGGGTGCGGATCGCCGCGCCCGCGCTCGCCGCCCATGTCGCCGACCGCAGGGGGCGCCGCCGCGGGGTCCTGGTCCTGCTCGCCGGGGCTTCGCTGGCCGCGCATCTCCTGTTCCTGGTCGCCGAGGGGTTCGCGGCGCTGCTCGCCGTCAGCATCCTCGCCGCCATCGCGTTCACGCCGATCATTCCGATGGGCGAGAACATGACCCTGCTGGCGAGCCGCGCCCGCGGGTTCGACTACGGAAGGGTCCGGCTGTGGGGCTCGATCGCCTTCATCGCCGGCGCGATCCTGGGCGGCCGGGCGGTCGGCGGGGTGGGCAGCGACGCGATCCTGTGGCTGGTGCTCGGCACGCTCGGGCTCACCGTGCTGGCGGCGCTGGCGATGCCCGAGACCGGGTCGTCGCCGGCGCGCCGCCGCGTGCCGGTGGCCGCCCTGCTCTCGGACCCGAGGATGATCGTGTTCCTGGTCACCGCCTCGCTGATCCAGGCGAGCCATGCCGCGGCCTACGGCTTCGCGACACTGGCCTGGCGGGCATCCGGGATCGACGACGACGTGATCGGCCTGCTCTGGGCCGAGGGCGTGCTCGCCGAGATCGTCCTGTTCGCCCTCGGCGGCGGGCTCGCCGCGCGGCTCGGCCCGGCCCGGCTGCTGGCGATCGGCGCGGCCGCGGGGATCGTCCGCTGGGTCGGGCTCGCGGTCGAGCCCGGGCTGGGCTGGCTTGTCGTCCTCCAGGCGCTGCACGCGCTGACCTTCGGCGCGGCGCATCTCGGCGCCATGCTCTATCTCGTCCGCGCCATCCCGCCGGAGCATTCGGCGAGCGCCCAGGCGCTCTATTCCGGCGCCGCCATGGGGCTGGTGATGGGCGGGGCCACGATCCTCGCCGGCGCGCTCTACGACGATGTCGGGGCCGGCGCGTTCTACGCCATGGCGGCGATGTCGGCGGGCGGGCTCGCCGGCGCGGCGCTGCTCGCCCGCGTCATGCCGAACGTTGCCCGGAGCGCAGGAACTCGCGCCTGACCTGGTAATGCCCGCCGAGCCAGAGCGGGTAGTAGACATGGTCGTCATGGGCGTCGTCGCCCTCCGGATGGACCAGCACGACCAGCCCGTCGCGGTTGTACATCAGCCAGGGCACGAACTCGGCGAACAGCGCCTTGTCGAAGGCGACCTGGAACATCGGCTCCGGGTGCGGCCCGACCGGGCGGTCGCGGAACCGGCCCATGACGATGTCGAACCCCCATCTCTGCCAGATCCGGCCGCGCAGCCGGGCGGCGGTCTCGCGCGTCTCGTCGTCGTAGTAGATATGGGCGTGGTAGCCGGTGACCTTCGTGTGGTCGCCCGGCGGGAAATCGGTGTCTTTCACGATCCTGTCCTCGCGTTCGTCAGCCTGGCTCAGCCCCGCTCGTCGCGCACGCGCTTGGCCTTGAACTCGGTCTTGGGGAGGGTGTCGGGCGGCAGCACCTCGACCCCGGCGCGGATTTCGCAGCGGCTGCGCACCGCCGCGCCGACCGCGCCCGCGACATCGCCCGATTCGTGCTCGACACGGAGGTCCATCACGTCGAGCCCGTCGGCGTTGGTGCCGAGCACGATCTCGAACTCGTCGCCGATCCCCTCGATCGAGCGCACCGCCTGCTCGACCTGGCTCGGGAAGAACTTGACCCCGCGCAAATTGATCAAATCGTCGGCGCGGCCGGTGAACGAGCCCATGGCGCGGACATGGCTGCGCCCGCAGGCGCAGCGCCCGGTGTCGTAGACCGTGTAGTCGCCGACCAGGAAGCGAAGCTGGGGCGAGCTCTCGGAGTTGAGCGAGGTGCAGACGGTCAGCCCGCGCGCGCCTTCCGCCACGCGCCTGCCGTCGTCGGGGTCGACCAGCTCCCAGATCTGCACGTCCTCCAGCAGATGGGTGAAGGTGGTCTCGCCCGGCCGCACCGAGGCGTCGCAGGAGAAGCCGCCGACATGGGGCGAGGCCTCGGTGCAGCCGTAGAACTCGACCACCCGGCAGCCCCACAGCTCCTCCAGCCGCTCGCGGGTGCGGTCGATCCCCATCGCCGGCTCGCCGCCGGTGAACAAAATGCGGACCGAACTCGCGCGCGGGTCGAGGCCGAGCCGTTCCATGGTGCGGCCGAGATAGAGCGCGTAGGAGGGCGTGCCGGCGATCACCGTCGGCCTGAAGCGGTCGATCACCCGGGCGCGCGCCTCGGCGTCCATCCCGCCCCCCGGGATGACGGCGACGCCCATCCGCGCGAACGCGTACATCGCCCCCCAGATCCACACATGCGGGCCGAAGCCGACCATCGGGAACACGCTGTCGCCGCGCCGGATCCCCATCGAGTAGAGCGCGCGCGCGTTCGCCCACTCCCAGTATCCGCGGTCGACATGGGTGTAGCGGAAGACCCGCGGGACCCCGGTGCTGCCCGACGAGGAGAACAGCATCCAGCCGCGATCCGCCCACTCCGCCTCGCCGATCGTCGAGTAGGTGCCGTAGGGCGGGTGTTCGGTCGCGTCCTCCATCATCTCCGACTTGTCGACCACCGGCCATTTCTCGAGATCGTCGACCGTCCTCATGTCGGTCGGCGCGAGCCCGAGCCGGTCGAAGCGCCGGCGGTAGAAGGCGCTGTTCTGGTAGAGGAAGGGGGCGAGCGCCTGGAGCTTGTCGTTCTGGATGGCGACGAGCTCGTCGCGCGAGCAGGTTTCCAGCGATTCCGACCAGTATCTTTCGCTCGCCGGCGCCTCGAAATCGCGCCGGTGGCGTGCGAGCGTCTCCAGCCAGACCTGGCGGGTCTTGTCCACTACGCCTTGCGCCGGTTCGCGTCGAGCCAGGAATCGACGCGGGCCACGGTCTCGTCGACGACCTCGTTCCTCATCCCCTTCTGGGCGGCGAGCGCCTGCACCAGCCGGTCGGCGCGCTCGATATTCACCGCCCCCGCATCGAGCGCCCGCGCCGCCGAGGACGGCCGGATCAGACCGTCCGCGGCGGCGGCGTATTTCTCGAACGGCACCAAATCGCCATCGGCCGCGCCGAGCGCGCGGCACACATCGCAGACCCAGCCATAGACGCTTTCGGACAGCGCGGGGTCGCTGTGCACGGCGTCCCGGATCGGCCGCATGCCGTCGTCCTCGACGCAGCGATAGTTGCCGGTCAGCAGCATCGCCCATTTGGCGAGCGGCACGAAGATCGAGTCGTGCACCTTGAGCTTCACCGGCAGCGCGATCGCGCCCTCGCCGTCGTCGAAGGTCGCGGCCTCGATATCGGCCTGCAAGCCGCGCAGGAGCGCCGTCGAGCCCTCCGACTCGAACCGCGCCGCCTTGAAATTGGTCGGCAGGGTGACCTGCAGCACGTTGGTCTTCTCGTCGGGCGGGCGGAAGGCCTGCGGGTCCGGGCTGCACAGCGTGAAGCGCGGCGGCTCGAAACCGTCCCACACCGATGCGTCGGTGTAGCAGTCGGCGAGCGAGGCCGTGTCGATCCCCGGGATCCGCCTGACATAGGCGAGCGGCGGCATGTTCATGATGGACATGACCGGCTTCTTCGACGCCGCCACCCTGTCGAGCAGCTCGCGGACCGCGGGCGCGCGGTATTGCGGCTCCTGCATGGCGAGCACGACCAGGTCGTACCCGGCGGGGTCCATCCCGGCCGGCGTCGCCGCCGAGAGCGAACCCGCGAGCTTGCCCGAATGCACCTCGACGAGCCCGTCGCGCCCCTTCGCCGGCATGCGCACCAGCTGCCCTTCGCCGTTGATCAGCGCCGCCTCGTCGGGCAGGCAGACCAGTGTCGCGTCATGCCCGGCGAGCAGCAGCTTGATCGCGAGCAGGGAGCCGTAGGACGCTCCCATGATCATCGTTGCGGTCATCGGCGTCTTTTCCCTCCGGGTTCAGTATTCCAGCACCGGATCGACGCGGTTCTGCAACTCCTCGCCGGCGAGGAAGCGGCGCATGTTCTCGAAGAAGAGATCGAGCGTGCGCGGGATGTAGAGCTCGCTGTCGTCGGACGAGCAGTGCGGCGTGACGATCAGGTTGGGGGTCTGCCAGAGCGGCGAGTCGGCGGGCAGCGGCTCGGGGTCGAACACGTCGAGCACGGCGCTGATCTCGCGCCGCTCCAGCCGCTGGCGCAGCGCCTCGTAGTCGACCACCCCGGCGCGGCCGTAATTGACGATGCCCCCGCCCGGCCGGATCGCCGCGATCTCCGCCGCGCCGATCAGGTGGCGGGTATGCGCCGTGGCGGGCGCGGTGGCGATGATGTAGTCGGCGCGCGGGATCAGCTCCAGCAGCGCTTCCGGCCCGCGCATCTCGTCGACCGCCGGGTGCGGTTGCGCGGTCCGGCGCACGCCGAGCACCCGCATGCCGAAACGCCCGGCCCATTCGGCGACGCTGCCGCCGACGCTGCCGACGCCGACCACCAGCAGGGTCTTGCCGGCGATGCCGGTGTTGAAGGTCTGCTCCCAGCGCCCGGCGCGCTGATGGGTGACCATCTCGGGCACCCGGTTGTTCAACATCAGCACCGCCATGATGGCGTATTCGGCCGCCCGCGCGCCGTGCACCCCGCGATTGTTGGTGAAGGTCACGTTCCCAGGCAGCCAGTCGAAGGGCGCGAAATGCTCGACCCCCGCGCCGGTCGCGTGGATCCAGCGCAGCCTGGGCGCCCGCTCGGCGATGTTGCGGTGGTCGATGTCCCAGCAAACCAGCGCGTCCGCGTCGGCGATCTGGCGATCGAAATCGGCGCAGTCGTAGCCGATGCTGCACACCACCCTTTCGGCGAGGTCGGGGAAGCGGGAGAACGCGGCCTGGAGCCGGTCCCCGGTCACCTCGAAGACGGCGCCGAGGCTCGAATCGTTCTCGATGTGCAGGCGGGTGCGGGCGGGATTCATGAAGACGCCTCTACCGGACGGTGCGTTCGACCCACCACTGGGCGAGCTGCGGGACCAGGGGTTCGAGATGGGAGAACCGGCCGCGCGGGGCGAGCGGCGATTTGAGCCCGCGCTGCTGCAGCGCGGCGACCGCGTTGTCCTCGGCGAGCGTGGTGTCCCAGCGCTTGTAGTAATAGGCCGCCTTGGCCTCGAAATCGGGCCGCGCCACGGTCTCCTTCGGGAAGCAGGCGCCGTGGATCACCCGCGTCCGGTTGGGGCCCTGCGGCTGGAGCTCCAGATACCAGATCGAGTCGAGCGTCATGCCGAGCATGGTCGACGGGTTGAGGCAGACATAGTTGGTGCCCATCGCGGCGCGGCCCTCCAGCCCCTCGATATGCGGCAGCTCGTGTTCCAGATCCTCGATCAGCAGCGAGCGGGTGTGCGCGTCGTGGTGCTCGCGGATGTCGAGCCAGGCGCCTTCGGTGGGCGCCGCCGAGTGCTCCATCTCCTTGGGGTTGAGCGTAGCCCCGTGGACCATCGGCAGGTGGTACTCCTCCATCGCGTTCTCGATGTGAACCTTCCAGTTGCAGTCCACCTCGTGCACCCGCCTGCGCGCCAGAGCGAGCTCGTCGAGGCGGTAGGACGCCATCAGCTCCGGGAAGTTGCCCAGATACTCGGCGAGCGGCGGCGCGTCGTCGTCGAAGTTGACGAAGAGGAAGCAGCCGCAGGTTTCCAGCCGCAGCCGGCGCAGCCCGTGGCGGGCGGGATCGAAATTCCGCGCCCGCTCCATGCCCGGCGCGCTGTGCAGCCCGCCGTCGAGGTCGTACACCCAGCCGTGATAGGGGCAGGTGAAGGCGCGGCAATTGCCCTCGCCGCCGGCCACCGGGGTGCCGCGGTGGCGGCAGTTGTTGGCGAAGGCCCGGATCTCCCCGTCCCGGCCGCGCACGATGACGATGGGCACGCCGACATAGTCGACCGCGATGTAGTCGCCGGGCGCCGCCACCTGGTCGACATGGCCGAAGAAGTTCCAGCTCCGCGAGAACAGGTTCCGGACTTCGAGCCGGTAGTACTCCTCGGACGTGTAGCACCACGCCGGCAGGGACTCGGCCTCCTCGACGGACCTGAAGACGCCGTCGAAGGTGGAACGCTCGATCGTCGGGGTCTCGAACATCGACTTGTTTCCTCGATGCGCGGAATTCGCCGGAAAGGCTAGCCAAATCCCCCGCTCCGGTCCAATGATGCGCATCGAGACGCTTCATCGCGGGAGGGAAGAGATGGCGACCTTCGTCCTGGTGCACGGCGCATGGCATGGCGGCTGGTGCTGGCGAGACGTGCGCGCGGTCCTGCGCGCGCGGGGGCACGAGGCGTTCACCCCGACGCTGACCGGGCTCGGCGAGCGCTCGCATCTGCTGTCCCGCGACATCGGCATGGACACCCATGTCGCCGACGTCGCCAACGTGATCGTCTGGGAGGAGCTCGACGAGGTGGTCCTGGTCGGCCACTCCTATGGCGGCAACGTGATCACCGGGGTCGCCGACCGCATGAAGGACCGGCTGGCGCATGCGGTCTATCTCGATGCCTTCGTGCCGGCGGACGGCGACAGCTCCGCCTCGATGGCGGTGACCCTCGCCAACCCCGACGCGACCGACGCCGATATCGGCGCCGAGATCAAGCGCCGCCTCGACCTGACCGACGAGGGCGGCGGTTCGGCGACGCATTACACCAACATGTTCGATATCCCAAAAAGCCCGCCCGAGCCCTATCGCTGGGTGGAGCGGCGCATCACGCGGCACCCGGTGCGTACCCAGATCGAGCCCATCCGGCTGGCGAACGGCGGCTCGGACGGCCTGCCGCGGACCTATATCCTGTGCGCCGGCTCGGCGGGGCCGACGCCGTTCAGGATCCTCGCCGAGCGGTTCCGCGACGACCCGAGCTGGCGCTACCGCGAGCTGCCGACCGGCCACGACGCGATGGTGACCATGCCGGAAGAGACGGCCGGGCTGCTGATCGAGGCGGCGGAGGCTTCCTGAATGGCGACCGGCGACACCCCGCTCGGCGGCGAGATCGTCGATGCCCTCAAGGCGGCCGGTATCGGCCATGTCGCGGCGCTGCCCGACATCGTCACCAGCGCCGGCATATTGTGGCGGCTGGCGGACGATCCCGACATCCGCCTGATCCGGCTCTGCAAGGAGGACGAGGGGGTGTCGATCTGCGCCGCGCTGTCCTATTGCGACAAGCGGGCGGCGCTCTTGATGCAGCAGACCGGGCTGATGGATTCGCTCAACGCGATCCGCGCCATCGCGGTCGAGTACGAGCTGCCGGTGTGCATGGTGGTCGGGCTGCTCGGCAAGGAGCCCGACCGCCCGGCGGCGGATTCGGCGAGCTACGGGGTGCGGATCATCGAGCCGGTGCTGGACGCGATGGGGATCGACCGGCTCTCCATCGAGACCTCGCCCGATGTCGCGCAGCTCGCGCCGGCGATCGAGCGGGCCTACGCCGAATCCCGCCCGGTGGTCGCGCTGATCGGAAGGAGGATCGAACGATGATGCGGCGCGACGAATGCTTCCGCAAACTCGCCGAGCACCGCGGCGAGGCCATCATGGTCGCGGCCTATACGTCCGCCTTCGAGTGGGTGGCGATCGACCCCAGCCCGCTCAACTTCGTCAGCACCGGCGCGATGGGCCAGGCCTCGTCGCACGCGCTCGGGCTCGCCATCGGGCTGCCCGGCCGCAAGGTCGTCGTGCTCGACGGCGACGGCAGCCTGCTGATGAACCTCGGCAGCCTGGTGACCATCGCCGAGGCGGCGCCCCGGAACCTGGTCCATTTCGTGGTCGAGAACGGCACCTACGAGGCCAATGGCGGCCACCCGATCCCGGGCCGCGACCGGGTCGACTTCGCCGGCTTCGCGCGCGATGCCGGCTACGAGGAGGTGCATTCCTTCGACGGGCTCAACCGGTTCTCGGCGGTGCTGCCCGAGCTCCTCGCCGCCCCCGGCCCGGTCTTCGGCTGCCTCAAGGTGGAGCCCGGCCCGGCGCCGGAATACGACTACGAGATGCTCCACAGCCCCCGCATGCGCGAAGCCTTCCGCCAGGCGATCCGCCCGTTCCTCGGCGACGGGGCGGGCGGCTCGGCGGGCACGGAGTAAAGTCAGGCGAGCGGGTTCATCCACCTCAGACCCGGAAACCGGGCCATGTCGGCGTCGGTCGAGTGAAGCTCGGCCTGATGCTCGATCGCCAGGGCTGCGAGGTGGGCGTCCGTCGTCAGATTGCCGGCGGAGCCCACGCTATCCAGGAGACCGAACAGAATGTCCGCGTGACGCTCTCCCGGGTGAACGATGACCGTCTGCGGTCTGCCGAGCCAGGCTCGAACGCGCGCGCAGGCGCCGTCGACCGGGAGTGGAGTATCGAGAATCCTCGGATTCGTGGCGATGCGGATGAATCCCAGCATGGCCACCCAGGGGAGGCCGACGCTGCCGGTGCCGTTCATCAGGGTTTCCCACCACTGTCTGGCCGCCCCGTGCCGGGGAGACTGCGCGTCGTGGGCGTGCAGCAGCAGATTGACGTCGGGAACGATCACCCGTCGTAGCGGCCGGCGATCGCGTCGGCATCCATCTCGTCGACGAGCTGGTTGATCCGATCCCTGTCAACGCCCGGCTTGAGGCCGAAGGCGTGAGGTTCCACCCGGTAACGAGGCGACTGGGCAGGCTTGCCCCGCACACCGAGGCCGAGACGCAAGGCATCGTTGACGACCGCCTTCATGCTCCTGTCGGTCCGGCGCATTTCCCGCTGGAGAATCTGCGCGACATCCGGGTCCAGTGTCAGGGTGGTACGCATGTCTGCATCATGATGGCTAAAATTGTTGATGTAAAGATGTCTGCATTGGCCCGACACTAGCCCAGCCCGTAGAACGCCCTGGCGTTGTCGTCGAGGATCTTGTCGACCACATGCGGTTCGACCCGCCCGTCCTGCTTGAGCAGGCGCAGCGCCTCGATCTCGGTCGCGGTGTCGGCGTGGCCGTAATCGGTGCCGATCACCAGATGGTCCTCGCCGGTATAGCCGAGCACGTAGGGCAGGTCGTCGGTCACCTGGCAGGCGACCCAGATGTTGTGGCGCCGGAGCACGTCCTCGCCGAGCTCCTTGCCCTTCCTCCGGAAGCGGATCGAGAGGTCGTTGATCACATAGGGCACCCACTGGCTCGACACCTCGATGAAGCCCCAGCGCACGCCGGGGAAGCGGTCGGGGATCGCGTGATAGACCAGGGTGTGGAACGCGCCGATGGTGGCGAGCTTGAACTTCGAGAACCCGGAATCGTCGAGGAAGAAGCGGTGCATGGTCGGGCTGTTGGTCGCCGAGTGGATGCAGACCGGCAGGTTCCGCTCCTCGGCCGCCTCGTAGACCGGGAAGAAATAGGGGTCGTTCAGCGTGCGGTCGCATTCGAGGCCGCGCAGGAAGATGCCGACGGCGCCGTTCTCCTGGGCGAAGTCGAGCTCCTCGTCGAGCCGCTCCATCGCCAGCAGCGGCGGCGACATCACCCAGCGCAGCCGGCCGGGCGCCTGGCGCCAGATATCGGCGAGCCAGCGATTGTAGCTCCGGCTCAGCGCGAGCTCGATTCCCGCCTTCATGGTGACCGGCCTGAGGAACAGCGTCGGGTAGAGCACCTGGATGTCGACCCCGAGCCGGTCCATATGGGCGAGCCGGCCCGGGATGTCGCGCATCTCGCGGGTATCGGCGGTGGTGTCGCTGCCGACATTGTCCTCCTTGGGCAGGATCGAGCCGTCGATCACCCAGTATTCCTCGATCGCCTGGCCCTCCAGCCCGCGGTCCTGCGCGCCGGAGGCGCGGGCGACGACCATCGGGGCGCAGTCAAGCTCGTCGTCGCGCAGATAGCGCCAAGTATCCGGCGTCTCCAGGACATGGGCATCGGCATCGATCGTCGTCATCGCCAGCTCCGTTCTCGGTCGGACCCGCGCATCTTGCGTCCTCCGCCGGGGTCTGGCAACGCGCCCGCGCGGACGCCACAATCGGCGGATGGAACCGAGCGCCCGCGGCCCCTACCCCTACGAGCCTATCGTCGACCGGCCGCCGCTGCGCTGGCCGGGCGGGGCGCGGATCGCGTTCTGGGCGATCCCCAATATCGAGGTCTTCGCGCTCGACGAGCGGATGCCCGACGGGCCGGGTCTGATTCCCGACGTGTCGGCCTGGGGCCGGCGGGATTACGGCAACCGGGTCGGCGTGTTCCGCATGATGGAGGCGATGGAGCGCCACGGGGTGAAGGGGACGGTCGCGCTCAACTCGGAGGCCTGCGACGCCTGCCCGCGCGTCGTCGAGGAGTGCGTGCACCTCGGCTGGGAGCTGATGGGCCATTGCGAGAGCAACACCAGGCGGCTCAACGAGGCGGGCTCGGAAGAGGAGGCCGGGCGCATGATCGCCCGCACGCTGGAGCGCATCGAGCGCGCCACCGGCCGCCGCCCGACCGGCTGGCTCGGCGCCGGGCGGCAGGAGACCTGGGGGACGCTCGACCGGCTGGTGGCCGAGGGCTGCCGCTACGTGGCCGACTGGGACTCCGACGACCAGCCGGTGCTGATGGAGGTCGCCGGCAGGCCGCTGGTCTCGATGCCCTACGGCGCCGGGGTCTCCGACAAGCAGGCCTTCGAGGGCAGCGGCTTCACCGCCGACGATTTCGAGCGCATGATCCGCCGCGCCTTCGACGTGCTCTATGCCGAGAGCGCCACCTCCGGCCGCGTCGCCGCGGTCTCGCTCCACCCCTATATCATCGGCGTCCCGCACCGCATCGGCGCGCTGGACCGCGCGCTCGCGCATATCCGCGGCCATGACGGCGTCTGGTTCGCCACCGGCGAGGAGATCGTCGCCCATTTCCTCGCATGGAAGGCGCAAGGCTAGACAGGGAGAGCGCGATGTTTCCGGAACACGATCTGATCCTGCACGGCGGCACGGTGATCACGCTCGACGGCTCCTCGCGGATGGCGAGCGCGGTCGCCGCCGCCGGGGGGCGCGTTTCGGCGGTGGGCGGCGACGACGAAGTGCTGGCCGGGCGCGGGCGCCACACGCGGATCGTCGATCTCGGCGGACGGGCGGTGTGCCCGGGCTTCATCGACACCCACGCCCACATGGACCGCGAGGGGCTGAAGGCGCGCGGCGGATACTCGCTCGCCGGGCGGCACTCGGTCGCGGCGATCGTCGAAGCCGTGGCGGGCGCCTGCGCCCGCACGCCGAAGGGCGAATGGGTCGTCTTCATGCCCATGGGCACGCCCAAGCTGTCCTATATCAGCCGGCCCGACCAGCTCGAGGAAGGCCGCTTCCCGACCCGCCACGACCTCGACGCGGTCTCGCCCGACAACCCGGTCTATATCCGCGTTCCCTGGGGCTGGTGGGTGCACCGGCCGTTCGTCGCGGTCGCCAACTCGGCGGCGCTCGGGCTGTGCGGGATCGACCGCGACACCCCCGCACCCTACAATGTCGAGATCCTCACCGACGGCGACGGCGAGCCCAGCGGCGTCTTCCTCGACCGCTCCTACGCGTCGGTGATCGAGTACACGCTGATGCGCAGGGCGCCCCGGATCACCTTCGAGGACCGCGTGGCGGGCTGCCGGCTGGGCGCCGCGGCCTACGCCGCCGCCGGCACGACGAGCATCTACGAGGGGCACGGGCTGACGCCAGCGATCCTCGAGGCCTATCGCCGGGTGCACGAGGACGGCGACCTCGTGGTGCGCGCCCATCTGCCGCTCAGCGTCCCCGGCGCCTCGGTCGACGACCGCAGGCTGGCCGGCATACTCGACGAATGGGCGGGACGGCTCGCCGGGCGCGGCAGCGGAGACGACAGGCTGCGCTACGAGGGCGTCTGCGTCGACGTCGCCAACGAGCAGGCCGCCGCGATCATCGGCGAGGACTACCCCTACGAGGCCTGGGCCGGGCATTTCTACCACTCGCTGTCGCATGACCGGTTCGTCGAGATCGGCGTGCACGCCGCCCGGCTCGGGATCAGGCTGAGCTGCCTGATCTGCTACGACCTCGAACGGGTGCTCCGGGCCTATGAGGCGATCGACGCCGAGGTGCCGATCCGCGACCGGCGCTGGGTGATGATCCACGTGATCGAGGCGAGCGCCGACCAGATCCGGCGCATGAAGGCGCTCGGCGTGATCGCGACGGTGACGCCGAACTTCATGTACATGGCGTCCGACCGCTTCAACCTGCACGAGATCGGCGAGCGCGCGATGCCGATCCGCGCCCTCATCGATGCCGGCGTGCCGGTCGCGCTGTCGTCGGACAACGTGCCCTATTCCATGTTGTGGACCATGTGGGAGGCGCTCGCCCGCTACGACGCCGATTCCGGCCGCACGCTGGGCGAGAGCGAGCTCAGCCGCGAGGAGGCGTTGCGCATGATCTGCCAGACCGGCGCGATGGTGACCTGGGAGGAGGACGTCAAGGGTACGCTGGAGAAGGGCAAGCTGGCCGACATGGCGGTGCTGGACGCCGACCCGCTGCGCTGCGCCGAGGACGCGCTCAGGGACATCGGCGTGGAGCGCACCTTCCTCGGCGGTCGCGAGGTGTTCGGCCCCGGCATCGCCGACCCCGGCCCGGTCGACGGCATGGACCCTCTCTGACGGTGTAGAGGCGCCCCTGCCATGCGGGCCGGGCATGGGCGCGGCGCCAATCGGCATTTCCGGTCGGCGCGTCCCCGTGCTAGCCGGTTCCCGGAGGCGGGCGACAGGACCACGGACTGTGCGAGGCATTAAGACGCTCCACGCGTTCGAGGCGCGGCTCGGCGGCTGGGTCATCGCGCTGCGCTGGCCGATCATCGCCGTCGCCCTGGTGCTGACCGGGATCGCGGCGGGCGGCACGGCGTTTCTCGAATTCTCGGCAGACGACCGCATCTACTTCGCCAGGGACAACCCCCAGCTCCTCGCCAGCGAGGCGATGGAGCACACCTACGGCAAGACCAGCAACGTGCTCTTCGCAGTCGTACCCGAGGACCGGGACGCCACCTCGGCCGTCGCGCTCGAAGCCGTCGCCTGGCTCACCGAACGATCCTGGCAGATTCCCTATGCGACCCGCGTCGACTCGCTGACCAACTTCCAGCACTCGACGGCGGACGGCGACGACATCCTGGTCCGCGATCTGGTGGATGCCGGCGCCCGCGGCGATGCCGGCGAGCGGTCCCGGATTCGCGCGATCGCCCTGGCCGAACCGCTGCTGGCGGGTCGCCTGATCGCGCGCGACGGCGGGGTCGCCGGCGTCAACGTCACCGTCGCGCTGCCGGGCGGGAACGAAATGCGCGAAGGGTCCCGGATCGCCGATTTCTCCTACGGTCTCGCGGACCGGGTCCGCGAGCGCTTCCCCGGCATCGACGTGCGGGTGACCGGCCAGGTCATTTTCAACCAGGCCTTCATGGAGGTCTCGCTGCGCGACCTCCAGCTCCTGGTCCCGGCGAGCTTCGCGGCCATGACGCTGATGCTGGTGCTGCTGACGGGAGGGCTGGGCGGGACCTTCGCGATCATGCTCGTGGTCGCGCTGTCGGTGATGACCGCGGTGGGTCTCGGCGGCTGGGTGGGGCTGCCGATGACGACGCCCTCCGCCATCGCGCCGGTCGTCGTGCTCACGGTCGCCATCGCCAGCTGCGTCCACATATTCTCGAGCCTGGTCCACCACATGCAGAGCGCCGCGTCCCGCGCGCAGCCGGACCGGCGCACCGGCACGCCGCCGCCGCGAAGCGACGAGCTCAAGCGGAACGCGATCGTCGAATCGATGCGGGTCAATCTTCAACCCGTCTTCCTCGCCAGCCTGACCACCGCGCTGGGCTTCCTGAGCATGAACTTCTCCGAGGTGCCGCCGCTCCGCCACCTCGGCACCTTCGTCGCGTTCGGGGTCGTCGCGTCCTTCGTGCTCTCGGTGACCGTATTGCCGGCGCTGCTTTCGCTGCTGCCGGTCCGGGTGCGCGCGGCCGGGTACCGCCGCGATGCGGCGATGGCCGCGCTCGGCGAGTTCGTGATCCGCCGGCGCCGCGCATTGCTGTGGGGCTTCGGCGCGATCGCGGTGGCGCTCGTGGCCTCGATACCGCGCAACGAGCTGAACGACGTCTTCCTGCACTATTTCGACCAGAGCATCGAGTTCCGGCGCGACGCGGATTTCACCGTCGAGAACCTCACCGGCATCTACACCATGGAGTACGCGCTCGCCTCGGGCGGGCCGGGCGGGATCGCCGAACCCGCCTACCTCGCCGACCTCGCCGCGTTCGCCGAATGGTACAGGGCGCAGCCCGAAACGATCCATGTCAACGTCATCACCGATACCTTCCGGCGGCTCAACAGGAACCTGCACGGCGACGATCCGGCGCAGTACCGCCTGCCCGCGAGCCGCGAGCTGGCCGCGCAATATCTGCTGCTCTACGAGCTGTCGCTTCCCGCCGGTCTCGATCTCAACAACCAGATCGACGTCGACAAATCGGCGACCCGCATGACGGTGGCGACCAGGACGCTGTCGTCGAACGAGGTGATCGCGCTCGACCGGCGCGCGCTGCGATGGCTGGCCGACCGCGCGCCCGGAATCGTCCGCGCCGAGAGCGCCGGCGGCACGTTGATGTTCGCCCATCTCGGCCGGCGCAACATCATCGCGATGCTGCTCGGCACCACCGCCGCCCTGATGGGCATCTCCCTCATCCTCATCCTCGCGCTGCGGTCGTTGCGGCTCGGGCTCGCCAGCCTGGTCCCGAACCTGGTTCCGGGCGCGATGGGTTTCGGTATCTGGGGGTGGGCGGTGGGAGAGGTCGGGGTCTCGCTGTCGATGGTGACGGCCATGACGCTGGGCATCGTGGTCGACGACACGGTGCACTTCCTGAGCAAGTACCAGCGGGCCCGGCGCGAGCTCGGCTGCGCGTCTCCCGACGCCGTGCGCGTCGCCTTCCGCACCGTGGGCCGCGCGCTGCTCACCACCTCTCTCGTGCTCGTCGCGGGCTTCGTCGTGGTGAGCCTGTCGAGCTTCGAGCTCAACTCCGGGATGGGCAGGCTCACCGCCATGGTCATCGCGCTCGCGCTCTTCGCCGATCTGTTCCTGCTGCCGCCGCTGCTCATGCGGATCGACCGGAAACGGGACGCGGGCGGTACCGCGAGCCGGACCGTGGAAGCCCGCCGCCAGGCCGGCCCATAAGCAAATCTTATCCGAATATTTCTTGGTTTTTGGCGCCCGGGGATGCACCATTTGATTGGCGCTCGGGATCGGGCGGAAACCCGCGACCGGGCCGACCGAGCGACGGGACGTCGAGACGATGGATGTGACAGCCGAACGAGACGACGACGTCCTGTCGCTTGGCGTGAAGGGACGCATCGACTACGCGACCGCCCCCGACTTCGAGGAGGCGGTGGAACGCGCGATGGCGGAGACCGACCGCGCCCTGATCCTGGATTTCGAGCAGGTCGACTTCATCGGCAGCGCGGGTCTCCGCGTCATCCTCCTGAAGGGGAAGGCGCTGCGGGAGCGCGACGTCGAGCTGGTGCTTTGCGCCCTCACCGATCCGGTTCGCGGGGTCTTCCAGGTCACCGGCTTCGATCGGCTGTTTTCGATCCACGCGACCGCGGCGGAAGCGCGCGCGTCGCTCGACGCCTGAGTCCCGGCGAGAGGCCGGTCCGGGCATGAAGCGAATCTGGCGGGGTTCCTGCCACTGCGGCAAGGTGCGCTTCGAGGTCGACGCCGATGTCGATCACGTGCGGGTCTGCAACTGCTCGGTCTGCCACAAGCGGGGCGCCCTGATCCACCGCGTCCCGGAAGACGCGGTCCGCCTGCTGACGCCGCTCGAAGACCTGAGCCTCTATCGCTGGGGATCCCTCACGGCCGCGGACTATTTTTGCCCCGACTGCGGCATCCTCCCGTTCCGCCGGCCGAGCTATCCGACGGAAGAGGAGATGGCGCGCGGGATCGCGCCGTTTTCCGGCTGGGCGGTCAACACCCGCTGCCTGGAAGGCTTCGATGCGGCCGCCGCGGCGGTGAAGCCGATCGACCGGCGGGACACCAGGGTGGAAGACGTGAGGAGAAGCTTCGAGCGGAGCCGGCGCGACCCGGCTGGCTGACCGCGCGCCCGCCCGGGTCCCGCTACCCCTCCTCCGGCGCGGTCCCGCCGATCCCCAGCCGCTCCGCGAAACGCTCGCGCCATTGCCCGACCGGTTCCGTCGTCGGGTCGGATTCGAGCATCCGCCCGGTGCGCTCGGCGATCTCCGCGTCGCTCAGCGAGAGGTCGAGGTCGCCGGAATAGTAGGGCTGGTCGACATGCCAGGGGGTGTCGACGAAGACCTCGGTGCGGTTGCCCTCCGGGTCGTCGCAATAGACCGACCAGGCGACGCCGTGGTTGACGGTGAGCAGGTTGGTGACCCCGGGCCAGCCCCGCAGCGCCCGGTGGATCTCCCTCAGCCGGTCGAGATCGCCGACCTCGAAGGACACGTGGTTGTGGTGGACGCCGTCGCGCGCCGTCCGCCCCTGGTACAGCACGAGCTGGTGGTGGTCGCGCGGGTCGGCGCCGAGGAAGGCGATCTCGCCGCGCCCCTCGATGCTGCCCCGGTCGGTGACCTCGAGCCCGTAAACCGTGGTGAAGAAGTCCACCATCCGGTCGAGGTCGAAGACGTGGAACCCGGCATGGCTGAGGCGGATCGACGGTCTTGCGCTCATCGGAGCCTCCTGTGACGACCCCGGGGCCGCGGGGCCCCGCGCCATCATGAACGGGGCGCGAGGCCGCGGTCAACGAACCCGCCGGCCCGCGCCGTCAGGAAACCACGAGGGCGTCGCCGATCACCTCCCGCGCCTCCTCGACCAGCGCCAGCCCCGCGTCGGTCGCGCTCTCGGCCAGGATGTCGATCCAGTGCTGGCCCTGATAGACCGCGCGGTGGACGAGACCGATACGCCGCGAGGGTTCGGGATCGGAGAATCTGAGCAACCGCAGCTCGGGCGCGGCGGTGCTCTCGCACAGCGCGGCGGTCTCCGGGATCAGGGTGAGCCCGGCGCCGTTCGCCACCAGCTTCGCCAGGGTCGTCAGCGACTCCGCGCCGCGGCGGACGTCCTGGATGCGCCACATCGAGCACGCTCCGAGGACCTGGTCGGCCAGGCAATGGCCCTCCCCGAGCGTCAGCAGCGGGCCGATATCCGCCCGCGCCAGGTCGGCCGGGTGCGGCTCGCCGTCGAGCGAGCGGACCGCGGAAAGCCGCCTGGCGCGGCCGGCGAGCAGGAACCGGTCCTCGAACAGCTCCCGTTCCGGCAGCTCCAGCAAGCCGAGCGGCAGCGAGACGATCGCCGCGTCGAGCCGCCCGGCCAGCAAATGGGCGACCAGGTCCTGGCCGGCCCCTTCGGTGACGTTGAGCTCGACACGCGGCGCGGAGCGTTCCAGCCGCGCCAGCAACCCCGGCAGCATATAGGGCGCCAGCGTGGACAGGATGCCGACCGAGAACCGCAGCGGCCCCTCTTCGAAGCGCTTGCCCATGGTCTCGAGCAGCAGCGTTTCGTCGAGGATCCGCAAAGTCTGTTCATGGGCTTCGCGGCCCAGCCGGGTGAGCTGGATGCCGCGGCTCTCGCGCTCCACCACGGGCCCGCCGAGCGTGGCTTCGAGCTCGCGGATCTGCAGCGAGAGAGCGGGCTGCGACACGTGGACGCTCTCGGCCGCCCGGCTGAAGGAGCCGTGTTCGACCAACGCCCGGAAATAGCGCAGTTGACGTAACGTGACCGGCATAACTCGTCTCCCAGGGCGCTTTCGCGCCGACTAGCTTTCCCGATCCGGCCCGGAGAGCCCCGGACGGGGCTTCGGGTCGCGGATGTACCTATCAAGGCACCTGATGGATATACGCCGGACGATAAATAAAAAATAATATCGTTTACTTGCACAGTCCATAAGAAATTTTAATGCGCTGCCCCCGGGCGCGGCGTCGTCGCTCGCGCGGCCCGGTGCGGCATGGTAAGACCGGCGCCAGGCATTCATCCGCGGCACGGCAGAGGGGATTCCGGCATGAGCGATGTGCTTCAGGCGATGCGCGACGTGGTGGTCGCCAACCGCATTCTGTCCCGCGAGGGGGTCGTCGACGCCTACGGCCATGTCACCGTGCGCCATCCCGGCAACCCCGAGCGCTACCTGATGTCGTGCTCGCGCTCGCCGGAGCTGGTGACCCTCGACGACATCATGGAGTTCACCCTGGACGGCGAGCCGGTGGACGACTCGGGCCGGGTGCCCTACGCCGAGCGCTTCATCCACGGCGCGATCTTCGAGCAGCGGCCCGACGTCCACTCGGTGGTCCACAACCACTCGCACGCGGTCATCCCGTTCGGGGTGACCGGGGTGAAGCTCAGGCCGATCATCCATGTCGGCGCGGCGATCGGCGCCGACATCCCGGTCTGGGACATCCGCGACAGGTTCGGCGACACCAACCTGCTGGTGGTCAACATGGAGCAGGGGCGCGACCTCGCCCAATGCCTCGGCGGCGGGCGGGTGGCGCTGATGCGCGGCCATGGCTGCGCGGTGGCGGGGGGCTCGCACCGGCAATCGGTGATGACGTCGGTCTATCTCCAGGTCGCCGCCGAGCTGCAGGCCGCGGCGATGCGGATGGGCGAGGTCACCTATCTCTCCGCCGCCGAGATCGAGCACTGCTCGGCCACCTTCACCAGCGAGATATCGGTCAACCGGGCGTGGCAGTATCTCCGCCACCGCGCCGGCGTGACCGATCTGTAGGAGGCGCGGATGGCCGGGCCGAGCCGCGAGATCGCCGCCGCCATCGCCGAGCAGGCGGCGCAGTCGGGGATCGAGCTGGTCGCCAGCCTGCCGGACGGCTGGATCGCCGCGCTGATCGAGGCGTTCGAGGCCGATGCGCGGTTCGACCACATCCCGGTCAACCGCGAGGAATCGGCGATCGGGCTGTGCTCGGGAGCGTTCTTCGGCGGCAAGGGCTCGCTCGCCCTGATGGGCGCGTCCGGGCTGATGACCTGCATCTACGCGATCACCAAGATCAACTACACCTACATGGTGCCGATGACGATCTTCATCACCATGCGGGGGCGGCTCGGCGACCGCGCCAAGTTCCACGTCTCGAACGGGCTCTATATGGAGCCCGTCATGCGCTCGATCGACCTCCCCTACACGGTGATCGAGCGCCCGGACCAGCTCGGCGAGATCCGCCGCGCCGAGGCGCATTCGCGGACCATCTCGCGCCCCGTGGTGGTCGGCTTCACCCGCGACCTGCTGTACGGGGAGAGCGCGTGATGGCGATGGCGATGGAGGCCTGCTTCGCCCATCTGGTCGAGCGCTGGACCGACCAGGTCGTCGTCACCTCGGCCGGCAACGCGTCCGAGATGTGGTGGAAGCTCACCGGCGAGACCGAGAAGGTGTTTTACCTCGAAGCCTCGATGAGCCTCGCCTCGCTGTTCGCCGCCGGCATCGCCTACGGCATCCCGCAGGCCAATGTCTGGGCGTTCTCGGGCGACGGCGCCTTCCTGATGAACCCCGGCATGCTGACGGTGGAGCGCCGGCTGGGGCTCCCCAACCTGACCCATTTCCTGGTCGATAACGGGGTCTACGGCGCCACCTTCGAGATCGGCATGTCGGATGGCGGCGAGACCGACTACGCCGCGCTGGCGCGCGCCTGCGGGCTCAGGAACGTGTTCCGTTTCGGCGACCTCGGCGAGCTCCGCGACGGCATGGACGAGGTCGAGCGGGTCAATGGCGAGGCCTTCGTGGTGCTCGACGTCGAGCCGCTCGGCGGCGCGCTGCCCGACCCGCCGATGGACGGCCCGGAATGCAAGTTCCGCTTCGGCCGCCATCTCGAGCGCACCTACGGCGTGAGGATCTTCGACGCCAGGGTGTGAGGCGCACGCATGAAGATCGCCCGCATCGAAGCCATCCCGCTGGCCATCCCGCACGACCATGGCGGGCCGCCGCCCGCCTGGGGCGGGCAGGAATGGGACGGGCTCACCATTCTGCTGGTGCGGATCGACACCGAAGACGGGGCGACCGGCTGGGGCGAGGCGTTCAGCTACAATTGCATGAAGGCGGTGAAGGCGGTCGTCGATTCGACCGTGGCGCCGGTGCTCATCGGGCGCGACGCGGCCGACATCGCGCGGATCGGCCGCGACCTGCAGCAGGCGCTCCATCTCTTCGGGCGCTACGGCATCACCCTGTTCGGCATCTCGGCTGTGGACATCGCGCTCTGGGACCTCGCCGGCAAGCGGGCCGGGCTGCCGCTCGGCCGGCTGCTCGGCGGGCCGGCCGAACCGCCTTTGGTGCCGGGCTATGCGAGCCTGTTCAAATACCGCGACCCGGAGCTGGTCGCGGAGACCGTGCGCGCGGCGCTCGCCGAAGGCTACAGGGCGATCAAGCTGCACGAGACCGACGAGCCCGAGATCGCCGCGGCGCGCGCGGCGATGGGGGACGGCGTGCCGCTCTGCGTCGATGTCAACTGCCCGTGGACGCCGGACGAGGCGCGCAGGATGGCCGCCCGGCTCAAGCCCTACGGCCTGCACTGGCTGGAGGAGCCGATCTTCCCGCCGGAGGATTTTGCCGCCCTCGCCCGGCTCCAGCGCGAGTCCGGCATCGACCTCGCCTGCGGCGAGAACGCGTCGACGGCGTTCGAGTTCCAGAGCCTGCTGGACGCGGGGGCGGCGCGCTACGTCCAGCCGAGCGTGACCAAGCTCGGCGGGGTGACCGAGTTCCTCAAGGTGCTGGCGCTGGCCGAGACCCACGGCGCGGCGGTGATGCCGCATTCGCCCTATTTCGGGCCGGGCTGGCTCGCCACGCTGCAACTCTTCGCCGCGATGCCGCTCACCGGGCGTGCCGGCGGCGGCTGGATCGAGCGCTTCCACACCCGGCTGGAAGCCACCCTCTACCCGGGCCTCGTCTCCCCCGTCGAAGGCGGCAGGTTCCGCATCCCCACCGGCCCCGGCCTCGGCGCCGAGCCCGACCCGGACGTGATCCGCGACTACCGGGTGGCGGGGTAGGGCGGGCGCGGCGTATCGAAGGACGCAGCCCGACCGTGTCGACGCCGGAAGCCCTGGCGCCTGCGGCGAACGGACGCATTGCCGGCCCGTCCCCACAGCCCGACCCTGCGCAGCTTCACGGCCCCTGCGGCCGGGTGTTTCAGGAAACGGAGAGGCGGGTGTCCCGGAACGACATCGGTACCGACGCGAACCCCGAACGCGCCCGGGGCGTTCCACACATGATCGCCGGCGGGGCGCGGCGGGGCGTCGGCGGCTGGGCCGGGTTCGGCGCCGTTGCGCTGCTGTGGCCGCCGCTCTGGGTCGTCGCCGTGCTGAGCCTGCCGGCGGAGCTTGCCGTGCTCGCCGTGGCGACGGGCCTGCTGGTGTCGGCGCTGTGCGGCTCTGTCGGGTGGACCGCGCATCCGCCCGTTGCGTGGGCGGCCCTGGCCGGTCTCGCGGCGGGCAGCGTCCTGTTGTCGCTGGCGGCGGGCTTTGCCGCCGGGCCCGGCAACCCATGGGCGTGGCCCGACCCGGCCTTCGTGCTCAGCATGGAGACCGTCACGGCGCTGTCCGCGCTGGTGTGGCTGTCGCTGTTCCGGCGCGCCGGCACCCCCTAGACCGGGAACACCAGGCAGTTGTTGATCACCACCGAGTCGTAGACGCAGCGGCGCTCCCGGATCAGCAGGCGGCCGTCGATGCGCTCGAACAGGTCGTAATACTTGCCGACCTGCTGGATCCGGCTCGGCTCCTCGACCAGGGTCTCGAGCAGCAGATAGTTGGCCTCGGCGCGGATCGTCGCGCCCGCCGCCTCGTGGACGCGCACGTTGCTGATCTGCAGATTGAGGTAGCGCGGCGCGTACATCTCGGTGTTGCGCAGCGCAAACGCGCGGTCCTTGAGCATGCCCTTGCCCTCGCAATAGACGAGGCCGAGCGGCAGGCCGGATTCGTAGTTGTCGCGCGCGATGATGCAGTAGAACGCATCGTCGGTGAAGAACTCGCACCACTGCTCGACCTCGCCGCGCTCCAGCGCGTCGGCGTAGTCGAAGTGGAACTCCTCGATCTCCAGCCTGAAATCGCGGAAGGCGGCGCGGTCGGCGCGCGCCGCGCGCGGCTTGTCGGCGGCGGCAAGCCCGGTCACAGCGCCATCGCCTCGCGGTAGTAGCGGTACATCGCGCGGATCGCGCGCTCGGTGATGATGGTGTCGGTCTCCTCGTCGTCGTCGCCCAGCAGCGCGAGCCCGACCCGGGGCATCGAGCGCCGGAGCCCGTCCTGGACGAATTTGAGCGCCTCGTTGTCCTCGATGCCCAGGAAGCCGCCGGGGCCGAAGATGTTGTTCTGGCGCAGCCGGTGGCGGGTCATCGCCTCGTCGTCGGAGGCGCGGCCGAACACCGCCCAGATCATCATCAGCTCGTTCGGCCCGCGCGGCACGATGAGCCGGGTGTTGAGGATGTTGGTCTGGCGCAAGGCCGTCATGTTGGGCCAGATCGTCATCGCCGCGCCGGACCACGAGGAGTCGAACTCGCGGACGAAGTCGAGCACGCTCTCGTCGTTGAGCTTGAGCCCCTCGCGATAGGCCTGGATCTGCGCCTGGTCCTCCTCGCTCACCTCGGGGCGGCCCTGCGGTCGGCGCGACAGCAGCGCGCTGTGGCGCCCGACGGGATCGACCATGATGTCGGATTCGTTGCTGGTCACGAACAGCCCGAAGGTGGTCAGGTAGGTGTGCAGCAAGGTCGCGTGGTAGGGGTCCTTGAGGTTCTCCTGGTACAGCTTCCAGTTGCCCGGCAGGACGTTGCGGTGGAGCCCGAGCAGCACCTGCTCGGTGCCGTCGAAGATGATGTCGAACTGCTCGCGTATGCCGGGGCCGAGATAGTCCTCGACCGGCTCCATGTCCTCGCAGGCGGTGGCGAAGATCACGCCGCGATAGGCCGACACCCGGAAATTCCTCAGCCCGTGCTCGGCCATGTCGAAGCCGGGCGGCATGCCGCCCTTGCCCTTCACCCCGCGGCGGAAGGGCACCGCCACCAAATCGCCCGCCAGGTCGTAGGTCCAGTTGTGGTAGGGGCAGACGAAGCGCTCGGTGTTGCCGCGGTATTCGCGGCAGTACTCGGCGCCGCGATGGGCGCAGCGGTTCTCGAACACGTGGAACCCGTGGTCCATGTCGCGGGTGACCACGACCGGCACCTCGCCGACATAGGAGCGGATGTAGTCGCCCGGCTTCGGCACCTCGCATTCGAGGCCGACGAAGTTCCAGTGCCGGCCGAAGAAGATGCGCTCCTGCTCGCGCTCGTAGATCCGCCGGTCGGTATAGACCCAGTCCGGCACCTGCCACTCGTCCGCCGGCCACGCCAGCCCGGCCGGCGCGGCCGCGCCGTTGCCGTTGGCCGGGAAACGGCTCGTTCCGTCCATGCCCCGTCTCCTGCTTGGGGTTGGAGTATCCGACGGATGGCGCGGGCCCGCAAGCCGGGCTAGCCGTCCCGGCTCGCCTCCTGCACCACGGCGCGGTCGTTGTAGCCGGCGAGGCTGCGCTCCATGGCGGCGACGCAGACCGGGTCGAGGTCGAAGCGCGGCTCGGGGTCCGGGTCCCAGTGGCCGTGGCGGTCCTCGCCGCGGACCAGCAGCGCCGAGCGGCGGCCGATCGCCGAGCGCACCCGGGTCGGGATGTAGATGAAGGAGATCCCCATCCGGCGCCACGAACTCCGGTTGGGCTCCGAGCCGTGGATCAGCCGCTCGTGGTGGATCGAGAACTGCCCCGCCCTGAGCACCAGATCGACCGCGCCCGAGTCGTCGATCCCCTCCAGGGTCTGGCCGCGCGACAGCATGTTGTCCTCGGCGTAGGTCTCGACATGGACCCGCTCCTCGCCGCGGTGGCTGCCCGGGATGACCCGCACGCAGCCGCTCTCGGGCGTCGAATCGCTGAACGCGAACCACACCGTCGCCTCCTCATGCGGGTCGAGCCCGTAATAGGCCGAATCCTGGTGCCAGGAGACGTAGGACGGGTCGCCCGCCCCCTTGAACCAGAAGGTCGACAGGTAGACCAGCAGATCGGGGCCGAGCAGATCCTCGACCGCGTCGAGGATGGCCGGGTGGCGCGCGAGCTCGACCAGCCAGGGGAACACGAGATGGCCCTTGACGCGGAGCTCCGTGGTCGCGTCGACCCCGGTCTCGCGCTCGTAGCCCTCGATCCGGCGGCCGAGAGCCCTTGCCTCTTCCCCGCCCATCGCCTCCACCGGGAAGACATAGCCGTCGCGCTCGAAGGCGGCGATTTGTTCCGCGCTCAGTATCCTGCCCATGGCGCCCTCCTCACAGCCCCATCAGCCCGCGCACCGCGCGGGTCAGCCGTCCCTCCGGGTTCTGGTAGTCGAAGACGATGTCGAAATGGTTGGCCTCCGCCATGTCGACATGTTCGGCGGAGAACCCGCGCGCCCGCCAGGCCGCGGCGTAGTCGTCGGTCTGGCGCTTGAACTCGGAGGTCTCGTTGCCGCCATAGGAGACGACCAGCGGGCAGCCCGCCTCGGGCAGATGGTGGATCGGGCTGTTGCGCCGCGCCGCCGCCGCGTCGAGCCCGGCCCATTCGTTGACCTCGGAGAGCCGGATCGGTTCCAGGTCGAAGATGCCCGAGATCGCGCACGCCCCCTTCACGATATCTTCCGGCACGCCCAGCTCCCGGTGCCAGCCGCCCGAGATCATCGCCCCGGTGAGATGCCCGCCGGCCGAGCTTCCGGTGACGAAGATGCGCTCCGGATCGCCGCCGAACGATTCCGCCTCGGCGCGGGTCCAGGCGAGCGCGCGGCGGCACTGCGCGACGATGACATCGAGGCTCGCCGCCGGCGCCAGGCTGTAATTGACCGTGACCACGGCGGCGCCGAGGCCCGCGAAGCACTCCGCCATGAAGGCGCTCTCCTTCTGGCTCAGCATGCGCCAGTAGCCGCCATGGATGTAGAACAGCACCGGCGCGCCGCCGCCGGCCGGGAAGACGTCGACGACCTCGTCGGCGGTCTGGCCGTAGCGAATGTCTTCGCGGCATTCGAGGCTCTCTCGCGCCCGCGCGCTGTCGGATGCGTAGCGCGCCACCGCCGCCTCGAACACCGCGCTCGGCACCGTCCCCCGCGCGCGGTACTCGGTATCCAGCGTCTCCTGGTCGAAGCCGCGATAGACCGTCATTGCCGTCCTCCTCTGCTATCCCTGCCGGGCGGGCACCGGGTCGCGCGGAATGCGGAGCCAGTCCGCCAGCCGGTCCATCGTCCCGTCGAGCCGCCCGCGCGCGACGATCGCGCCATGGGTGTACCAGGCGAGCGCGATCACCAGCACGGCGGCGAAGAACACGTCGCTCAGGAAATGCGCGCCCATCGCCATCCGCACCGCCCCGACCGCCGAGCCGAACCCGACGGCGGTCCAGAATACCCGCCGGCGCAGGCGCAGGGGGACCAGAAACGCCAGCGCCGCGTAGCCGAAGCCATAGGCCGCCTCGCCGGAGACGAAGGAGCAGTTGCGCTCGCACTGGTCGGCGATGATCAGCGGCGGGGTGAAGACCCTGTCGCCGCCGAACTCGGCGATCTGGCGCGGCCGCGCCCGGTCCCAGTGGTCCTTGAGCAGGTTGTTGACGATCACCCCGGGCCCGACGATCGAGAACACGACGATGAAGCAGATCGACCGCCTGGTGAGCCCGAACAGATAGCGGCCCCACAGATGGCGGCAGACCACCGAGAGCGCGATCCCGGCGAACGCGGCATAGCCGATCCAGATGAACCCCCGGCGCAGGGTCCGGATGTCGGGGTCGCGCGCCGCCGGGAACCCGGCTCCGGGGTCGTGGAACAGCCCGGCGAAGAACAGGTCGATCCCGGGGAACCGGTACAGGATCGCGCCGGCGATCGCCGAGACCGCGCAGAACGCGAGCAGGCTCCGCCGTCCGTCCATCGGTCTCCGGTGTTCCATCGCGGCCTGCCAGGTGGCGTCGTGTCGCAGGGTATCGCCCGCCGGCGGCGATTGCATCAACCCCCCGCCCTCCTATGATGGGCCGCCGTTGGGAGGGTTGCGTGTCCACAGGGCGTTCGCTTGCCGCCGCGTTGTCGCTGATCGCCGGACTCGCAGCCGTTCCATCCGGGGCGGCGCGCGCCGACAAGGCGACCATGGGCCTGATCTCCGCCGGCGCCGCGTTCCTCGCCTACAGCGCGGTCTTCGACCGGACCGAGGGCGAAGAGCCCGATTCCATCTCCCTCGGCACCGGCCTGTCGGACCCGATCGATCGCGAACACACCGCGGGAATGTTCCAGGTCGAGTACCGGCCCGCGCTGTGGGGGCTGCGCACCGGCCCGGTGGCCGGGCTCGCCGCGACGCTCGACAGCCGCTTCATCGCCTATGCCGGGCTGCGCCACGACATCCTGTTCGCCGAGCGGGTCCTGGCGTCCTTCAACTTCTCCATGGCCGCCTACCGCATCGAGGGCCATACCGACGAGGTCCGCGGCCTGCCCCAGTTCCGCACTGGCTTCGACTTCCAGTACAAGCTGCCCGGCGGGTCCAAGCTGGGGGTCGCGCTGCAGCATTACTCCAATGCCGAGGTGTTCGAGAAGAGCAACCCGGGAACCGAGACCCTCACCTTCACCTTCACCATGCCGCTGAGCCTGTTCTAGGGCGGCCCCCCTTCGTCATTTCGACCGGAGCGCCGAAGGCGCGGAGTGGAGAAACCTCCCTGCCCCATGAGCAACCTCCCCTCGTCATTTCGACCGGAGCGCCGCAGGCGCGCAGTGGAGAAACCTCCCTGAAACTTCCCCCCTCGTCATTTCGACCGGAGCGCCGCAGGCGCGGAGTGGAGAAACCTCCCTGCCACTTCCCCCCCCCTCGTCATTTCGACCGGAGCGCGAAGCGCGAAGTGGAGAAACCTCCCTGCCACTTCCCCCCCCTCGTCATTTCGACCGGAGCGCGAAGCGCGGAGTGGAGAAACCTCCCTGCCCCACGCTCCACTCGTCATTTCGACCGAAGCGCCGCAGGCGCGGAGTGGAGAAACCTCCCTGCCAATGGGGACGAGGTTTCTCCACTACGCCGTGCTGCCGCACGGCTCCGGTCGAAATGACGAGAGGGTGGCGCCGCCGTGCTCCGCACGGCTCCGGTCGAAATGACGAGAGGGGGTTGGGCAGGGAGGTTTCTCCACTTCGCGCTTCGCGCTCCGGTCGAAATGACGAGTGGAGCGTGGGGCAGGGAGGTTTCTCCACTTCGCGCTTCGCGCTCCGGTCGAAATGACGACGTGGGTCCGCCGTGCTCCGCACGGCTCCGCCCCGGATCGAGTCCGGCGCCCAATCACCCCCCGCCTTGCCCGACGAAGTCCGGGCGGCGCTTTTCCTTCAGGCTGGCGAGGCCCTCGCGGACCTCGGGGCCGGCGAAGCCGAGGAATTCGAGCGCCAGCGAGGCATCGAAGGTGGGCCCCGCCATGCGCAGCCAGTTGTTGAGCGCGTGCTTGGTCCAGCTGATCGCGCCCGGCGCGCCGCGGGCGAGCTTGCGGGCCACGTCGAGCGCGGTGTCGAACACCGCCTCGTCGTCGACCGCGAGCGAGACCAGGCCGATGCGCTCGGCCTCCTCGCCGGTCACCGTCTCGCACAGCAGCAGATAGTACTTCGCCTTGGCCATGCCGCAGAGCAGCGGCCAGACGATCGCCGCGTGATCGCCCGCCGCGACGCCGAGCCTGGTGTGGCCGTCGATCAGCCGCGCGGTTCTGCCGGCGACCGAGATATCGGCGAGCAGCGCGCAGACCAGCCCCGCCCCCACCGCCGGTCCGCGGATCGCCGAGACCACCGGCTTCGAGCAGTCGATCATGCCGTGGACCATGTCCCTGGCCTCGCGCCACACCCGGACGCGGCTCTCGTGGTCGCGCGTCAGCTCCTCCACCAGGTCGAGGTCGCCGCCCGCCGAGAACGCCTCGCCGGCGCCGCGGATCAGCGCCACCCGGGTCTCCGGGTCGCGGTCCACCTCGCCCCACACCCGGGCGAGCTCGCCATGCATCGCCTCGTCGGCCGCGTTCAGCCGCCCCGGGTTGTTGAGGACGATTTCGAGGATGCCGGGTTCCGGGCGGGCGAATTCGAGGCGTCGGTAGCTGGCATACCGGTCGGACATGGGTTTCGGTCGCTCCTCTGGTGGCTCTGGCCTCTGGTGGCTCTGGACGGTCCGGCGAAGCTACCCTAGAAGAACCGCCAGCGACACGGGGGACGGGGAACGGCATGGCGCTCAAGCTCAGCTTCGCCTGCGGCAATTACGACCGCATGGACGCGCTCAGATCGGGCGAGGTCGCGCCCGAGGGCATCGACCTCGACTTCATCGGCATCGACGCGCCGCGCGAGATCTTCGACCGGATGATGGGGCAGGACGCCTTCGACGTCTCGGAGCTGTCGTCCTCGGAATTCATCTCGATGACCGCCGCGGGCGACCGCCGCTTCGTAGCGATCCCGGTCTTCCCCTCCAAGGCCTACCGCCACGGCTTCTTCTGCATCAACCGCAATGCCGGCATCGCGGTCCCGAAGGACCTCGAGGGCAAGCGCATCGGCGTGCCGCTCTACACCCAGACCGCGGCGGTGTGGTGCCGCGGCCATCTGGCCGAGGATTACGGCGTCGACCTGTCCACCGTCGAATGGGTCCAGGGCGCGGTCGAGAAGGGCGGCACCCACGGCACGCCGTCGGCGCCGCCGCTCCTGAAGCCCGCGCGCATCGTGCAGAACGAGACCGGGCGTTCGCTGAGCGAGCTGCTGGCAGACGGCGGGATCGACGCCCTGCTCGGCTCCCGGCTGCCCGACTCGCTCCGCACCCACCCCGACGTGGTCCGCCTGTTCCCCGACTTCCGCGAGGTCGAGAAGGAGCTCTACCGCGCGCGGCGGATCCACCCGATCATGCACCTGGTGGCGATCAGGCGCGAGATCCACGAGGCCGACCCGTGGATCGCCAGATCGCTCTACGACGCCTTCGAGGCATCCAAGGCGCTGGCGCTGGCGCGCATGCGGGTCTCGGCCGCCCAGCGCTACATGCTGCCCTTCCTGGTCTCCGACCTGGACGAGATCGACGAGATCTTCGACGGCGACCCCTGGCCCTACGGCGTCGAGCCCAACCGCCCCACCCTGGAGGCGCTGGTGCGCTACCTGAAGGACCAGCACTTCATCGCCGGGGCGATGCCGGTGGAAAGCCTGTTCGTGCCGGTCGAGGGCTGAGCGGGCCGTCCCCCACGTCGTCATTTCGACCGGAGCGCCGCAGGCGCGCAGTGGAGAAACCTCCCTGCCCCACGGGCAACCTCCCCCGTCATTTCGACCGGAGCGCCGAAGGCGCGGAGTGGAGAAACCTCCCTGCCCCACGGGCAACCTCCCCC